>Ga0206816_1006_pt1 | contig 57394 bp, 48 predicted proteins | sample Alteio_BWOrgCont_88_FD_152866 | JGI IMG/M metagenome (GOLD analysis project Ga0206816, IMG submission 152866) | Enriched cells from forest soil in Barre Woods Harvard Forest LTER site, Petersham, Massachusetts, United States -... | ecosystem: Environmental > Terrestrial > Soil > Temperate forest >... | reverse complement strand
CTGGGGATACAAGAGTTTACTATTGGCATGGCGCATCGCGGACGTTTAAATGTGCTGGCCAATATTATGGAGAAAACTTACAAAGAGATATTCTCTGAATTTGAAGGGAAGAACTATGATGTCGAATCGCCGTTTGGTGGCGATGTGAAGTATCACTTAGGTTTTTCCACTGATGTAGATACTGCCAGTGGCAATAAGGTGCATTTAAGCCTTTGCCCAAATCCATCGCATTTGGAAGCTGTTGACCCGGTTGTTGAAGGACTAACCCGCTCGAAGATCGATTTTAAATACAACGGCGACTTCACCAAGATAGCGCCGATACTGATCCACGGCGATGCTTCTATTGCCGGCCAGGGTATTGTTTACGAAGTTTTACAAATGGAAAAGCTGGATGGCTACCGCACAGGCGGCACCATTCATTTGGTGATCAATAACCAGATAGGTTTTACCACTAATTATAAAGATGCCCGCTCAAGCACTTATTGTACCGATGTGGCAAAAACGGTACTATCGCCGGTTTTTCACGTAAACGGGGATGATGTTGAGGCACTGGCATACGTTATTAATATGGCAATGGAATACCGCCAGACTTTTAGCTGCGATGTATTTATAGATATTTTATGTTACCGCCGCTACGGCCATAACGAGGCGGATGAGCCTAAATTTACGCAACCTGTACTATATAAGGCTATTGAGGCACATCCGAACCCGCGCGAAGTGTATCTGCAAAAATTATTAGCGCAAGGCGACATAGATGCGGCTATGGCGAAGGAAATGGAACAAAGCTTCCGTGACCTTTTGCAAGAAAAGTTAAATGAATCGAAAGCCGAAGATCGGTTTACCGATAGTATACCGATGTTTGAAGGTGCATGGGAAGGCTTGCATTTAGCATCGGAGGCTGATTTTTCTGTTAGTACCGATACATCGGTTAAGAAAGAAGAACTATTAGCCATCGGCAAAAAATTAACTGAATTGCCTGCCGGCAAAGACTTCTTTAAGAAGATAGAAAAACTGTTTGAAGAACGTGCCAAAATGGTGAACGATACCCACGTTTTTGACTGGGCCATGGGCGAATTAATGGCTTATGGTACTTTGTTAAAAGAAGGCCACCCGGTACGTTTAAGTGGAGAGGATGTTAAGCGCGGTACTTTTTCGCATCGCCACGCGGTATTAACGCTGGTTGATTCGGAAGATGAATATACGCCGTTAACTACCATTGAGACTGAAGCTAAATTCAGCATATTTAACTCTTTATTATCAGAGTATGGTGTTTTGGGTTTTGAGTATGGTTACGCCATGGCAAATCCCAATGCGTTAACTATCTGGGAGGCGCAGTTTGGCGATTTCTTTAACGGAGCCCAAATCATCGTTGACCAATACGTAGCCAGCGCCGAAACCAAATGGCAGCGTGGTAATGGTTTGGTAATGTTATTGCCTCACGGGTATGAAGGCCAGGGGCCTGAACATTCATCTGCACGTATCGAGCGTTTTATGGAGCTTTGTGCGGATAACAATATCCAAATAACCAACTGTACTACTCCCGCAAACTTCTTCCACGTTTTGCGCAGGCAAATGTACCGCGATTTCCGCAAGCCACTCATCGTATTTACGCCAAAGAGTTTGCTGCGTAATCCTAAATGCGTTTCGCCGTTGGTAGATTTTACCGAAGGTGTTTTCCAGGAATTGATTGACGATAGCTATGCCGATGCCAAAAAGGTTAAACGGGTGTTATTCTGCTCGGGCAAAATATATTACGACCTATTAGAGAAACAACAAGCTGATGGCCGCAAGGATGTGGCTATTGTAAGGATAGAACAATTATATCCAACACCCATACAGCAAATGGCTAAAATAAAAGCCAAATATAGCAAAGCGACAGACTTTATATACGTGCAGGAAGAACCGGAAAACATGGGGGCATGGCCTTTTTTATGCCGCAAATTCCGCACGGATGAAATATTGAAGCTGGATGTAATTTCGCGCAACGAAAGCAGCAGTACTGCAACCGGTTTTGCAAAACAACACGCCGCGCAACAATTGTATATTGTATCAAAGGCTTTTGAAACACCGGTGGGCAGCGAAGCGAAAGCAGCAATTAAAAAGACAACAGAAAAAATGGCAAATGCCGGTGCGGATTGATATCGATATGGGTGGTACGTTATACGTTTTACGTGGTACGTTTCTGTCCGATAGAAATTCAAAACATATAACGTAATACGTACAACGTAAAACAAACAACAACAACCTAACAAGAATATGAGTTTAGAGATCAAAGTTCCGCCGGTAGGCGAATCAATTACAGAAGTAACCTTATCAAGCTGGCTAAAAAAAGACGGAGATATGGTGCAGATGGATGAGGCCATAGCCGAACTGGAATCAGATAAAGCTACGTTTGAGCTTACCGCCGAAAAGGCCGGTGTTTTAAAAACAATTGCCAAAGAAGGTGACGTATTACCCATTGGCGCTGTTGTTTGCAGTATAGAAGAAAGCGGCGCTACGCCTGCCGCCGCACCAAAAGCAGTTGAAACTGCCGCAGTTGCAGAAGCTAAGCCTGCTGCGAAAGCTGAGGCAACATCGAAAGAAACTACCTATGCATCGGGCACACCATCGCCTGCTGCTGCTAAAATATTGGCCGAAAAGGGTGTTGACCCTGCATCTGTTAGCGGTAATGGTGTCGCCGGAAGAATTACTAAAGAGGACGCATTGAAAGCTGAAGGCGGAAAGGCAAAAGCAGAAAGTGCTCCTGTCGCTGCGCCGACGCCCGCCGCAGGTGCTCTTGCGCCTGTCGCCGGGGAGCGTACAGAGAAGCGCGAAAAAATGTCGTCTTTGCGTAAAACAGTTGCCCGTAGGTTGGTAACCGTTAAAAACGAAACGGCAATGCTGACCACGTTTAACGAAGTGGATATGTCGCCGATAATGGAGCTGCGTGGTAAGTACAAGGATAAGTTTAAAGAAAAATATGGCGTGGGCCTGGGTTTTATGTCGTTCTTCACCAAAGCGGTTACCGAGGCTTTAAAAGACTGGCCATCAATAGGCGCGCGTATAGACGGCGAAGAAGTGGTTTACAGCAATTTTGCTGACATCTCTATCGCCGTATCTGCCCCAAAAGGTTTGGTTGTCCCGGTTATCCGCAACGCGGACAGTTTGAGTTTGGCCGATATTGAAAAAGCTATAGTTGTATTGGCTGGAAAAGCTCGCGATAATAAATTAACGTTAGAAGAAATGACCGGCGGAACATTCACCATCACCAATGGCGGTGTGTTTGGTTCTATGCTATCTACACCGATATTGAACTCGCCGCAATCGGCTATATTGGGGATGCACAATATTATTGAGCGCCCGGTTGCTGTAAACGGACAAGTGGTTATCCGCCCAATGATGTACCTGGCGCTATCTTACGACCATCGTATTGTTGACGGGCGTGAGTCGGTTAGCTTTTTGGTTAGGGTTAAACAGTTGCTGGAAGATCCGGCGAGGTTGCTTTTAGGTGTATAAAGCACCTCTAAATCTCTCCTAAGTGAAACTTTATAGATATTTGAAACCCGGTTTAGGCTGGGTTTTTTGTTTCAATATCAATAAGTATATTTGTATATGTCAAAAGTAATTGAGATAAATAAAACCACCAGTCGTAAGCAACTTGATGAGGCTTTGACCAAACTCCCCAAAAAGAAAGCGCCAATTGATCTTAAAAAATATGCGGGTAAAATAAATTTTGGTGTTGATGGTCTGGAATATCAGTTAAAAATCAGAGATGAGTGGAGATAGTATTGTTTTGGATACCTCTTTAATAATAAACTTATTTAAGGGAAATCCGGAAGTTGAAGAATTGATTACTGGTCGCAATCTATTTGTCTCTGTAATTACTGAAATTGAAGTGTTAAGTTTTCCTAATATTACCGCATCAGAAAAGATCTTATTGAAACAGTTTCTATCTGAATGCTATGTGGTAGATATTGAACCGGCCATTAAAGAAATTACTATTGAGATCAGGGCAAAATTCAAAATAAAATTGCCCGATGCCATTATAGCTGCCACCGCCTTGTACTTCGATTTGCCATTATTTACAATGGACAAAGGATTTGATCGAATTAAAGATTTGCAGTCTGTTATCTTGTCAATTTAGTTATTGTATTTCGATTAGGTTACCTATTTAATAAATTCACTAACAATATATTATAACCCACATAAATGCTTATGCAAGCTAAAGCGGCCTATTACCAATAAAACGTACTTGCAATAACTGCTGCCGCCATATAAGTAAGGCATGAAGCAACCATTTTGCCTACAGCAAATTTTCTATCATAATTGATATATATCGCGTTGCTGACCTCTAAAATAAAAGCAAAGCAGGCAAAACAGATTAGCCCCAATTTGCATTGCGACCATATCCCCTGAATTACATAATGCGAACCTATTTTTGCGTAAAACAGCGTAAATAACACGCCGAATAAAAATGATAACAAGGTACTGTACATATAGCTCCTGTTACTTTCGGGCCGCCAGGTTTGCGGGGTGAGCGACTGCGATTTATGAAACAGGAAACCAATAATAAACCACATAATAAGGCTGTCTGCAACGCCTATGCAAACTGCCGAAAGGATGAAATGAATTGTTGTCATGATGCTTAAGTTTATATAAATGTAAATATTATTTATATAAGTCGCTCATTGACAATCAATATCGTTTAATAAAAAAGCAGTGCCATGTATGACACATCCTTTTTGCCTTACTTCTTCACCATTTTCCTCAACGACATAATGTAGCCCATGTGCAATCCTTCATGAAAAGATAAAAAGCGGATGGCCTCATTAATGTCGGTTATTTCAACGCCGTAGCGGGTGGTCCAGGTAGGGTAGTTGGTGAAAATATTGTTCTGGAGGTCTATGTCTAATTTATCAAGGGTTGAGAACATCAATTCCGTTATCTTTTCAAATCCGGCGGTATCAATAAATTTTTCGGGTTTTGTATCGGGTTTATAGGCCATGAAGAATTCATCATCAACAACTCTTGGCAAACCCATACGCGAATAACATATACCTTGCTGCGCCGCCACTATATGGCCCAGGTTCCAAAGTATATTGTTATTAAAGCCTGCGGGTACTTCGTTTAATTGTTCCAGGCTAAATTCTTTAAGGATTTCGAGTATTTTAATACGCGGTTGTTTGATGATGTCTACTGCTTTGGTCATGGTTTTAAAATTTAAAGCTAAGGTAACAAGTTGCGGCGTTAAAACCAGATTAGAACTGCTTTGTGTAACAAATAATGCTGCATTTATTTGGCTAACTTTGTCCGCTTAGTTTAACCTCGCATAATGTCGTTATCGCTGTCACAGAAAAGCTCATCATCTGACAAACCTATATGGTATTTCCTGCTATGCTGGACGATACTGAACGCATTACAAGCCTATAAATTAGAGATACACGCCGATGAAGCTTATTATTGGATGTACTCGCGGTTTTTGGATTGGGGTTACTTTGACCATCCGCCAATGGTGGCCATTTTTATTAGGATAGGAGATAGCCTGGTGCATAGCGAATTAGGTATACGCCTAATGACCGTTTTAACCAGTACGGCATCGGTTTACCTGTTGTGGCTCATCCTTAAAAAATACGCGGTGAACGCGCTGGCGTTTATTTTGGTTATTTCGAGCATTCTTATTTTTCATATCTACGGATTTATCACAACTCCTGATGCGCCGCTGTTTTTCTTTACGGTGCTATTCTATTTCTTCTATCAAAAATATTTAGAGAAAGAGAGTTTGCTGTTGACCTTTATGTTGGGTATTGTAATTGCGGGTATGCTTTACAGTAAATACCATGCTATCCTCCTCATTTTATTTACAGTGGTTTCCAATATAAAGCTGTTAAAACGAATGTCGTTTTGGGGGATTGTTGCGTTAGCTGCCGCCTTGTATACACCTCATATTTACTGGCAGATCAATCATAATTACCCATCTGTCAATTATCATTTGTATGATCGGTCGGCATCTAAATATGATCTTTCAAATAGTTTCCTTTATATCCCCGGGCAACTATTAATGGCCGGGCCCGTTATAGGGTGGTTTTTGTTTTATAGTGCGTTTAAAGTAAAAATAAAGGATGTTTTTATAAGGTGCTTATTGGTTAACTGTGTAGGCACATTTATCTTCTTTTTTATCTCGACATTCAGAGGCGAAGCACAGCCGCATTGGACGTTGATCGCTTTTGCGCCTTTGGTGATGCTGGTGTTGATCCGCTTTAAACAGACTGATGATTTGCCAAAGTGGTTTTATCGACTGGCGTATATCAATATCGGCCTGATTCTTTTTTTGCGGATAAGCGTAATGTTCAGGATACCACCTATCGCGCTTATTGGCGAAATAAAGAGCTTTTATACCTTTAAAGATTGGGCGCACGCGGTAAAAGAAATAGCGGGAGATCACTATGTTATTATGACCGATGGTTTTCAAAATCCGTCCAAATATAATTTTTATACAAACTCGGCAAAGGCGTTTTCGTACGACTCACGCTATTACCGCAAAACGCAATATGATTTATGGCCAATCGAGGCGGCTTTCCAGCACCAAAAGGTTTATTACTTGCAGGACGGGCCATCGGCAGCCACTACTGATACCCTAAAAGTTAAAGCCGGGAAATGGTATGCCGAGTGGGTGGACGATGTGCGCACTTACCAGCAGGTAAGCATTGATGTTGCTAATTATAAAGTAAAATTAGCACCGGGGCAAGCGGATACACTTGTTTTAAAGCTGGCAAATCCATATCCTTACCCTATAAATTTTAGCAATGACGGCGCAAAGCATGAAGTTGCATTGGATGCCTGTTTTTTTAAAGGCGATATAATGGTTAGTTCGCAGCGGGCCGATAGTACTTTTAACCAGGTATTATTGCCATCGGCACAAAGCACCTTATATGTGTTTACTTTAAAAGCGCCAATAGAAAAAGGGAAATATGATTTGTTGTTTTCTATTGGCACCACCCCATTTACAGGAGCGAAGAACAGCCGTGTTATACATCTTACAGTTGAATAAAAAGTTTGAATATGTTTAAAAAAATCTACCTATATCTATTTGTTTCGGTTATCACCTCTTCGGTTGCTTTGGCGCAACAGACGGTCGATGTTAATTTTAACGGGCTTGGCTACCTGGATAACCGGGAATATAAAGCTTTTATACCCCGGTCGCGCACATATTCCGGTACACGTACAACTTTAGACTTTGGTTTGAATTTGGATAGCCTTAACCATTTTATTGTAGGTGCCAATATGCTGCATGAATTTGGCGCGATACCATTTTTTGGCGATGTTGCGCCTGTGGCTTATTATAACTTTCAAAGCAAAACCTGGCTGTTTAATGCGGGCGAGTTTCCACGCGACGGATTGACGACTGATTTTCCCCGTGCCTTGTTAAATGATACTTTAATGTATTTCAGGCCGAATATACAAGGTTTATTGACCCGTTATAAAAGTGAGGACGGTACTTTTACCGAGACCGGCTTTATTGACTGGCTAAGCCGCCAAACCGATGTAGAGCGTGAACAATTTATGTTTGGCGCATCGGGCAAATGGCGGCCAAATGCTTACGGGCCTTTTTATGTATCACATTATTTTATGCTGATGCATGATGCTGGGGCGGCCATACTATTACCGAATGACCATATTAATGATAACGGTGGTTTTGAGATAAAGCTGGGGTTGGATTTTACCCATAAACAACGAACTTTTGATTCGCTTTCATTTGAAGCGGGAACATTAGTGTCGTTACAGCGTGAACGAGGGGTAGATGGTTTTAAAACGCCTGCGGGTGTGGTGTTTAATGCCTATGCCAGTTATCATCGCTTCGCGGTGTTTGAAGAGTTTTACCACGGGCAGGGCAGCACCATTAATTACGGCGACTCGTACTATTCAAAGCCTACTTATAACCGGATAGATATAATTTATACGCCTTTTTTATTTAACCACATAAAAGGACAATTTATAGCCAGCTTCCACTTTTCGCCGGGGCAGTTTAATGATAACCAGGAAGTGTTTAGGGTAAGTTATGATTTGGGGAGAAGGGTTTTGGCGAGGTTTAAGGATAATTGATTTCTAAGTCTTGAGTCTAAAGTTCTGAGTCAGGTTTCTTTTAAAAGACTTTTGACTCAGAACTCAAGACTTAGAACTCAAAATTAATCAACCAACACACCTATATAATAATTAAAGGTATCCACCTCTAAGTTATCTTTGGTAAGGCCGTCAATAGTAACCGGCGCGAAGCGGGTTGTTGGCGTTACAAACTTGTACTCTCCGCCTTTCATTCTTATTTTTACGGGCATGGTAAAGCCGCTTACACATGATGTCCATCTGTAATTTAGTTTGCCCCTTACCATTCCAAATTCTAATACTGGCAAATCTTTGGTATGCACATACTGCTCAAAAAATGTGGTCAGGTTTACACCGGATTGCGCCGATATATATTTAGTCACATCATCGTAAGTTACGGTTTTATGATAAAAGGTTGAATTTAAACCACGCAATATACCGCGCCATTTTTCATCATTGTTAATGATAGTACGCACCATATTTAGCATAACCCCGCCTTTGTTATACATATCGCCCGATCCTTCTTTGCTTACCCCATAAACCAAACCGCCAATTGGCGCATTGTTGCTTAAACTGCCTACGCGGCTGCCGTTAACATACTCCAGCCCGGCTTGTTTGCCCCAGTAACTTTCCACAAATAACGATTCGGAATAATAGGTAAAGCCCTCGTGTATCCACATATCGGCATAATCTTTTGCGGTGATGTTATTGCCAAACCATTCGTGGCCGCTTTCGTGTACAATAATATAGTCCCATTTTAAACCGTAACCTGTGCCCGAAAGGTCGCGGCCAATAGGCTGCCCCGGTGCATAATACCCGTTTACAAAATGATTGCCATAAGCTACCGCGCTTTGGTGTTCCATACCCAAATGTGGCGTTTCCACCAGTTTATAGCCATCCTCATACCACGGGTAAGGCCCAAACCAATGTTCGAATGATTTCAACATCAACGGGACATCCCTGCCAAATTGTTTTTTGGCTTTATCCACGTCATAGGGTAACACCCAAAAGTCTGTTGTCAATTTCCCTTTTTCGCCGTTATATACGTCGCTGATATGGGTGTAGTCGGCGATATTAGCGGCAACGTCATAGTTGTTTATGGGGTTAACTACCGCCCAGTCAAAACGGGTATAGCCATTTTTTAGGTCGGTGGTTTTGCGCAACCTGCCGTTAGATACATCCTTTAAACCATTTGGTACGCTTATGCTTATCATCATGCTGTCCACCTCATCGGTCAACTGATCCTTGCTTGGCCACCAAATTGCCGAACCCACACCCTCGCAGGCAGTGGCCACCCAGGGTTTGCCCAATGAATCTTTACTAAATACGATACCTCCATCCCACGGTGCACGAACAGCGACTTTTGGGTTGCCTGAATAGAAAACAGTAAACTCATCCTTGCTGCCAGCTTTAATTGTTTGCGGAAAGATTAAAAATACCGCGTTAATTTCGCGGGTATAAGGCAGTTCTTTTCCTTTATAAACCACCTTTTCCACCTTTAAATTGGCGAAAAGATCGAACTGCAATTTATTGAAATCCTGCGTAGCGGTAAATTTAAACAGGTTGCTGCCGCTGATAAATTTATTGTCAATATCAAATTTAACGTCCAAATGGTAATAATTGATATCGTAACAGGCGCGCAGGGGGCCGTTATTACCGTGCAGTGAATCGGCAAGGGTAAAGTTTGTTTTGGGCACCAGCAGCTGGGCCTGTGTACTTAACGATATAATGGCTAAAAGCCCGGATAGTAAGCGTCGCAGTTTCATTTTGAGGGAAGTCAGTTAATGTTAATGGGCTAATTTACTGATTGCATAGGATAATTGGTAATGGTATGATATTTTTTACAGAAGAAAAAAATATAGCGATGGGTTTAAATCCCACCGCTATATCAAAATAATAAGTCATCCTGAACTTGTTTCAGGACCTCATCAGAATAGTAACCAACATGCTGTTTACTTTGCATGTGGGGTGCCGAAATAAATTCGGCATGACCCCACGGTTGGTTTAATTATTCAACACCGTAACCTTTACGCTCGATGGCGCTTTGGCATCGTGATATATCCTGATGGTTGATTTCTGGAAATCAGAATCTTTTGCTTTGTTAATGTCTACAAATTTTTGCGGGTTACGGTCGCCCAACGGGAACCAGGAGTTTTGTACCTGGATCATGATGCGGTGGCCCTTCTTGAAAGTATGTCCAACATCCGGCATTGAATATTTAACATTTGTAACCTTGCCGGGCACAAATGGTTCCGGATGCTCAAACGAATTGCGGAAACGTCCCCTAAAAATTTCGCCGCGCACCATCATCTGGTAACCTGCCATGATGGGGTTTTTCGTATACGGCATTGGGTTGGTGCTAACAGCATCATCCGGGAAAACATCTATAAGTTTTACCACATAATCGGCATCTGTAGTGCTTATTGAGGAGTACAAATTGGCTATAACCGGGCCGGTTAAGGTTATATCTTCTGTCAAAACATCAGTTTGGTAAGCTTTAACATCGGGTCGGTGCGCAGCAAAACGCTGGTCGTCCAGCATATATTCGCGGGTACGTTGCTGTTGTATACCATCCTGGTACGGAACCGGGCTTGCGGGATCGCTCACATATTCATCAAAGCTAACTTCTTCTTTTGGCGCGATGAATGATAATTTGCCATTTGCCTGCAGATATAATGATTTTTCGGTGGTATTTTTTGGCGGCCACTCGTTAAATTTATGCCATTGGTTGCTGCCACTGATGAATATACTGGCTTCGGGCAGGTCCATTGTACCTTTATCTTTCAGGTAGTAGTTAAAGAAAGGCAACTGGATATTTTTCTGAAAATAATCGCTGGTGTTTGAGCCAAAATCCTGGTCGCCAAAATACTGACCGTTCGCGCTGCGTTCCCAACCACCGTGATACCATGGGCCTAATACCAGCATGTTTTTGGTGGTTTGCGGGTTCTGCTTTTCGATAGCTTTGTAGACATTTTGTGCGCCATAAGCATCTTCGGCATCAAAAAAACCGCCTACGGTTAATACAGCAGGTTTAATATTTACCAGGTGCGGCAAAATATTCATCCCCTGCCAAAACGAATCGTAATTAGGGTGGTTCATCATATCATCCCAAAACTTAACGGAATCGCCCAGGTATTTCTTTTTGAAATTTGGTAAAGCGCCCATTTCCAGGTAGAATTTGTAGTTGTCTTTATAACCGTGAGGGATACCGTTTCTGTAATTGGTAACCGGTTTTGGGCGGGGAACGCCAAAGCCTGTTAAAAAGGCAAAAGCATCCATTTCGAAAAACACACCATTATGGTGGAAGTCATCGCCTTTAAACCATTCGGTAACCGGTGCCTGCGGCGATACTGCCCTTAAAGCCGGATGTGCGTTTGGCAATGAAGCTGTTGAATAAAAGCCCGGATAAGATATACCTTCTATACCTACACGGCCATTATTGTTTGCCACGTTTTTAATTAACCAATCAATGGTATCATAAGTATCGGTGCTTTCGTCAATAGGTGGCACGCCCGATGGGCTGGCCTTTGGCGGTGCTTGCGGGCTCATGGCAGAAGCCTTGTCCAACGCGCGGCTGGTTGTTTTAGGTTTAGTATCTATCTGCGGGCGTACGTTTACAAACTCGCCTTCGCTCATGTAGCGGCCGCGCACATCCTCGTAAACAAAGATAAAACCTTCGTGGGTAAGCACTGTATCCTGGCCTAACGAGGTTTTATAGTCAGCTTCACCATAAGGACCTACGGCATAAGGCGTACGGGTCATGATGATAGGATATTTTTGACTTTGATCTTTCGGCGAATAAATAGTGCAGAACAGTTTTACACCATCGCGCATCGGGATGTAAGCCTGTGTTTTAACATAATGCTCTTTAATGTAAGCAGCTTCAAGGTTAGGTGGCCTTTGTTGCCCGCCTGCCGCACCGGCAGCGCCAACTACCGGGGCACCGCTTCCACGGCGTTGTGCGTAAATGCTGATAACGCAAAGCGCGATACAAAAAGTGAATAAAATTTTTTTCATGATGTTTTGGTCAGTTAATTGGAAGGCTAATTTAGGTAAAACGTTTGGAAGATTGCAATAGGTTTTTTACCCTAAACTCCTCCATCCCCTAAATTTAGAGGATGGTATCGTTTGCGGGCCAGCGCTTTTTTGTCTGCTTATAATTCCTGTGTCAACTAATCACTAATTAACTAATCTGTAAACACTAAAATAATTAACTTTGCGCACCAAAATTACACTGCTATGCAATATGATGTTATCGTTATTGGTTCGGGTCCGGGTGGTTATGTGGCCGCCATACGTTGCGCCCAACTGGGTTTAAAAACCGCCTGTATTGAAAAATATGCTACTTACGGAGGCACCTGCCTTAATGTGGGTTGTATACCGTCCAAGGCGCTATTGGATTCGTCAGAACATTATTATAATGCATCGCACGCGTTTAAAACGCATGGTATTAATTTAGATAATTTGTCTGTCGATTTTGGCCAGATGATCAAACGTAAAGAAGATGTGGTTGCCAAAAATACTTCGGGCATCAGCTTCCTGTTTAAAAAGAATAAGATAGATGGTTACCAGGGTATGGGGTCATTTAAGGATAAAAACACCATCATCATTACCAAAGCGGATAGTACAACGCAGGAAATAACCGGGACAAATATTATTATCGCCACAGGCTCGAAACCATCAAGCCTGCCGTTTATCAAGATAGATAAAAAGAGAATTATTACCTCCACCGAAGCTTTAACGCTACCCGAGATACCTAAACATTTGTTATTAATAGGCGGTGGTGTTATTGGGTTGGAATTGGGTTCGGTTTACGCGCGATTAGGTGCCAAGGTGTCAGTAATTGAGTTTATGGATTCCATCATCCCAACTATGGACAGAAGTTTAGGTAAGGAACTGCAAAAGGTATTGCAAAAACAAGGTATGGAGTTTTACCTGGGTCATAAGGTTACCGGTGCTACTGCAAAAGGGAAGGAAGTAACTGTAACATTTGATAGCCCAAAAGGCGAAAAGATGGAACTGAAAGGCGATTACTGTTTAGTTGCCGTTGGTCGTATTGCTTATACCGACAGTTTAGGTTTGGATAAAATAGGTTTGACCGTTGAGGAGCGTGGTCGCAAAATTACCGTTAACGAGCATTTGGAAACCAGCGTTAAAGGCGTATATGCAATTGGCGATGTAATACGCGGCGCGATGCTTGCTCACAAAGCAGAGGATGAAGGCATGTTGGTTGCCGAAACAATAGTAGGCCAAAAACCGCATATTGATTATAACTTGATACCGGGAGTAGTGTACACATGGCCTGAAGTTGCAGCTGTTGGACAAACCGAAGAGCAGCTGAAGGAAAAAGGCGTTAAATATAAAACAGGCTCATTCCCGTTCCGTGCCAGCGGCAGGGCGGTAGCCAGCGGCGATATGGACGGCTTTGTAAAGGTATTGGCCCATGCAGCTACAGATGAAATTTTAGGTGTGCATATTATAGGTCCGCGCGCTGCGGATATGATTGCCGAGGCTGTTGTAGCGATGGAGTTCCGTGCATCGGCAGAAGATATTGCAAGGATAAGCCATGCGCACCCAACCTATACCGAAGCATTCCGCGAGGCTTGTTTAGGCGCTACGGATAATAGGGCGATACATATTTAATTGCGGAAGTCGGAAGTTTGATTTCGGAATTGGGAAGCCTCAAGAAGTTTAAACTTTGTGGGGCTTTTTTGTTTAATAGCCGCCCGTTTTTCGAATGTCCAAAAAGTTGTTGTTTTTAGTATCACGGTAAAGGGCAATCGTTTTGATTAGAAACTCATAAACGAGTGGATTCGATGATGGTTCCGGCGTGTCAAAATATAATTTCCTGTTCTCCAATCCGGATATAATTGTAAAAGCAACCATTGTTCCGTCCGTATGGTGTCTGTTTTTATTTGCTTCTTTATTTTCGAGTTCCGTTGTACTTGTATTTACGATCTTGTTTAAAAGACTATCGTAAGCCACAGTAGTTTTGTTATCCATGAAAATTGAGTCTGAATCTGTTTTAGAAAAAGCATGCAGTAATGTATAAGCTATTTTAGTATTATTGGGGGTTTTATAAATATCTATCAAAAAAGGTCCCTCTGAAATAGACATTACCGATCTGCAAGAAATATGAATGGTAATATCACCCGTATCTGCCAACCGGGAAGCATGAGCCACAACTCCGCTCAACATCAGCGACATAAGAATCAGGTATTCTTTAATGGAGATCATCAGGCATAAGTTATTTTACTAATTTACACATATTCAATAAACTTCCCGGTAACATTATCGCTAAAATTTGCGGGTGAACCTGTTATTTAATAAATTGCCTGAGATTTTAACTGGCATTATAATTTCCTCCCATCATGATAAAATACTACAAACTATTTTTAGTCGCTTCACTGTTGTTAATCAGCGTATTTGGCTTTGCACAACAAACCAAACCCACTGATGCCCCCCAGGTAAATATGCCTCCGATGGCCTTGCCGGCACTTAAATTAAGCAAGGAAGTAAAAAAAGCTATGGAAATGGTCGACTCGAACCAGATACGGGCTGATGTAACCTATTTGGCTGATGATAAATTATTGGGGCGCGCGCCCGGAACCCCCGGTTACCAAATGGCGGTTGATTATGTGGTTGGCCGTTTAAAGGATCTGGGTGTTAAACCCGCCGGCGAAAATGGCACCTGGGTACAAACTGTAAAATTCAGGAAATCATTCTCAACTGATGGGTTGATGACAATGAATGGCACCGAATTAAAAAAAGGAACTGATTATAGCATATCGTCCAATCCGGCCAAAGCAAATGTTAACTTAAATGGGGGGCTGGTTTTTGTTGGTTACGGAGCCAGCGAACCTAAATTAGGCTATGATGATTATGCGGGAGTTGATGTTAAAGGTAAAATTGTAGTGGTTGTCAGCGGTGCACCGGATAAATTCTCGTCATCGGTATCGGCACATACCCGCAACCGAACCGAGATTATGAAAGTAGCATCTGACCACGGCGCTATCGGCGTGTTGGTAGCTTCGGTAGATACCGGTGGAGCGGCGCGTGGTGGCAGAGGCGGCGGCGGTGGTGGCGGTGCCCCACGTGGAGTAAATAATATTGTTGACGAAAATGGTAAAACCGTTGTTTCGAGTGTCCAGTATGGCAATATTGATGTTAACGGAACACTCGGCACCCAGGTATTTACTACATTGGCACAAAAAGCAGGCAAGAATATTAAAGCCATATTACCACAGTTAAAGGCAGGTACACCAAATTCATTCGACCTTAATACTTCGGTTAACATATCTTATACTTCAACTTACCAGGATATGATCAGTTATAATGTAGTTGGTACAATTGAGGGTACTGATAAGAAATTGAAAAAAGAATATGTGGTGCACAGTGCACATTTAGACCATTTGGGTGTGGGCAGGCCGGTGCAAGGCGACTCGATCTATAACGGCGCTCATGATAACGCCGTTGGTACTGCAAGTGTACTGGCTATTGCCAACATTTATAAAAACATTAAGGCTAAGCCTAAGCGTTCAATCATCTTTATCCTGATGACAGGTGAAGAACTGGGCGATATGGGCTCAAGCTATTTTGCAAAACATCCAACCGTTCCTCCTGGCAGCATGGTGGCCGATGTGAATACCGATATGCCTACTATTATCGCGCCATTACTGTCGGTTACAGCTTTAGGTGCCGAGCATTCTTCATTGGCAACTCAGGTTGCACAAGCAGCTGGTTATTTGAATTTGGGAGTTGAGGATGATCCTGAACCCGCCCAGGCCCGTTTTACGCGTAGTGACCAGTATAGCTTCGTGGTAAACGGCATACCCGCACTGCATATTAAGTATGGCGCAAAAACTGCCGATGGTAAAAACAACCTTAATGACTTTGTAGCCGTATGGAGAGCTAAATATTATCATAAACCGCAGGACGATATTAATGGTATCTTTGATTTCCGCGCGGGTAAAACTTATGCCGAACTTAACTTTTTGATAGGTTATTTAGTAGCGCAGGACCCTAACCGCCCAACCTGGAACAAGGGCGATATTTTTGAAACTAACTGAACATGGTCGCTAACCAGATAGAAATAGAAACAGGCTCATTGCTTGTTAACCTCAAATGCCCCGAATGTGGCACATTACATAACGCGGGAATTATTAATACCGTTTGTATTAACGAAAGCTGCAAATCAACTCTGTTTGCCCGGTATAATTTAAATACGGGTATTAAAAAGTCGATATTATTGGGCCGTCCTGCTACCATGTGGCGGTATAAAGAGTTTTTGCCGGTTATCGATGAGAAGAATATTGTTACCCTTGGAGAAGGTTTTACACCTATCATCCCCATTGAAAACCTGGAAAATGTTACCAGCGGAAATGAAGTTTTTTGGAAGGATGAGTCTGGCAATCCAACAGGATCGTTCAAAGCAAGAGGAATAAGCGCGGCTGTTTCAAAGGCAAAAGAATTAGGGATTGAAGCCATTGCCACACCAACTGCGGGCAACGCAGGCGGCGCGTTGGCTGCTTACGCTGCACGCGCGGATATGAAAGCGGTGGTTTATATGCCAAAGCTAACCCCAAAAGTTTTCAAAGATGAATGCCGTCTATATGGTGCCGAAGTGGTAGAAGTGGATGGCAACATCAGCGATTGCGGGAGATTGGTTAATGAGCAATCCATCATTAATAACTGGTTCCAGGTTTCTACGCTGAAAGAGCCTTACCGCCTGGAAGGCAAAAAGACCATGGGCTATGAAATTGCCGAACAGTATAACTGGCAATTGCCTGATGTAATACTTTATCCAACCGGCGGCGGAACAGGGCTGATAGGCATCTGGAAAGCGTTTGACGAGCTGGAGCAACTGGGGTGGATAGACAGCAAACGCCCGCGTATGGTTGCTGTACAATCTGAAAGCTGCGATGGTATTGTTAAAGCGTTTAAGGACGGGAAATATACCTCTGAATTTGCCGATGGCGGCTTTACCATAGCCAACGGCCTACGCGTGCCCAAGCCCTATGCCGATAAAGTGATACTACGTGTATTGCGCGAAAGCAAAGGCGATGCCCTAACCATAAGCGATGCCGAAATGAGCGCGGCCCTAAAAGAAATAGCCCGCAACGAGGGTATGCTGATAGCCCCCGAAGGTGCGGCATTGTGGCAGGCGTTTAAAAAACTCAAAGCTTCGCTATGGATTCAACCCGGCGAAAAAGTGTTGATGATAAATACCGGCAGCGGGTATAAATATTTGGAGAATATTGAGGTTTAGCTTAGTTAACTAACAATCAGTTAGTTTTTTGGCGGAACATTGATTCATTTTTTTAACTCCTGTATATACTTTATACTTTCGGGTACCTGGGATATTGATACGCTGCTTTCATCCTCGATATAATAATGTTGTATGCCGGCTTTTTGGGCAGCTTTTAAAATGGCGGGTATATCTATTTGGCCGGTACCTAATATCACATCATTTTCCTGCGGTGTGCCGCCGGATAAATTGCCCCGTTCAACCCCTTTACGCAGATCTTTTAAATGCAGTGCCTTGTAGCAAGTACCATATTTATTGAGTAACGCGGCGGGATCCTGCCCCGGTAAAAATGCCCAAAGTATGTCCATTTCAAAGCTTACATATTTGGCATCTGTGTTTTTAACCAGGTAATCATAAAGTGTTCCGTCCTGGTAGGGCTGAAATTCAAAGCCGTGATTATGGTATATAAACTCCAGGCCGTGTTGGTCCTTTAGGATCTTGCCAAATTTGTTAAAATCAGCAACTGCCTTTTGCGCGTTCTCTAAAGTAAATGCGCCTGTATGCGGAATGCCTGCTACCCTAACATAACTCGCGCCCAATGTTTTGGCGGCATTGGCAACTTCAGCTGTCTTATTTACCAGGTCGTCATAACTTACGCCGTATGACGAACATTTAATGCCGCGCTCGTCTATCAGCCTGCGTAATTCTTCGGGTGTTTTGTTGAACAGGTTGGAGAACTCGATATCTGTAACGCCATTCGCTTTTACCATATCCAAAGTAGCCGCAACATCCTTTTGAAACGATGTGCGGTAGGTGTATGACACCATCCCCGGGGCTTGCGGGAACAATAAGGTGTTTTTTTGCGCAAGAGTTAGCGTAGCAGATGCGCCCGTTACCACCGCCGCCATTAACATGTTTTTTATAAGCTTCTTCATTTTGTAAATTTATCGGTTAGGTGTTTTAAACTTTCGGTTCCCAGCCCGGTTCATAAGTACGCTGCCATAACTTTTGCGCCTCGGGATCATTAAGAATATGCCCATTCGTTGGGTCAATATGCAGATCACGGCCAACGCGCCAGGAGATATTACCCAATTGCATACCAAGAATACTTTTATAACCCGTTTCTACATCACAATTTGGACGGTGGTTATTGGTTATCGACTCTAAAAAATTAGCTACGTGCATACTGTCCATTCCTAAACTTACGCTTGCGGTATTGCGGCCCTGCACGGCATCTTCCGGCGTAGTTGGTTTTACATCTTTAACCAGTTTTCCATCCAGGTCATAAATTTTATAGCTGTCGCCTCCTGTATCGAGGCTACCGTTCTCGCCGTAGAATATAATGCCACGGTCCAGGCCTTCTACTTTTCGCCCGTTGCTGCTGCGGCTTTCCCACATTAGTGATACGCGCCCCGGGTAATCCATCGTAACTATTTGGGTATCGGGTGTTTGCCAGTCGTCTTTAAAATGATACCTGCCGCCAACAGAGGTAACGCGGGTAGGGAAATCAACCCCTAATCCCCAGCGGGCCACATCAACTTCATGGGTGCCATTGTTAAGTGCTTCGCCGGTACCCCAATGCCAAAACCAATGCCAATTATAATGGATAAGGCCATCCTGGTAAGCCATGCGCGGGGCAGGGCCTTGCCATAGGTCATAATTCAGTTCGGCAGGAACGGTACCGGGTTTCAGGAAATTGGATTTACGGACATTAGTGTACCATGTTTTGGCCAAATAAACGCGGCCAATTGTGCCCTTATGCAATTCTTCTATTCCCTGCGTTAACACAGGTGCCGAGCGGCGCTGCGCGCCCATTTGCACAATGCGGTTATACTTCCTCGCGGCAGCAATAGCCAGTTCGCCCTCGTGTGGGTTATGGCTCAATGGTTTTTCTACATAAACGTGTTTGCCTGCCTGACAGCCCATTATGGTAAGGGGTGCGTGCCAATGATCGGGAGTAGCTATGTAGATGGCATCGAGGGTTTTATCGGGTAATACTTTTCTAAAATCTTGTTCAGTTTTAGGAATGTTGGCCTGTCCGGCACCGGCTACAGACTTTAATGCCTTGCCGAAAGTACGTGTATCTACATCGCAGATATAAGCTATTTCGGCATTTTTTTGCTGCGCAAAGGTGGCCGCCATGCTGGTGCCCCGGCCATTTACGCCGATGATGGCCACATGAATACGGTCGTTAGCGCCTATAATATTGCGGTAGCTTTTGGCCGACATAGCCAGCAAACTATTTGAAGCCGCAACACTAACGGAGGTTACGGCCATTTTTTTGATAAAATCTCTTCGCTTTTCCATAGTAGGTTTTGGAAAGTTTATTAGGATATAAACGTAGGAATTTTTGAGTGGAAAACAAATTACTCATGGTTTCGATGTTCCAATTTTAATGGTAAGAACACATGGAACACCCAATTTTTGACGCACTTCATGCGCCGAAGCTTCAGCGAAGGCGCATAAAACGTTTTAAAACTTCATAATATCAGACTTCGGACGGCTATGCCCGTACCCTAATTAAATCTTTATTCCTACTTTTAACCCCTAAATGAACAACTTAAAAACCCGTATAAAAAACGGCGAGGCGGTGCATGGCTGCTGGTTAAGCCTGGGCAGCCCTATAACTGCCGAGATAGTGGCCCTGGCCGGCTTCGATTGGGTATTGATAGACCTGGAACATGGCGCGGGTAACGAACAGATCACACTTTCGCAATTACAAGCCATAGCCCATACCGGCGCAACGGGGTTGGTAAGGGTAGAAAGCATCGCCAAAGAACGCATCTTACGCGTATTGGATATAGGTGCCGCAGGTATAATGTGTCCGCACATTAACAACCCTAACGATGCCCGCCAAATGGTGGATGGCCTGCGCTTCCCGCCGCAGGGCAGCCGCGGCATAGCTAAATTTGTACGCGCCGCCAACTATGGTAACGACTATGCCACCTACTTCAAAACCGCTAACGATAACGTCATCGGCATAGCCCAAATAGAAAGCAAAGAAGCCCTGAACCATTTAGACGAAATAGCCGCCACCGATGGCATCGATGTCCTGTTCATCGGGCCAAGCGATCTCAGTGCCGAATTAGGCATCTTCGGCGAGTTTGATAACCCTATTTATACCAACGCCCTGCAAGCCATCATCAACGCAGCCCAAAAAGCAGGCAAAGCAACCGGCATATTAATAGCCAATGCCGATGATTATAAAACCTATTACGATATGGGCATCCGCATGATCGCCTGTGGCGCAGATTCCGCTTTCGTAGCCGATGCATCAAGGGCCTTGTCAGCTAAATTAACTACTTTTAGAGACGGATATGGAAACTAAAAACTGCAGAATTTGCGATACAGAATTTGCCAAGCGCTACACCTTTAAAGAAATGATGTTTGGTATGCGCGATGAATTTGCGTATGGCGAATGTCCTAACTGCGGCAACATACAAATACTGGAAGTACCTGCAAATATTGAAAAATATTACCCTACTTATTACACTTCGTTCACGCAGGAAGTACCCGTTTTAAAAAGAAAATCATTCTTCCAGCGGATGATCAGCAGTATCCGCATTAAACGGAAATACCGTAAGTCTAAAAACCATATTTTAGAATATGTAAAACCCATCGGCTTAATGCCCAATGCTAAAATTTTGGATATTGGCTGCGGGCAGGGTGCTTTAATTTGTCATTTATTCAACATCGGTTTCGAGAACATCTCCGGCACCGATAAATTTATCGCCGAAGAAATAGACCACGGCCACGGCGTAAAGATCGCAAAAAAGGACCTGTCCGAACTTCCCTCAAACACCTACGACCTGCTCATCATGCACCATGTTTTAGAACACATGGACGGGCAGGTAGATGAATTAAAACAATGTTATCGCCTGCTAAAAAAAGGCGGCGTATTATTGGTTTGCATCCCGGTATTAAACACCGCATGGGACATCTACCAAAACAACTGGGTACAACTGGATGCCCCGCGCCATTTTGTGTTGCATACGGTGAAAAGCATTAATATGCTGGCAGATAAAACAGGTTTCAAAATAAAACAAACCTTGTTCGATTCGTCCGAGTTCCAGTTCCTGGGCAGCGAACTGTATCAAAAAGGCATCCCGTTAACCGACCCTGTCACCCATCAATGGGTTTCATTTGCCGATCATTTTTCTAAAGAGGAAATGGCAAGGCTGCACGATGAGGCAATGCAATTAAACGCGGACCATAAAGGTGATGCTGCCAGGTTTTACCTGCATAAAGTTTAAACGCTCAATTTCGCTATCATCTTATCCTGCAACCGCGCAAATAACAAAACCATACAGCTCGCCCCAATAATCGCGAACAGCATATCCGATTGCGTATCCCAAACATCGCCCTGCGTACCTAAAAACGAATCGCCCGATGAACCGGAAGTAACTGATACCAGCCATTCCAGCAATTCATAAAGTAAACTGATAGTACCGCAAACGCAAATGGTTAAAAACGGTATCCAGCCCTGCTTATTAAAAACATGCTTACGAATAAACAACTCCCGGGCTATCATGGCCGGCACAAAACCCTGCATAAAATGCCCCAGCTTATCATAATTATTGCGCGATTGGTGCAGAACATCCTTTAACCATTCGCCCACAGGTACCATCGCATAGGTATAATGCCCGCCAATAAACAAAACCCAGCAATGAAGCAATATCATCACATAAGTTAACGTTGTAAAATGGAAGCGCTTATAGGTAAAAGCCAGCACAATAAAACCAATTACTGCCGGGAAAACCTCCAGTGTCCACGTAAAATAATCATGAGGTTTTATCGCCGAAACGATCAATCCGGCAAAGAATAGAAAAACTAACAGGGCGGGCTTTTTCATATTCTAAGGTAGATAAATAAATGTGAAGTAGGCCAAGTGTTAAAACTACTGTAACATTTTTGCTTTGATAAACAATTATTGACCATAAAATCCGTTTGCTGTGTTAAAATATTGCTACTCTTCTTTAAATTAGACCAGAATTGTAATATTTGTGCTGAATATATCTAAATGAAAATTTGCAGACCCCTTTTTATTTGCCTTTTTAGTCTTCTTCTATCTACCTGCCTTTTTGCGCAAACCCTTTTTCCGCAAAAACTCAGTGTGTATAACGAGCCAAATTACTGTATGGATTGCGGCGAGGTTAAAGCATCGTTAGGTCCTTATACGTTGGAATATATCTCCTTCCAAATCAACCATAAATACAATTTTAATGGCAGCTCGGGTACGTTAACGTTCCAGGTGATGGTTGATGAGAGAGGTTTTAGTTGCGTACTTAGCCATACCGACCCTTCAAACAGCCAGTTAACATGGGATATAATCCGGCTTTTAAATGGCAGTTACTGGCGGCCCGCCGTGCTTAATGGAAAACGGGTAAGTTCATCGGTAAATGTGGTGTTCACCATTGCAAACGGCAAAGTATTCGCCCAGATGAAACGAATGGACCCACGCGATCTGGCCGAGCTAAAGCCTGCCGATGCACCCATAATTTACAACAAACAGTACACCTATAAAAATACCACATTAGATAAATACGACCTCACCACCTGGACCAAATTCAACTCGGCGCTGCCCGATAATGTTGGTGAGGCTTGCGTGGTTGATAGAGAAGGTGTATTATGGTATGCCACAGCAAACGGTTTTGCACGCTTTGATAACGACACGTTTATCCCGGTTAACGAAACAAACTCGCCGTTTACCGCAACAACGGTTGTAAACGCCATAGGTGTAGATAAAGACGATACCAAATGGATAAGCGCCAACAAATCTGTATATACTTTTGGCAGCAAAGGCTGGCGGCTGTTCGATTCAACAAATTTTAAGATAGCGGGTGCCAGCCGTGTAATAACCAACCCAAGCGGCGAAGTATTTTTTACCAATAACAAGGGCCTGCTTATTGTGAGGGGTGATAAGTTAGTATTGATGGATCAGAAACTGTTCCCCGGCCTGCCCTCTAATGATGTAAACTATGCTTATTATGACACCCAGCAACGTTTATGGATAGGGACAGGCAGCGGCAGTATCATGATAGATAAGAAGCAAAAAACCACCACGTTTAATAATACCACAACGCCGCTCAGCAACGTTAATATCACCAATATGGTTGAGGACGAGAGCGGCAACCTTTATTTTGCGCTTCGGGCCTACAATAACTCGTACGATGACATTGACGAAGAAGGCATAGCCGAACTAACCACCGATGGCCAGTGGATTCATTATAACGACAAAAATTCGGGCCTGCCGTCCAACCGCGTCAGCAGTTTGCTGTATGACAAGATTGATCATGTTTTATGGATAGGCACCCATAACTCGGGCCTCGCAAGGTTCGACCTGAAAAATGGCTGGGAAAACTACAATAATGCCAATTCTACGGTACCGGGCCGCGATATCAATCAATTGGCCGAGGACTCAAAAGGCACTATTTACGCAGCCACAGGAAACGGCATGTTAAGGATAACTAAGAAATAAATACTTATTCTACTTTAAGCGATACTGTTTTTGAAGCGCCAAAAACAACTTTGGCGGTTGGGTTTGATGGCTCTGTATCCCATAAACATTCCCTAACAGTCAGCATTTGGGTTTTAGGGTCAAGAGAGATCAGTTGAAAAGAAAGTTTAGTTTCATCCTTAGCAGACACACTACCTTTCATCGGCGAATCAACACGGAAGGTGTTTAATGCCACATCATTATCCGGGCCTTTGTAAACATAAAACTCGTTATAATTGCTGTTGCCATGAAAATAGGCTTTGATGTTTGGGTGCAGTTTTAAAAACTTAACCCAGCCGCGTTGTTCTATAGCGGTTGCGCCGTCATCTTTTGAAGCAACGCTGCCTTCTTTATAATGCTCGGCAGTAAGGTTCTCAAATTTATTGGCCGCCGTCATATTATAAGGTGGTATGGGGTTGGTAAAATGTTTGGCTTCGCAGGTTGGCTGGTCATGGCAGAAAACGATTACCGGTGTTGTTTTAGCCACATTTTCCAAATCTTTTTGCATCCATATCCGCTCTGCCGAATCGGGCCATAGCGTTATAAAAACGAAATGCACGCCCTGTATATTTAACGAATAATTGATCTTATCAGTAGCATAATTATAGTCGGCATTGGTTTTAGCCTTCGCCGGTTTCATCATCATATTATAGATCTGCACCATTGATGTCGGATCGGTTTTAGGGTTCATCGGTTTCGCAAAACCAATTGCGTTTGATATATCGTGATTACCCGGAACCAACAGCAGTTGCGCGGGTTTGCCGTTGTGGTCTGTAAGTTTCAGATCATTCATATAATCCTTTTCAAACTGGGTCCATGATGTTGCCGCGCTTTGGATAGGTATTTCCTGACGGTTGGCAATATCGCCGGTCTGGATTATATAGTCAACCGCGCCTACGGTTTGCCCGTTTGGCTGGGTAAGCGATGGCACGGTATTTATCTGTTTTATCATAGCTGCATTTACCTTGTAGCCCGGTACACTTGTATCGCCCCGAAATTTAGGGCGTGTTATACCGTAATGAGCATCAGATGTAAAAACTATATTTACAACCTGGCTTAATGCTATTTTTGGAAAACCAACAACAATAAGGTTAAAAAGAGCTATGCTAATTATTTTTTTAATATGACTTTTCATAATTAATTCTTTTCTATAGGGTCGGGCGTGCTGTAAGCGTTCCGATTGGCTTTTACAAGTAACTTAATGGTAACCGGGTATTTATTTGAAAACTGGAACAACGCATTAACAACAGCAGCCGGCACGGACGAATTTATTACCGGCGTGGCACTATTAATATCAACGCCTATGCGGTTGCCATCGTTACCGATAGTTTTATAAGAATTAGGAATATACTGCATATAGTTTGTTCCTTTAACCAGCCACGGAGAGATAAAAATATGATCATACCATGATTTTGCGCCGCCACTCGTACCACAAGTATTTGGCACATTTGCCAATGCTCTTGTTGTAGTGGTAAGATAAGATGCATATACGTTTGACGCTGTTTCCCACTGCGCGGGATATTTAACAGATTGATCGGGAGAAAAAGGTGGATCGCTCATCATAGTGGATGAATCCGCTGATGTAATTACAGATTGATAACCGGCTTCATAACTACTTGCAGTATTAAAATCGCCCATATTAATCAAATTAGGTAAATAGGCAAATTTTGCTCTTAATGTTTGCATATAGGTAGAAACCTGCAAATCGCGCGTGGTGCTTGTACCTGACTGCGTATGGTTTACCAAAACGTATATAAAAGTTGTATCGTGTGTAATAGTCAAATTGGGGTCGTTATAATATAATTTATAAAGGTTAAAATCTGTAAGATAAGCTTCTATAGTTTCTGTCTTTACAAAAGTTAATTTTTTCTGATTATAAAATAAAACAGACATATTATCGGCCCCTGTTAAATTAGTAGGGGTTGCATAATTATATACACCGGGGAAAACGGCATTAAGTGCATTAGTGGTTATATCAATTGCAAAATTAGCGGGTAGTGCTGACGAGGGTACAAAAGCCCCCATTTTTTCGCAGCTGAATAAATCCGGCTGAACATATTGCACGATCGTTTTTAAATAACCGTTTAAGGTAGCTGTACTTCCCTGGCAACCGTCGCCATAGCCCAATACGTTATAAGCCATAACTTTTAAGGTGTCGGTTTTGTCAATTGTATTTGGTAATGGCTGTGGGATAACCGTTACACCGGTATTAGTGGTTGAAGCGGTAGAGGTGTTACTATTTTTAGTAGACGATTTTGTACAGCTTCCTAAAAATACAACAATTACTAACAGGATGGTAAACAATGAAAATGATCTCATTCTATAATCGATGATCCTTTATTTTAGGCTTAATAAATAAAGGCAGTTACATAATGTAACTGCCTTTATTAACTATTTATTTAATCTTAGTGATGATTTCCTGTACCATTTAACTGGTAGCAACCCATATCAGCACCGGGTAAGGTGATTTCGCTCGACCCAAAGTTTGGATCAACCGGGATACCGGTAGTAATCGGTTTAATTAAGCTCGCGTTGGTTGTACCTTTACCTGCGGCAGGTGAACCTGCTTGCAGGTGGAAGTTAAAGTTATCTACAGATGCCTGGGTAACCCAGAAATTTGAAGCAGCCGGAAGCGGGTAGTTTACAAACAATGGGTTGTTTTTTCCTACAAATGAACTTCCGTCATAAACAGCGCCAAAAGTATAAGAAGCGCCCAGGAACGCCGCCATGTTTGGAATATCGGTAGCTTCCGGATGGGTAACTACAGCCTGTGCAACGCTTGTAGGCACAATTTGACCTGCCATGGTAGCATTATCTACATAATAGAAATTGTAGCCATAAGCGGTTTTAGAAAATAATTGCGAAGTACTTAAAGTAGTATCAGCCAAATAAACTTTAGCGCCGGCCGGGCCGCCTGCAATACGCACGCCAAAATCGCAGTCAACTATCAGGTTGTTGTACACTAATGCTCTCGAGTTGTTCTCAATTTCAACCGAACCGCTTCTTGCGCCAAATACACCTGTGTTTCTGAAACCATCGTTAATATAAGTATTGTTATACATTGTAAACTGGCACTCGCCTGCGGTGGTACCATCGCTGGCTGTTTTTGTACCGTTGGTTGCACCGCCAATAACCAGGTTATAAGCCATATTACCAACCGCGCTGCCTTTAGCGTTAAAACCATCGCCGCCAACGCTTCCGCATTTTTCCATTGTATTTCTCATGATGTTATAATAACCACCATAAAAACGGGTAGCATCATCGGGCGAGCCATATAACCACGAATCTTCCAGGATAAATACACCGGTTGGATTTTCAAAATACAGGATGTACTGGTTGCCTGCTGCCAAACCCGCGCTTGCAGCAAACGGAAGGGCCGCTAAAGCGTGACCGCCAAAATCAAGGTGTGTCCATTTAATAACTACCAGTTTACTGGTATTGCTGCAATAGATACCGCCCCAGCCGCCTACGTAAGCCTGGTCAGTGCCTACAACAGATGCACCGGTTGTTTTAGATTTGGTTGGGTCGGTAATTGTTATAGGCGCGTCACTTGTACCTAAACAGATCAGGTCGCCATTTACAATAAAGTTAGCGCCATTGGTCATATTAATTTTTACCCCTTTTTGAATCAACAGTGTATCGCCGGCATTAATAGTGATATCGCCGCCTACTGTATAGGTTTGACCGGCAAGCATAGTGCCTTTATAAGTTCCGGCAGGCAAAGTACCCGAGTTGCTGATAGATTTACCTACCTGGAGTAACGGAGTAGATACTACAGCGGTATCCGTTTTCTTGCTGCACGATGCCAACGCGAATAGCGCGAGGCATAACGAAATGATTTGTAATTTTTTCATAGCTGATTTGATTAATTTTTATTGTTTTTATTAGGATAATTTATTTATTTGAAAATTAAAATTTGAACCGCAGGCCTAAATTATACCGGGCATAATATTGGTCGTACTGTACCGTAGTGTAGTTAGGGCTCTCCTGGTGTTCGTATTTTAGCAAGCCGACATAGTTGGTTGTATTATTTTGTTTGATGAAAAGTTCGTAAGGTGTGTTTAGCAGGTTATTAGCCTTTACAAAAAGTATAAACCGCTTGCCTAATTGCTTTTGAGCCGAAAAATCAAGAAAGGTAGATGGCTTTTCCCAGGTATCCAGCCCGTAATATTTAGATACGGCAGCAATCCGCTCACCGGTATACGATAATGCTAACTGGGCATCCAGGCCATTTTTTTGATCTTTATATAAAAGGGCCACATTACCGATATTAGCTGCCTGCCCCTGCAACGGCCGGGTTTGATTGCGGTTACTAACACCCTGGTTAACAACATCTATACTTTTTGGTGTAGTAATTTGCGATTGCGTATAGGTATAATTTAGAGATACGCCGATATTGCCAAAGAACTTTTTGGCAACAAATTCGGCACCGTAGTTTGTGGCATTCCCCAGGTTTTCCGGCTCAAGGAACAGCGTGGCACCGCTTGCACCCGGCTCCAATACTTTTTCAATTGGATTGATGAGGTATTTATAAAAACCGCCCGCCATAAATTCATCAAAAACACCGGGGAAAAACTCATACCGCAGGTCATAATTATTAATGGTAGTATGTTGCAGATAAGGGTTGCCGATAGATGCATTAGGATCATCGCTTGATACTTCGGGATAAGGAATAAAATCCGCAAAAGCCGGTCGTAATATCGATTGGAAATAAGATGCCCTGATGGCCTGATCATTGGTCAGCACATATTTGGCATTGATGCTTGGCAGGTAATCAATATAGGTTATGGTTGCTGTTTTGCCCGGAAGCACCACAGGCAAATTAGAGTAATAGCTTTGATAAGTATTCTCAACCCTTACACCCGCCAAAAAGTCAAAATGATCATTAATGGCATAACTTACCATACCATAACCGGCTTGTATATTTTCTTCAAAAGTGTATACACCAGGGTCACTGGCCGATGAGCCGAGCGCATTAGAGGGGTTATTGGCGAATGAGAATGTGGCGGCGGGTATAGTAGTATACAGCTCTGCGTTATTAGTTCCCGCAATAAAAGTGTTGGGCAGGCTATAGCTATCAACAAAATTATCCCTTGTTTTATGCCTGAACATTCCGCCTGCGGCGAACGCTGTTTTATGACCAAATAGCTTTGTATCATAATGCAGGTTGATATAGCCTGATATATCTTTATCCGTATTATGTGTCCAAACCCTTGATTCATTGCCCACAGTTACCGGGCCATTAATAATATCAGGCGTTACAAATACCGAATTACCCGGATTATTCGGGTCGGGCTGGTTTTGGCCTTTAGCCAGATCTGGGCTGGTTTGGTATGACGTTTTAAATTCGGCAATATCAGGTTGTTTATGGCTGGCTTCAGAATTCGCTACGATCCAGTCAAGGCTGAAACCTTTAAATATTTTATGCTTGCCTTTTAGGGTGATATTGTAGATACTTTGCAGGTCGGTACGGGTTTCGGTCAAATCATCAATACCGTTTGTGGCAACAAATCCCTGGTAAGAATACCCGCTGTAGGTAGACGTTTGCGTTGTGCGCACCCGGTATTCATCCAGTTGTAAATAAGTGCCGAATAAGTTGATGCTGTTATTGTTGTCAAATTTATAATCCAATGATGCGATTGTACCCAACCGGCTCAACTGCGAAGAATACTGGCGGTTATATGAACTTTGAAAAGCAGTTTCAGAATTTGGCGTATTGATATTGGGCGACGGGCCTACCGTATTTTCCTGTACCACCACGAAACTATTATCGCCCTGGTAAGAGTTTTGATACGTTGCCGAAACAATAACCCCAAGTTTGTTATTTAAAAACCTGTTGCCGATAGTTACGCTGGCGTTTGCATTTGGTGCCGCATTGCCTGTTTTGGTTACCAGGTTTTGGTAAGGGAAATCACTTATTGATGCAGAACCACCGGGATTGATCTCGCCCGGCGCTTTACTATTTACGGTAGCGCCGTCAAAACTGCTGAAACCCCGGTTTAAAAACAATTGGCTGTACCCGGTACCAAAATTACCCTCAACGCGCAAATGGTCGGGCGCAGTTTTCATCACCAGGTTAACCACACCACCCGATGCATCACCTTCCATATCGGGCGTAAGTGTTTTTGATACTTCAATTTTTTCAACGAGATCGGCAGGGATAATATCCAGGGGAATATATCGGTTCTTATTATCCGGGCTGGGGATTTTAATGCCGTTTATTAATGTGGTATTATATTGTTTATCCATACCGCGAATGATTACGTGTTGGGCATCGCCGGTATTACTTCGATCGATAGAGATTCCCGATACCCGGCTAAGCACGTTTGCAACAATTACATCAGGCGATATAGCTATGGAGTTGGCTGAAACAACATTCAGCATATTATTTGAGTTCTTTTCTACATTCCGGGCAGCATTATCAGTTTCCTTACTTACGTGCTCGGTAATTGATACTTCATCCAGCGCTGTTGAGTTATCAACCATCGCGATGTTTAATGTAGTTGTCTTGTCGGCTATAGCGTCTACCGTATATTCTTTAGTGGTTTTATAGCCTACATATTTTACCTGTAACTGGTAACTGCCTGCGGGCACATTTTTAAAAAGATAAATACCATCCAGTTTTACAACTGCATTAAACACGGCTCCACCCTTTTCAATATGAACGGTTGCGCCAATCAGCGATTCGCCGTTTTTTGCATCAGAAACCGTTCCCCTGATGGTTGTTTGAGCAAATGAAGTAAAGTGGGATATGATGATAAAAAATAAGACAAAAAATAGGCGTTTTAAATGTAGAAGTGTAGTCATTGAGCGAGGTATTTGCGATGTTTATGTTCTAAAAAAATACAAGAAACCAGCTCAATTCTGTAGTAATTTTGAGTTTTTTATCCCTTTGCTATTACTTAACACAATGATTTTTTTGAGTTAATATTTGGACCTGTTTGGTTACATTACATATAATTAATTTGACCAATTTTTAACATTTGGTTAATATCATATGTGCCTTTTTCTATCGTTCGATAGTTAAAAATTGGGCAAATGAATAGCTGTTCGCATTTAACCGCAACTTTTTTCTGATTGGGGATACTTGCTGTAATTTTAGATTTAAGTGAGAGTTAATAAACAACAGCGAAAAATTGGGCAATAAAAAAGGGAATTAACTGGCAACTAATGCGTTGCGAGTTAATTCCCTGGGGTTTGATTTTACGCTTTATAAATTTTTACAGCGCCGTTGGTCTTCTTATTAATCCCAATAATAAAGCGATAACAGCTATCACCAGCAATATGTGGATAATGCCTCCCGCCGAATAAAGAAAAAATCCTAATGCCCACCCTATTACAAGGATAACGGCAATGATATACAATAGAGAATTCATGGTAGATTGTTTTTAGTTAATATTTCATAGATGTATATATAATCTGCTAACCGCCCAATTTGTTTTAAATATCCCCAAAAACAACAAAGCCGCCTCCCAAAATGAAGCGGCTCTGTAAAAAATCCAATCACTATTCTCCAATCACTAATCACTAATTTTCAACCATTTCTTGCGCACCACAAGCTGTTCAGACGTAACGTCCGGCAATGCTTCTATTTTATATTTCACATCCGTGCTTTTAAGAATAGTCAAAGTAATCGTCATTGGCAAAGCATCGCGATTGATGTTCAAAATCATTTTATCGCCCGGTTTTTTATCATTTAATATACCATTCAGCGTAGTTACAGGGCTACCGTTAACACCTGTTATCTCATCATTAACATTCAGCCCGTCAATCCAGGCCGAACTACCGCGTATTACCGATGTCACATAAATATGTGTACCCGATGTTGCTATACCGAAGCCCACTGCCGGGTAATTGTTACCTGCATATTCATCAGTTATTTTATAGCCCGCGTATTCCAGGTATTTATTATAATCAATCGGTGTTAGGCCATAGATGTATTTTTTATAAAACTCGTCCAGTTTTTTGCCTGCAATCAACTCCAGCCCTTGTTTAAACTCATCATCGGTGTAGCCGCGTTTTTTGGTTTTATAATATTCTGTGTACATATACTTCATAACGTCATCCAGAGATTTTGCGCCTTTGGTATCGTGTATGATCTCTAAATCCAGCATCATCCCGATTAATGCACCTTTGTTATAGTAAGATATGGTTGTATTATTCGAGTTTTCATTTGGCCGGTAAGCTTTTATCCACGCGTCATAACTCGATTCGGCCAGCGACTGCACCCCGGCTCCCGGCTGGTTTTCCAAAGTATTAATATCATTGGCCAATAAATTCAAATAATTCTCCGGCTCATACAAATGTAAACGACGCACTATGATGTTTTGATAATAGGCCGTAAAACCCTCGGCTATCCAAAGGTTGGTCGTATAGTTCTCATTGTCATAATCAAACGGGCCCAGGGCTATCGGGCGCAAGCGTTTCACGTTCCATAAATGAAAATGTTCATGTGCGGCCAATTGCAAAAAGTTTTGGTAGCCACCCTCGGTCGAATATGCATCGCGCGAAGCGCCCAAACAGGTGGAACTTAAATGTTCCAACCCGCCACCACCTTTTAAATAATTATGTACAATAAAGGTGTAATGTTTATTGGGGTTTTCGCCATAAATAGCCGCTTCTTCGACAACAATTTTAGCCATATCTTTTGCCAGCCGATCCTTGTTATAACTGCCGCCGCCTACCATTGCTACCTGGTACTTTACGCCATCAACATCAAACCCAAAAACATCCTGCGTACCCACTTCAACAGGCGAATCAAACAAAATATCATAATTGGGCGATTGCAAAGTAAACTGGTCGCTACTCACACTTTCCAAGCTAGTCGAAACTGTTTGCCAGCCCTTATACGGTATGATATGGATGGTTGCGGGCTGTTGCAACATCCCATCAGGATAAATAAAAATATCAGGCGATGATAAAAACGCGTGCGATGCATCAATAAAACTGGTGCGCACAGATATTTCAAAGGCATAAACCTTATACTTTATGGTAATACTGCTTAATCCCTGCGAATCAATATGCCAAATATTCTTGCGCGTTTTTAAAACAGGTATGGCATTACCATTTGCCTTTGCAGTTAACGACTCAATGTTTTTTGAAAACTCTCTTACCAGGTACGAACCGGGTGTCCAAACCGGCATTTTTAAGTCCAGATTCTGCTGATTTAACCCGGTTATATGCATCTCTACCTCAACATAATGCGCCTGAGCCTCGGGGAAAGTTAACGTATACGATATTTGAGGCGCGGGTGCCGCGTTGGCGTTAGTGTTAGTCATAAAAAAAGTGATTGAAGAAAAAAGAATAAATAAGCAAAAGTTTTTCATGGCCGCAATTTAAAAAAAATATATACTTTTTAAACTGTGGGCATAATACAATGGCTATATGCAATACCTTTCCCTCTAAAAGTGAAGAATATGATAACCACCGCAAGCAGTTAAAAAAAAACAAATCTCTTTTAAACTTCTATACGTATACAGGTCATCAATAAAATATTATTCATTATTTAATAATAATTATTACTTAAATAGTTAACTTTCAATAATAACTAATAGATAATTATTGTATTATTTAAAAGTAAAACGGTATTTTTGGACCTACTATGACTGGATCTTATAACACCTGCCTGTTGATTGATGACAATTACATAGATAATTTTGTCACCCGTAAGCTATTGGAGAACAGCAAGTTTGCTCAAAACATTATTGTTAAGCAATCTCCTGCCGAAGCGATTACGGCGTTGACCGATGGCAGCGTTATGCCTGATGTTATATTCCTTGATATCCGTATGCCGTTAATGGACGGTTTTGAATTTTTGCAGGCCTACGATAAATTGAATATTGATAAATCGAGAATTAAAATATTTTTACTGTCATCGTCTTTCGATCCGACAGATATAAAACGATCATTGGATAATAAATACATTACCCAGTTTATACATAAACCACTTACCCACCAGGTTCTCGAGGAACTTTCATGATTTTAGTTGCCGACAGTGGTTCGTCCAAAACAGATTGGTTGCTTAGCCTACCCAAACAGGAAGCAAAAGCTTTTAGAACACCCGGCCTTAACCCCTACTTTTTAACTGAAAAGGAAATAGTAAAATTACTGCATGATAAGGCGGCTGATTTACTGGCGTATGGTAATAAGGTTACAGAAATATATTTTTTCGGCGCAGGCTGCTCCAGCCCGGACAGGCACGAGATTGTCAGCAACGCATTAAGCACCCTATTCCCCAAAGCTTTTATAAGTGTAGACAGCGATCTTTTAGGTTCGGCCTATGCCACGTGCGGACATGAGAAAGGTTTATGTTGCGTATTAGGTACGGGGTCAAACATATCTTTTTTTGACGGCGAAGAGATACATGCCGGTCAGCATGGCCTCGGTTTTATTTTAGGTGATGAGGGATCAGGTACATGGTTCGGTAAAATACTGATAACCGATTTTCTATACGGAAACATGCCGGCCGATGTCCACGAGTTTTTTGAAAAAACTTATAGCCTGGATAAAGACACAGTTATAGGCAATGTGTATTTAAAGCCGGGCGCAAATTCTTACTTAGCCTCATTTGCTAAATTTTTGAGCGAGATCCGATCAACAACCTATGGCCAACTTTTGTTAAACAAGGGTCTGTCCACTTTTGTCGAAACCAATATCAAATCATACCCACAATACCACCGCTACAAATGCAACTTTGTGGGCTCAATAGCTTATGTGTTTACTGATGAGTTAAAAAAAGTTTGCGTAGCCAACGGTATCCAGTTAGGCAAGATCATCCAACAACCCATCCATGATTTGATGGAGTTTATTTTGAGCAGGGAAGCTAAATAAACCGTTTGTCATTGCGCAAAGCGAAGCACAAATTAGCCGTACAATAAAAAACTTTGTCATTGCGAGGCGCAGCATTGGGTTGCGCGTAGCGGCAACGAAGCAACCTCGTCGCGCGGCTAATAAAGCGACGAAATTGCTTCAACCGCACAGGCCCATTTCACAGCCCTTGTTTCGCAATGACAAAGTTTTTTAGCTTATCCTTTCGGCTTACTCAGCAAATTCACAAACAACCTGTACGCCCCCGGCACACCGGCAGGCAGGTCCCTGAAAAAATCAAGCGAAGTATAAACAAAACGTCCTTTACCATAATTGGTTACAATTAACGAACCGTTATTAGGTGCCTCCCCCGGATCGTTCATTTGCAAAATAGCCTGGTAATGCGGGTCTATATTACTTACAAAATAAAGCCCCCGCTCCTGTATCCAGCCGTCAAAATCGGCCTGTGTAATTTTATTGGGATAGTTCATTACCGGGTTTTGGGGATCTAAAACGGTTACCTTCGCGTTTTCATCCGTAACCCGCTGGTTTACCGGCCTAAAAGGATAAGGGCCAATCTGGCTAACCACTATTCCGTTGTTATTGTTGTATTGCACTACTAAATTACCGCCATTATTTACATAGGTCATCAGCTTGGGTTGCTCAACCACCAGGCGTTTGTTTACATTATAGGCGCGTACACCGGTAACTATGGCATCATATACGGATAGGTCGCTGTTCATCAATTCATTTTCGGTAAGCTGGTGCACATCATATCCAACTTGTGTTAAAGCTTCCGGCATTAAATCGCCCGCACCTTCAATATAGCCTATTTTCCTTCCCGCAATTTTCAGGTCGATATTGATGAGTTTGGCCTGTGAGGACGGGAACAAAGTTATTGCAGGCACATGGTCATACCGTATCCGGTGTAATCCCATCGTGTAGGTTTTCCCGCCAACGTTAGTCATAGCCTCAAACACGCTCACTTTGGGTTGGTTATCTGTTGGCGCCACCGTAAAAGCAATCGTCCATTCGTCGCCTTTATTTTTATCAAAGTCTATCTTATCCGGCGCGATCTTCCATCCAGCTATAGGTTTAATGCTGATACTGCCGGTGGCTTTGGTAAAACTTTGCAATTTAACTTGTACCGTTTGCGGCTGCTGGCTGTTAAAAATATAATCCTTGCTTTCGATATTGGCCGTAACCGGCGGGGCTATTTCAATAGGCTGGTAAACCTCGCCCCTAACAGGGTCTACATATTTATAGTATAACCTGCGTTCAAACACTATCGCCTTACCCTCGATTATAAATTCATAAATAACTTTTGGCATATCAGGATTTTCCGGGTTGCCCACATCCTGTTGGTTTGGTATATTATACGTCCCCTGCTCATGTGGACTCTCCAGCCAATAAGGCTGGGTAATTTTAGCGGCGATGCCCGTACTCGGGAAAGTTTGTACCTGGTTGGCAGGTATCACTTTACTACCATCAAAATGCTGTACATTATGTTGGTCATCAATACTGTTGATCTTTACCGAGGCATTATACCTGCATAATACCTGGGACGATATTTGCATCGGGTCGCCCACGGCGTATGACGGTTGGGTAGCATAACTTTCAAACCATAAGCCCGCGCAGGCGGCAATCAGGTCGTTTAATTCCTTTGTTTTTAATGTCCGCCAATAAGGATCACTGATCTTTTCAACCGAACCTAACAACTTTACCAGCATCGGTACAGATTTTTCAGGATGGTCCATGTCAAAATCTTTCCTGATAGCCGTTAAATCAGTACTTATAGCATTTGCATTAACCCGGCCCCATGTTGTATTTACGCCATCCATCAGGTCAGTTTTGGGGCCATCGCCCAAAATGGTTTTGAAATATTCATAGCTTTCGCCGCGTTGTTTGGCGGTACCAAATCCCTGCGTTTTATGGTTCGAACGGCTATCTGCAGCAACCTCTCCGTAGCCTTTGCCTGTTATCGGGTTATATACACCCACATCAATTTTAAACTGATCTTCCGATGTAGTATTTACGCCTCCAAAATTAAATCCATTAACTAACAGGCGCTTAGCTTGCCAGGGCTTTACATATTGCAATTGTTCCGGGAAGCGTTTCGGGTCGGCAGCAACCGTAAAAGCCTCCTGCGCCAATATAGCAGATGATGTATGATGTCCATGCCCGCCCTCGCCTGTTGTAGGGAAACGACAAATGATCACATCCGGCCTGAATTTGCGGATCACCCAAACTACATCGCCCAATACTTTCTCTCTATCCCAAATTTTCAAAGTTTCTTCAGGCCCTTTCGAAAAACCAAAGTCATTTGCTCTTGTAAAAAACTGTTCGGCACCATCAACTCTTCTCGCGGCCAGCAATTCCTGTGTCCGTATCAAGCCCAATAATTCACTTTGTTCGTTGCCTATCAGGTTTTGCCCGCCGTCGCCACGCGTTAATGATAAATAGCCGGTGCGGTAATGTTTCTCCTGCGCCAGGTAAGCCAGCAACCGGGTGTTTTCATCATCCGGGTGCGCGGCTACGTATAAAACGCTGCCCAGTACATTAAGTTTTTTAAAGCTTTGCTCAATAGTGGTTAGGTCAGCCGGTGGTGCGCTCTGCGCAAAAACAGCCCCGGCAATGAGTAAGAACAGTACAGTTAATTTTATCTGCTTCATAGTGATAAATATATGTAAAAAAACAATTCGGGCATCAAACCTCCGTTTCCATGTGGCTAAAGCCCTTTTCTGCCTATGATTTACCCGTTGGCTTTCAGCCAACGGGTAAGATAACAACCCATTTAAGGGCTTTAGCCAAACTATAGCAAGCTATTAATAACCGCTCACATTTATTCCACCAATATTAAAACAATTTATAAAAACCAATGTAATTTAATTGTAGTTAATCGATTGATTAAAATTTTCTATTTGATAATCAAATACTTAAATCAACATTACAAAGGAATGACAATTTCAATCAATCGTTTGATTAATTTTGTATCAGAAAGTGATGATAAAAGAAATGGATAAAGATAAAATAGACAAAAAGGATCATATCCTTGACGTTGCTGAAAGGGTGTTTTCAGAACTCGGATTTGATGGTGCCTCTACCCGCGTAATATCCGGCGAAGCAGGTGTTAACATGGCTATGCTCAATTATTATTTCGGTTCGAAAGAAGGATTATTTGTGGCCATAATTGACCGTAAGATAACCAGTTCGCAGGTTATCCTCCAAAGCATTAGCAAGGATGAAAGTATGAGCGCCTGGGATAAAATAGCAAGCTACGTTGATATGTATAGCGAACGTATGCTATCTAACAACTGTTTTCAAAAACTATTGTACCAGGAAATGGGTATGAATAGAAGGACCGAACTTTCGGATAATATCCGTAATATTTTGATGAAAAATGTAACGGAACTGACTAAAATAATAAATGAGGGAATAGACAGCGGTGAATTTAAAAAAGAAACGGACATAGAATTGATCATCGCGACCCTGTATGGCACCAAAAATTACATTGTGAACATGCCGTTGATGTCATCGCAAATGCTGGGTTACGATATACAGGACGACAAGATATTGGAGGAAAAGCTAAAACCCCGTTTAAAAACCTTCATGAAAAACCTATTGAAAAGCTACTTACTGAATGAACATGACAACTAAAAACCATACAACTACCTACCCTATTGTTAAAATAGCCACCGCTATAAAACGATATTTATTTGCCCCCGTGCTTTTAGGGTTGCTATTTACAACCAGCGCTAACGCCCAGGACAGAACCATTACTTTAGATGAAGCCATTAGATTGGGTTTGGATAATAGTAAACAACTAAAACTATCCCGCACAAAAATTGACGAGGCCGTATCTGAGTACAACAAGGCAAAGGACCAGGTTTTACCAACCGGCAGTGTAAGTTTAACTTACGACCGGGCAGAAATACCGGCCAACAAGTTAAATTTTGGCCCATCGACTATTTTTCTGCCAAAAAATGATAATGCTTATTTAGGTATCGCATCGCTTAACGAAACATTATTTGCAGGGCATAAATTAAAGTACGCGCAGGAATCAACCGACCTGCTTACCCAGATTGCACGTTTGGATATAGTTAAAGACAAGGACCAGATAACTTACGACATCATCAACGCCTATTATAATTTATATAAGGTGTTACAAAGCAAAAAGGTTATCGACCAAAATTTAACCAGTATTGACGACCAGATACACCAGTCGCAACGCTTTTTTGAGCAAGGATTGGTTACTAAGAACGATGTACTGCGTTTCCAGTTACAACGCGCAAATGTTGAGTTAAGTGGAATTGATTTGGAAAGCAACCGCAAAATAATCAACTATAACCTGGATATTTTATTGGGCCTGCCCGAAGCAACACAGCTAACCATAGCACAGGTTAACGAAGCTAACAGGCCATTGGCCCCGCTAACCAATTACATTGATACCGCAATGGCAAACCGCCAGGAACTGGCACAATTTGACCTGCGTACCAAATATGCCGAAACTAATATCAAAACCATTGAGGCCAATAACTCGCCAACGGTATCAGCATCGGCAGCAGCCTATTACGTAGACGCACAAGCCAACCCGCTTCCGCAAAGCGGCAGTTACATTTTACCAATAACTATTGGCGTAACCGGTGCATGGAAGTTTGACGCTTTATGGCTCAACAAAAACAAAGTGGCGCAGGCCCGCATACAAAAAGATGAAGTGGCTATTAACAAAAACATGACCATTGATAACGTAAAAACCGAGATCAATCAAAACTATCAGAACTACCTGACAGCTTTAAACAAGATCAAACTTTTACAAATATCAATAGAGCAGGCAGGCGAAAACAATAACATACTGGCCTCTAAATATAAAAGCAATATCGCGTCTGCAACAGATAAAGCCGATGCAGAAACCCTGCTATACCAGGCGCAAATAAACCTGGAACTGGCAAAAGCCGATGCCGGGCTGGCTTATTACACCCTATTAAAATCAACCGGAAAACTTAATAAATAAACAACCTCATTCACTAAATCAATAATTCAATAATTAAAATAAAGATGGCAAAGCAATCGACACAAGAAAACGAATCAACGAAAAAACCGAACAGGGTTCTTCCTATCATATTGGGATTAATACTTGTTATTGGTATAGTTTTCGGGATAAAAGAATATATATACTATGGCAAGCACGTAGATACAGACGATGCACAAATTGACGGTAATATAAGCCCAGTTGTAGCCCGCGTGGGCGGATATGTTGACAGCATTATGTTTGAAGAAAACACACACGTTAACGCAGGCCAGGTGCTGGTAAAAATTGACGACCGCGACTACAAAGTTAAAGTTGAGCAGGCACAAGCTGCGCAGGTAGGCGTAAGCTCGGGCATTGGCGTTAACGAATCGCAAATTTATACCAACGAAGCTAACGCATCTGTTGCAAAGGCAAACGTAGTTTCTATGCAGGCTCGTTTAGATAAAGTAAGCAAAGACTACCAGCGTTATGCCAACCTGGTGAAAGATGGCTCTGTCACCCCTCAACAGTTTGACCAGGCTAAATCTGACCTTGAAGTTGCTGAAGCTAACTTACAGGCAGCAAAAGACCAAACCAAAGCAGCAGAACAACAAATAGGCACAACACGCAGCCAGTTAAAGGTTACCAATGTAGGCGTAAGCCAAAAACAAGTGGATATTGACTTTGCAAAATTGCAGTTAAGCTATACTGTTATTAAATCGCCGGCAAATGGTATTACATCAAAAAAGAACGTGCAATTGGGCCAGTTGGTACAGGCAGGGCAAACTTTGTTCTCTATAGTAAACGATAGCAGCTTGTTTATAACTGCCAATTTTAAAGAAACACAGTTAGATAAGATACATGACGGCCAAAAGGTGAACATTGAGGTAGATGCGTTCCCCGAAACAAAAATACAGGGAACCGTTTATAATTTTTCGCCCGCAACAGGTGCAAAATTCTCTTTATTGCCTCCTGATAATGCAACAGGTAACTATGTAAAAGTAGTACAACGCGTGCCGGTTAAAGTTAAAATAAACGCACCTAAAGAAATAATGGATAAACTGCGCCCTGGTATGAGCGTAAATGTATCTGTTATTTTAAAGGATTAAGTTAATAGTTCATGGTTCATAATAGGTTTGCTATGAACTATGATCAATAAACTATATCTCTATCAATAAAATTCGGTTCGTAATCCATAGCATATAACCGCTATGAACTATATGAACCATTAACTATGAACCAAATAAAAAATGGCTGAAGTTGGCTTTAAAAAATGGATCATTACCATTACGGTTATCATCGCTTCATTGCTGGAGCTGATTGATACTACAATAGTAAATGTTTCTATACCGCAGATACAGGGTAACCTGGGCGCCACCCTTGAAGACGTTGCCTGGGTAGTTACGGGTTATGCAGTGGCAAACGTAATTATATTGCCCATGTCGGGTTGGCTGGGTAGCCGTTTTGGGCGGAAACAATATTTTATCACTTCTATAATTGTATTTACTATTGCCTCATTTTTATGCGGCAATGCTACAGGCCTAAATGAACTGATAATTTTCAGGATACTACAAGGGATGGCAGGCGGTGGATTAATATCTACCTCGCAGGCTATTTTGGTTGAGACGTGGCCGCGCGAACAAATAGGCACAGCAACCGCACTATTTGGTTTAGGCGCTGTAGTAGGACCAACTGTAGGGCCAACTATTGGTGGTTATATTACCGACCATGCTTCATGGCGCTGGATATTTTATGTAAACATCCCGGTAGGCGCTATAGCTGCATTTTGTGCCTATACATTTATTCGCGAAACGCCTAAAGAAGCAAAGGGGAAACCGATAGACTGGTGGGGCATTGGTTTGCTGGCAGTAGCCGTAGGCAGCTTGCAAACTATCCTTGAAAAAGGCGAATCGGAAGATTGGTTTGCTAAAACTTATATCCTTGTCTTAACCATAACCGCAATATTAGGCGTGTTCCTGTTCATCTGGCGCGAATTGAGTATCGATTACCCGATAGTAAACTTCAGTATCATGCGGCATCGAAGTTTCGCGGTAGGTATGTTTACCTCCTTTGTATTGGGATTTGGGTTGTACGGCTCCGTCTTTGTGTTCCCGGTATTTTGTCAAAACTTGCTCGGATTCTCAGCCCAGCAAACGGGCGAGTTGCTGTTTCCCGGCGGCTTATGTACCATTATGATGATGCCGTTTATAGGCAAAATGCTTAACCGGGGAATACCAGCGCAATTCATGGCAACGGGAGGAATGTTCCTGTTCTTTGTGTTCACTACTATGCTGAGCCACTCGACATTAGAAACAGGGCAGGCTGATGTATTGATACCTTTATTAATTAGGGGTGTAGGCATGGCGTTGTTGTTTGTTCCGCTTACAACCCTTGCAATTGCCGACCTGAAAGGCCCCGAATTGGGCCAGGGTACCGGCTTAAATAATATGATGCGACAATTAGGAGGTTCATTTGGTATTGCTGTATTAACAACCATCATTCACATTCGTACCGCCGTACACAGAAGCAACCTATTGTCTAACGTTAACCCATATAATAACGCCTTTACGCAAACCTTAAACGCCGCTCAGGCTAACTTCATGGCTCACGGCAAAAGTGCCATAGACGCATTGCAGATGGCTTATGCATCTATTGAAGGCAGAGTAATGCGACAATCGTTATTGTTAACTTATGATGATGCGTATTATATTTCGGGGCTGGTGATGCTGTTTTCGATACCGTTACTGTACCTGCAACCATTTAAAAAGAATGCCAAAGTGCCGACCGACGTGCACTAAAAAACAAAAGCCGTTCTGCTATGAAACGGAACGGCTTTCTCCAAAAAAATTAACAATTAAGCTTGATGTAATCCCCGGCGGAGCCTTTTGACGTGGCTTCTCCGGTGTTGTTTAAATCTTGGGGATAAAATTAACAGTTTTTTATTAAGAAAACCTACTTTTTTTTCTTTTTAACGACAAAGTTTTTCTTTTCACAAAAATTGATGCCGATAAGTTTTTCTTTTAGTTGATTGAGCCGGACTATTTTGATTAAGCGGGGTGATTGGAATTCAACTCAATAACTCGCTCACCCTAATCAACACAATCAACCTAATCAGCTATATTTGGCACTATGGGAATTGCACATGCACTACAGGTATGGTGGCACGGCCAATCGTGGCTGGAGATTACCGGCGTTATTACCGGGCTGCTTTGCGTATACCTTGCGGCTAAAAATGTTATCTGGAACTGGCCAATCGCCATTATAAGCACCGCTATTTATGTTTATATATATGGCAAAACGTCGCTGTATGCCGATATGTTTCAATACGTTTATCTCTGCATAACCAGTATGTATGGTTGGTATAACTGGACGCATCACCCAAAAACTGAAGATAAGATACCTGTCGTTTTGATCACCAAAAAACAGTGGATATGGTCTATACTCATTGTTTTAATTGTTACGCCAATTTTAGGGTACACCTTAATCACTTTCACTAAAGCATTACATTATCACCCGCCGGCCTATCCGTATATTGACAGTTTTTGTACCTGTTGCAGTTTTATAGCGCAATATTTTCTCACAAAAAAAATATTGGAAAACTGGCTGATATGGGTTTTTGTAGATATTATTTATACCGTAGTTTATTTTAAAAAGGACCTGCAGATAACCGCTTTCATGTTTGCTGTATTGATTATAATTGCCATTTTTGGTTATATAGATTGGAAAAAGGATTATAAAAAGCAATTGGTATGATCAATAAATCCGAAATAAAAAAAATAGCCATAGTTGGCCCCGAATCTACCGGCAAATCAACTATGTCTGCCTATCTCGCCAAACACTACAACACCGTTTGGGTGCCTGAATATGCCCGCGAATATTGTGAAAAACTAACTGCCCCTCCCACCTGGCAGGACGAGATCAATATGTTTCATGGCCAAATGGCGTTAGAGAAAGAATTATTACCCAAAGCCAAACAAATATTAATTTGTGATACTACCTTCCTTACTGTAAAAATTTGGAGCGACCAAATGTTTGGCCAATCCCCACAAGAAGTATTGGACGAATTGCCCAAACACACTTATGATCTCTATCTCCTGCTAAACATCGATCTTCCCTGGCAGGACGACCCATTGCGTGATTTCCCTACTATGCGCGAACATTTTATGACCGTATGGTATAAAGAATTGGACGCGCTAAATGCAAATTATAAAGTAATATCCGGCACCGGTGAAGAGCGCTATAAAAACGCTGTAAGTACCATTGATGAGTTTTTAAAACAGGCGGTCAAAAAGTCTCTCGGGCAATAGGCAGAGGAGATTTAGAGGGAGCTGAAAATATTTTTGTTATTCATGCAACGTCTTAAAAACACCTGCGTCATATAACCTGAAAGCTGAAAAACTTGGAAGCAATATTTGTCGACAAACATTATAACTTGGTGGTTGAGTGCAAACAGGGCAGTAAAAAAGCCTGCTATGAGCTTTACCGGCTATACGCTAAAGCGATGCTGAACGTCGCCTTTAGGGTTGTGGGTAATGTTGCCGATGCGGAAGATGTGTTACAGGAAGCTTTTTTGGATGCTTTTAATAAGGTGAAAGATTTTAGGCAGGAGGTCACTTTTGGTTTATGGCTGAAACAGATAGTAGTCAATAAAGCGATAAACCTGTTAAGAAAGCGAAAAATAGAATGGGCCGAACTGGAAGATGGCGTTTTAGAAAATGTAGCAGATGAACCAGATGATGACGATGATGACATACAATACAAAGCAGCACAAATAAAGGATACGATAAAAGAACTGCCCGAAGGATATAGGTTAGTTTTATCACTCTACTTATTAGAAGGATATGACCACGAAGAAATTGGGCAAATATTAAATATTGCAGAAAACACCTCGCGTACACAGTTTTTGCGCGCAAAGCGAAAATTAATCGGGTTGTTAAAAATGAAAGAGAGTATAGTATGAGCAAGCGATTAGAAGATTTTATTAAAGCAAACAAGGCGGAATTTGACGAGCTGGAGCCAAAGATGAGTTTATGGCTTAATATTGAGGAACGGCTGCCTGATGAGTTTATGGATGCCCCAAAGCAGAAAAAAACATTCTCGCTTGAATTTGTACTGTTGGTAGCAGCATCGGTGATTTTTATAATGGGGATAAGTTTTGTTTTTTATCTGCGAAACGAAAAAAGTAACAATGCAAGCCTGGCAGCTATAAACCCCGAGTATGCAAAAGAGCAGGTGCAGTATACAAAGCTTATTTCAAACAAGCTTCATCAATTAAAAACATTATCCAAATCAGATCCTGACCTGTACCAGGAGTTTACCGCCGGGATTGCCGAAATGGATTCTACCTATAAAAAATTAAATAAAGAGTTATACACCAGTCCAAATAAAGAATTAGTACTACACGCTATGATCCGGAATTTGAAAATGCAAACCGAGGCGTTAAATCAGCAATTAATGATAATTGAACAATATAACCAGGCAAAAAAGAAACAACAAAATGAGAATATTTAAACTACTCGCAGTCACAACGGCAACAATTATAGGTTTAGCCGCCGCAGGTTTTGCTCAAACCGTAACCTATGCCAGTGCGCAGGTCAATGATTCTAACAGCAATAGCATCGCTGTAAATCAAGCAGGCAACGACATCCATACAGATTTTACCGGCCTTACAAAAACCATTAGTAAAACCTATCCTGCCAATAGCAATGATAAACTGCTAATAGAAAATATATTTGGTAAAATAACGGTAAATACCTGGAATAAAAGTGAGTTTAAAGTTGACGTAGAAATAAAAATATCGGCATCCGATCCGGTAGCACAACAACAACGGTTTGACAGGCTTACCATAGAGAACAGCAAACAGGGTAACGATGTATCTTTTAAAACTAACCTGGGTACGGGGGGCCCGTCAAATGGAACCAATACTGTAGAAGTAAACTATACCATTTACATGCCACTAAAAAACGCACTTACTATAAAGAACGAATTTGGCATTATTGTCTTACCCGATATGCCAGGCAAACTGGATATTATGAGCATGTTTGGTGGTCTCATTGCCAAATCGTTGTCCAACCCTGAAAATGTTATCCAGATACACAATGGCAACATAACATCTACCATTGAATACCTGAAAGCTACTGATCTTAACGTAGAATTGAGCAACCTTGACCTCAATAATGCCGATCAGTTGCACGCCAGTATTAGTTTTGGTAAAACAAGAATAGGGCATATTACATCATCAGCCCGCATTAGTGTATCTCATGGTAGCTCTTTTGAAGTAGAAGGTATTGATAAGAATGTGAGATTATTAAATATCGAGGCATCGTTCACCAATATTAAACTAAAATTCAATGGCGACTTTAATGGTGAATATGACGTAAATGCCACCAATGGTAATTTTAATTACAGCAAAAGTAACAGCAGGGGGCCTGCGCCCGCAAGCCGTGCCGGTTGGAATAATTCGCATAGTTACTCAGGCCCAATAGGCAAAGGCGACCGCGATAGGATCGTGAATATCAACGCCAGCTTCGGCAATGTAACGTTTGACTGAGCAGAATCAAGAAGCAAGAGTCAAGAATCAAGAGAGACGTATTCCTCATCTTGGTTCTTGACTCTTGCTTTTTGGCTCTAAAAACTAAAACACCCTGCACAACAACCCTTTTAAATATTCCCCCTCGGGGAATGAAGCCCTTACCGGGTGGTCTTCGGGCTGGCAAAACTGGTAAATAAACTGCACCTGTTTGCCGGCATCAAGCGCGGCCCAGGCAACTACCTGTTTAAAGGTTTCCATATTCATAGCGCCCGAGCAGGAATAAGTGGCTAATAGACCGCCGTCGGTAAGCAGCAACATAGCCAAACGATTGAGATCTTTATAAGCCCGCGAAGCCCTGTCCAAAGCAGACCGCGACGGCGCATACTTTGGCGGATCAAGCACAATAACATCAAACTTCTCCCCTTCTTCTCTAAAAACCCGCAGTTGTTTGTTCACGTCTGATTGTATGGCGGTATGTTTAGCTGCATCCAGTTTATTCAGTACGATATTCTCTTTCAAAGTTTCTATAGCCAATGCCGAGCTATCCACACTGGTAACTGAGGAAGCTCCATTGTGCATACTATTCAACGTAAATCCGCCGGTATAGCAAAAGCAATCCAATACTTTTTTGTTTTTTGTATGCGATGCCACTATGTTGCGATTATCCCGCTGATCGCAGTAAAACCCCGATTTTTGCCCTTCTGCGATATTGATATTGTAGATGATTCCGTTCTCTTTTACTTCAACAGATTCAGGCGGATTGGTCCCGAATAATACAATATTCGATGTTTCCAATCCCTCATGCGATCTTGAAGAAGCATCACTTTTATCAAAAATACTTGTTGGTTTTAATAAACGCTGCAACTCATCAATAATAACCGGCATTACGTTTTCGATACCCGATGTTAATACCTGCACCGCCAAATGATCGGCGTATTTATCAACTATTAAACCCGGCAAATAATCAGATTCGCTGAATATCAAACGGCAGGTATTGGTAGTCCCATCCGCCAAAATATTACTGCGGCTTGCCACTGCGACCGCAACTTTATTCCTAAACCAATCTTCATCCACAGCCACACCCTCATCCCACTCCAATAACCGCAACGCCACCCGCGATTGGTCGTTATAAAACCCATAAGCCATAAACCCGCCTTTAGCATCCACCAGCCGCACAATATCACCATTCGCAGGTTTACCTTTAACTCCCTCAATCGCCCCCGAAAAAACCCAGGGATGGCGATGTAATACAGCTTTCTCCTTGCCTTTCTTTAATAGTACTTCGATCATGGGTGCAAAGGTAATAAATTCAAAACCCCTTTAGCCCCCTCTAAATCTCCCCCGGTAGGGGAGACTTTTTGATTTTTTATAAACACAGATTTCGTTATGTACGATACTTGAAAGTCTCCCCTACCGGGGGAGATTTAGAGGGGGCTTAGACTAAACCTAACAAAAAAACCGGCACCGCACAAGCGGAACCGGATTCTTAATATATGTTGGGTTACTAATTTTTATTGTAACTGGAACCTGTTTTTAAACATTCTTCCTTCGTTATCAATACCGGCTATTATTATAATGCCATTGTGAATATTGGTTATCGCTTTATCAATATCGCCAACACTGTTTATAGGCTGATTATTGATGCCGGTAATAACAGAGCCAACAGGCATATCAAAGTCGGCAAACATGCCGCCACGGCGCACCTGGGTAACCATAACGCCACCGTTTACGCGCAATTTGGCTTTTTGTGCCTGGGTTAGCGGTGCAAAGCTCGCACCCAATTTATTATACAACTCTTCGGCTGACTTTGGCGCTGCTGCAACGTGTTCGGCAGGTACATCTGCTTTCAAAGTAACGCTTAGGCTTTTCTCGCTACCATCGCGCAAAACAGTCAGGTTTATTTTATCGCCTGGTTGTAAACGACCTACCGGTTCTTCCAGATCCGATGATGAATACGCATTAGCTCCGGCAACTTTGGTGATGATATCGCCTTTTTTGATACCGGCTTGTTCAGCGCCGCTTCCGGCAACTACGTCATCTACATATAAACCTGTATTACGGTCAATTTTTAATTCGTCTGCCGCATCCTGGCTTAATTCATGAAACTGAACACCCACCATACCACGTTTTACCGAACCATATTCTTTAATATCATTCAGTACTTTTTTAGCCAAATTGATAGGTATGGCAAAACCATAACCTTCATAAGAGCCGGTATGTGATGCGATAGCTGAGTTTATACCTATCAGCTCGCCTTTGGTGTTAACCAATGCGCCACCGCTGTTGCCCGGGTTAATAGCGGCATCTGTTTGGATAAATGACTCAATACCCTTGCGTGCCTGCGGCGGATTTTGTTGCCTGCGGGTAGGAGCAAACGGATTTTGTTGTTGTTCATCATCCTGTGTACCGATAATACCAATGCCACGGCCTTTAGCGCTTACAATACCTGCGGTAACCGTTGAAGTTAAATTGAACGGATTACCAACAGCTAACACCCACTCGCCTACCCTGGCATCATCGCTATTACCTAATTTTACAATAGGCAGGTTAGTGGCATCAATTTTTATAAGGGCAAGGTCAGTATTTGGGTCTGTACCGATAACTTTGGCTTTAAAATGGCGGTGATCATTAGTAGTGATATCAATTTTGTCCGCTTTTTCAACCACATGGTTATTGGTTACAATATAACCATCAGGAGAAATAATTACGCCCGATCCTGAAGCCATTTGAGGGGCCTGCTGCATACGCTGGCCACGTTGACCAAACATCTGTCCAAACATTTGTTGTAGTTGATCCTGCTCATCGTTACTTTGTGTACTGGTATAGGTAGTGCGGATATAAACCACCGCAGGGGTTACTGCTGCCGCAGCTTGTGTAAAATCGACTTCACCTGCTGATGAAGTGATTGCCGGCGATAAATGATTACTTGCAAAATAAACTTTTTGCTGATCATCAAAGCTCAAACTATTGGTGTACTTGTTCTCTAACACCCGGTAAGTGCCCAACGCCATAGCGCCGCCAACAAAGGCGGTTAATAATGTTAAACCTAACTTTTTCATGTTATTCATTTTGTTTTTATTTTTCGTTTCCACTTTGCTTTATTGTTTTTTATAACTCAAATTTAATACCATATAGACGATAAAAACAATAATAAGTTATCCGTATTTTTGTTAAAAATTGTTAAATGCCTGCCAACAACAGGTAAGTATTGTTATACCTTGTTGGCATATTATATAAATATTTATTGTGAAGATACACTTTTATAAATACCAGGGTGCCGGTAACGACTTCATATTGGTTGATAACCGGAAAAATGCAGTCGATCACCATAATGCACAGCTAATTACGCATTTATGCGACAGGCGATTTGGCATTGGCGGCGATGGCATATTGTTTTTACAGAACCACGAAAAATACGATTTTGAAATGGTTTATTATAATGCCGACGGCCGGCCCAGCAGCATGTGCGGCAACGGTGGACGCTGTATAGTAGCCTTTGCCAAATTTCTGGGTGTTATTGATGCCGAAACCGAATTTTTGGCAGTAGATGGCCCTCATTATGCCAAAATTTCAGCAGAAGGCGATTGGGTAAGCCTGCAAATGATTGATGTAGATACCATTAATAAAGATGAGGATGCTTATGTTTTAAACACGGGCTCGCCGCATTATATAAAAATGACTGATGGCTTAAAGGATAAAGATGTTTATGCCGATGGATATGCCATACGTAATAACGATACTTATAAAGAAAAAGGCATCAACATAAACTTTGTAGAACCAACTGAAACCGGGTATTTTGTACGCACTTTTGAGCGCGGCGTGGAAGACGAAACCTACGCCTGCGGTACCGGGGTTACTGCCGTTGCCCTCGCAATGGCCAAACACAACAACCAAGCGGGTCACATCAACACACCCATAAAAGTTTTAGGAGGTGATCTGAATATCCACTTTAACTATGACGGACAAAAATTTACCGATGTGTTTTTAGAGGGTCCGGCGGTGAGGGTTTTTGAGGGGGAAGTGGAGGTTTAGCGGCTTTCAATATGGTTTAACTATCATAGATGAATTTAGAAAAATACATATTAAAAGCTGAAGATTCATTAATGGTTTTTGAATTTACAAGTATGGGGCCAAAAGGTGCCATACCAAAACTTGTAAAATTTAGTGAAACTAATTTAAAAGATCTATATAATCTTGCTTTTGGAGATAAAGACCTTGCCAAAGGTGATTTAAATGATTTAGCCATATCTAATAATGGGGACAGCGAAAAAGTTCTTGCCACTGTAGTAGCGAGCGTTTATGCTTTTACCGACTATTATCCAAATGCCTACGTTTATGCTACTGGAAGTACAAAAGCACGGACAAGGCTTTATCGAATGGGTATTACAAAATATATAAAGGATATTGTCAAAGATTTTGATATTTATGGTATGCGGAATTTGGAATGGGGAATCTTTGAAAAAGAAATTGAATATGATGCTTTTCTTGCAAAAAGAAAAACAGTAACTTTACATTATGAACATCGAGGAACTAAATAAAAGAAAAGCGCCAGTAGTTATAATCGATAATTCGTTAGCGAAATACAAGGCACTTCCCATATTTCAAGACAAGGTGGATAAAGCCAATGAAATGCTACGTACAATTGGTCTTCCAAAGAATAAAAAGAAACACCAGGCTTAACGTAACTTAATTTGTGCGCCAGACTGTTGCATTATTCACATCTCTCCACCCCTGTTAACAACTATTTTACATAAAACATTTCTTCTTAAAATAAATTCTCATTACGTTTGAATTTTTTGTTGATGTAGCTTCTCTTAAATTTTTATCAGAAGCTAATGTTACGTGTCGACAGTTCGAAGCCTTGCCAAATTATCTACGCCATTGCCCGGCACGAATACCTGTCGTATGTTATTGAACCTCATATTGTTCAGCTAAACCCCAACGGCGAATTTTCATTAACCTATCAACGTTTATTCAGCAATACCGCCAAAGAATTTGCGCATTGTATTGATGAAACCGACCTCAAACTCGTCAAAATACTGGAAGAAATTGAGCAGGGTAATATCATCAAGCGTTTTTATAAAAAGGTTATCCGCCCGTCCGAGTTTTTCACCAAAATATTTAACGAACAGCTTTTTGATACTATCCGCCCCAAAATAGAAAAGCGCATGGCCGAAGCGCTAAATCTGCTCGGCAACAAACAAGTTTACCAGATGAGCAAGGAAGGCTATCCTGCCGAGCGCCGCCTGCATATTGCAGATGAAGCGGCATCGGTATTGTTCCATTTCAGGCGCGATGCCGAGGAGATACGTTATTTCCCCACCATTAAATACAAGGGGATGCGCATAGAATTTATGTTTAAAAATGCCGAGATCATTTGCAACCAACCTGCATGGATGATGATGGACGATACCCTGTATTATTTTGATAAAGAAATAGAAGGTAAAAAGTTATTGCCGTTTTTAAACAAGCGATATATCGCCATCCCGCGTTCGTCAGAGCAATCATACTTTGAAAAATTTGTAGCTCCGCTGATAGAAAAACACAATGTATATGCCGAGGGCTTTACTATCGATACCGAAAAACACGAAGCTGTACCCATACTAAAGCCAATTTATGTAGATGGCGGCACCTCGCAACTGCAACTTTATTTTAAATATTCGGGCTATATTTTCCCGTATGGCGATGGCCGCCATGTATCTGTGCGCATGGAGCGCGATGGCGATAATTATACTTTCCATCGCATCAAACGGTCTGTACTGTGGGAAAAGAACAAATTGCTTCTATTAGAATCAATGGGATTAAAAATAACATCGTCCCTGTTTCAAAACCTCGAGGTGGAAAGCAGTGAAGAAGACAGCCCTAACTCCTTTTCAATATTTGAATGGCTAAACCAGCATCATGATGAATTGGCAGCCGATGGTTTTGAAATTGAACAACCTGAAGGACAGAAACGCTACGTTTTCGGCACCAGCAAAATTGACCTCGAAGTAAAGGAAGATAATGACTGGTTTGATATTAATGCCTTTGTTTATTTCGGGCCGTACCGTATTCCTTTTATCCAATTAAAAAACCATATCCTTAACCATAAAAAGGAATTTATACTGCCTTCGGGCGAGATTGCTGTTATACCCGAAAAATGGTTCTCGCAATACGGCAACCTGCTTCATTTTAGCGAGGGCGGCGACCAACTTAAACTGCGCAGGCATCATATTGGCCTGGTAAATGATCTTGCCGAAGGCGAACTGGCAAGTGTAACCATGACCCGAAAGCTGCAAAAGCTTACTGACTTTGATTATTTGGAGGACATAGCTATGCCAGTGAGCTTCAACGGCAGTTTAAGGCATTATCAGCAGGCGGGTTATAACTGGTTCCATTTTTTAAAAAATTTCCATTTCGGCGGTTGTTTGGCTGATGACATGGGCTTGGGCAAAACCATCCAAACCCTCGCACTATTGCAAAAGCATAAAGAGGATACTGAAGCCGCAGGTCCAAAGGACTCCTACGGAGCAGCTAAAAGCACGTCGCTGGTTATTATGCCTACCTCGCTCATTTATAACTGGCTTAACGAGGCTAAAAAATTTACGCCGCAATTGCGCCTGATGGTGCATACCGGCACGTTTCGTTATAAATCGGCAGAGGTATTTGCCAATTATGACGTGGTGATAACCACTTACGGTATCAGCCGCATAGATATTGAATTGTTAAAATCTTACGTATTTGACTACATTATTTTGGATGAAAGCCAGAATATTAAAAACCCGTCATCAAAATCCTATCATTCGGTTAAGCAATTAAAATCACGCTTTAAACTAATATTGAGCGGAACGCCCGTAGAAAACTCGGTTAATGACCTGTGGACACAGATGTCGTTCATTAATCCCGGGTTGTTGGGTACCCAGCAGTACTTTCTGAATGAGTTTGTGACCCCGATCGAAAAGAAAAAAGATGAAGACAAGGCCCATAAACTACAGGCGCTGATAAAACCATTCGTTATGCGGCGAACAAAGGAGCAGGTGGCAACGGAACTTCCGCCAAAAACCGAAAACTTGTTCTATTGCAAAATGAGCGAGGAGCAGGCATCCGTTTACGAAAAGGTTAAATCAGAATACCGTAACGAACTGTTAAAAAGTTTAGAGGACGGTACATTCGCAAAAACACAAATACAGGTGTTAACCGGATTGACCAAACTGCGACAAATAGCCAATCATCCGTATATGATAGACCAGGAATATGAGGGCGATTCGGGTAAGTTTGAAAACGTGACCCATACGCTCACCACAGTGTTGGATGGCGGCCATAAGGTGCTTATATTTTCGCAATTTGTAAAGCAGCTTAGTATCTACCGCGAATATTTTGAAGAACAAAACATTCCGTTTGTTTATTTAGATGGCGCTACCCAAAACCGCGGCGATGTGGTAAAACAATTCCAGGAAGACGAAAAGACACGAGTATTCCTCATCTCTATCAAAGCAGGCGGGGTTGGCCTAAACTTAACCGAAGCCGACTATGTTTTCATCCTGGACCCTTGGTGGAACCCCGCCGTTGAACAGCAAGCTATAGACCGCACACACCGTATTGGCCAAACCAAAAATGTGTTTATTTATAAATTCATCACCAAAGATTCTGTTGAAGAAAAGATATTGGCGCTACAGCAGCGCAAGCTAAGCGTTGCACGCGCGCTAATAACTACTGAAGATAGCTTTATTAAATCGCTTACGGCTGAGGATATAAAGGAGATATTGGCGTAGAGTTACATATACGATGTCATTTCTCGCTGTCGCTTGAAAAGACATCGTTATTGAATTTAAAACACGTTATTTCATTTATTGTTACCCTTGCGATAATTAACCATAAAAATGGCCAAACACATTTTATTAACCGGCGGCTCGGGATTAGTAGGAACAGAACTTACACAGCTTTTATTGGAGAAGGGCTATGAAGTAAGTCATTTAAGCCGCAAGTCGGGTAATAATCCAAAAGTTAAAACATACTTATGGGATATTCACAAAAGCGAGATAGATGAACATTGTATTGATGGCGTAGATACCATCGTCCACCTTGCGGGCGCAGGCATTGCAGAAAAGAGATGGACCGCCAAACGCAAAAAAGAGTTAACAGATAGCCGCACCAAATCAATAGAACTGATCTACAATCTGCTAAAAAGCAAACCGCATACCGTAAAATCAATAGTTTCCGCATCGGCTACCGGTTATTACAATGACCGGGGGGATGAATTGCTAACCGAAGACAGCCCACCATCGCATGATTTTTTAGGCGAGTGTTGCATACTATGGGAACAAACAGTTAATAAAGGCGAAGAGTTGGGTTTGCGCATATTAAAATTCCGGACAGGAGTTGTACTAACTGATAAAGGCGGTGCCTTGCCTAAACTGGCCTTGCCTGTAAAATTTGGCATTGGCTCACCTTTGGGTAATGGTAAACAATGGATACCCTGGATACACCGGCAGGATGTAATTGATATGTACCTTTATGGAATTGAAAATACTGATTTAAAAGGTATTTACAATATGGTTGCACCCAACCCGGTAACCAATAAACAATTGACGCAAGCAGTTGCCAGGCATTTACACAGGCCACTATGGCTGCCAAATGTACCGGCATTTATACTAAAACTACTATTGGGCGAAATGAGTACCATTGTTTTAGGCGGTACAAAAGTAACGGCGCAAAAAATTGAAGATGCCGGTTTCAGGTTTAAATACCGGCAGGTTGAGGATGCGTTAGCCGCTATATATAGCTATATTTAGCTTCAAATACATCGGACGTTGCATTTATATCCCACAAAAAAATGGGTTCCGGATTATGCCTCTTTTTGGCAAATATCCACAACCCATTATTGATTTAATGCAGCTTTAGCTAATAACTTTATGGCGCAACGCCAACAATCCGTATTTCATAATGCACAACACTATTTGGCGGAAGTGCTCCTCCAAAGGTAGTATGCCCATAAGCCAGTGTTGATGGTATAAAGAAAGAGACATAAGCCCCCGTAGTTGCAAATTTTTCCAGTCCTTCTACCAGGCCCGGTGGTAAATCAGGTATATCCTGGCCAACACCCGAACCATCAGCCGTATTATACTGGTCAAAAATTACGGCGTTTAGTTCATAACCTGTAAAGGTCCAGGTTATAGTGGTGTTATTGGTTATCAAGTCTGTACCGGTACCGGGGGTATGCACCAGGTACCATAGCCCGTCCGGGGTTCTTTGATAGCCCACCAAATCCGGGTTTTGCGCTAAATAACTCCTTATTACCTGGTCATCATAAGTTGCTTCATTTGCAATAGAATGAATATAATAATCCAGGCATTGATTACCCGCTATTCTCGAATTAACGTTAAGCCTGCTGCCGGTTCCGTAACCAGCTACCCCATAAGCCAGGTGCGAGGGTATAAGTATGCGCATACTCCCTCCCTTTTTCAATACGTCATGTATTACTAATTGCAGTCCGTATGGGAGGGCTTTCCCTGCAATATGGCCTGCAAAATCTGAATAATGATTTACGGTCGTATCAGGCGAGATATACAAGTTGTCAAAAGAGCGTATCGTATATACAAATGATATACTGTCAGAATATTGATAGGAAGTACCGGCCAAACCGGGTAACATAACCTGGTAATATATACCCGATGTATCACCGCCAACGGTATCACGGTGCATCCCGGTTATTCCGTTCGCACTAATATAACTTAGTATATTTTGATTGTCAAGCTGCTCAATATTAAGCTGGACAGTATTTTTCCGGCATGAAATCCAACCGATTACGGAGAGTAATAAAAGAGTAAAAATTATTTTTTTCATTTGTTATCTATTTACGCGCGTTGCACGTTTTTTATTTGCGCCGGTTTTAACACCCGGCTATTTTTCTTGTATCCTGACTCCTGTTTCTTGCCGCTTGACCGTGGCCCCGCTAATTCGTTACATCGTAAAGCTGTATATCAAAATCAAGCACCGCGTTGGCAGGCAAGCCATTGGTTAAGCCAAATGCAACCCCTATATTGGGTTGCGGATTTGGCCCGTAAGCATAACGCGATGGAATAAGCAATCGTATTATCCCACCTTTTTGACATAGTGGTATTCCCAGCTGCCATCCGCTTATTACCTGGCTCAATATGTATGACGGATGAAAGTCATTCGTCTGATAAAATATTTGCCCTGTAGTCAGCAATCTCCCGGTATCCGCCACGGTTACCTGTGTCGAGTTAGTAAACAAACTGGTACCTGTACCGGCTTGCTTAATGATATAAAAAACACCCGATGTATCACCGCCTGTCGCATCAACCCGTTTGGCAACAAGGCCCGGGTTCTGCGCCAGGTAATTGCTGATTATCTTATCATCAATCAATGCCTGTGCCTTCTCGGCAGCCAATCCCGAATCTGTTGATTTTGTGCAGCCCGCCAAAAAAGAACAAAAAACTAATAATATGAATAGTGTCCTGCTCATTAATTTCCAAAAGGCAAATTTATTCTTTTATAATTCAAAAACAGCAGCTTAACATATTTTAACATTTAACGGCGTAGCGATGAGTTAAATAATAACCAAAAACCCATTAATGTAGTTATTATTAAGGCTTATAATTGATGGTGAGTTGATTTATCTTCTTTAACATTTCGATTAGATATTCTTTATCAGCCTCTTTAATATGATCGTTCAAATAATTATTAAACTGTTTAACAACGGCGCGGGCAAGGTGCCGCTTCTCTTTACCCAAATCAGTTAAATATATTTTGACAGACCTTTTATCGCCCTGGTTCGACTCGCGGTATATCAGTCCTGTATCTTCCAACTGGTTCAGCATACGCGAAAGACTGGTTGATTTTAATCCTAATAAAGCTGCCGCCTGCGAAACGGTTGTTCCCTCCTGCTCGTCAATATTGATGAGTAAATAACCGATGGATTGCGTAATACCAAAATCAGTAACCAACTGGTTATACCGGTTGGCCACGGTTTGCCAAACTATCTTCAAAAAATAATCGATAGTTTCCTGGTGTTTTACATTATTCCGCATGGGTACCAAACGTATGAAACAGTTGTGGATTATGCAAGAGGGTTTTCATTTCGGATTTCGGATGTTCGATTTCGGATTTATTTAGGGTTGATTACATATACTCTTTGAAATCTTTCAAAGGCTCATCAAAATCATCCGCCATTTTAAAAAAGTCTTTATAGTAACCAAACTCACGCGCTTTTATCTTTTTGCCTGACTT
>Ga0206816_1003_pt1 | contig 61394 bp, 55 predicted proteins | sample Alteio_BWOrgCont_88_FD_152866 | JGI IMG/M metagenome (GOLD analysis project Ga0206816, IMG submission 152866) | Enriched cells from forest soil in Barre Woods Harvard Forest LTER site, Petersham, Massachusetts, United States -... | ecosystem: Environmental > Terrestrial > Soil > Temperate forest >... | reverse complement strand
TATATGAATCAATGAGTTATGATTTTAGTTAAAATTTAGGGTTTTGGGGAAATGGGGGAATTTAACGCAAAGGGGCAAAGGTTTTTCGCAAAGAGTGCAAAGATTTTGAATGGATAGTTCAAATTACCAAAGTGAAAAACTTTGGTAAAGTTTATGGCGGGATTTTGAGGGTAGGATTCTTTGGGAAGGGAAATTTTATTAGCCACTATAAAGAAAAATCTATCATCCAAAAAAGAAGGTCTTGGAGAGGATGTGAATGTTTTAATTAGAACGGAATATCCAGACCATCGGGAGAATTGTAATATTCGTTTGATTATTTGAAAGGATTAACAATAGTCAATGTATTTTCAATGACTAAGCCGTCTTGCATGTCTTCTGAATAGAGGGTTTTGCAGTTGTTTTCAAGGGCGGATGCTATGATTAAACTATCCCACCAGCTTAATTGATATTTATTTGAAATAATAAAAGCTAATTCAATAGTGGAGGGAGTAATCTGAACAACTTTGAACTTGTTTATCAACCCTTGCCCATGTTCAAAAGCCCTCTCCTTAGTTTGTTTCAGTCTTCGCAAACAAACATTTACATTTTCTGTAACTACTTGTGTGCTGATAGTGTATTCATCGAAAATAAAGGAAAGAACTTTTTCTCTCTTTTCGATGTCTTTATCCACCAAATAGACGAGGATATTAGAATCTAAAAAGATTGACTTAGTCTCGCTCATCTCTATCATAAAGCTCGTCTCTATTGAATTTATAATTGCTCAAATCAACGCTGAAATCTTTCCAGTAATCACGGATAGATTGTCTGTATTCCTCCAAGTTAAACTCCTTTTTGGGAGCATTTTCTTCTTCAACTTTATGAAGTGATACCTCAATATCTACTTCCTTATCCTTAAACTCATCTGGCAAAACAAGGTGGAGTTCGTTTCCTTCGGTTTTAACAATCTTTTTTATCGCATTCATAGTTTATATATTTTATAATGATGCAAAGTTACAAAAATGTAAGGTGATGGGTTTATGGTGTGCAAAACTTTGGTAAAGTTTATGAAGGGATTTTGAGGGTAGAATTCTTTGGGAAGGGGAGTTTTATTAGCCCCTATAAAGAAAAATCTATCATCTCAAAAAGAAGGTCTTGGTGAGGATGCAAATCTTTTTATTAGTTTTGCAGGCTTAATAAAAACAAATTCTTAAAAAGTAAATAGTATTAAATTATGTCACGAGTAGAGGATGATTTGTTTGAACAATTATGTGATGACCCAATAAAGCTTAACACTCAAGAGACCTTTAAAATTGGTTTCTACTTTTCATTGTCGTTAGTAACTTTCTTATTCATATTATTGTATTTTTTATATAATGTTTTTGGAAGTGGATTTGATGAAATAACTATTGGTCTCAACTCCGATTTTTTGATACTCTTTATTCTCATTTTAGCCATATTTGCTATAGGTATTGCTTTCTTTTATGATGGAATAAAAAATATTCCTGTGGGGAAATGTGGCGTTGTTTTCTTTTATGGTAAACCAATTGAAAATAAGGTATTAACTACAGGCGATCATTGGATACTTAGGGCTCCTTTTATTAAATTAGAGTTATTTGACAATGATAAACAAGTTAATACAACAGACATGACATTTAATAATATTGTAACATTCAATAAAGCCTTTATGAAAATAGTCGTTACACTTCAATGGAAACTGTTAAATCCTTTTAAGTTTCTTCATCAAACTACTAAAGGGATAGAAGGCGAAATATTTTCCTCCATTAACAATATTATAGCAAATTATATTAATAGTGATGAAATAACAAATTCCAATATTTTTGTTAATAAACAAAATATAGAAGATAGAATTTTTAATGACCTTGGTTTCGATCTTGCAGGTAAGTTTGGTAGAAAAATACACAATGTGTCTATTCAAATTTCACATGTTGATGAGCAATGGAATGAAATGAATCGCAAACAAAGTGAAATAGAATATTGGGCTAATCAAATTATAGCACTCTCTAAATCATTGCTAGTTAGTATAAAGGAAGCTGCTGAAATCATCGCCATTAAAGAAAAATGGATTAATGCTTATAAAGTGGATGTTCTAAATTTTCTTCGTGATAATAATTTGTTGGGATGAAATATGAATTAAGCTTCATAAAATAAAACTCACATTATACCATTTTCTTTCATCGTCGTGTGACTGCGACCCCTTGGGAGCAGCAACACGATGATGAAGATTATTATTATTTAATAGCTTCCGCTTCTTTTGCGAAGGAACCATTCGGCGGTGACCAGGGACAGAAGGAGGAAGAATACCCATTTGAGATTGATTAAATCTTTGAGTTGTTTATGCTCGTAGGAGACTGATTTGATGTTGTCTAAGGTGTGGATGAGCTTGGTTAATTCGCTCATTTGGCGGGGATAGACCATCGCGCCGCCGTGGTTCTTGGCGAGGGTGTAGAGGAGGGAATGATTGGCGATGGTTTCATTGCTCTCGACTTGCAGGGCACTAACGCTGAAGGCGCCGGTGGCGGTGAGGGTGTGGTCGCCTACCTTGACGGAGGCATTGTAGGTGTAATCGCCGACGGGCAGGTAGCCGGCTTTGAGGGTGTATGCCTTGTCGGTCTTGCTGAAATTGAAGGGGAAACTTTTCTTGTCTTTGTTGATGATTTCGAGGTGGACTTCGGGGGTGTTTATCAGCTCGTAACTGTCATTGTACACCTCGGCATCGAACTGGAGAACTTCGTTTTCGGAGAAGGAATGTTTGGCATTGACCTTGAACTTGCTTTTGGTGTCATGGACGATGAGATATTGAACTGTCTTGGTGATGATTTCGTCGAAGGATTCGTGGTTTTGATTGAGCATGTAATCGTTCAAACGCCACTTCCACAAGCCTTCTCCGGCAAGGACGCAGAGTTTGTTTTCGCCGTCTTGTTTGAAGTACAGCATCGGGTAATCGGTCTTGACACTGCCTATCTGTTGCTTGAGCATGGGGTAGGTATTGGTCATGATTTTGTAGGCACCAAAGGGCGCAACCAAGGGAGGGAATTTATCGAGATCCTTGAGGGTTTGATCATTCAAAGTGAAGAGGGAAAAGTCCTTGACAAAGGTGGGGAGGACATCATTGGTTTTGCCTTTGCTGTCGAGGATCATCAAGCCAAGATTGAGGTCGTTGAACAAGCCTATCGAAGACTCCGAACCGAGGATATACCAGGCAGGGATATGGCGGTTTTTAATCAGGGTAAGGAGGTTATTGGCAGGGTTGGTATTGGCAGGCAATTGATGAAGGATAACCATGTCGTAGGTGTTGAGATTGCCATCGAATTTATCAATCATGACGGTCTTTACTTCGTAGTTATCACTGCTCTCGACGCTTTGTTTGATGGCAGCTAAATCAGGGTGAGGAGCGGCTGCAACCAGGAGAATCTTTTGTTTGTTTTCAAGGACTTCGATGAATAAATCTTTCTCGTTGTTGGTTGTGGTAATCTCGCCATCCACAGGGGAAAGCTTGACTTTGTAATGATGGATTCCTTTGGTCTTGGCATCCAAAATAACTTGCACAGAGGTATGGAAATTATTAGTGGCAATATCAACTTGTTTCTTGAATAAAACGGTGCTGTCTTTGGAGACCGTTAATTGAGTTGAAGAGCCACCTAATTCGCGGGCATCAATGTTTACCTGGAGAGGGAAACTATTGCCGAGATAGACGACTTTATTGAAGTTGATGGAGGAAAGAATCAAATCTTTATGGACGGTGGTATCGCCCAAAGCTATTGTATATACAGAGGTTTTGAGGCTCTTGCTGGAGTATATCGGATTGGAGCCTTCATTGAATAAACCATCGGTGGCGAGGATGACGGCTCCTACATTTCGACCGTTGTATTTGTTATTTACTTCTTCGAATAATTGGGATATATTTGTTTGAAGATCGGTGTAGGTGTAATCAATTCCTTCCTTCACACCATCACCAAAGGAGAGTTGCTTGACATCATAATCTTTCTGCAAATCTTTTATGAGATTATTCATTGCATCGGGATAGTCTTTGCGGTAATAGGCACTGTCTTTTCCGATCAGGATACTCTTTGAATTGTCTTGTGCAACGATTACTATGGGCTTCTCTACTTCATGGAAGATGGTCTTTATCATTGGAGATAAAAGCAGGAATGCAAGCAAGGAAACTACCACGAATCGGAAGACCGTCATAGTGACTTTTATCCATCTATGAAGCTGTTCTAATGTGTGGTCTTTGTAGTATAAAGCGAAGGCATAGACCGCGCCTAAAGACAGACATAAGATTATGTACCAAGGAGATAATTCGGTTACTAAGGAGAAATTCATATTAATAGGAACGCTGATAAAAATGATTGTTTATGACAAGATATGATTTTTTGTGGGATTGGAACGCAGATAAAGATGATTGTTTATGACAAGATATGATTTTTTCATTCGATTAATTAAGATATTTTTTATTTGAAAAAACCTTTCTTTTGAACTCAGCTTTCTTGCCAAAGTTTAGGAGAAGCCCCACTTCTATATCTGTTGCTTTTAAATAATTTACTAATTGAGTTTCGTGAATTTCTATTATTATTTCCGCAGCTTTTAATTCTATAATAACGCAGTCATTAACGATAATATCAGCATAATATTCGCCGACTTCATTTCCTTCATAATATACTTTTATTTCCTTTTGTCGAATTGGATATAATCCCATTTCATTTAATTCAATAAACATTGATTTCTCATAAACCTTTTCTAAGAATCCATAACCCAGGGAATTATAAACTTTATAATATGCCTTAATTATCTTTTCTGTAATCTCCGAATGCTTAAAATTATCCTGTACATTCATCTTTTATCATATCTAATAGATCATATCTTTTCATAAGCAATCATTTTTATCTGCGTTCCTATATTTAAGTAAGCATACCGCCATCAACATTTATTACTTGCCCTGTTATGTATGAGGATAAATCGGAGGCAAGAAACAGGCAGAGATTCGCAACGTCTTCCGGTGTGCCGCCTCGTTTTAGAGGGATGGCATCTCTCCAACCTTGGACGGTTGCAGGGTCTAATACGGCGGTCATTTCTGTTTCGATGAAGCCTGGGGCTACCGCATTACATCTTATATTTCTTGAGCCTAATTCCAAGGCAACTGACTTGGAGAAGCCGATGATTCCGGCTTTGGAGGCAGCATAATTTGCTTGACCTGCATTGCCTTTGATGCCCACTACTGATGACATATTGATGATAGAGCCGCTTCTTTGCTTCAGCATGGGACGTTGGATGGCTTTGGTGAGATTGAAGACAGATTTTAGATTGGCATTTATTACTGCATCAAATTGTTCTTCACTCATGCGCATTAATAAGCCATCTTTGGTGATACCAGCGTTATTAACCAAGATGTTTATTGTACCGAAGTCAGCTACTACTGCATTAACCAATTCTTCGGCAGCTTTAAAATCTGATGCATCAGAGCGGTATCCTTTTGCTTTGATACCAAAGGCTTCTAATTCTTTTTCTAATGCTATTCCCTGCTCTACTGATGATAGATAAGTGAAGGCTACATTAGCTCCTTCCTCGGCGAATTTTAAAGCTATACCTCTTCCAATTCCTTTCGAGGCACCTGTAATTAGGGCGACTTTATCTTTTAATAAATTCATGGTTATTTACTTGTTTATTTGAGGGGGCAAAGATAAGTAACCAATTGACAATTGAGAATGGGTAATTGCCTTAAGATTGTAGCGGTCAAATCATAATTTTAAGATTCCACACTTAAAGTAACCTTCGGAATTAAATATTCCAATAGCTATACACCAACCTTAGGCTGAACGAATTCCAAGACAGAATTAATGATATAATCCAATTGTTCTTCATCCATTTCTGTATGAATAGGCAAGGATAAAACTGTCTTGCAAAGCTGCTCTGTTACTGGGAAATCACCTTCTTTATATCTTGGATCTATGTATGCTTTCTGAATATGTAATGGAAGGGGATAATAGATCATCGCAGGAATGCCTTTACCAGCAAGATGCTTTCGCAAATCATCCCTGTCGCAACTCAATATCTGTAAGGTGTATTGATGATAAACGTGCGTACTAAAATTGCTGACCTCTGGTGTAATTACTGAAGAATACTGACCGAAGGCTTTGTCATAATAAGCAGCAACTTTCTGTCTGGCGGCAGCATATTCATTCAAGTGCTTCAACTTAATCCTAAGGATGGCTGCCTGAATGCTGTCGAGGCGGGAATTAACTCCAATTTCATCATGATAATATTGAATGCTTTGTCCGTGATTACCTATCATGCGAATCTTTTTTGCCAATTCATCATCATTGGTAAAGATAGCCCCTCCATCACCATAAGCGCCAAGATTTTTGGAAGGAAAGAAGGACGTACAGCCAATAGTACCAATGGTTCCGGCTTTCTTAACAGATTTATTTTTGAAGGTATATTCCGCACCAATAGCTTGTGCCACATCTTCTATCACATAAAGATTATGACGCCTGGCAATATCCATAACAGCTTCCATATCTACACATTGTCCGAACAGATGCACCGGAACAATTGCAACCGTTCTATCAGTAATAGCAGCTTCCAATGCATGAGGATTGATAGAGAAATTATCTTTAAAAACATCTACCAACACAGGTTTCAGCTTTAATAAACCAATGACTTCAGCAGTGGCAGCATAAGTAAAGTCGGCAGTGATAACTTCATCACCTGGCTGAAAGTTAAGAGCCATCATAGCAATTTGCAAAGCATCTGTTCCATTACCGCAAGGGATAACATGATTCACACCAAGATAGCTCTCTAATTCCTTTTGAAATAACTTCACTTCAGGACCATTTATAAATGCACAAGACTCCAACACACCGGCAATAGCGGTATCAACTTCTTCTTTAATCTTTAGATACTGACCGTGCAGGTCAACCATGTGGATTTTCTTCATCGTATTATATAATTATTTTGAGGTCTAAAATATTTAGTAAGAAAGTAAACGAAAATTATATAGTATTATTTCTTTTCTTGACCAATAGACCCATAGGAATTAAACCACGATATTCTTTTGTAAATTTTTTATTATCATGGACATTCTTCATAACCTGATATTTTCATTTCCATATTATCAATGTACACATTGTGGTAACCATAGGTAATTAAAAATGCAGAAATTGTATTTCCTTTCTTAATATAATTGGGAATAATTGCGGAGAAACACATTGGAGTCCATATATGAGAATGACGGATACAATCTGTAATATTAGCGGATGTAAAAAATATGTTTTTAATTCCATCATTAACTACAATTATTGCAACAGCATCAGTATGGAGATTATTTGCATAAACCATTACTTTGAAACTTGCTAAAACGTTTTGATATTTTAATAAAGTATCATTAACCGTATCACATAAAATTTGTGTGCTATTCCATTTCTCATTTATTTTAGAACAATATTTACCGCCAAAAGGATGTTCGACTGTAATAGCAGGGTAGTTATCATTCTTTTTTAAATTTTCAAAATCATTTTTATCAAAAAATAACACTTTACTTTTCCATTTTTGTTCATTTAAAATTAAAAAAGTATTACTATTTGTGAATTCTTTAATGGTTTTTGATTTAATGTTCGGGAGCTTCACAGAATCTTTCTTCTCAATATAAAAATAATCATTTAAAGGATACATTGAGGTTTGTGAAGTTACTGCATTTAGCCAATCAATATGATATAATCCACGATAAAAATCAATATCTGTTGGAAACTGGGAACTTATACCAATCATTAAATTGTTTTTTTTAGGAGGGATCTCCTTTCTATGTTTAATTAAGAAATTAATCATATTTTTAATATCTGATTCGGACTGCCAATCATGCACATAATTCAAGTTAAATGCAAGGAGAAAATTGGTAATAAAAAAAAAGGTAATTCCAAGGAATGCTGCTTTAATGCTGCCTCCAAACTTAGTATATAATTGTTCAAATAGATAAATCAATAAGATGGAAAATAGTGGGAAATAATAAAGAGCATATCTTCCCATTGGATATAAGATATGCATAAATCTTTTCTGTACTAAATTAGCTGCAAAACAAAGAATTAATAATGAAAAAACGGATATAAAAAACAAATTTTTTTTTATGGATTTATTTATTATTAAATTATTAATTAAATATAGGAATGAAGATATTATTATCAAAGCTATGAATATTTCAATGATGGAAGAAGTTAAATCAATATTAGGAAACATCCATAAAATATCAAGAACTAAAGAATGTACTGTATCTTTCCAAAATCCATCAACTCCTCCAAATGCCATTGATCCAGCATTTTTAAGTTTGATCATTATTGGGAGTATATAAAAAAGGGAAGTTAAAGGCATGAAAATAACAAAGGAATTTCTTAATAAAACAAATGCCATTCTCTTTCTTTTAGGAATATTATCATTAACTATTTTGTATAAACTAATAAGGAACAACATGGCAGAAAGTATAACAAGGTAGTTTATTAATATAAAATAAGACAGAACTGATAAACTTCCAAAGATAAGTGAAATGCACGCTGAAAAATAATCATTATTGCTTTCTATAAATTTATAAGCAAAATAGGTACTTGCCATCATAAATCCTATTGATAATCCATACCCTCGAGCCAAGGAGAAAAAATCCAATAAAAATGGATTCAAGTTAAGAATAAGGAAGGCACCAATAATTAAACCTTTAGATGATAAATTACGAACCAACTTTGCAGAATAAATAAGATAAATCAAATGAGCAAATATATTTGGAAGTCGTAATGTAAATTCAGATGTTCCAAAAACTTTAATGCTCAATTCCATCAACCATGTATTTAATAAATGGTTATTAGTATCTCCATCAACACATGTTTTAAAGTTCACAAATCCTCTCCTGACATAAATTAGATAAGTTGAACTTTCATCAAAAGTAAAGGATAGTATATAAGCCCTTAAAGCAGTATAAATAAATAAAAGTAAGCCCAATAAAAATAATATTTTATTTACTATCTCTTTTTTATTCAAATCTTTTAACATCCTTTTATTCTTTATTCTGCGATCTGTTTATTGCGGAATGATTTCAAACAATTCCTTATCGGTAATGGTATTCGATGTTGCTTCAAGGATGCTTTTATTTTGAAGATTGGGCTTAACATATTTACCATTGTCTGCTTTTATTGCGAATTTATTATTCGGCATTTTTTCAATTGTAAAACGTTCCCAATTTACGGCATTGTCTCTATCTGCAACTAATCTTCCTTCCTCTAAGGTTTCAAATGAAACATACTTATTGTATGATGAAAGTATTTTGCAATCTTCAAAACCAATAATTCTCATTTTAAATATTTCTGAACTATTAACATTTGAACTTTTTGCAATAAGGAAATTATTCCTAACAGTATCAACAGAAACATATTTCCCATTAAAAGCCTTAAGAGCAACATTATTTTCTCTTTTTCCTTTTAAGAAATAAAAAGTCTCATAAAAATTACGTTCCGGAAGTCCTTTCACAGCCATTTCGTTATCATTAGGAGTTAATGATTCTTCCCACCCCTTAGGATAATTTAGTTTCCCAAAAATAAGTTTATAACTTTTAAAAGTCATCTCTGAATAATGAAGGAGATTAGTTTGTGATTGTAATGTCTGGAATTGATTTAGTGATACTAACAGGAACACAGTAATGACAATGAAGTATTTCAATATTTTATTCTTATTGCGAAGTTCCTGAATACAGCATCCTATGGGTAATGCAAGTAAAGCATAACATCCAATCATTGGTCTTATGCCGAAACTTGCCCCATACCACCAACTCCACCAACTAAAAATAATATAGCAATTAAGGAGAAAGAAGATAACTATGGCAAATGCAAAACCTTGTCTTTTCTTCCAGGCAAAAATGAAACCAGGAATTATTAATAAAAGTATTGGAGTATAAATAAACAAGCCTTTTCTGAAACCAAATAATCCATCTATTATATGTGGATGATTAAAGTAAAAGCGTTCCTTCTGATAAGAGTAATAAAGAAAATATCCTGTTTGGTATTTCCAAATAATAAGTTGAGGAATTATAGTTATTATAAAAAAGATAACTACTAATAGAATATTAACCCAGTTTTTGGTTAATAATTTCATCTTCTCAATGAAAGTTTTTTTATCATAAATTCCATATAATATTGGAAAAAGAAATATAATTATATCATTAGGCCTTACAAGAGTTATTAAACCAAGTAAAAGACCCATAATGATAGAAGTAATTCTTGTTTGCCGATTATGCCACTGTATGGTTTTCCAAGCGAAGATGCTGAACAGGCAAAAACAGAAGGCATGTGGCGTATTTAATGAATAGGTGGAATAAAAATAAAGATTGGTTCCTAATCCGATAGCGATGATAGTAAGCCCTGTGGTAATATCATCAAAAAAATACTTCAGGATTTTATGAAGATAAATCAAACCTATTAGTAAATAAAAATAAAAGGACAAACAAACGAACAATGCAAAAACTGTACTATAGCCATTTGCTGGTCCAAAGCCATTATGAGATAATATCTTTGCCATAAAAAAGAAAGGAGCAATCATGATAGCAACACCACAGGATGTTTTTGAAACACGATGCTTCCCATCTTCCGTAATCATCGCCCAAGATGAACGGAGGACTTCCTCCGGTAAATTATTATTAATATATTTAAATGTCAAATCATGATATATAAATGCTGCAGGCAAGTATATATAGTAGGAATTCATATCACTTGCAATTACATTTTTTGTTTCCCATTGTTTATTAATGAGTAGTGCAGACCATATAAACAACAATACAAACAATAAAGATAATTTTGAGAATCCGAGATCTTTTAATCGCATAGTATGATATTAATTACTTGAAGGTTTTAATACATAAGCATCCACCCTCAAGTCATCTATGTATAAAGGCTTCTTGCCTCTATGCCATACATAGACTTTTAGTTTATCTGTTGGTCTGCGGACTTCCGGAGTCAGGTAATCGAAGGTTACTTTATTCCATTTATTCGGTTCGAGGTTGAGTTTTTCTAAATCATATCCTCCGTATTTATAACTAAATCCTTTATGCTCGAAAGTAGCTATTACAGAAGCAGGATTTTGATTGAAGGAATCAGTAGAATAAACATAAACAGTTATCCTGATCCAGGCATAATCTCCTTTTGTGATGTTTTCATAAGTGCTTGTAATCGCAGGAGAATATTCACTGCTGCTATCCATCAATAAACTCGAATGCCCTGAATGAAACAAGGTATCACAATGCTTTTCCAGTGCAATTGGTTTTTCAAAATCGAAAAGGCCTATATTCTTCATCTTGTAATCTGATTCATTTTTGAATTCTTCCTTTCCGTCAAACGACCGATTTATTTTAAGAAGATGATCTAACGAAGGATCATATTCTGTGGCTCCAAAGATTGCAAAGAAATAGTCTTTTGTCATTCGTGATCCTGAAATAATTCCTTTGAAATATTGCCAGGATTGAAAGAGATTTAATAAAATAAGAAAAAAGAAACAAGAAAGAAAAAGTAACCGGATTATCATTTTCCTTTCCCAAACATATCTTATAAAATATCCTAAGGGTAATGCCATAATAGGATATGATTGTATCAAGGATCGCTGGCTGAAACTCTCGGCATACCACCAGCAAGACCAGCTTCCAGCTATATAAATGTTTATTAAGAAAAATATAAATAATGCCCAGTATATTTCCTTTTTCTTTTTGAAAAGATTAATGAAACCAATCACGGCAAAGATCATAATCGGTGTATAGATAAACCACCCTTTCCGGAAGCTAAAAAGTAATTGTAAAATGTATGGATGAAGGAATTCAAAGCCTTCGCCGGCATTGTTCCCATAGCTGTTGAAAATATATTTTCCGGCATAGGTTTTCCAATACAGAAGTTGGGGGAGACATATCAATACTATAACAAGTATCAGGATAATCACCTGTAAGATATTTTCTTTAGTTACCTTCCATTTTTGCATCAGAGTCTCTTTGTTTTTTATTCCCCAAAGTACAGGAATCATAACACATATCAATTCGCTTCCTCTGCAAATAATAGTTAATCCGATTGCTATACCTAAAAGTATGGAGTGTTTCCATTTAAAGTCTTCATGCCACCTGACAGTAAGCCAAAGTATGATGGTATATAGCGTGAACAGATAATTATGAGGCATAGCTCCGCTTCCCTGAATGGAGGTATGGAAGAAATAATTAGTACCAAATACAATACTTATTAATACTGCAATCGTAACTCCTTCATTAAAAAACTTCAGCGAGACTTTTCTTAAAAAACAAATTCCAAGAAAGGTATAGAAGATAGACCCTGCAAGCATTGATGCCTGGTAGGGTGCAGAAAATCCATCTGTTTCATATCCAAAAATTATCGCTGCGACATGACCCATAAAGAAGAATGGAATATTAAGAATGGCAATACCTATAGGATACTTATCAATCCATTCGCCGATGGGGCTTTTGAATATCATATACATGGACGATGTGTTATGATATTTATCAACTATCTGATGTAGCAAGTCCTGATTATTAAACCCAAGATCATGATATATAAATGTAAAGGGAAGATAAAGATAATAACCGAAAAAATCCCATGAAATAATATTCCCCGGCAGATAAAAAAAGTTGAAACCAAGGAGAATAATAAAGATGAAAAACATCACATAGAATGAACTTCTGGCAGGGATACTTTTGTTTGACACAGGCTCCTTTTTATTTTTAAGGCTACAAAAGTACGCTTTTGAAAGTTTACCGAAAGTTATTCATATCATAGAAATAAATCCTTCCGCTCCAGTTAGAAATAAAAAAAGCGGCATGTTCTATGCCGCTTTTAAAAAAATAGTTTGTTGTGTTTTATCTAATCTTCACTAATTTTTGTGCGTCTTGAGTATCTCCAATTATGATTTTATAATTTGGATAACTTTATTGTTGCGAAAACGCATCCTTAGAAAATTCATCGGTATTTTATAATTCATTCGCAAAGCTGAATATCATTATCAAATATCAATACTGTTGAATCTCTTTTCAGATAATCTGGAAGCATTCCATCTATTGGTCTGAAGAGCGCAATAGCTCGGTGTTTATTCTTCAAATCAAGATATTGCTCTTCGGTTGGAATAAAGTTATAAGCAGGCAATCCAGTATAAAACATTGCTTCAATGTAATGCCTTCCTTTTACATTAAACAATACAGCATTAGCAGGAAGCTGGAGACTCTGGAACACTTTTTTATTATCTATTAAAACCTGATAACAGCCGGTTTGTTCATTTGAATAAGTTCCATTTTTATAGTATTCATATAAGTTGAGTCGGTAAACTATCAATATCATTAAGGATAGGATTAGAATACTTCTTTTTATAAGAATAGACATCTTTAATTTATAGAAGAATCTGACTAAGAAATCCATAAGAAATGCTAATGCAATAAACATCGGCAGCATTGCAACTGTAGTGAATGATGGCATCTTTGTTTTTGAAATTGAAAAGAAGAGATAGACGAAAAGAATCGTCATGATTAAAATTAAAGATACCCTTTTGTGTATAGAGTTTTTATAAAAGATAAATAAGGCAGGGACAATAAGAAATAGAACCCAAGACCCATATATTTCATTTATCATATTGAAATGATATACAAAAGGTCCGTCATGCCCTTCTATTCCTGTGAAAAGATGATTGACAGTATAAGCTGATTCTAACTTTGCTTCTGCGGGATACCAATGAAAGATTAGCAATTGCCAGGGAAGTGAAATAATAATGGTTATTATCAATGATAAAAGCAAGTCCCAATACTGTTTTATCTTTAATTTATTTTCTGTGATGGAATAAATTCCCCAGGTAAAATAAACCAATAAACCTACTAACCATTTGCATAAAATTGCGAAGCCGGAGAAACATCCTATGGCAAGTAACCACCATTTGTTTTTGGAAGAAATATATTCGAGCCATGCCCACAGACTTAAGGAAATATAAACTAAAAAAGCAACATCATTATGGTCGAGTTCTTTGAATCCTGAAATTAATCCCATCAGATAAAAGGAACTGCAAATCAGAAAGCCTGTATAATATCCTGTATCCTTATTTCCAAGAATCATTCCTGACCTGTATCCTGCAAAAACAAGAAAGCAACATATCATGGCACTTGGAATGCGAAGTGCAAACTCATTTACTCCAAAGATTTTATAACTTAAAGCGATTTGCCACAAAAATAAGGGCTGCTTATGCAACCAAATATGGTATCTGTCCCAACCATTATATGGAATATTTACTACAGGGTCATCATACAGAGTGGGCATCAATGGATGATGCATAAGATTTTTGGCAACTAATGCATGAAACCGCTCATCCCAAACATTCAGATATTGAAATAAATCCGCCGCATACAAAAATAAAAATGCTGAAGCACTTATAAGAAAAAATATGGCATATCTTTCTTTTTTAAATGCAAAAAAACAAATGCTTAAAAGAAGAAACGTTATTCCAATGATAAAAAAAAGTAGTTTATCATCAAGATTACATATCACTATTTTGGGTTAATTTTATTGACTACTTGTTTTGTTTTACTTAGTCAATATCATTTTCTTGGTATCAATTTCAATATTATTGACTATTAAACTATACATATACATTCCTGCGGATAATTCAGAGGATTGAATCTCTATAGTGCTTTTGCCAGAATTATTACATTGATATGATTTTATGAATTGACCTTGCATATCAAAAACCAATATTTTTGTATTATTGTTATTTCCAGCAATGTAATATGTAATTATTGTTTTTTGATTGAAAGGATTCGGTGTATTTTGGAAAAGATAACTGCTATTTGGATTCGCGGCAATAACTTTATCTGGGTCAGAAGAACTAATTTTATTATTATTAATACCATTAATATTTGAAGTATTCATAACAGTACAACATTGGTCTAAATCACTTTTAAGTTTTTCAATCTGAACGTTTTGTTCTTTTATTGCCTCAATTAATAATGGAACTAAATTAGGATATGCAATTCCTTTAAGACCTTTCTCATTAGTGCTGACGACTTCTGGAACAATCTTTTCAACATCTTGAGCTATAAGCCCTATCTGAGTTTTGTTATTATAATTTGGTTTATTTGAACTTGTGTCATTCTTGTTTTCATAAACTTCCTTTTTGAAATTATAGTTGCATCCTTGTAAGGATAAAACTTTTGACAATGCATTATTAATGGGTTTAATATTTTCTTTAAGAGAAATATCACTACCTTGAGTATAAGCTCCCAAACACCAAACATCTCCTGTACCATAAATATTAAAAACCTCCCCACTACTACTCAAAAAACCACCAAAAATTTTTGAAAGGGGTCTCGTAACGCTTGAAGTCATAGCAAATCCATAATCTGTAGTTTGTTCAACAGAACAATTAATACCATTATTTTTATTTCCTCCATCAACATTTAATTGATAACCAGCATCAAATAAAGTACCCATAAGGATATGACTTGTATTTAAAATTCTCATGCTTTCGGTACCACCATTTGAAAATGCTATTGTATTTTGTGCTGGATGAAACATCCCTGTCCAATCATCAAAATACCAAGTATAATCTGGATTACCAGAAGTTGAAAAAGTACTTTGCGGTCTAATGTATGGCGATGAGCCTGTCGCAAGCGGAACAGGTGTAGCAGAAAAGACCGTTCCTCCTCCCATAAATTGAAAGGAGCATGGCCATGCCGGGGGCAATAAAGTACCAAAAGAAACTTGTCCGGTTGGGAAAACATTTACCTGTGCATTTACAGCTAAGGATATTAGCATAAATACTAATATCGGAATAATTTTATTTTTTTTCATTTTATTATTAATTATATTATTAATTGATTAAAAGCAAGGTGTGGGTAAAAGAAGTAATTTAGCTCCTAAGGGTACAGTCAAACTACCATTAACTGTAATGGTGTTTTCAGCCCTGAAAACATCATTATCACCAACATTTAAAGATATAGAATTTGCATTATCTCCAAGTGTTATATCATATTTAACTACTGGTGCTGTAAAAAAATTAGCAACATCTGTATTAGATAAAAGAGTAATACTATTAGAGCAATCAAAAATTAGTTGATAATAATGAAAATAATCAACTTGCATAAATTGTGGAAATGTTAGATTAGGATTAAAATCAATACCACCATTAGCAGCTGAAGACTGAATTTGTTGATCAATAAATATCTGTAGTGGGTGCATCGTAAAAGTAGAACTATTATATTGAATATAGAATGGAACGTCATCAAAATAAAATACGATTCTATTTGGAAACCATTCAACAGCATACTTATGAAATGCATCACAAAGAGGAGTAGGACTAGTAAAATGAGTATTAGGTGGTACAGTTCCATTAAAATTACAGCAATTATAAGCAGGTGCATTATTAGGAAATGAATCAGGAGCACAATATTGATGTTGCAAATCAACATAATTATTATATCCTTGATATAGAGTACCACTTGGTTCTAAAATATCAATTTCATTATGTATAGTTCTACAATTACCAGTTCTACAATCACCATTAGGATCTCCATTACAAGTATATGCTGCCCAAAATGCTGGCCAGAATCTTTCAGCATAAGCAATTCCATTCGTACCACATCCTGGTAATAGTGCAGATATTTCTAAATATCCATAAGAATAATTAGAATTTTGTGACATAATTCCACCAGTAGCAATGCCGTCAGAAACCCAATTTTGGTGTTGATAACAAGTATTATAAGTATATGGATTCATATTATCAACTCTTAATGAGCATATACCATTACTAACACTTACATTATTTAACATCATTATTGAACTACCTCCCCAGCGTTCGTAATGACCTTGATCACAAGGTAAAACAGTCTGTTCACAATATGCATCTTGCATTATACACCATTTTGTTTGATCAATTACGGTACCATTAAATTCATCGCTTTGAGCTACATTTAAGATCCAATTAGGATCTTGTGATGGAGGTATTTGTGCCTTGGTTGATGAATAGAATCCTAAACTCAAAATTAGGATTATTACTAATTGATAAAATGTTTTCATAGTTTATTATTTTGATAACGATGCAAAACTATAAAAAGGATTTGAAACTTCCAAATAAAGTTTTCAACAATAGTTTACTTTCCTTAACTCTTGTTTTGTGGTAGTTTTTCCGAAACTCATGTCATTTAATAATTGACAATAAAGCTAACACGTCCATTTTTTTACATCAATACTTTACATCAGAAAAATCCCCACAACTTTCATTATGAGGATTTTTTATTTTCTCGGGCAAATAATTCTTAAAGAATCTTAGCTTCTTCAACAGTTGCTGAACCTGTACCGCAGGTATGTTCAAAATCTGAACTTACATAATTACAGGAATCAAGAACTTCTAAAACTTCAATACTTTTTGAATGAATGCTGCACAACGGAATAATATAAATTTTTTTATCTGCTGAATTTGCTTTTTGAACAAATGTGCCTGCCAGATCTACTCCCTTGCAATCTTTTACAGGACAGCCTCTTATGTCCTGATGCCCGAATTTTTTCCAGTGACTGAACCTATTGCCACATCTGCATTTATCTTCTACAGTACTCATAATTACTTTTGTCTTTATCATCTTTTTATTTTTTTAATTTTATTATTACTATTAGAAATTATCAAATCATTCTTTTCATTTTATTCAACAATATACTTCTTGACCCTGAAACCTTATTTGGAGCCTTAGCCTTACTTTTCATTCACTTTAACAATAAATATCGGTAAGTTGAGAAATTTACAATTAGTCTCGAGACATTTACACAAAGTCTCGAGAATTAATAATTAGTCTCGAGACTTTGTATAGGAGTCTCGACATATTTATACAATGTATCGACATTTTGTGTAAATATGTCGAGACTTTGTGTAATTATCACCCTTAATAAAATAATATGTCTTGAGACTTTTATAGAATGTCTCGACATATTTATACAATGTATCGACATATTTACACAAAATGTCGAGACTATTATATATAGTACCGAGACTTTTACAGGATTTCTCAATTTGGATTTTGAAGTAATCATTGCTCTTACAAATTATTTTTGTACACCTTATATTAGTGCTGATGGATAACAAATTTATCCATCAGCCCCAACATTTTTTTTACCTCGCTATCGTTAATTGCAACACTCCATCAAACCCTTGAGGTCCTGCTTCTGTAATCAGTTGATGTAAAAACCAAACCTCTATTCCCCCCGCAAATCCAGACATCTGACAGCTTGCTTTGATAGTAGTGGAATGATAATTAAATATAACTCCATCATAAGAAATTTTCCATTCGTGGCATGATCTTGCAGGTCCACCTCCGGCAGTAAGGTCAACAACACCTTGAACTACATTGTTCTTAGCAGTTAACGGTTGTTTTTTTCTAGGAGTGACCACACGAACATCAAATCCTCCTTGTTTTATCGCAGAAACCGCCAAAGTTGGGTTCAAATTCGCAAAATTTTGGAAATTAGCCATCAATGCAATAACACCGTTATATAGATTGTTATAAGTTGTTTCTTCATTTTCGGGTGACGAATTGCCATAAAGTGGAACTAATAATAATAGGGCAGAAATAGTAGCAGGTAAAGTAACCACTAACGTAGCAGTTCCACACGCAGTAATGATATCAAAGAATTTCTTGGCTTTGTTAGCCTTTGCAGTTGGCAAATTCAAACAGGCAATAACTTTCTTGATAACAAGCAACTTAGCAAAAAGAACAATAACACCTTTATCATTCTTTACTTGAAGATATCCGTTGATACCTTTTCTTTCATCATCTTTATCAAAATAGACAATAGATGAATTAGCCGCATCAAAACTTTGGAGAAAAATTGTATCCAAAATTTTATTAATGATTTTTTCAACGAATTGAATTGGTTCGATAAAAACCTTTTCAATAAGTTTCCCCAAAAAATCCTTGGGTGCACGTTCTTTTTTCTCATTCAAAGATTTCAATTTCTCAGCTTCAAATAATCTTGTCGCTTTAAAATTTGCCCATAACCGTCTGTCATAAGCCCCAGGTCTTTCACCCGGTAACTTAGGAGACTCAAGGCGCATCTTTTGAATTTGACTTAACTCTTTTTCCTTTACTTTTTTTTGCATAACTTTTAAATTTTTATTTACTTTACTTTTTATTTGTTAACCCCTGATTTCACAATAGCTTCTGTTCAGGATATATCCGCGTAGCTCCGGCATTATTTGCTTTAAATTTCATAATGCAAAATTACTACCGTTTTTTCTTTTGAGTGTTACATAATTCTTTAAAAGACTTACATAATTTACAGAAAAATGTTTTTACTTAAATCGTTTATTTCAACGACTTTGGCTGCAAAATCTGGACTTCATCGTTTTCTCTTACCCCGGCAGATAAAAAAAGTTGAATCCTAGGAGAATCGCAAAGATCAAAAGCATCACATAAAGGGATGTGCGAGTAGAGGGATTTTGGTTTAGCATGGATTCGAATTTATTTCTAAGGTTACAAAAGTAGTTCTTTAAAAATAAATCGATAAATTCTTTAATGAGTATAATCTGTTATAAAGTTTTACTCCTTTATAAATTTCCCTTGAACAGTTTCATGATCGTTTATTATTTTATAAAAATAAACTCCGACACTCCACTTGGAAATATCAATTTTGGAATCATTGTTCAACAGATTTACTTTATAAGTTTCTCTTCCATAAACATCCGTAATAGTCAGATTAGAATTAATAGCGTTAATGGATTGATGAATGGTGATATTATTTGTTGTTGGATTGGGAAAAACATAAAAGTCGTTTGTCGGCAAAGAGATATTTTCTTCTCCTGTCATATAAGAATCTGAATTTAATGTTCCATAAGTAATCCCATTTAATTTGCATCCTACCAATGCACTATCATAGGAAACACTATTTGGTGGGCTCCAAGTAATGGTGTAGGAATCTATCAAACCTCTATTTGTTGCATATTTTTCTGAATGATGATTATATTCAGGAGTAATTCCTATGGTGTCACTTGTATATGGTCCTGGGCAATATTCACCAATAAAACCTTTGCCATTTTCAATAAAAATTGTATCGTTATATAAATACATCTTTTGGCAATTACTTTCTTGTTCATGGTTGTAATAATACAAATATGGAAGTTGATGATTTATGAATCTTAAAGTTGATGAATAATTACTATAAACAATATTATAAGGATAACCATATACAGTCCATAAAGTCGCTTTTTCTAAGACAGAAATTCCATAAGAAATAGTATCTAAGGATATTGTTTTTGATTGAATCGTAAATTTATAATCCCACCATTCTTGAAAAGTAGAATAAACAGTTTGAGTACTTTGACTAAATGTTTCAACGTACTCAAAAATATCTCCTACATTGAAATTGTATATATCATTAAACGAGGGTAATTGCAACCCGACATTAGGTCCTTCTACTCCAACTAATTTATATTTTTCAGGATTAAGATAGGAAGTTGAAAATTGAATTAATCCATAATCCTGACTAAGCAAAATAGTGTCTGAACTTGATAAAACAATAATCTTTACTGAATCATTATTTCCCAAGACAGAAATATATTCAACACTCATTAATTGAGCTGTAACATTATGCGCAATATCAAACATCCAATTATCTCCAACGGATGAAAATGGTTTGATTAAAAATGATGATGTATCCAGAAAAATAATATCTCCGTTATTTTTTTTAATCATTGTTCTTTGAAGGAATTGTGGCATATTAATAACCACTTCGTTATAGCTAATTTGAACCACGATTCTATTCAAATAATAAATAGAATCAAAACCTGAAACCCCTGTGGAATCAACATGAATAGTAACTGTGCTATCATAACCATTACCATTGGGAGAATAATTATATTTGTATGAAGGATTAACAGGTAGCCAATTCTGGGAATAAGAATTCAGACAAGCAAATGATAATAATATTTGACAGGCAAGGAGGATCATTATTGATTTTTTCATCGTCTATAATTTTTTATTTCGATGCAAAGATAAATAAATTTTGCATTAATGAATAAAAGAAATCTTCTGATTTCGTGATATTCAAATTCTTTTCCAGCATGAAAAGCTTTCCAAAATTTATAGAAAAGCTGTTCATATTTATTCACTGTAATATTTGTAGTTTTCCGCCCTGATGAAAGAATTAAAAGGCATAATAGGAAATAAGAAAATAGTAACTGCGTGGACGTTTTATGATTGGGCAAATTCTGCTTATTCGCTTACCATAACTTCTGCAATATTTCCAATCTATTTCACTGCCGTAACAGCTTTGAATGGCACGAAGGACACCATGTTTCTTGGTCATACCATCAATGCTGATTCATTACAGACGTATGCTATTTCGATTGCATTCTTAGTAATCGCTGCTATCAATCCACTCCTTTCTTCTATTGCCGATTACAGTGGAAATAAGAAACGGTTCATGTATTTCTTCAGCACTCTGGGTGCTATTTCCTGTGCTATGCTTTACTTTTTCAGAGGACCCGAAACCATTGGTATTGGTGTGTTTGGTTCTATGTTTGCTGCTATCGGTTATGCTGGTAGCATTGTGTTTTATAATGCCTTCTTACCAGAAATTGCAAAGCCGGAAGATCAGGACAGAGTTAGTGCTCGAGGATTCGCGATGGGATATATCGGTAGCTCGATTCTTCTTATTTTTAATCTGTTCATGATTCAGTTTCCTCAATATTTCTTCGATGTGACAGGCAAGATGAATGACCTCTTAGCCCTTACTCCCACGCTAAATCACGATGAAGCATTCAAACTTGCCAAGGAAAGCTTTTCCGGTCAGGCATCTCGCATTTCCTTTCTTACGGTGGGTATATGGTGGTTTGCTTTTGCGCAATATACTTTTACTTATTTGCCTCATAATGTTTTTAATCTTAAGCCTCCTTCGGGGAAGTATTTTTTCAATGGTTATTTGGAATTAAAAAAGGTTTGGAAGGAACTGCGACATACCACAAGATTGAAAAGATTTCTCCTTTCCTTTTTCTTCTATAATATGGCTTGCCAAACCGTTATGTATGTGGCGACTCTCTTTGGTAACAGTGAGTTGCACTTAGATACTTCAGTGCTCATAGCCATCATTCTTATCATTCAATTTGTAGCAATTGGAGGCGCCTATCTTTTCTCATTTCTTTCAAAGAAATTTGGAAATATCAATGCGCTTGCCATAGCTATATTCGTATGGATGTTAGTGGCATTGGGAGCTTATTTTGATGATAAAAAATTCGGTGTCAACGAACAAAATGTATTCATCATTCTTGGTGCAGTAACCGGCTTGGTGATGGGCGGTATTCAATCGTTATCACGTTCTACTTATTCCAAACTATTGCCCGAAACCATTGACCACGCCTCGTTTTTCAGCTTCTATGATGTCTGCGATAAAACCGGAACTGTCATAGGAACATTTGCATTCGGGCTGATAAACCAGGTAACAGGAAGCATGCGCAATTCAATATTAGTCCTTCTTGCCTTCTTTGTTATCGGGTTAATTTTGTTACTTCGCATTCCAGTTAGAAAGAAAGTTTTGCTTGGAGAATTAAATTCATAAATCGTAAATAAAAAGAGATGTTAATAGATATATTTATACCCTGTTTCATTGATCAGGTTTATCCTGAAACTGCCAATAACATGGTGAAGGTTTTGGAGAAAGTTGGATGTGATGTTCACTATAATGTTGAACAAACTTGTTGTGGTCAACCTGCCTTCAATGGCGGCTTCTGGGATGATTGCAAGGAAGTCGGTCAGAAGTTTATCAAGGACTTTTCCAATGACAGATACATCGTCAGCCCGTCTGCTTCTTGTGTCGGAATGGTGAGGAATTATTATGGAGAATTATTCCATAATTCCGCTCTTCATAATGAATTCAAACAGGTTCAAAAGAACATTTATGAGCTGAGTGATTTCTTGGTAAACGTAATGCACGTTACTGATTTAGGGGCTAAGTTGGAAGGTGTCGCTACTTACCATGATTCTTGTGCAGCTCTAAGAGAATTAAAAATTAAATCAGAGCCAAGAATTTTATTAAGCAAAGTAAAAGGTTTGGAATTAAGGGAGATGAAAGACACCGAAACCTGCTGTGGATTCGGCGGAACCTTCTCTGTAAAGTATGAAGCCATAGCAGTCTCGATGGCGGATAACAAAGTAGAAAACGCATTGGCTACCGAATCAGAATACCTCATCTCAACAGATCAAAGCTGCCTCATGCATCTCGAAGGTTTCATCAAGAAACAAGGCAAACCATTGAAGGTAATGCACCTTGCCGATGTGCTTGCTTCGGGGTGGTAAACAAAAGTTTCATTCATAAGAAAAGCGACTTTAGTAAGCCGCTTTTTTTATAAATTATTAGAATGAAATCAATCCTTAGGAGGAATGATCTTTTTAGTTATCGATTTTACTCCTTCGTATAAATCTCTATCTCCCATTCCCCATTGAGATTCAAGTCAAGGTTAGTAGTATTCAGGAATTGTTTGCCTAAAAAACTTTTGATTAGGTTTAATTATTAAATTATCGTATTAGTTATTTTAATTGTTGATATAGAATTAGAATTATAAGCAGTAGTGAAAAAGTTAATATTGTTGGAAAATTTTCCAAACACATCCGCCAATCGGAATAAAAATGTTAAAATTGGGGTGTTTTTTCTGGGGAAATGGGTGGGTAGAAAAGGCAGAAAAAGTGTTAACATTTAACATAATATTTTAGAGATTGCTTGATAATGAGCAAGATCCACCACAAAGGTGGATAGTATTGGGGGACAGGAGCATAGTTTTGAGGATTAAATGGATGGTTTTAACGAACAGATGGAGGGTATTGGAGATTGGGAGCAAAAAGTGGGTTTTTGGGTGTGGTGGAGGGTGGGGCGGGACTGACATTCTGTCAGTGAGGTGGGGTAAATGGTGCATTAATGGCAGGAATGAAGGGTTTGAGGGGAGTATTTTGGGGAACAGGGGGTAAAAAATCTCATTAAGATGAAGGTTTTTTTGGATGGGGTGGAGGATATTGTGGATGAGATGGAATGTGTTAAAATTGGGATGCAGGGTTTGGGGAATCGGGTGGAGGGTTTTGGGAATATGAGGAGGGATTTTGGGGATTTGGGAAGGGGTTGTTTTATTTGGGTGGAGGTTCAGAAAAAGAGTGGGAATGGGAAAAATAGGAACGCAGATAAAAATGATTGCTTATGACAAGGTATGATTTTTATGCACCCGCATACATACTTTCAAGATAATGAACCGTATCCCCGGACATATACACATAATCCTCCAGCATATATTTATGTGCAAAAGCATCCTGACAGCTGCCACCTGCTGCTGTAAGATTCAGAAAAAGAGTGGGAATGGGAAAAATAGGAACGCAGATAAAAATGATTGCTTATGACAAGGTATGATTTTTATGCACCCGCATACATATTTTCAAGATAATGAACCGTATCCCCCGACATATACACATAATCTTCCACCATATATTCTTGCGCATAAGCATCCTGACATCTGCCCCCTGCTGCTGTAAGGTTGCCATTGTATTTTATTAGGAATTTCATATTTAAATTTGATATATATTGATAAAGTAACGGGGCAACCTTACAGCAGCAGGGGGCAGCTGTCAGGATGCTTGGTCAATATGGTTTATCGTCATCTCTTACTTTCCAATTGTTCTTCTTCCAGTTTAATAACTCCTACTAATGTTTTCACTAAAATTATTTCAACTATTAAAAACACAATTGGAATAATCAATATCACATTGATGTTTCCCTGAACTATCTGAAGAATGATAGTTTGAATTTCTATCAATGCCCTTACGATGGTTAATATTGTCAAGGCTTCGGGAGCGCCTTTAATGATGGTTACAAAGGCTAATGCCAAACCAATAGCAAGGTTTCTGGCAGCAAATTCATAATTTGCATTTTTGATAATGGCATTAGTAAGGTCAAGACCCGCTCCATCTTTGAAGAGCAATGAAATATCAAAATAACCCACTACCGCAAAAGCAATGTTTACTAATGCTAAAATCCCTACTGCTGTTCGTACCCATTTTGGTATATTGTCTTTGTGATTGCTCATATATTTATTAATTTTATCATCATTTAGTTTTTTCTGACCAATGGAATCTGCAGATTGGTTGGTCTGTTTTCTTCTTTGTCAAACCCTCGTCCATCCACATTTCTCGCTCCCCAAAACATCAGTTCGTTAAATATATAAATCAAATCGTACTCCGAAAAGATTTGTCCTTCTGCAAGTCCGAATGGAACAAAAGCTTTTCCTAAAATACTTTGTCCGGCATTCACTTCCCATTTGTCGAAACCAGTACTTGCCACTTTGTTCATGGCATCTGCAAAACCTTGAATTATAGGAGTAACCTGGTATGCTTCATCGGCAGTGAAGTCCACCTTTTGCGCCCCTGCTGCTATCGGATGGTCGCCTTTCCAAAACATAGTTCCTTTCAAAAGAATTTTCACAAGAGGCACTTTGCCGAATGGGTCAACAGCGTTTATTACCTCCAATTCAAATTTGTCGCCGGGCATCGCCTTGAATGTTCTGGTCAGGTAAAATGGTTTAATACTTCCGTCAGCATTTTTAATTGAGCTTGGGCGAAGTTCGGGCGCAATGCTTTTCCATTCGCCACCTTGAATAAATTGTTTAATTTCTTCTACTGTCATTTTATTATTATTTATTTGGGTGCAAAGATAGGGTTTGTTGTGGTTCTTATTTATGGTTTAGATTATTGGTGTAAAGCATTCAGGAGGTAGGGGATTAAAAATCCCCAGTGAAAGACAAGCAATTGCAAATCGCTCGAAGCGATACGTCATATTCTATCTAACAGCTCGGAAATCGAATGAAAAACAAGCAAATTTTTCGGGCTGTTAGAAAACCTTTTTTACAGCTTTTAAGGTGTAGGGGTAACCAGCGGCTCTGGGGGCTCTGGTTATATCCTGCACGTCTGGTAAAGCCTACATGTCCAGTTTTATCGTCATTCGTTGAAATTATAATTTCTTTCTCCATTCAGGATCATTAAAATCAACTTTTGTAGCTTCTTTCCAAATTATATCATAATGCATTTTAGCAAAGTGGCTAAAATAGAAACTGTTCCCTTTAAGTTTTAATTTTAAATGGGGTGATTCTGTACAATTTCTTTTTCTCCAAAAAAAACCAAGATAAATAATGTCATCAACTGCATAAATACTAAATGTACTATTACCATCAAAAAGTCTGATTTCAAAATTATTAGGATGGTTTGACTCTGAATATAATTGAAAAAACTTTGCAAGGTTTGAGTTAATTTCTCTAGGAACATAGTCAGTATCTTCGACTACTCCTAATTCTTGTCCACGAGCTTTAGCATAATTTGATTTAGGATTTAAAATCAATATTTCAACTTCCATATTTTTTTCAAGGGCAATTCTTATCGCGTTTTCTACAGGAATGAAATTTCCAATCCAAGTTTGCAAAATCCATATTTTGTGTTTTCCAACCATCACATCATATTCAAAGTCATAAACTGGAAGTTTTTCATGTGATGAAATAATACCTGATTCTAATTCATATTGTACTTGTTTTAGTTTTTCAACAAGCAGAATTTCTTCATCTTTTCTAATGAGTTTTGCATAGATAAAATGGGATGCAATTGCAGCAGCTACAAATGCTCCAATTTCACCAATAAAATGAATCCAGTGATTTTCTGTTTGATGATTTTCTGCAATTAGCATTAATATCAAACCAATTAAAAACACTATACCTACTATAAGGTAATATTTCCAGGAAAAAAGATTTGGTATTCTGTCAGAATTTTTTGCCATATTTTAAATTTGTACTTTATTGTTTTTGTCTGATTATTAAATGAAACCATACAGGTGCAGGGGGCACCTGTCCGGTTTTATCGTCATTAAAAATTTATAATTTAGTTTTTTTGATATAAAATAGCAATTCTATTAGGTCGGCTATATCCAACACATCGGCTATATCCTGCATATCGGGTTATATCCTGCACGTCGGGTGTATTCACTAATTATTTATTAACTTATTTTCTTTCTGCTTGATGCAACAAATATTTCAGGATTATCATCAGTCAAATCTACATCATATTCCCTTCTGTCTAAAATCTGCAAGAAATGAATTACGGAATTATCTTCAGGTACTATTTGTTCATTTTCAACTCTGATTAAAACGTTTAAAGACTGGCATTTAGCAATTAGTTTTTCCATTGAGGTTCGTTCCAAATCTTCTCTCGATTTTATTGACGCAATCAATTTGGCTGCTGCTTTTGAGTGACCTACATAATTTGCAAGATAATTGAAATTTACAAAAGCAATCCGAGTTGTTAAAAGTCTTGTAGCATCTGCTGCAGTTCGTAAAATTTCTTCTTCAATATTTGCAATAAAAGTAAAGCCAGTTGGATGAAGAATATCTATAACTAATTCATGAATAATAAAATCGAAATCAATATCCAATTTGAAAATATCGTCTACTACCACTTTCAAAGTATCATCAACTAATTGGATTAATTTATTATGTTTTTTTAATAGCCCTTTAAATTGTGAAGGTCTTCTTACCGCAATTTGTTTAGCACCATTAATATGATGAAATACTGCAAAATAATATGTAATTTTATTTGCAATTTCAGAAAGGACTAAATTTGAAACAGGAATATTTGGTTGATTATATAAATTATTAAGAGAATTAAGATTTTGGTTGTTTAAAGGAATTGTCAATTTTTCATCTTGACCATATTTTTCACTAGCTTCAAAAAGTAACGGATTACCATCTATAGCCAAATATGTATTGTAAAATGTTTCATGCATTTCATACAACGATTGTCTTACTGAATCGTCAATTGGGATAAGAGCAATTATTTCTTGCCCATCGATAATAGAGCAAATTCCAAATTCAATACTACGAAAATCTTCAAATGGCATATTTATAATTTTTTAGTTCAATAAAAACAGAATTACTTATTCGATGGACTTTTAGCTCTTTGATATTTGATGGTATTCTTGTTCTCTTGGTTAATAATACAGAACAGTTATAACTATCAATTGTATAAACGCGATAACCAAGAATTGCAAAAAGTATATTGATAAAATGTAAATTCATATTCCACAATACAAACACAACAAAAAAGATTGCGCTTATCATAGCAACAAACTCTCTATTAGTGGTAATTGTCACACTAAAAAGAGGAAGCAAAATAGTGATAAGATAAGTAAATAAATATTCTCTATTGGTTTTTGTTTCAGAAACATCTAATAAGAAAGTATCGTTACTTTTCTTTGAAAAGTAAATTCTTAACCAAATAAAAAGATAAGGAATAACAACTAAAAAACTAACAGCAATCCATAAATACTTATCACAGATGACATGATCAAATCCTTTTATACCAATCAAAATAAACAAGGGCGCCATGCTGCTTAAAAGCATCATTAACTTTATTAAAGGAAGACCTTCATTTGATTTCATTTTTATAAATTTTCATTTATCACTTCAAAGCCGATAAATTGAGAGTCACTATAGTCAAGCATAGTGCCATCCCTTTGTGTTGTACATAATATTGTTAAGGCAGTAAAATCAGAAGGTTTTTCCCTTTCTAATCCATCATTCCAAATGTAATTAAAATCCATATTTATAATTTCTTTTACAAATTGAGGATCCTCTTTATACAATCTTTTTGCATCAATCATAACAAATTGTCTGTTCCTTCCATTTTCAAAAGCAAGTGGAATAATATGCATATCTTCATAAGTGCCCTCAGTCCATATTTGGCATTTATATATTACACCATGTTTTAATTTGAAAAATGGTTCTTTAAGTTTTATCGAACTTTCGTACATTGAATTTTCATTCATGATATTATTGTTTGTATAAATTTATTTCTTTTTTTGTTTGCAAAGATACTTTTATAAAATCTTATAATCCCTTACCATGAAATCTATTTCTAAAATCATCAAGAAGTCTTTGACTGATTTTTTGGTCTAATCCATCAATAGTTCTTATTCCTTCTATTGGCAAAAATCTTAATTCCTGAGTTTCAATCGGAGAATTTAAGGTATATAGATTATTTGCTACAGACTGAATATTTATATCCTTTACATTCATTAAAGTTATAGTAATGCAATATGATTTGGAAGAAGTAAAGTTGTCAAGATAAAACGAAACTCCCTTCGTTATATATATTGTTGCTTTTCTGATGACCCAATCAAAATCAATAACCATATCATTATTCATGTAAGGGTTCTTATCAATTTTTAAATTATGATCAAATATTTCAATAGCCCCATTATGTAACCAATTCACATAAAGTAATTCATTATATATAACCATTCCTTCCTCATTAGAATATCTTAAGATATAAGGATTATTGCCAGAGGGGTCATTATTTAGTAATGAATCAAAATATTTAAACTTCTCACTTTTGATTTCATCAGTTAAAGCTGTTTGAGATATATTCTCAATTCCTGTAGGAACTATATGAATTAGTATACCACTTCTATTAGAGGTAAATGGAGTTAAGACAGGAGAGATTTTAAATCTTTCTATTCTTTGATGTAATAATTGGAAGTCCATTTTTTTTTCTTTCATCATTTTATGACTGCGTTCCCCTCTTGGGGCGCAGCAATAAAATGATGATTAGTAGTATCGGGATTGTTGGTTTTTGGCATGGTTTGGTTATTTTATTTGAAAGGGTTAATAATGGTCAGTTTGGATTCTATTACCAAGCCGTCTTGCATGTCTTCGGAATAGAGGATTTCGCAGTTATTTTCTAAAGCAGAAGATACGATTAAGCTATCCCACCAGCTTAATTGATATTTATTAGAAATTTTGAAAGCTGAATGGAATGTTGAAGGATTGAGCAAGACTACATTAAATTTTTCGAGTAACTCTATTCCATGATTGTAGGATTTTTCTTTTGACAGTTTAAGGCTTCTCATACAAGCATTAACATTTTCTGCAACAACCTGTGTGCTGATAATGTATTTTTTAGAAACAAAGGCAAGGACTATTTCGCGTTTCACAAGATCTTTATCCATCAAATAGACAAGAATATTTGAATCCAAAAATGTTGGTTTAGCTTCTATCATCTCTGTCATAAAGTTCATCCCTGTTAAATTTGTAATTGCTCAAATCAACACTGTATTGGGAATAAAACTCTCTTAGAGATTGTCTCCATTCTTCTTCAGTTTGCTCCTTTTTTTCTGGATTATCGCTCTCAACTTTATGAAGAGATACCTCAATATCTACTTCTTTATCTTTGAACTCATCGGGTAACACAAGGTGGAGTTCGTTGCCTTCGGTTTTAACAATCTTTTTTATAGCACTCATAGTTTATATATTTTATTAGGATGTAAAATTAAGAAAAAATTTGGAGATAGCTTTATGCAAAATTATTTTTGTCGCTTTTATTTTGAGGCATATTCTACCGTCCATTCTATTCCATATTTGTCTCTGAACATCCCGAAGTAGGAACCCCAGGCACTGTCGGCTATGGGCATTTCTATGTTTCCGCCTGCTGATAGTCCATTAAATAATTTGTCGGCTTCTTCGCGACTTTCTGTACTGACAGCTATCTTGGAACGGTTTTCATTTTCATTTACCCTTCCCATAAATTCGGGAACATCATTGGCTATTAAAATGTTATTGCCTATGGGCAAAGCAATGTGCATGATTTTATTTGCTTCATTTTCCGGTATAGGGAATTCCGTGCTCGAGAGGTCTTTGAAACGGACTATCCTGGAGAACTGTCCGCCAAAAACCGATTTGTAGAAATTGAAGGCTTCTTCGGCATTTCCGTTGAAGTTGATGTGGGGATTTATTTGGGGCATGGGGTTATTGTTTTAAAATTGGAACGCAGATGATGCAGATTGTTTATGACAAGATATGATTTATTGATTCCTAGGAAAAAATCATATCTTTTCATATAAATCAGCGGTATCTGCGTTCCTATTGTTATTTGATACATAGGAACGCAGATGACGCGGATTGTTATGATTAAATATGATCTTAGGATTCCAAGCAAAAAATCATATCTTTTCATAACAATCCGCGGAATCTGCGTTCCTATTCTCTTAAAAAAATCATATCTTTTCATATAAATCAGCGGTATCTGCGTTCCCATCTTATGCGTTAATCAGTTTTTCGATGTCGAATTTTGTCATTTGCATAAAGGCATATAGTACCTTTGGTGCCTTTTCGGGGTCGTTCATCAGTTTGCCTAAAATGGAGGGGACTATTTGCCAGGAGACACCAAATTTATCATCCAGCCAGCCACATCTGTTATAGGTTCCGCCTTCGCCAAGGAGCTCCCAATAATAGTCAATTTCTTCTTGTGTGTCGCAGGTAACTACATACGAATTCGCCGGCGAAAATTTGTATTCCGGTCCGCCATTGAGAGCCATGAATTTTGTTTCATTCAGTTCAAAGATTACTACCATTGGGTTTTCGGAAACTATTTTTGAGTTTTTGAAAATGGAACAGTAGAATTCGGCAGCCGCTTTGGCTTGCCCGTTATACCAGAGGCAGGGGAAAAGTTTATTTGTCATATTATTTATTTAAAGTAGAAAATGTTACGATGATTATAAGCTGTGTTAAGCATTGTAGAATTTGATGTTGAGATTTGAGATGCCAAATTAACTAAATATTTCTTTTACCACCAAATTTTTTGTTAAATTTTTTTCATGAGACAGAATAACCGAGGAGATAATTTTTCGAAAATCTCACCGTGACTTGTATAAAAAATTCTTGAATAATTTAATTCAATTGCCAATATATGTTTCTTGATACTAAAAATTTGCCAGGTGATAAAAATAAGAGAAATATTGATCGGTTAAAGTAATAGAATGATAACAGTTACCCCGAAATTTTAAACCTGGTCTTTATCAAAATTCAAATTTCTTTTCACTTTTATCGTTCATGGGCAAATAATAAATAAATAATGATACGGTTACTCTTCCTTTTATTCACAATAATTTCTGTAAGCTCCTTTGCTCAAAAGGATGTGAAAGTGAATCCTCATAATGACACCCTGTTGAAAGATACGGTGGGTCCTTATTACCAGAAGCTTGCCGATAATCTGAATAAAGTGGTAGATGATTTCCCGAATAACTTCGATAAGATCAAAGGAAAGAAGGTCAGTATAAATTCGAAGATGATGACTTGGTATTCTAAAGTTACCATTCCTGAATGCGAGCAAGGAATCATCTACCAGGAACCTGCTTCCGGCTTTGATAAATGGGTCTATAAAGCCCGCCTGATAAGGAAAGATGATAAGCAAGAACCCATAAAGCTTTATAAAGACTTCCTTAAGAAACTCCGCCTGACAAAGCTGAATTGCTGCATCATGGAATTGAAGGAGAACGTGGATTACATGGGGGATTATATCGCGACCTGGCATACCTTGATGCTGATGGAAGACAAAAGCAAAGGCTTCAAGCAACTGACGATCAGCCTCAGATATCATGAGCCTCAAGGTGATGAGAAAGCAGAGGTCTATCTTTATATTATGGGGTCTGATGAATAAGGCTTTTGCTAAATTTGCATCCTGTAAAATGAAACAAATAATAAGATTATGAAAAGTATAAAGGGTGGAATCGCAGTGGTGTTAATGTTCTTTGGAATGAGTTTTTCCTACGCTCAAATTAACATCACTATAACCGGAACCGTCAAGAATGCCGGTAATGACAGCGTGTATCTGAAGGTTGATAAATATTTTGTTGGAGATAAGACTGACATTGTCAAGAGTGCTGTGCATAGTGGGACCTTCACGCTTAATTACAAATTAGATCGCAGCAGAATTGCTGAAATCATTTACAAGAATCAAAGTTTAAAAATCTTTCTTGAGCCTCATGATGAATTAAATATTGATATAAATGATACCAGCTTTAGCTTCAGAGAAAAAGGTATGGAGAATGATTATTTCCTGATGGAGTTTTCAGAAAAATTCAAGAAGGACTATGATTCTGCAAGCCTTCGTGAACACATGCTTAATGATAACATTGATCCATTTGAGATGACTTTATTCGATAGCAGAAAGAAGCAAATGGAATTCTATAAAAACTATTCTCATTTTAATGATTTGACAAGTTCTTTCAAGACTTATATTGAGAATACAATCAAATATTATTACTACGGAAACCTCTTCTCCTATCCCATTATCCGCGGCAACGCTGATAAAACGGTATTAATAGTTCCGCATTTGCCTTTGGCAATGATAGAGAATGTGGATGATAACATTGTGAATAACGAGGATGCGATTATCTGTGAAACCTACCGCACCTTCCTCAACTATTACATCATCTATAAGACTTCGGAAGCCAATGGATTCAATAAGTTCAAGGATTTATCCGTATCTATGGACAGGAAATGCACCACTGCCCAAGATCATTTGAAGGGTATTTCTTTTGTTTACTTCCTCTCGAAGTTTTTATATGACAACTGCCAGAACGCTTTGCCATCAATGGATAAGAAATGGTTTGCCGTGCTCACGGGTGTTGATAAATCTACAAACTATACCGCCATTGCGAAGTCGAAATGCAGTGATAAGATGAGTCAGAAAGACCCTGTCTCTGTCCGCACAGATGCTATTATTCCGGCTTCTGATTATACCTTCAAGATGCACGACATGAGCGGGAAGTATGTCAGTCTCACGCAATTCAAGGGAAAGGTTGTTTATATTGATTTCTGGGCAAGCTGGTGCGGTCCTTGCAGGCAGCAGATGCCATTCTCCAAGGAGTTGCATGGCAAATTGACGGACAAACAAAAGAAGGAAATCGTTTTCCTTTATATCTCGATAGATGGCTCTGAAGATGCCTGGAAAAAGGCAGTTGATCAAATAGGAATGGAGGGCGTTCTAACCATCAGTCCCGGTAATTGGGATTCCGAAGTGGTGAAGTTCTTTGGCATCAGCAGCATCCCTCGATATATGATTATGGACAAGCTCGGAAACATCGTGGACAAGGACGCTAAACGCCCGAGTTCAGAGGGAATTCTGAATGATTTGACTAAGTTGGCAGAACAATAAGTTGCCAGCACTCATACACCTGCTTTCTATTTAAATTATTCCCAATAAAAAAAGCCCAAGGTAAAATTTACCTTGAGTTTTCTCTTTAATTAAAAATTAAAATATACTTACTGCATCACTATCTTGCTTTGCAATATGGCATCTTTGTTTTGTTTTGAAGTGTCACCCTGTAGATTCCTTTGGCAATGGTGGAAAGATCCATCTGGAATTGGTTCTCGCCAACCACCAAAGTATTGGCTTTTGTTCTTGTAATAAATCAAGATAGTATATAAACGATAGGTTTTCCAATTATCAAAACCCTTCTGTAGAAAACCTGAAGGGAGCGTGGATAGAATTACCTTTTAGGACTTGGGTTCAAAAATCTTTGTAGTGTTTATTTTCATGGTTCCAAAACATTCATGAACAGCAGCATTAGGAATTGATAAGGAATAAAAATTTCTTTGTATAGAAGTAAAATTTATTGACTTGGAATTGAATAAGGAAGATATAAAATTTCTTCATCAATGCTTAATAGTTTAAGAGCAATATTTGATTCCAAAACATTTGAATCAAGAAGCAGAATAAAGATATCCAGAAGTTAAACAATCAGCATTGGAAGTCCAATTTCTAAGCTTATTTGTACCATTTTATTACATAAAAGCAAGGAAACATTGTGTGGTAGTAATACTACTAATGTTAGAAGTTTTACTTTTAAGCTTAGTAGTTGAACTACCAACATTAGAAGTTTTACTTTTAAGCTTAGTAGTTGAACTACCAACATTAGAAGTTTTACTACTAAGCTTAGTAGTAAAACTACCAATGTTAGAAGTTTTACTACTAAGCTTAGTAGTTGAACTACCAATGTTAGAAGTTTTACTACTAAGCTTAGTAGTTGAACTACCATGCTTGAAAGTTTTACTAACAGACAATGTTTCTTTACTTATTAGCATTGAAATGTTGCATCTTGTCATTGAAAAAGAACTTCCTGACCAAGATCTTCAGGAAAGAGATATGGATGTATACCTTTAATGACAGGGAGTTTCGCTTTGATTAATAGAAAAAGGAATTCCAAATCAAGAACTTCTATAAAGAGATCAGGATGTATTTCTTTAATGATCGGAAGTAGAAAACCTTAATCATGAAATGAAAGTTTAAGAATGGGATTATAAATTTTTATTCCTGAAAGTAGGATATTATTAAAGAAAAACAATACATCCAGGCTCTCCAGAATCGAATGTAGAACAAATTTTAAAAAGTTGAATTGTTTTATTAATTGCCATTGGCTTTAGCCAATGGATAATAATGATCAAATGAATTAAATTTAGCCAAATAGTTTTGAATCTTTTGGCTGAAGCCAAATTGTTATTATCCATTATTCCATTGGCTAAAGCCAACGGCAATGAATTCATAATCGTGGAAATTTTATGTGCATCTCTAAATTACGTCTTTGTGTTGAATCTTCTTAACTGCTTTCAAATAATTTTGCATCGACAAAAGATAGACTTACTCTATCACCAGTTTCGTCTGCAAAATCATCTCACCCTTTTCAAGAACCATGAAGTAAACTCCCTTTGCTATCGGGGTAAGATTCAACTCTGTTTGATTTTCTCCTTTTGTTGCCTGGAAGTCATTATTCAAAATTATTCTTCCGGTAATATCCATTAATCTTATCTTGAAATTATCATCATTCTCTGAATTGAAAGTTACGATAACATGGTCATAAGCTGGGTTTGGATAGACTTCAAAGGAAGATATTCCATTGTCAGAATCATCCCTGTGGGCAAGGGTTGTGAAGACTTGGGTGGCACTAAACGAAGAGACGTTACTTTGTGAAGAATCACAGTTATTTCTTATCTGCCAATCGTAAGTTGTTGAAGAAGTCAAGCTCGAAAATGTGTAGTGAGTATTTGCTGCTATGATATGAGTTGTCCATGTATTAAGATTATGCAAACTGATGCGAATGGTATAGTTATAATGACAGGTTGGCTGGGTCCAATTAGCCATTCCGTAAGAAGAACCAATGTTATTGGTGAAAAGATTCGAGGGAATATCGCATACATTAGTCAGCGTTACGGAAGCTGTTCCGGTACAGCCATTTATACTTGTTACGGTAACGCTATAAGTCCCGGCAGTATTGACATTAGTGGCTTGAGTCGTCGCCCCGTTACTCCAATTATAAGAAGCAAATGTCGCACCTGTTTTTATTGTTGTGAAACCGTTGTTACAAAAAGAACCTGTTTGAAGAATAGCAGGAACAGGATTGGGAAGAAATGAAAGAGATTGATGCGTTACATAATTACAAATGCCGCCATTGGAAACAGTTACATAATAGGTGTTGGTTGTAGTCGCTGTAATGCAGGAAGCGGTAGCTCCTGTACTCCAATTATAAGATGTATATGTCTGTGTGCAAAGAGTAATAGTATCACCATCACAAACTGATGTGGGACCAGTAATAACAGGAGGATTCATGTGCGGATAAACAGTGATTGATGCAGTATCTGTGCCGGTGCAGCCCGTTCCGGTAGTGATGAATACGGAATAAGATCCTGATGTGGTCGCATAAATAGTGTCAGTAGTAGCTCCTGTATTCCAAAGATAAGTTGCAAAAGAACCTGCAACAAGTCGTATCAAATCACCATGACAAAACTCTGTAATATTCACAGGAACAACAGTTATTACATTCACCTGTTGACAAGCAACGGCAGTACAACCGTTGCTATCAGTGACTGTAACACAATAGTCGCCTGTTGCATGAACCGTTATGGCTGCTGTTGTTGCGCTATTATTCCAAGTATAAGATGACCATGAACCGACATTCAGAATAACTGAATCATCAGGGCAGAAAGTTGTAGGACCATTTGGAATAATGACAGGAACAGGGGAAGAGTATGCAATTACAGTAATACAGGCACTTCCCGTACATCCATTGCTATCAGTAACAGTAGCACAATAGTTGCCCGAAGCAGTGACAGCAATGGTTTGAGTAGTAGCTCCATCAGACCATGAATAAGAAGTCCATGATCCTGCATTTAAAATTATAAAACCACCTTGACAAAAGTTGGTAGAACCAATGGTTGTAATAACAGGTGTTGGATGATTGTAAACAGTTACTATCAAAGATGCAGTTCCTGTGCAGCCATTGGTATTTGTAACTGTCACTGTATAATTTCCACTTGATGAAACAGGAATAGTTTGTGCGGAAGTCGCGGTATTCCATAGATAAGAAGCGAATGAAGGGCTGACGGTAAGATTAACAGTATCGCCATTGCAAAAGGCAGTAGGACCATTGGGAATGATAGTAGGAATCGGAAGAGAATAAACAGTTACCGTCAACTGATCTGTACCTGAACAACCGGAAGCAGAAGTAACTGTAACGATGTATGTACCGCTTGTGTCAGTAGTGATAGATTGACCGGTATCACCGGTATTCCATTCATAAGACGTGTATGAACCTTCGGTCAATGTAACAGAATCTCCACTGCAAAATTGAAGAGGACCGGAAGAAGTTATTGCAGTATTTTGGAAAGGAATCATGGTAATATTAATAGTATCCATTGCAGTACAGGCATTTGCATTGGTAACAGTAACTCTATAAGTGCCTGTTGTGAAGGCAGTAATGGTTTCGGTAGTTTCTCCTGTCGCCCATGAATAAGAAGTATAAGAACCGGCATCAAGAGATACGGAATCGCCCTGACAGAAGGTTGTTTGACCACTTGGAATAATAGAATCTGTAAAAGCAGGATAGACATTTACATCTTGAATTGCAACTCCTGTACAACCATTTGCATCTGTAACAGTAATGCTATAGGAACCTGAAAGAGTCACTATTATAGTCTCTGATACTGATCCGATATTCCATAAATAAGAAGACCATATTCCTGCATCAAGTAGTACAGAATCACCTTGACAAAAAGTTGTGGGACCGCTTGCAGTAATAATTGGGATAGGGTTCGGATTAACAGTAATATCAATACATGCAGTGCAAGTGCTGTTATTAGAATAGGTAACAGTAATGCAATAAGTTCCTGAAGTTGATACGGTAATTGTTTCATCAGTACTTCCTGTATTCCAAAGATAATTTGAAGCGGTGCTTGCTGTTAATAAAACAGAGTCGCCCTGACAGATAGTTGTTGATCCATTGGGTGTGATTGTACAATTATTTGAAATAACAGTAATGACAATACATGCTACGCAAGTACAACCATTGCTATCAGTAATGGTAACACAATAAGTTCCGCTTGTATCAGCATTAATTGTTTCTGTTGATTGCCCGGTATTCCAAAGATACCCAGCCCACATACCTGCATCCAAAGTAACTGAACCTCCCTGGTTAAAAGTAGTAGGACCATCAGGGGTAATGGAACATGTCGGATTGTTATTCGCAGTAACATTAATACAGGAAGAACAGGAACATCCATTAACATCCATAATAGTAACACAATAGGTGCCTGTTGATGATGCAGTAAGGGTTTCAACAGTGCTTCCGTTGTTCCATAGATAAGAAGACCAGAGACCAGCATCCAAAGCTACAGAATCACCACTGCAAAATGTAGTTGAATTATTTGGAGTAATCGAACAAGCAAGATTATTAGTAACATTAACAGTGATACATGCAGAACCGGTACAGCCATAAAAAGAGTTTACTGTCACACAATAAATACCGGATGCAGTAACGGTAATTGTTTCTGTGGTATCACCTGTATTCCACCTGTAATTCCGCCATACACCAGCATCTAAGGTCACTGAATCCCCGAAACAGAAATTCACAGGACCATTAGGAGTTATCAAAGGATTGACACTGTCAGAAATAGTAACGTTTTGTGCACATGTTGAAATATTTCCATGTATATCAATTGTCGTCCAGGTAACTACTGTAGTGCCATAGCCAAAATGAACAGGTGCATTATTATAAACAGTATCAATTCCGCAATTATCATGAGTCTGGGGAGTACCAATATCAGGGTGTTTAGTGCAATTTGCATAATCACGAGGACATATAATAGTGGGAGGTTCGGTATCATTAACGGTAACGGTTTGAAGACATGAGGCAGTGTTCCCTTGACTATCGGTTACTGTCCATGTCAATGTTGTTGTTCCAATTGGATAGGTTCCGCATTCCTGACCATTACTGTAATTTAAGATCACATTATTGTTAGCAGATTCACTAATGGTTAAGTTACCACAACCAGTAATCGCTGGAAGCTCTATACAGATAAAAGCGTTACAACTATCCGTGTCATTAGAGACATTTATTGTGTTTCCACAAGTAATTGAAATCGGAGCACCCGTTACTTGAATGTCTATACATGCAACACATGTGCAATCGTTATTATCAGATACAATTACACAATATGAACCACTTGAAGTAACAGTTATTGTTTCGGTTGTCGCGCCGGAACTCCAGTTATAATGACTCCATGTTCCTGCATCTAAAATTACAGAATCCCCTTCACAGAATATTGTAGGACCATTTGGAGTAATACTGCAACTTATGATACCATTTGTAATGGTTATACAAGAAGAGGAAGTGCAACCATAAATATTCGATACTGTAACGCAATAGATACCTCCGGTAGTGGCAGAAATAACTTCCGAAGTGGTGCCATTTGTCCAGGTATAAGAAGTATAATAGGTATTAGTATTGAAATCATAATTGCCCGCATCAAGATTAACAGAGTCTCCATTGCAAACGGTTGTTGGTCCTGAAGGAGTGATTGTTAATGTTGGATTCATGCTTGAATTAATATGAATAGAAGCCATGCCTGTGCATCCGTTTGTGTCGGTAACAGTAACAGAATAATTCCCTGCATTGGTAATTGAAATTGTTTCTGCAGTATCATTAGTGCTCCAATTATATGTGGAATAGGAACCTGCATTAAGGCTTATGGAATCTCCATTACAAATTGTTGAAGCACCTGTTATTGTTGGCGTTGGATTGGGATTGACAGTTACATCAATACATGCAGTAGCATTACATCCGCTGAAATCAGTAACAGTCACACAATAGGTTCCGGTTGTGAATGCATCAAGGGAATTATTTGTTGAACCATCACTCCATACCCAGGAATAATAGTTGGCTCCGGGAGAGAGATTAACGTAAGATCCCTGGCAAAAGGTGGTAGGTCCGGAAGGGATAATTACAAGGCTGATTGTAGTAATGTCAATTGATGCAGATGCAGTACATCCTGAATTTTGACCAGTGATGGTAACGGTATAAATGCCCGTATGATATATCGTTATTGATTGGGTAGTTTCTCCTGTACTCCATAAATAGGAACTCGCCTGTTCAGAGGGGTTTGCAGTAAGTATTCTTGATGAATCAGAACATAAATCAGAGGAATTGGCATTGAAGAAAAACACTGTTGGCGTGGGATAAATATAAATATTGTTCATAGCCGTACAACCATCATTGCCCGTAACCGTTACATAATAATAACCTCCGGTGGTAACTATGAGTGTATCTGTTGTAGCCCCGTTATTCCACAGAAAAGAACTATAATTTCCACCAGTAACAATGAGAGTTGCAGAATCTCCATTACAAACTGCTGTAGCATTGCTGTTAATTATTGGAGCAGGAGTTGCGGGATAAACAGTGATGATTAGTGAAGTAGTTCCAGTGCAGCCATTATTATCAGTAACCGTAACAGTATAGGTAGTAGTAGTTGTGTCGTTTTCATTAATAAAAGAATTAGTACTTCCATTATTCCAAAGGTATGATGAATAGGGAGAACTCGTATTCAAGAATGCAGTTCCATGTCCGCAGAAATTATTCCCGAAAGAAGATAAAATCATTGGAACAGGATTAGGATTAACAGTAATATTTATACAAGCTGTACCAGTACATCCATTGGCTCCACCAGAGGCTGTAACACAATAAGTACCTGAAGCGGATACCGTAATAGTTTCAGCAGTGCTTCCTGTACTCCAAACGAATGAATTATATTGCCCTGCATCTAAGGAAATAGAATCTCCTTCGCAAAAAGTGGTGGGTCCATTAGCAGAAATATTCGGTGAGGTAAGCATTTGAGTTGTAACATTAATACATGCACTGCCGGTACATCCGCTACTGTCTGTAATCGTTACACAATACATACCAACTGTTGATACATTGATTGAATCTGTAGTGGCTCCTGTATTCCACAAATAGGAACTCCAGGCACCTGCATTTAATGTTATCGGACCACTGCCACAAAGGTTTTGCGGACCATTATGAGTCAGCGTTATTGAAGGCGGCGGCAAGATGGTAATATTAATACAAGTAACTGCTGTACATCCATTGGAATCAGTAACAGTAACGCAATAAGGAGAACTCGTTGGAATCACTGCTGTATCCATTTGATCGGTTCCTCCATTAGTCCAAAGATAGGATGCATAGCCGCCCCCTGTAACAGAATTCCTTACCAATAAATCAACAGTATCTCCCGGGCAAATGGTTGTAGTTCCATGAATAATTACAGGCAGATCTATGGCATGGAATACAGAAATATTAAATGTTGCAGAACCCGAACAGCCAGAAGAATTAGTAACAATAACCCTAAAAGAAGTATCAGAAGATACAAAAGGATTTATAGTCTGTGAAGAGGCTCCTGTATTCCATGAATAGGATGAATATCCAGCACCAGCATTAAGCATTACAATTCCTGAACCACATACAGATGTGGGGATTTGAGTGATTAAAGGATTTGGTGAAGGATTTACTGTTACAGTGAAACAGGCAGTTCCTGTACAACTGTTTCCTGTCGAAACTGTCACACAATAAGTCCCGCTTGCATTCACATTTATGGAATTAGTTGTCGCTCCGGTATTCCAAATATAACTCAAATAATTCCCAACACTCAATACTGTACTATCACCCTGGCATATATCAGACTGACCGATAATAGATGGATTTGGAGCAGCAGTTCCAGTAATTGTTACGCTATCAATCCATGAACATTGACTGCCATCAGTGATGGTAATATAATAGGTTCCGGCTGTCAGACCAGAGATAGAATTTGTGGTAGCACCTGTTGACCATTCAAAGGAGTATGGTCCGTTGCCACTCGGGCTTGCAGTGGCTGTACCATTATTAAAATTCGGGCAACCGGCATTGGTAAATGTGAGATTTGAAACACCAACTCCTATACTAAAATTTAAAACGGTTGAGCACCCATGAGCATCGGTAATCGTTACTGAATAATTGCCTGCATTCAGATTATTTATTGAGGTAACATTCGTGGCTCCGGTTGACCAATTAATGGTATAGGGGGGAGATCCACTTGTTATATTTATAGAAGCATTTCCAAGTTGCGAAGTATCACAGGAAGTATTGATAGCAGCCAGATTAACCTGCAATGCAGAAGGCATACACCCAAGACAAGTAGTTTGATAATACACGCCTTCTGCTATAATCATGAAACAATCATTCGTTGATGAGGCACCCATTTCAGAAGTGGTTTGCCCGGTGAGATATATCGTGGAATAATCATCATCTTCCCAAAAATCCTGCGGAGAAACGAGCGTTGTTCCATTTATAATAATCGAGTCACCAGTAAGATTATCCTGCAAATCCGAAGCTATGACAAACCCTCTTTCATTAACAGGATTTCCGCAGACGGTAAAGTTAGTAACATTGCCCAAAGCCGCACCACCATCAACAGTATTAGCTCCATCATCAATAACTAATGTTCCTTCATAACTCGCCGAAGCATCCTGATAAATCACCAATAAAGTAAAGCCATCAACTTCGCGACTTGGGTTGGCAACACCCAAAACATTCATCATATTATAATAACCATTAGCAATAATATAAGGAGTTACATCCACCCGAAAAGCATATGAACCGACTTCGCCCCAGCATTTATTTCCACCAACACCGATATAACTTCCGGCAACGGAATCCACCGTGCCTAAAGGGTTTCGAAAGATAACGGTTTGATTGGGAAGGGTGCCTGAATAATAAGATTCTGACCAATAGAGAAAAGCCTTTACAATAGTATTGCAACCGCCCACTACATTATTAATTAACAAAGAATCCGGAAACCCATTCCCTAAATGATAGCTGTAAACAGTTTGGTAATTATCGCGTGTTTCGATGCGAACCGACCCCGCAGTATAGTTCAAACCACAGGCAGTCATATTGAAAGTCTGACCAAGATTCCCGTTACCATTTGGGGTATGATAGGAATGATTTGAGAGAGCAGAAAACTTTGCAGCACCAACTTGAGCAAAGACATTCAAACTAATTAATGACAAGCCTAAAATCAGTATCTTTATTTTCATATTAATGTATTTAAATTTGTTGATTATCCAGAAGTATAAATATTCATTTTGGCTTTTATGGTATTATACAGGAGATAACAAAACCGATTCCAAATGAAAATTCACAAGGGAATAATTGAATCCCGGGCTCTTGTCTTAATAATTCTTTTCAAAATAGGAAAGAATTTGGAAAAATGAAAAAGAGATTTTGAAAATAATACCTGACAAGCGAGATGAATAAATGTTGTTGAGTAATTCAACATTGTTCTTGGCAAAACTTTTGAAGGAACGATATAACATTGCATGAAGCCATTAAAACTAAATAAAAAATTAATCCCCCGCGGAAAGGGTAAAACCATTTTGATTTATTCCACTGCCATTCTTGGCACTATAGTTTTTATTATAGTATTCTATTTTTTGTTTTGTCCGGCGGTGTTTTTTAATGGTTATATCAAAGGCAAGATAGAAACCGCTTTCATGAAAGGATATCCGGGATATAAAATTAAGATTGGCGTATTCCATTATAACTTCTGGAGTAGCAAGATGGAAACGGATACTATATGTTTTGCTGACAATGACACGGCTATGAATAATAAAATCACCGGCTTCTGTGTCACTGGTTTCAAATTCAAACACTTGATTAATGGCGGTCCTAAGGGGAATGATTTTTCAGGGTATGTCATTGATGCTAAGAACGTATTTATTACCATTCCTGATTCCAAATATGACATCAACATCAAGAATGTTCATCTCTCGGGATCCGATTCTTTGATGTGTGCCGAAGACCTTGAATACCATACCAGGATGGAGGATGAAAAGGTTTTCGCGGCAAGCAATTACAGGCAAACATTATTCAAAATCTCCATACCTAAAATCGAACTTCATGGTGCTGATTGCAGCGGATTAATCAGTGGCAAAAACCTTTATATCCGCTCCTCCAAACTCACCAATCCTGCTATGGAAGTTTTATTAAATAAAGATAAACCATTCAAGACAGATACCGGATTTTCTCCCATGCCCAATGAAATTTATACCAAGATTAAGAAGCCCTTGCGGATGGATAGTATCATCATTGTTGATGGCAATCTTGATTACAATGAAAGGTTTGATGCAGCAGGAAAATTTGCCAATCTCAATTTCAAGACCATCAATATTATGACCCACGGTTCGATTCATAACACCGAGAAATTGGTGGATGAAATAATCCATGTAGATTGTATTTTTAACCATGCCACTCCGATGAAGATCAAGATGAAATTACATCTTTCATCCGAAGATTTTTCCTTGAAATATTTGGGCACATTCGGAGCTATGGATCTCACGAGTCTGAATCATTACTTTGATATTGCCGAACCCATGCGCATCAAGTCAGGGATGGCAGAATCATTGGCTTTTGATGTAGAGATTAATTCCGGAAATGCAAGCGGGACGGTGGATGCCATCTATAAAGACTTGAAAATCGAATCTACCAATCTGAAGAAATGGCAGTTGATAACAAGGCGCAAAATAGCCTCCCGCTTAGCCAACCGTTTTATGATTCACAAAAACAATCTCCCCGACAAACATGGCAATCTAAAACCAGGAATCGTCAAATTCACCCGCAAGCGCGACACCGCATTCACAGAAATGATTTGGCTGTCCGTAAGAAGCGGATTAGAGGATATATCGGGGCTTTGAAGTGTTATAATAATATTCATCATCTTGTTGTTGCGCCTGAAAAGTCGCAATCACAAGACGATGTTGGGAATGAATCTGCCTATAGAAAACTGAACAGTAGCTTCGCAGTATCTGTCAGGTTTTATCATCACTCGCAAAGGACCTCAAGGTATCAGCGCATTTACGTATGTTATAGTAACTTAATCATTGCTGAAATATTTTAATCTTATAGACTTTATCAAAACCGCACTTGCGGTATTGATAAAGTTTAATAAATAAAATGATGGAAACGATTTTCATAAAAAATACAACAAAACGTAAGAAAAAATGGGTTGCAACCATTTGTTGGAGATATATAACGAAAAAGTGGATGGATAGAACCATCTGTTGGACGAATGCAACGAAAAGTTGGAGAGATAGAACCATCCGTTGGACGAATGCAACGAAAAGTTGGAGTGATAGAACCATCTGTTGGAGAATTACAACCAACAGTTGGAGAATAACAACCAACTGTCGGATAAAAGCAACGAAAAGTCTGATGGATGCAACGAAAAGTTGGAGGATTACGACTAAAACTCCGACAAATGGTCTTTGTTGATATTTTGTATTATAAATCAATGAGTTGGAAAGAGGAATAATTAGGTTTTATCGGATAGATATATGGTTTTTTCTTTAAAGACGAAGGTTAGTGGGAGTGTGGAAAGTGGCGTGGGGAGAGGGGATTGAGGTGAAATGATAGGATTGGTAAGGGAATTTAAATTGGATATGGCTTTTTAAATAGTTTTTTGTTTAATTTGGCGGCTTCAAATGAATTAAAATGTTATTACACTACTGGCATCATATAATTGTTGATCACGATAAATCGGCTCAATCTTTATGGATAATTATACCACCTTTAATTACAGCCTTGACTATATTAGTTACTGCCATTCTGACATTAAGAAAATATGGATTGCAAAGAGAAAACCAAACAAAGCTTAATATCGAAATTATAACGTATAATTATGTTTTTGAAGGCCAAGATTATGTCTATCTCGATACTATTTTAAACAATGTAGGCAAAGTAAAACTTGGTGCAAAATATAGATTTGATAATAAAGGTCATTTTGCATACAATGATGAAAATGACCCTTATGAAAAAACATTGCAATATTCGTTAGAATTGCAAGTAAAAAGGGTAAATAAAAATTTATATTCCTCTTATTGGTTTGAGATGGAAAAACAATATTCAAAAATTGATAATCTAAATTCAATAAATCTTTTGGACGATTTTGAAGTTCCAAATGATCCCAAAGCAATATTTTATATTGAACCTGATGAAAGTGCGCATTTTGGATGTTGGTTGCAATTAGAGAATGGACTTTATGAAGCAAAAGTAATTTTTATTGGAAACAAGAAATTAGATGGAAAAAAGCCATCAGATGAGTATTGGAGAAGAAGGATTTCTTTTCAAGTTCCAAATTCAACAAAAGAGAGCGAAAATAAAAGTTAATTATATGTCTGAAAATAAGAAAAATAAAAATTCAGAAATTGTTCCACATTATGGTGTTTACACAAGGATAGGGCCTTCAAAAATTCATGGTGTTGGTGTCATCGCTATAAAAGATATTAAAAAGGGAATACAAATTTTTTATGGTGATGAAGAGACAAAAATTGTTTGGATTAAGAAAGAACAACTAAAAAGAATACCAAAAGAGATTATGAAATTATATGACGATTTTTGCATTGAGAAAGAAGATGGAAAACTATATGGCTGCCCTGTTAATTTTAATGTCTTGACACCCTCTTGGTATCTAAATCATTCCAAAAAACCGAATGTAGTGGCAGATACGGAATATAACTTTTATGCATTAAAAAACATTAAAAAAGAAGAGGAGTTAACAGTAGATTATGAAACTTTCAATGAATCTTTAATTTTATAAATAGTATCTAAATTTTCTAATGAATATTTATCTCGATATACAGCTTAACTGTATTTTAAATCCAAGGACTTTATCATGGTTTCAAATATTGACATTTATAATTGCTTTAATTTCGTTAATTTGGAACTATATTCAACAAGTCAAACTTGAAAATTTGAAATCTGAAAATCAAAAAAGCATCCATGTTCATAAACTTCAATTTGAAAAGGAATTTAAGCTTTATGAGGATACTTGGATTAAAGCTACTTTTATTATGCATGAGCTTAACAAATTTGAATTAGACCATGCCAAATATGATAAAGCGAAAAATGAAAATGATCCAGCTATAAAAGAATTTTCAAGAAAGGTTCAAGAAAGAATAGAAATACTAATCCCACTTCTGACAAATATGTTTGATTTTATTAGAGAGAACGAACCCTTTTACCCTAAAAGTGTATATGTTGATGTCAGACAATTTATTAATCAAAGTCTTATGTTGAGCATGACAAGTCAATTGACAGATTATGGTTTTTCCTGGAAACAGGAATATATTAAAAGTCAAATTAAAGAAGGTGAACAGCATTTAGAAAATATTTGTGAATCCATTAGAAATAGGATTGGAATATTACGTTCAAATAATTAGAATCACAATTATAAACCTAAGTCCTAAAAGGTGAACCTAAATCCTAAAAGGTGAACCTAAGTCCTCAAAGGTGATCCTATCCACGCTCCCTTCAGTTTTTTTCCTGAGGGTTTTGATATTTGGAATTCCTATAGTTTAATACCTTTCCGCAGAACCCCGTACGAACGGGACTTTCAGAAAGCCGAAAGGAACGTGGAGATTAATCATTCTGACGATGAAACCGGACAGGTAGGCTTTTTCAGCCTTCCTGTATGATTTCTATGGATTAAACAAATTTATATAAATATATTTTTTGGTAAGGTCTATTATCTCTGACACAAGCAAAGATTCGATGAATGATTTTATTCCGGATAGCATTGATTACAGACATCTTATTTTTCCCTTCTTTTATCTTTCTTTCAAAGTAGATTTTAAATTCCCCTTCCCTATGAACCTAAAACCTGAAGGGTACTATCCATTATCCTTTCTGACGATGAAACCGGACAGGTAGGCTTTTTCAGCCTTCCTGTATGGTTGCACGTTTATTAATCATAATACCTTCTTAAATACAACATTAAAAAAACTTACTACCATTCAGGAAGGCTAAAGCCTGCCAGTCCGGCTTCTTTCTTTCATCGTTATGTGATTGCATCTGACCAAGCATCTGACAGCTGCACACTGCTGCTGTATGGTTGAGCCTAACATCCGACAGGTGATCCATTCCTAAAAAATGTTGGATTCTTTATAATAGTTTCGTCTTGTGATACCATCCGCTTTTTGCGGTGGTGCAACAGGACGATGAACCTAAGTCCTTAAAGGTGACCCTATCCACGCTCCCTTCAGGTTTTTCTCCTGAAGGGTTTTGATAATTGGACTTCCTATAGTTTATACCATTCGGCTGACCAAGCATCTGATAGCCGCACCCTGCTGCTGTAAGGTTGAGCCTAACATCCGACAGGTGATCCATTCCTAAAAAATGTTGGATTCTTTATAATAGTTTCGTCTTGTGATACCATCCGCTTTTTGCGGTGGTGCAACAGGACGATGATGAAGATTATTAAGGTCACATTACTTCTTTTGCCCTTTCATTTTAAAATAAAGATTTGCATTTTGCAATGGATTTTGGCATCAGGCAGGTGCCTTCCAATAGTAAATTTGCTTGGGGAATGGATTTTGGAAACAATTTTTCAACTTTAGTTTTATGTGAAAATGATTTTACAAAAATGTTTCAACGTGTGGAGTCCGGTGACCACAAGAAAAAACGGGGCGGAACTGAAAAGCCTTATGAGTAGGACAAATTAAATTTTATTAAAATGAAAAATGTAATTTCAACAATCGTCCTTGTTTTAGTGTTCTTCTGTGTAATGAATACTAATGCCCAAAATGCATACATTGCCAATTATGGCGATAATACGGTCTCGGTTATTAATACGATGACCAACTTGGTTAATGCCACGATCCCCGTGGGTAATACGCCCATCGGTGTTTCAGTAAATCCTGATGGCAGCAGAGTATATGTTGCTAATAACGGCGATACGACAGTGAGTGTGATTAACACCGCTATTGATCGGGTGATAGCTACTGTTACTGTGGGTCGAAATCCCTGGGGTATCGCTGTAACTCCTGATGGGAGCATGGTGTATGTTGCCAATGATAGTTCTAACACCGTGAGCGTTATTGATGCTTCTAATTATTCGGTCCCTGTTACGATTCCGGTAGGGAATCTCCCTATTGGTTTAGCGATCAGCCATGATGGGAAGACGGTGTATGTCTTGAATGACAATGATAATACGGTAAGTGTAATCAGCACGATTTCGAATACCGTTGCTGCCGTGATTCCAGTGGGCATGGGTCCTTTTGCAGTTTGTGTAAGCCCGAATGACAGTTTGGTTTATATCGCAAATCAATATGATAATACTGTGAGTGTGATTAACACTGCTTCGAACACTGTTTCCGCTACAATCCCTGTTGGTGCGGGTCCTTATGGCTTATCCTGCACTCCTGATGGAAGTAAATTATATGTGACGAATAACGGTGACAATGCAGATTCCGTAAGTGTCGTAAACACTGCTACGAATACCGTAACAGCTAATGTCATCGTCCTTCCAAATCCTTATAATACCAATGTTACTCCAGATGGAAGCAAGGTATATGTTACCAATGAATTCGGTCATGCGGTGAGTGTGATTCGCACCTCTGACAACCATGTTGTAGCAACCATTCCTGTTGGCAACAATCCATCTTCATTAGGCAATTTTATCAGTCCTCCATGTGCTGTACCTCCGATACCTGTTATTATCAATGGACCAACAGCAGTATGTGATGGACAGGGTACATCCACGCTATCTACAGCTTCAACTTACGGGGCTTATTATTGGAGTACCGGTGCCACTACACAATCAATAACTGTGGTAGCGACAGGCATTTATTATGTTACCATTTCTAATGGTGGAATATGTACAGCTACTGCACATAAATCAGTATCTTTTGTGCCTTCCCCACACCCTGTCATTGTTGAAAGCAATGCTTCCAATCTTTGTGACGGTGGTCAGGCAACATTGGGTGTATCCGCTTTTCCATCCTACATTTGGAATACAGGAGAAACGACTCAAGATATTGCAATTAATGCAGGCGGATCCTTTGCAGTTACTGTTACCAGTGCCAATGGATGTTCTGGAGTGTCAACTACTACCATTACCTCCTTCTGCGCCATTCCGACCTTCCCCCCCACCACAGTTACTAACATTGCTGCCACGTATGCTATGGTACATTGGAATCTTCCTGCTTGCTATTACAATTTCACCATATCAATAAGTGTTCACAATGCCAACGCATGGACAAGTTATACCTTCCCTCCAAACAATCATTACACCTTCTCTCATTTGATTCATAATACATCTTATGATTGGGAAATCAGAACTAATTGCGATGCCAATGCGATTGTAAATTCAGGAATGAGCGCCATTCATACCTTCACCACTTCGGCACGGTTAGAGGAAGGCGAAACGGAAACTATAGCCAGCGCATTTACCATATATCCGAATCCCGCAGATGCCCAGGCAACTATTGCATTCACTACAGGAACAGAAACAAATTATAACATTCGATTAATAGATGTTACGGGAAGAATCATTCAATCAGACACCTATTCATCTGCCATTGGTGAAAATCAATATCAATTGAATCTTTCATCGGTAGCAAAGGGAATGTATATGGTGATTCTTCAAAGTGAGGATGGAATCCTGCAAAGCAAGATGGTTGTCGAATAAAGGTATTCTGAAAATATACCAAACGTAAAAGGTTTTCTGAAAAAAAAATAACCGCAAAGGATGCAAAGGTTTTTCGCAAAAGTCGCAAAGCCTTTGCATCTTTTGCTTTAAAGAAAGTCAGTAATTTGGAATCCATTCGGTATAATAGCATACAGATTAATGGCACTACTTAAATTTGCTGTTAAAGTTCCATTAGTACCCCCGACACAGGTTACGTTAGTAACGGAAATACTTGAAATAACAAGCGGACAAGTCCCCGAACAAGCAGCATTGGTATGGAATTCCGGAACAACAGGTTGTGTATTTATAGCATTATCAAGGTATTGAATGTAGGTAATATTGTCGATCATCTTTGATTGAATTGTAGAATCGACATTGGAACCAAACCAGTTGCCTTTTCGGGTTTAACAACAAAACGATAATGATTAGTATTCAAAGGATGTATTACTTATTTCCTACTTTTGCCGGCTTAATAAATCAAATAAATTTATCTTATGAAAAATCTTTCGTTAATATTGAATGGCGTTTTAATCGTCGCGGTGGGCATCCTTTATTATATGCACTTCCAGGAAAAGAAATCAGGGAATTCTTTGGATTCCAAGAAACCTTCACAAATAGTCTTTGTCAATTCGGATTCTTTGCTGGCAAATTATCAATACATAGTTGATGCTAAAAAAGAACTTGATGACCGTCATCAAAAGGCGGAAGCAGACTTCAATGCCAAAGGAGAAGCCTTTCAAAACAAGGTGAAATCATTCCAGGAAAGAGCCAAAGCCATGACTCCAAATGAAATACAGGCGAAGGAGAAAGAACTCAAAGATGAGGAAGAAATGCTGATGGATTATAAGCAAAAGTTAGGTGCCAGCCTCTCGGAAAAGGGACAGGAAATAGATGATAAACTCTTCAATGCCATCCGTGAATATCTCAAAAGAAATGTAGGCGGCAAGAACTATAATTATGTTCTCGGATATACCAAAGGCGGTGGAATATTATTTGCCAATGACAGCCTGGATATTACCAGAAACCTATTGGAGGGCTTGAATAAGGAGTATAAGGAGAAGGGGAAATAATTGATAATTGACAATTGACATGCGAACGATTAATTCGGAGTCAATTATTTTATAAATAATATAATCATGAAAGAAAATATTGTTAAGGATAAGTCCTTTGCTTTTGCATTAAGAATTGTTGAAATGTATAAGTATTTAAGAGTTAAGAAAAAGGAATATATCATGAGCAAACAACTCATGAGAAGCGGCACTGCCATAGGTGCTATGATTCGGGAATCAGAACAAGCTGAAAGCACTCCTGATTTTATCCACAAGCTTTCAATAGCCTTAAAAGAAGCGAATGAAACCGAATATTGGATTGACCTTTTGTATCTTTCAAAACACATGGACGAAAAAAGTTATAATTCCATATCCATAGATATAAAAGAACTCTTAAGAATGCTAACCTCAATAATTAAAACAACTAAGTCAAACAAAAAAATTGACAGTTGACAATGAAAGAGAATAAAGAAAAGTCTTTGAAATCACGATGGATGTCAATTGTCAATTGTCAATTGTCAATTCTTTTTTTGTCAATTCTTAGTTTGGTTATTGTCATTGCTTCTATTCATCGGTACATTCTCGGATTAGATCACATCAAGAACTTCTTGATCTTCAAAACTTCCTTCTTTAATCTCATTAATTATCATGATTTATATGGGTCGCAGAGCTACCAGGGAATAGATTTAGATTATTATAAATACAGTCCTGTCTTTGCTTTGATATTCTCTCCGATAGCAGCAATGCCTGTGATACTTGGAGTCATTATTTGGAATCTCATCAACAGCCTTTTATTATTTTTCGCTATCAAATCTTTACCGTTCAACAATACTAAAAAAGCCATCATCTTTTGGTTGGTATTTATTGAGATGCTCACTTCAATCCAGAATTGTCAGAGCAATGCTTTGATAGCGGCATTAATGATATTTACGTTCACAGCATTTGAGAATAGGAACTTGTTATTTGCTGCCTTTTGCATTGTATTATCTACTTATATCAAGCTATTCGGCATAGTGGCGATAATTATGTTTTTGTTTTATCCAGGAAGAATTCGATTCATTCTTTATACAGTTATGTGGAGTGCAATTCTTTTCTTCCTCCCATTATTAACCATTTCTTTTGAGCAATTAATCTTTCTTTATAAAAGCTGGTTTGCTCTCCTTGCCAATGATCAAAGTATCTCCTGGGGATTCTCTGTCATGGGAATATTAAAATCATGGTTTGGTATCGAAACCAATAAACTTTACATCCAATTAATCGGAGCAATAATCCTTTGCCTCCCGATGCTGAATATCAAATCATGGAGCAAGCCTATCTTCAGAATATTATACCTCGCCTCGATCATGATATGGGTCATAATCTTCAATCACAAAGCTGAATCACCGACCTTTATCATTGCCTTATGCGGCATGGCAATCTGGTTTGTTTCAGAAGACATTAAACCCTTTTCCCTTATTTTAATCATCTTTGCACTCATGCTTACCTCCTTATCCCCAACAGATATATTCCCGAAATACATTCGGGTAAACTATGTGATTCCATATTCCCTCAAGGCATTACCTGCTTTGTTGATCTGGATAGTAATACAATATAAATTGTTCCTTTTTTCGTTCCAATTAAATTCAAAACAAAATAACGCAATATGATTTTCGGTATATCAGATGATTTAATAGATAAGATTTTAAAATTCGGAGTGGTCGGAGTGACCGGCTTCATCATTGATTTCGGCTTGACTTATCTCATGAAAGAGAAGGCGCATTGGCATAAATACTTCGCAAGTGGCTTGGCATTCAGCGTTGCTGCGACTTCAAATTATTTCCTCAATCGTGTCTGGACTTTCCAGAGTCATAACAAAGAAGTTTTGGTTGAATATACCAAGTTTATTGGTGTTTCTGTAGTAGGTTTATTAATCAGTCTTGCTATACTCTGGTTTATGCATGGCTGGAAAGAGAAGCATTTTTATCTTTCTAAACTCACCGCGGTATTCGTCGTCATGTTCTGGAATTTCATCGTGAATTATCTGTTCACATTTGCTAACTAACAGGGTAATAAAACTTCCAGGAAGATGAAAAAAGCTTCTTTAAGAAACAAGATCAGAGGTATTCCGGATAAACCTGGAGTATATCAATATTTCAATAAGGAAGGGACGATTATCTATGTTGGGAAGGCGAAGAGCTTGAAGAAACGTGTCTCATCTTACTTCCTGAAAAGTGCCGCCCATAATGGCAAGACATTGATATTAGTAAAGCGTATTGCTGATGTGAAAGTCATTGTGGTGGATACTGAACTGGATGCTTTATTGCTGGAGAATAATCTCATCAAAAAATATCAGCCTCGCTATAATGTTTTATTAAAAGATGATAAGACTTTCCCATGGATTTGTATCAAGGATGAGGAGTTTCCACGTGTGTTTCCTACTCGGTTATTCGTGAGGGATGGCTCACAATATTTCGGTCCTTATCCGAATGTGAAGATGATGAATACCTTGCTGGACTTGATTCATTCATTGTATAAACTTCGGAATTGTAACCTTAAATTATCAAAGGAAAACATCGAAAGCAATAAGTTCAAAGTCTGTTTGGAATATCATATCAAGAATTGCAAAGGTCCATGTGTGGGCTTCCAAACGAGGGAGGATTATGATGGAACCATACAAGAAATTAAAGAGATTTTAAAAGGAAATATTCATTCCGTAATTGCTCATCTGGAGGATTTGATGAAGAAGTTTGCAGAGCGTTTTGAATTCGAGAATGCTCATCAAATCAAGGTAAAGATTGAGTTATTGGAGCGATATAAAAGTAAGTCGGTAATCGTGAATCCTAACATTCATAACGTGGATGTATTCACCATAACGACCAATGATGAATATGCCTTTGTGAATTTCTTCAAAGTCGTGAATGGTGCGATAATACAGGCTCACACGATAGAAATGAAAAAGAAATTGGATGAGACGAATGAAGAATTATTAGCCCTTGCCATTGTCGAATTGCGCGAACGTTTTGATTCTGATTCCAAAGAAATTATTTTGCCGATGGAGATTGATCTGGAGATTCCCTGCGTGCTCTTTACTGTTCCTAAGATTGGCGATAAGAAGCATCTGTTGGCTCTTTCGGAGAAGAATGTGCAGTATTATATGAAGGAAAAAATGGATCAGTATGAGAAGCTCAATCCTCAATTAAAGGTTGATAAGCTGATGGCTCTTATGCAGAAGGATTTGCGTCTCATGGATCCTCCAAAACACATTGAATGTTTTGATAATTCAAACATCATGGGCGAGTATCCGGTGGCTGCCATGACGGTATTTAAGGATGGTAAACCTTCCAAGAAAGACTACCGCCATTTCAACATAAAAACAGTTGTGGGTCCTGATGATTACGCATCTATGGAAGAGATTATTTATCGCCGATACAGGCGCATGATTGATGAGGAACAACCCCTCCCGAATCTGATAGTGATTGATGGTGGCAAAGGACAATTGAGTGCTGCCATCAAGAGCTTGAAGAAGCTCAAAATAATGGGCAAGGTAGGCATCATAGGCATTGCAAAACGATTGGAAGAAATCTACTTCCCAGGGGATAAAATTCCATTATACATAGACAAGAAAAGCGAGACTCTCAAGATCATTCAGCGCATTCGTGATGAGGCGCATCGCTTCGGCATTACGCATCACCGCAACAAAAGAAGCAAGGGCACCATCAAAACCGAACTGGGCGATATCAAAGGCATTGGCGAAGGTATCTCTGATAAATTACTCTCTCATTTCAAATCTGTCAAGAAGATAAAGACGGCTACGCTGGAGGAGATTGAAGCCATCATCGGGAAGGCAAAGGGCAAGATTGTTTATGATTATTTTCATGCAGAAACTATTCCTTTCGAAGCTATTCAGCCTGATTCTTCTGATTAATTGGTTCTACTGGGAATTTTGTGGAAATCTTAGTTTACAAGAATTTATTAAGGTAGAATTTCACCACAGATTGCAGGGATTAACACAGATTCCGGTCGAACAAAATCTGTGTTAATCCGAGCAATCTGTGGTGAAGCTAATCAGCCTGATTCTTCTGATTAGTCAATTGCTTTATCGCTGCGAGATGGGCTAAGAAAACAATCGGCACTACGCAACATGGCAACCAAATAAAAGGGAAGTATAATATCGCAATATTCGGTTGGTCGAAGGCTAACTTCTGAAAAGTAAATGGTGCCGAAAGTATTGCTATGACAACGATATTCATCAAAAGCCCTAAGCAGATAATATTCCAAAGCAAGATTATTTTCTTATTAAGAACAGGTTTTATAAATCCAAAATAATAGACCAAAGGTGCCGTCAATCCTGCGATTATATCAAAGTTCCGCCCCTCGAAAGTCATCACCTCAGGAACTGCTTTACTCAAAAACAAGCCATACAATACCAATTCGACAAGTATCCTGACAGTATGCAAAATGGTCAGGTTCTTCAGGCTTAAACTATCCACAAAACGCCTACCTTTTGCAGTGACAAACAGCCCGATGATGAATAACAATGCAGGTGCAGTAGCCAGCACAAATCTTGGCGGGAAGGAATCTGTTTTGGTATAGAATCCTGATAGCGCTATCAGGCATTGCAAGCCAAGCCAGACCAGCAAAAGGATTATCAAAGTCTTTGCTTTTGCTGTTGATTTATAAAACAGAAAAACCGTCAGCAGGGTAGTAATTTCAAAACCTACGCTAAGATATGTTGGGAATAGATTCATGGTTTTAATTTATATAGAATTAATTATTGAGGAGGCAAAACTACGAAAGGACGAAGAGATTTATTCCTTAAACAAAAAAAGGCATTATCATAGAATTATATAAATTAATAAAAAAAACCCTTCGATAAATTTATCGAAGGGTTCATTATTAATTCGAGATAATTATATCCTTATACAACTTTCTTCAGATAGACAGTGTATGAAACATTACTTTCATCAACAATTACCAAAGGATAAACCAATTCCTGATAGATTCCAGGCTTCGTGAAAGTTATATGGGCACTTCCAATCACCGCGGTATGCAAGGGAAGTACGCCTTCGGCATTAGAATTATTGCTATCCCCATTTTCATTTACCTTACCATTCGCGGCATCTATCGGGAGGTGTGTATCAAAATCCAAAAGGGTGAATGTAATGACCGAGCCGCTGCCATAAGTTACATAAACAACACCCCAATCGCGAGAGCTGTTGCGCTTCGCCGTTTCTTCCTGGGTAGCATAAAATGTCTCCGTTTCTTTCCACATCTGCAATATCAAAAGATCAAAATCCACATTCAATGTTACCAACAATCTGTCGGCAGTATCCATCGCCTCCTTTGCCACGCCACGAGCGTCAATTGCTGTCTGGGCAACAACTCTTTGAGCTTCGATTTCGACAGGGGTAGCAACCAAAATCGGGTTGGCTCCCGGCACTGCCATTCTCAAAGCATCGCCTTCAAATATCACGACAGCAAAATTCATCACTTCGGCTTCTGTAGTCAGTTTTGGCTGTTTACCGGTTTCTATTGGAAGACCAAAAAAACTTCTGTCCGTTTTCAGATACAAAGGGCTAATGATGCGGACGATTCCAAAATTAAAAATCTGGATACATTCAGATTCTAATTGATGCAAATATTTCACCTGCAAATCCGCATTTCTGACAGCGGCGTAGTAGGCGGCATTCTTGCCCATTTCATCCAATCTGGCATTATGATAAGGCACTTTTTGAGCCACCATCATATCGTGCGTAGCACTTGAATAGACCCGTTTGGTAGGGTCAGAAGTGGCGGCATATTTGTTAAATCCAATTGTTACCGCGTTATCGCGACCCGCATTGGAGGTAGGGTAAGTAATTCTAATGTACATGATTTAATAATTTAATTTGTTATTTAATAATTTAAAAATTTTTGTGATATGGAATTTTAATTCGATAATAGGGATGAAAACGGCATTCCCGATTGCCGAAAAAACATTCAGTTTTCCTGTCATTCCACAACCGTAAAGTGCCAGGAATAATATCTTTTCTGCCACTTTACGGTTGTGGAATGCCAGAAAAGATATGTAACCGGAGACTTTACGGTTTGGGCAAGACGAAAAAGATATTATTCCTGGCACTTTACGGTTGTGGAATGACAGAAAAGATATGTAACCAGAGACTTTACAATTGTCAAATGGCAGGAAAACTGAATGTTCCCTGTTGTCAGCACCCCAAATTCGTGATTCAAGGAAATTTTCAGGGAGGAAAAAGGAAGGAAATGGATTATAGCATACCGGCTGGATGTTTTTCATGTTCATTGATTAGACTTCTCGCGCCGGTTTATTTTGAGGAATTAAGACTTTAAATGCTTGCTATAAAAATTTTGAATTTTGATTTTACAAATGCCCCATTCTGTTTGGGGCTGCAAATCTAAGAAAAGAAATTGTAATGGCATCCTAATTTTGGAAGAAAGATTTTTATTTCCAAACTTGATATTGGAATTGAAGGGTTGGGACTCCTATATATATGCACATTTTTTCATTGCCCAACGGAGGGGATGTTTCTTTTTTTATAAATTTGCAGCATAAATAATATATAAGAATATGAATTACCAAGAACGAATCACCTCCGACCACACCATAATGCTCGGCAAACCCGTCATCAAAGGAACAAGAATAACTGTAGAGATTATTCTCAAAAAATTAGCCGAAGGAGCCACCATAGCCGATATGATTGAGATGTATCCGCATCTCAAGAAGGAAGATATTCTTGCCGCACTTGATTATGCATCGGCAGTGATTTCGGGTGAGGAAATGATTAGCTCCACCTAATGATTATTGCCGATGAAAACGTCAATGCCTCAATTATCAATGCATTGAGGGAAAATAAAATTGATGTTATTTCTATTCAGGAAGATTTTTGGGGAATAAAAGATGAGGCAATCATTCAACTTTCTAAAGACATGAACCGGATTATTCTCACCGAAGACAAAGACTTTGGCGAATGGGTATTTGCCCATAAAGTGAAGGAGATAAGTGTGATTTTTTTAAGATATTCCCTTGATGAAACAGACAAAATCAAAATCATGCTTCTTAATCTAATCAATCAAAAAGGAGACCTTCTCTTCAATAAGTTCACCACCGTAACGATTAATAAAATTCGCTCTCGGGAAATATAAAATTTAATAACTTTGCTCCTTAATAATTTAAAACTATTTGATATGAAAGGAAAGAATTTGGTGATGATTTTTGTGTTTATCTTGTTGGGAATGGGAATTGTAAAGGCGACTGAAGCCTTTCAAATTATATATGGAAGAATTGGAGATAATTTCGGATATGCTGTTCAACAAACCTTCGATAGAGGATATATTATTACAGGTTATACAGAAGGTATTAATGGTGGAGAAGATGTTTATTTAATTAAAACAGATTCTACCGGGGATACTTTATGGACAAAAAGTTATGGTGGAACAGGCGATGATGAAGGTTATTCAGTTCAACAAACTACTGATACCGGATATATTATTGTTGGAAGAACAAATAGTTTCGATTCAGTAAATTATCATATATATTTAATAAAAACAAATTCAATGGGAGATACTTTATGGACAAGAACCTATGGTGGAATAAATTGGGAAGAGGGATATTCAGTTCAACAAACTACGGATGGAGGATATATTTTTGTTGGTTATACTGGAAGTTTCGGTGATATAATAAACCATTCTGCTGATGTTTATTTAATAAAAACAGATTCAATTGGAGATACCTTATGGACAAAAACTTATGGTGGAACTCAAGGAGATGTGGGTTATTCTGTTCAACAAACTACTGATGGAGGTTACATTATTACCGGTGAAACAATTAGTTTTGGATGGGCATCAAGTTTAGATACTGTCCGGCATGTTTATTTAATTAAAACAAATGCCTTCGGAGATACTTTATGGACAAAAATTTATGGGGGAAATGGTTCTGTTGGTGAACAAGGTAATTCAGTAAAACAAACTACTGATGGTGGATATATTATATTAGGAGTAACAAATAGTTTTGATTCTGTTTTTAATGAAATTTATTTAATCAAAACGGATGCAAATGGAGATACTTTATGGACTAAGATTTATGGCGGAAATGGTCCTGTATGGGGCTATTCAGTTCAACAAACTACTGATGGAGGATATATTATTTCTGGTTATATTGATATTGCAGATTCAGGGCTTATTGATGCTTATTTAATAAAAACAAATCCAATTGGTGATACATTATGGACAAGAAGTTATAAAGGAAATAATGAGCATAGTTATGGATACTACGTTCATCAAACCACTGATGGGGGATATATTATTGTTGGTCAATCTTATTATTTGTCTTATGGTTATATGTTATATTTAGTAAAGACTGATGCAAATGGATATAGTGGATGTAACCAAGATCAAACTAAAATAAATGTTATTTCCCCTCCTACACAAGTTGGAAACACACATACACATGTTTCCAATGGTTGTATAATTACTTCACCGCCAACAGTAGTTAATAGTGGAGGAATAATTAAAGTCTATTGTCGAAATGATGATGAAGGAATTAATACAATAACATCGCCATCGCCATCCCCTTCCCTTCTCCTCTCCCCCAATCCCTTCACCACCACTACCACCCTCACCCTTCAAGGCACCTATCATAACCCCTCCTTATTCATCTACAATCTTCTTGGTCAGGAAGTAAGAAGCATACCCATAGGCACAAATACCCAATTAACGATTAACCGAGAACGATTAGCAAGCGGCATGTATTTCTATAAACTCATTGATGAGAATAAAGAGGTCATCGGCATCGGGAAGATGGTTGTGGAATAAGAATTTGATAAATGGTATTTCAAGTTTCGACATCAGGTTTCTGAATACACAAAAGAAGAATTCGATTCTTTAAAATAACAAATCAGGTCTTAAGAGAAAAATGATAGAGGCAAGTGAAACCAAAATAAGTTCCCCAAAAAAAAATGTCCCGTTGATTATAAACCATCAACGGGACATTCATTTTTATAAGGTCAGTGCCTATCCGAGCTTTATTCTTTTGAATGCTGTTACTGTCAATCCCTTTTCAGTCTTTTCCAGCAATTGACGAATCGTCAAGCTATCTTCTTTGACGAATGATTGATTCAACAAAGTATTCTCTTTATAGAACTTCGCAAGCTTGCCCATTGCAATTTTTTCAAGCATGTCTTCAGGTTTGCCTTCTTCACGAGCTTGTTCTTTACCGATTTCTATTTCACGAGCAATTATGGTAGCATCCACATCATCCTTATCAACAGCCACGGGAGCCATTGCAGCAATCTGCATCGCAACATCTTTGCCAACTTCGGCACCTGCAACAGTATTGAACCCGACCATAGAAGCAAGTTTATTTCCCGGATGATTATAAACAATCACGAAGGGAGCTTCAACAACTTCAAATCGGGAAATATCAATCTTCTCACCAATCTTTCCAATCATATCAAACAGACGATCACTAACAGGAAGTCCGTTTAATTGCAAAGCCTTCAAAGCTTCAATGTCGGCAGGCTTTTCATTCAATGCGAGGTCAGTAATTTGATTAGTAAAATTGATAAAGTCATCTGTTTTCGCCACGAAATCAGTTTCACAATTCAACACAACCATTACACCACGAGTGCTGTCGGCAGTAGTCTTAGC
>Ga0206816_1008_pt1 | contig 62977 bp, 63 predicted proteins | sample Alteio_BWOrgCont_88_FD_152866 | JGI IMG/M metagenome (GOLD analysis project Ga0206816, IMG submission 152866) | Enriched cells from forest soil in Barre Woods Harvard Forest LTER site, Petersham, Massachusetts, United States -... | ecosystem: Environmental > Terrestrial > Soil > Temperate forest >... | reverse complement strand
AGTTGGCGCATGGCGCCTGTGGCGAGATTGCCTTCACCGCCGGGTGCGAGTTAATGCCACCGACGCCCGCGAAATAGCCCGGGTAGGATCCCCCCCCACATCCCAACCTTCCCGTTGTTGTCGGGTACGTGCTTCACAAGATAGTCGACGGTGTCGAACGTGTCGGTACTCTCATCGATCCCAGGTGCGCCGGCATGCTTCTTTGGAAACGCCATCACAAGTTTCCCTTCGCTCATTCCCGTGCCCCGAGCATCGCTGAAGGCAAAGATATATCCGGCATCCCGAAACTTTGCCGAGCCACGAAAGCCTCCTGGAAATGTCGTCGGGCCATAAGGTTCTGCATGATATGGAGTCCGCTCAAGCAAAATCGGGTGCTTCCCTGGCTTATCGGTTGGAACATATACGTTCGCGTAAAGCAGAACCCCGTCCCGGACGGGTATTCGGTACTCGAACTTCCGGTAGTGACCCTGAACACTCTGAGAGCTACCTCCTGTCGAATTTGGAGCCACGAGCGCAAGGAGCGCTGCCGGAATGGAGAGCAGAAAAGACATGGCATTTAGTCTAGCGCCATCTACAAATTCGCATGGGAATGGCCGCATTGAATTGAGGTAGGGTCACCTAAGATGGAAGGTCGGAACGCGGTTCACTTCGGCGCCGGCAATATCGGACGAGGATTTCTCGGCCAGGTTTACTCCGAGTCGGGTTACTCGACGCAGTTCATCGAGGCAGTCCCAAATGTTGTCGATGCCCTAAATGCTCGTGGCCGGTATCAAATCGAAATAGCCGAAGAACCACCCGGCCAGATGTGGGTCGAGCGCGTCTCCGCTGTTTTAGCCTCCGACGTGGAACTCGTCGCTCAAACTGTCGCGAACGCAGACATCGCGTCTACCGCCGTAGGCGTTAACGTGCTCCCGAAGATCGCCGAGAGCTTGGCACTTGGCCTTCAGAGACGGTTCGAGCAAGCACGCGGCACCTTGGACATCATCGTCTGCGAAAACCTAATCGGTGCGGGACCGTTCCTGCGAGAACAGGTACGTACGGCCCTTCCCGCCGAGTGGCATACGACCCTCGATGAGCAAATCGGCTTCGTCGAAGCCAGTATCGGGCGGATGGTGCCGATCGTCCCGCCCGCGAAGCGCGAGCAAGATCCGCTCTGGATTGCCGTCGAGGCGTACTGCGAATTACCGGTCGACAAGGATGCCTTTCGCGGCCCGATACCGCCGATTCCTCACCTAAAGCCGATCGCGCCGTTCGCCGCCTATGTCGAAAGGAAGCTATTCATCCACAACCTGGGCCATGCCACCGCCGCCTACCTCGGATATCTAAAAGGCTACGAATTCGTGTGGCAAGCCGCAGAGGACCCGGATATAATTGCCGCCACTTCTGCAGCGATGGAAGCATCGGCACTCGCGCTATCTCGACGCCACGGCCTAGACCTAGCCGACCTGAAAGATCATGTTTCCGACCTGATCCACCGATTCGCCAACCGCGCCCTAGGCGATCAAGTCCTTCGTGTCGCCGCCGACCCCATCCGCAAACTCGGCCCCAACGACCGCTTCATGGGCGCCATCCAAATGTGCCTAGATACCCGTGTCGACCCGACCCCTATCGCACGAGGTGCTGCCGCTGCTCTCCTGTTCGACGCACCTACCGACCCATCGGCCAGAACACTACAGCAAATGATCCGCGAGCAAGGTTATGACTCAGTAATCCAAACATTGTCAGCCAACGAAGGGGTGGTACAGATCATCCGGCGGCGGGTGGACTTCAGTCCGCACAGGTGCCCCGGCCTTCAGGCCGCTGAAAATCCGGAAGGCAAGCAAAACCCGGAGCAACGTTCGGGTTAAAACCCGGGGCACCTGTGCGGACTGAAGTCCACCCGCCGCCGAAATCTTCTGCAATTATGTAGGATAGAGCATGAAGAGAATCGGCTTGATCGGCGGCACCACCTGGCATTCAACTGCCGACTACTATCGGCTGATCAACCTCATGGTGAACGAAAGGCTTGGAGGGATGGAGTACCCCGAGCTCAGCCTGGATTCGATCAATTTCGGCGACCTCGTTCGGAACAACAACGCGAACAACCAATCCGCCAATGAGCCCATCATCGTCGGAGCTGCCAAGCGACTCGCTGCTTCCGGGGCCCAGGGAATCGCGATTTGCGCAAACACGCCCCACATCTTCGCCGGCGCAATCGAGCAGGAAACCGGCTTGCCCGTCGTACATATTGCAGCCGCTACAAGCCAGGCGGTCGGTGCGTCAGGTACCCACCGGGTCGGACTCCTCGGCACCAAAGTCCTCCTCGCATCCGGCATCTACGACGCCTATCTTTCGAAGGCAGGAATTGAGTGCCTAAAACCCACCGAAGACGAAAAAGACTTCGTTCACGGCACGATCTTCAATGAGTTGAGCCGGGGTGAATTCACGGATGCACTCCGCAAGCGATACATCACCATTATCAATAACCTGAGGGCTGCCGGCGCGGAAGGCGTTATCCTCGGCTGCACCGAGATCCCCATCCTCTTCGCCAACCACGAAATTCCCATCCCCAGCTTCGACACCACGAAGCTCCATGTTGGATCGATAGTCGAATTCATGGTAGCGAATTAAGCGCGATAGCCCGTAAGATATTTCACGTATGGCTACTCCACCTGGACTGCTTACTGCAATTGGATCTTGGCGCGGGACCTCGAAACTGAATTTTTCCGAAGATCCTTCGGTCGAGAACATTTCGGAGTCCAGTTCAACGCTGGCCGTCGAGACTGATCCCCTTCAAGCCTTCGCGACGGTGACATACACATGGTCGTTCGAAGGACAGGTTCACGAAGGGCGCTTCCTCGTTAGCGGAACCGAGTCGACAGATGAGGTGACTGCCGGATGGTCCGATTCCTGGCATCAACGCGGGGGCGTTATGCCTTTAACTGGCACTGGCATGCACTCAAATCACGTTTGCGTAACAGGTTCCTACGGCGCCGGCGACGGCCCTGATTGGGGCTGGGGCGTCGAATTCAACCTCGATGGCGACACATTGATTTTCAAAATGACCAACATCACCCCCGAAGGCGATCAAACCTGGGCCGTCCACGCCGAATATTCACGGTGTTAATACCGTGAGCAGCCCCGTTCGATGGGGCATATGACCTTCTGGCCCGTCCGGTTATCCCGAAGAGGGTCTGATTGGCAGAGCCCAGAGGGTAAAGAGTTCCGTGCCCTAACCCTGGGCTTCGAAGCCATAACGAAAAAGTCCACGCCTCTCTGGTTATCCCGAAGGGATTGGAATGGTAGAGCCCAGGGTTGGGTTCTGTGCCCTACCCTGGGGCAAAGAGCCGAAATCGTCACAAGTCCATGCCGCTCTGGCGGCCCCGCGTAGTGGAAAAGGCTGCCGAACTTTAAACTAACCCGAAGAGACGCCCTAGGCTGCTACGTCGCCACGGAGACGACGGCTACGTGGGCCGTTGGTGATTGGCATGCATTCCTGTATTCATGACCTTGGTGGCTATTTCCTCTAATCGCCCAATTTCTTCCATTGTCACTGTCGCGGGATCAGCGGTTGGCCATCGGCCATCGTCAACAAACCGTTTGAGATCGGGTATCGCGCTGACGTTTTCAATCGCACCAGAAGATACAAGAGCTAGATCGCAAAGCGCAACAAACGACTCACTATCGTCAAACGTCGTGATAGGCCGCGGAACCTTGCCGGCCAAGTAGTCCAAATAGACAGCGCAGTTATGTCGAAGAAGCGCTGCCTGATCTGCAAAGCCCGATCGGAGGGTCTCAACCGACCCATTCGCGAACTCAATCCGAGCACTGTTCCACCGTTCAAACACAACCGTCGCGTCCTCAAACACAAGCGTCTCCTGATCGAAGTAAGAACCGCTGTCGATGTGCGTAGCCCCAATCCGAAGCGTTGCCCCGTTCGCCATCTGAGCCTCAACCAAAGCCGTATCGAAATTCTCAATCGGCCGAGTCCTACCCAGCCAAGCCCGAACCGCCTCTACACGCCCAACTGAATACACGTCCTCCGTCCCGCACCAAAACAGCAGGTTCTGAACATAGTGGGCCAGCGCGTTTCCGATGCAAGAGTCGAGCACCCAACGGTCACCGACACGAATCTTCCCCGCCCAGTTATTCCGCTCATAGTACGCCTGATTCCGAGGCCAAATCGCCTGCAGCCGTAGCTCCAATAGCGACCCAAACTCCCTGCCAATAATCCGCTCTTTCAAAGCCCGCCGAAACGGATCGCCAACGAAGTTGAACCCCACATGCGTCGATTTAACAGCACGGGAATCAACTTTGCGCATTGCACAGAACTCAGGCCACCAAAGGCTAGGCGGCTTCTCCAGGTAGCACCCGGCTCCTGCGTCGATGACCATCTTGTGGTGCCCCGCATGAAGCGGAATCGGGGTAGGCAAAGTGACGAGATCCAGAGAGCCACCGTGAACCTCGAGTAACTCTTCAAGGCTCCCAAAAACATCAACCCCTCGTTCGCCAAATCCGAATTTCTCGGATTGAGCCGCGGCAAACTCCGAATCCGGGTCGCAAGCAGCGACAACCTTACAAATTCCTTCGGCCTCAAGCCTAGCTAGAGCTGAGTGATGATCGACTGCAAACCCGCCAAGCCCAGCTATCGCGACGCGAGGATCACTATTTGCCAGGGCTACACCTTGCCGGGAATGTCTTTGGCATCGATGTAGTGGATCCGATGATGATCTACCCTCGATAAAGCAGATTTGCTGCTAGGAGCTCAGGCCGCATCCATTGCCTCGACGTACTCCTCAGGGCTAAAGGCGAGAACCAACGAAATCTCCTGTAAATCTGAGCCGAAGGACTCTCGGATTCGATCCCAGATACGACGCTGTCGTTCAGCGACGCTAAGACCTCGAAACTCGCGATTCACGACGTCGCCGACATACTTGCCAAGATCGCTATCGTAGGCAAAATGACAGACGTTTCCATTCTCGTCGGAAGGAAACAACGCACTCAAAGATTCAACCGTTAAGGACATCTCTTGTCGCACTCCTGAAGAATTGCCTGAGCAAATCCGATCATATCCTGACTATTATCCCTTAGTATCCTACGGTCAGATCGACCCAGGACGATTCGAAGATGCGCCTCCAATCGATCAGATGGAGCATATCGGTGAGAGACGGACCACCTTCGTGCAATTTCATTGAGAGAAATTGATACTAGGTCGATACGCCTTGCCGGAATTCGCACTAACACACCACTCTTCTTCATCAATTGAACCAAGTCGTGCTTTTCATCCCAGCTTGGGTCAATCGACCATCGGTAAGCCCGTAACATACATTCGACAGAGACACCAGCCAAGTAATGGGCTACAGCGAAGTGTCCATAACGATCTGCATCCGATGCTGCATTGAACTTTTGGTGGCTTGCGCGCCTATACTCATTTTTATTGAATGAGGCCATTTGAAGATTCGATCAAGTCCTCCAGAGTGCCCCGAAACTCTGTATAGCAAATTGCATTCATGAGAGCACTGTGCATTAACCCTCACCGTGCTCTCAACTGAAATGGCTACTTCGACGTCGGAACTTCTGCCTTTAGGTTCAACGTGCCCAGAAGCTTTACAAGCTTTGCCTCGTTACGGGCGCCGAGCAAGGAGCCGGCTACTTTGCCGTCTCGGTCGATGATATACATCGTCGGGATGCCGATCACGTTGTACTGCCGCTTCGCAATGCTGTCTTTTCGAATTCCAGCGTGATCTCCCTCGGCAGGGTCGCGAACGAAGTTGAAGTGGTACTTGGTTCCCGAATTCTCAGTGATCCACTTAGCGAAATCCGGCTTCTGATCCCACGTATCGAGGCTGAGAACCACCACGCCCTGGTCCTTAATCTGTTGATAAACCTTCTCAAGACCCGGCATCGAAACCTGGCACGGCCCGCACCAACTGGCCCAGAAATCGAGGATGACGACTTTGCCCTTGAACTGACTGAGGGTGACCTTCTCACCGCTCGGCGTAAAGGCAGTGAAGTCCGGCGCAGGCTTTCCAACAGGTACCGCGTTGAACGCAGGCATGCGCTGCCTTACGGCCGCCGTCGAGCCGGCGGAATCCTGAGCGGAGGCGATTGCGACAAGCGCCAACAGGCCAACGGTTGCTGAGAGGAAGGTTGATTTCATGGTTAATCCTTATTACTGAGGAACAGTATCCAGTGTTAGCGGTGGATTCCAAAGCCGAACCTTCAAAATCAAAGCTGTCCGGCCTCATCCAAAAGGCGCTGCAACGGCCTCGGGGCCAACTCGGCCGACATTCCCGCGATAACCTGATCGACCATGCTCGGTGGCAGCAGGGCAACCGAGTCCTCCTGACAGCTTTGGATCTCCTCACCGATGACCTGGCCCGAACCACGCCAATATCTGAAGGTCAGCATTGCGGCCGGCGTAACGAGACCCAAGGCAATGCAACACACTAACGCTGCGAGACAAAGAACCCAGTGGCCCTGTCCATAGGCAACAGCCGCAACGGCCATGACTCCTATAACCCCGAGCATCACCTTGTTAAATGAAAGCTGTCCAACCCGAATGTGCGGCTCTTGAACCGTCCAAACCCGAGATGATTCAGCACAAGCGGTTTGAAGGCAATCTGTCCCGATTTCAGCTAACCGCGAACCTGCAGATCGATAGTTTGCCCCAACCACCGATTTTGCCAACCGCGCGTCCAAACCAGCCAAAAGCGGTGAGAAAGACAAATGGGCCAACTGCGATTCTTGCAACTTCGTCAAAAACGGGCTGTACCGGAACCGCAAGGCATCGTCTGGACCCATAGGCTCCCGGCATTGTGCAACTGCAAGGACATTCGACAAGCCGATCTGGACCGTCACCGCTTTACGCGACAAACTTCGACGCTTCCAGTACGGCAAAAACGAAGGCAGCCTCCGAGGCAAATCAACAGGGAACGGATCTTGAAGGAGGTCAACGAACTTCGGCAACGTCCGCATAAGTTCGTCCCTCGCCATATCGAGCAACGTCTCTGTGGCCGGATCTAACGTTGCCCAATATTCTCCTTGAGCGCCGTAGGTAGTTACTCGCGGAGCCTCATCCGGCGGATCCAAATCCGGCACATATACGTCGACCTGTCGCAACAGCTCCAATGCGCGTGCATCCGTCGTCGATAGGTGCTCCCTCATGGCAGAGTCGACCGCAAGCCGCAGCGCCGGAGCAAAGCCGTTGTATAGAGCCTCAACCATCGACTCGTTGAATGCCTCTTGGGGAATCGACAACGCCTCGATCATTGCTTCGCGAATGTCGGAAACTGTAAACCGGTCGATTTTGAGCACTCCCTTCACGCTATCCCAAGCCGTCGCCAGGAAACCTACCGGTTGCTCGAAACGAAGCGGAAAAGCAAGCTCCGAAGTGATCGAAAACGCCTCTAATTTCAAGTTGAACGCGATCGGAACTCGATCCACCTTTCCGCTCGACCGAAAACTTAAGCGGGCAAGCTCCACCCCCGACGACATCTTCCGCGCCAAGGCCTCAAGCGACCGCGAACTCATGCCGAACGCCTCGTTAACATGCCGCTCAATCTGTCCTTGATCGACCAACCCAATCAACTGCTCGCGGACCGCTGCCTCGATGTCTCCCGAACGGCCGCCGTCGGTCGCCACGTGAACGGCTAGGGCCGCAGCCTCCAAACTGGAGCTCTTCTGTAGCTCGCGAAGGTAAGACCCAACCCGGCTAGCCGCCTCTTGGCGACCCCGCTCAGCCTCATTCGATGCCTCCACTGCGAGCGAATCTCCCAAAGACGCTATGGACCGCAAATTGGCTACGAGTAACTTCGCAGTCTCGTCCAGCACCTGACCGACTGCCTTCGATTCGTCTCGGACGTAGTCCGCCTCTGCCCGGACCTTCCTTTCGCCCGCGTCGGCGGCAAACAACTCAAGGCAGCTACGCAACTCGCCGATACCGGTGCCGACCAGTTCCGGATGCGACCCGCCCGTCACCGTCAAATAAAGCTTTGTCGCACGCCTTGTCTCTAGCAAATCCCCATACAGGCACTGGAACCGATCCCGAATCTCATCCCATCGGTCGGGCCGGATCAAGTCGGCCTTCGTCGCCACCGGAATCAGCGGCTTATCGAAGAGGTTCAGCGCTGCCTCAAGGGCCGCGCGGGTATCCGCATCCTCCAGCTTATTCGCACAAAAAGCCCAAATCACCACGTCTGCACGGTGAAACCACCTTGCCCAGACCTCGTCAACTTCAAAGGTGCTGCCGAGAACCTTCGTAAGCGAAACACCCTTTGCCGCTCCCCGAAGCGCCTGCGAAATGCCCGGCGTATCGATAATTGAGATTCCCGGTGGCAACGCCAAGTCGCCATATCGCCAGACGATCTCCGCCAAAGGCGGATCGCCTCCCGCCCCTCTGCGCTTCTCTTCCGCAGCCTCAATCAGCCGAGCTTCTGCCTGGCTGCACTCGGTTGGCAACGGACATCCAACTCTTCGAACCAGCGCCGTGTCCAAGTCACCAGGTGCAAACACGTCGATCTTGAACGTCTTCGGCAACACGGAAACCGGCGCCACCGACTTGCCACAAAGGGCATTGATTAGGCTCGATTTGCCATAGTTGCCGGCGCCGACGACCATGGCGAGCAGCCCAAACGATGCGTCCCGCGCTCGATCGTCGAGCCGATCGGCATGTTCGGTCAAACCGAAGGCGTCTACCGCTTTACGGAGGGCGCTCTGCGTCATCCCCTCTCAAGCAAAGCAAGCTCATCCATCAGGTCGTTTGCCTTCTGCTCGATCACAAGAATCGTCTGATAGTTGGCGCCGCCCCTTGCGTCGACAAGCCGAATTAGCGACCTCATCGCAACATCGGAGACGAGCTTGTCGATTGCAATCTCCACGCTATCGGCCACCGTTTCAAAACTGCTAAGCAAAGCCTCTTGGATTTTGTTTCCGATAACGAAATCAACTATCTGCAAGCGAGTCGATGTTGGCCGAGTTTCCCGGGTCGCGAGGACAGCCACTACTCCGGCAACCGCCAACGGGAGTAACGATACTGTCAACAGGGCAGCGGCGGCGCCGATACCCATGACCCAAAGCCGGCTGTCGTTGGAGGTTGGCTCGCTTTCGGAAGCAACAATCGCCGCTCGTGTCCGGAAGGCATCGCGTTCGGCCTCAAGGAACCTCAGGTCGGCTTCCGCTTCGGGCCGAGACTTCAGCAGTTCCGCCAGCCGCTTCTCAAACTCCAAACTTCTCTGCTCAAGGGCGCCACGCCATTCGTCGCGCACAAGGCGTCGCAGGCTGCCCAAAAACGTTCGAGTAGCCCGTTCCACTGCCTCTGGAAGTTCCATCCGAAGGGCAGCCTCGACCTCGGCGGGTCCTACCGCGGTCTGAATCTCATCGGAGTTTGCAACCGACGAACACTCTTCCCGCAAAACCCTTAGCCAGTCGGCCTTTGCCGCCTGGGCAACACCGACGGCGCTCGTCTCCAGGTAGGTTCGTTCCGCATTCAGGAACCGTGCGTGGCTCGCATTCCGCTCGACTGCGAAGCGGAGGATCGCCCTTGACCCTTCAATCGATTCCTGCCGTTTTGCCCGATACGCGTCTTGCTGGACTCCGGTTCGATTCCCCGCTGCCGCATGCAATTTTTCCAATAATTCGGATACGCCATCATCCCTTCCGGCGAGGTGTTTCAATGCGGATACCGCGATAACATCGATCGCCGGCACACCGGTTTCCTCGGAGACATACTCAACTAGTGCGTCCACATCCTCCGGCGGGATGGCATCCGACTTTGTGAGAACGACCAATATCGGCAGCCCGATCTTTCGTGCTCGCTGAATAAAGGCGCCTTCCCGTGCGCTTCCAGCGTCGTTGGAGTCGACCGCCCACAGCAGAAGGTCAGTTTGGCGGATCTCTGCCTCCGCACGGGCATCCTGTCCTTCGGTAACGGAGCCGAGACCTGGCGAGTCCGCGATATCAAAAGGCAGACCGGTTCGCAGGGTCATAGTTACGCCCTCAATTCCTTGGGTCTGCTTCAGCGCACAACGCTCAAGAAACACCGCAAGAGACCACAGTTCTGCGTGTCCGTCCTCAAACTCGACCAAGGCGCCTTCCGGCGCACCGTCGGTGTAAGTAGCCCCAATCGTGGTCGCCTCAAACTCGTCGACATAGCAAACGTCGCCTCGGAGAATCGCGTTAATCAGCGATGACTTCCCTGCCTTGAATTCGCCGACGATACTGACCCTCAGTCGATCTCTTGTCCGAGGCAATTCTTGGCGCCAACGTCTCAGGTGCTCGGCTCCAGGAGATGCGTAAGCCGATCCAGGCCCTTCTATTAACGCAATCACTTCATCCAAGATTGAGAGTTCCGGAGGGTATGGGTTATCCGGACCATTGAACGTTGCCAAGAAACTACCGCCAAATAGCTCACCGTGCATGCGCCGCACATCTGAGATTGAGATTCCATGAACGGCGTCCTCGCCCGCAATCTGCCGCAGCCGACTTCGAAGTGAATCCAAGTCGCCAAGGTCGTCATTCAAAACGCAGCCATCGATCGCGCCGGCTCCAAACTTTTCAAGCCAATCCGAACGAGAGATATTGGGAAACACCACAATCGGTACGAGGTTGGGCCGGGTTTCCCATTTCTTGTCCAAGCAAGTTCCAAGTGCCTTTGCAGCCCTCGAAATTGTGTCGAACGGCGATGGCGCGACACTTCCGTCTTCGCGCTTGATCAAATGTTCGTCCAAGCATCGAATCTGGGCCACGTCCATCGCATTGACTTCGATGCACCAGGCGCCGCCTGCCGCATCGAGCAACAGCACATCGATCTCAGCTCCACCGGCAGCCGTGATCCCATGCCACAGGTTGAGTTTCCCGTCATCAAGCCGAGTCAGCAAATCCCAAAATCCCACCTCGCCGCGGTGTGGTTGGGGGAAAGGTGTATACGCAGGCACTTCAATGGATATAGACGGACAAACCTGCCCGCGATTGTCGCGAGTATTTCACCGCTTTTCGGCAGCTTGATTACCGCAGCGCATACGCCAAGTCAAACACCAACGGCGCGTTCCAGTTGATCGCGATCTCGTTGACGGTGTAGTTGGCCATCAGGTCCTCCCACTGGCGTGCGGGCAGCGGTTTGCCGTTCGCATTCGGGCCTCCGACCAGCATTCCCGGCCATGGTTGGTCCAAACCGTCGGCACCGCTTGGCCGGTGATGAGGGTGCATCGGCCACCTGGCGCCTAGCCAGGTCACGTAGCTTGTGGCAAACGTGTTTCGGCCGAACAGATAATGGAGGCAATCCCTCGCTGCATCGCGATATGCCTGTTTTGGCGAGAAGCGGTCTGCAAGCTGAAGCATCATCGCGTAGTTCGCTACCACGCTGTTGCTACCCCAAACATAGTCGCCGTGCCCCATCGGCACGAGATATCCGTTCTCTCGAGACCGTTTGACGAGTTCATCCCCCGCCGAAATCGCATCACCCCGTATCTGGGCAACCACGGCGGCATCGCCTCGCCCGGAAAGCGCGTAGGTGTACATTCCCATGTTTTCCACCGAGCCCCAGTTTTGGGATCGGCTTGGATTGAGCGATGGCTTCCACTGACCGAAGTGCGAAGTGAAGTAGGAGTTGTAGTCCGTTTTGCCGGTCGTCCGGAACAACTCCGCCGAAGCCCAAAGCAGTTCGTCTCGCGGATTCCCGTCGCCATAACCACCGGTGGAAATTCCACGAGGGTTTCGCTGGAACAGCGCCGACGGATGCGCTGCCGCCCAGACCCATGCCTTTTCCGCAGCTTGGAGGCATTTGCCGGCAAACCTCGAATCGAACGGAGCGTACGTTCTGGCCGCGATTGCCGTCACCGCAGCAAAATCTGCAGTTGCCGTCGTGACCTTATAAGGATCCGCGCCGGATCCTACGACCAAAGTTGTGCCGTCATCCTTCTCCGGCATGATAAAGCCTGGAAAGCGCGCCGTTGTCGACTTATGGAAAACGCCGCCATCCTTGTCCTGCATCTTCAACATCCACTCCAGGTTCCAGCGGATTTCGGTCAGGACGTCGGGAGTGCCGTTTTTATGGTCGGGCAGATCCAGGTTGACTCGGTTCAGCTTGCGAGGATTAAGCTCATAAGCCCACAGCAGTGTTCCCGTCGTAATTCCGGAGTTCACGATGTACCGGCCAAAGTCCCCCGCATCGTGCCAGCCGCCATTGAGCTCGATTGAACCTTCGTGCCCGGAAGATGGGTCGTACCGAGCATCTGTTGTATGGCACGCCGGATGGTGGAACTGGGGAAAGTCGGGCCCAAGACTGACGGCACAGCCACACCGCTGCCCGGTGAACATCCGCATAGAAAGCCGAAATGCCCGGTCGTAAACCTTCGTCCCGATCTCAAAAACGTCGCCCTTGCCCACGCCAGGCACATCGACGTAATACTTGCCCGCCGACTTAAATCCCGAGAAGTCGATCCGGACAAGTTCGTCGCCCGAGTCCGAATCTTTGATTGCAGTCCCAACGATTGGTTTGAAAACCACCCGGTCATCGGAAGCGCGCCGAAGCAAGACCGCGCCGGAGGGCGCCCCTACCACAACCGCAAACTTGTCTTCGTCCGGCTGATATCCGACTTGGCAGGACCTAACCGGGTGAGAGATCGGGTCGGTCAAAACGATCAAAGCTGACAGCACCGTCAATACGAGCATCGTATCTCTATATTGCCAGAGACGCTGGCTAAACGCGATAACCCAACAAGCTAAACCGGAACGACTTTCGTCGACTCAACCTGCGTGATCGTCGTCTGCAGACGCCAGACACCCTTGGTCCGCACCCACGTGTCCAGATACCGGTGGATATGGATGAGCTTTAGCTTCTTATTCGTGATTGGATCGACCGACATGTTGTTAGAAGTCTCGTCCGAGATCACCTTGGCCACATCGCCGGTCACGGAAATTGAAGCCATTGATGTTTCATAAACCGTAGCGGGCTTATTCTCCGCCTTCCGCTTGCGAAGGCTAGCCTCGTACTTGACTCGCGGAATCACCGTTCCGGTGTAGGTGTGCAACGTGTAGTCGGGTGTCAACACATTGAGGATCGTGTCGACGTCGTTAACGAGCGCCGCCTTTCCCCATCGCTTGTATTGGCGATCGATGTCGCTCTTTACCGACGCGCTCGCGAACCCGGCGCAAACAAACAGCAGGGCAAATCCACAATAAACCTTAGATTTCAAATCGAACCCCCTCACCGTCTTCGATCAAGTTGGCCCTACGAAGTAGGCCGGTGTCATTGAGTAGATCGGAAACGGCGCCGATCGCCACAGTGGTGTGATCCTCCGAGAGAACTAGGGCCCTGTCTGCGATTCTCGGGACCGTCGCCAACGTGTGCGTCGCGACTATGGTCGTCTTCCCCGCCTCGTTGAGCTGGCGAAGGGTAGCAATCAGCCAAGTCTGCGATCTCGGGTCCAAGCCAAGAAACGGCTCGTCCAGGATCAACACATCAGGATTCATGCTGAGAATCGAGGCGATCGCCACCTTTCGTTTCTCACCTCCGCTCAACCGAAACGGTGGCCGTTCCGCAAGATGGTCGATTCCCAGAAAACCCAGCACGTCCCGGACGCGAACGACGACCTCAGGTTCGGTGAGTCCAATCTGTCGAGGTCCAAATGCGACCTCTTCAAAGACCGTCGCATTGAACAACTGGGCGTCCGCGTTTTGAAACACAAATCCCACCCCCTGCCGAAACTCCTGTCTGAACTTCGGATTATCCAGCGACTTCTCGCTGAGTTCCTCGCCCCGAAACAGGATCGACCCCGAACTAGGAAATAGTAGTCCATTCAAGATTCGGAGAAGGGTCGATTTCCCACTTCCGTTGGCCCCAAGGATGGCAATCCGTTCCCCAGCCTCGATCGAGAAGCTGACCGTTTCCAGCGCAGCCGTCCCGTCTGAATACCGGTAGTCGATGTCCTTAACTTCAAATACCATAGGTGCTTCTCAGAGCGGAGGATTGATAAGTGGGTCCCGCACGACATGGTCAGGATACTGGTCGAGTCGCGCTTTTCCCCATCGAAGCCACTTCACGTGCGAATCCGCATAGATGTAGTTTGACCCACCGTTGTGCCGATGCGGATCGATCCATCCTTCGTTGGGGCGGCTGCCGGAACCCCACTGAACAAGTGCCGATTCCCCGCCCCAGGTGTCGTAGTCGTCCTGCGGCACGTAATAGAATCCGCTCGTCGGGTCGACTAAGCCGGCAGAATTCCGCTCCGAGAACATGATGATGTTTGGGTCGGGCAGCCCTGCCAAAGCCGACTCGGTCGCGAACCCGGGAAGCACGCCTTCAAGAGCATAGCGGCAAGATTTATGCGTAAAGATAGAGTTAAGCGCATAACTCCACATGCTCAGGTTCCCTTTCTCCGCTTGGCATTGCTCTCCGTTCGGAGCAACGGAACACTCGGCGCCTATGATGCCGATCCCGCCATTGTAGTCGTTGATGTTGGCCGCCAAAGTCTTGGAATGGGCGGTCGAATCCGACGGGCAGAACAACATTTGCCGGTTCTTCATGTAAGGTTGGAAGAAGATCGCCCAGGGCTTCTCGGCCTGGCTGTTGCCATCTCCGCCACCAAGGCATCCCGCGATGGTCGGCGGCAAATCTTGGACGAGGGTTCCGTCATCGAGCACCCACTGCTCATGGTGATGATAAAGCGCTCCGTCGTAGTCGTTCATATACATCGCGGCGCCCAAGCCCAACTGCTTCATTTCCGTGGCGCACGAAGCCTTCTTTGCCGCTTCCTTGGCTTGGCTGAATACAGGAAATAGGATCGCGGCCAGGATGGCAATGATTGCGATAACGACAAGTAATTCGATTAGGGTAAAAGCTCGAGCTTTCATTTTAGACTCCGTTTTGCTTTAAGGTCCGTTAGCAACTGTGTAGTCTTAGGCGCTGCGATTCCGTCAAAGTGGGGGTCCATCTCAAGCGCATCCTGCAGGTAGTTCATGGCGATGTCCTGTTCGCCGATCGCCGAGTAAATCTCCCCGGCGTGGTACCACAGCATCGGATCCCTTGTGCCGTGGATCAGAGCCAGATCGATCGCTTTCTTGGCCTCATCGGTGCTGCCATTCTTGAAGCAGACCCAGGCGAGGGTGTCGTAGGAGTAAACATCCTTTCGGGCTTCAAAATCGCGAACCGCAGCCGCATATGCGCCGATGGCATCCTTACCGTGGTCCGCGCAGAAAATAGCGTACTGCCGGTCGAGCCGATGTCCGTGAGTGCCGGCCGCCGGCGTGACTTCATGGAGGCCGTCGTTCATTCCTGACGGGCGTCCAACCAACTCGGCGACGCGCGTGTATTGTTCTTCCGCTTTCGTCGCGTTTCCGAGCATGGCGTAGGCATCTCCTACCAGGGCCCTGACATCAGCCATCTGGGCAACTTGGTCAGACCGGTTTCCCCAGTCGATCGCTTCCTGCCACTGTCCGTCCTGAGAAGCCAGCTTGGCGAGACCTGCCATCGATTTGTAGTCTCGCGGGTACATCCTTAACGCGACGTTGAACTCAGTCCGCGCCTCGTCATGCTTACCGAGCTTAGCCAACTGCATCGCCAGTCGAGTGTGGAACCAGGCAACCGCATTGCTGGGCATCCCGCCATTCTCGTCGACTTCTCGAACGACTAAGCGATACACCTTCAGGGCCTCGTCCGGCTTTCCACCGATATCGAGCAGTCGCGCAACAACCGTCTTCGAGGATCCATCCGAGAACGCTCTTGGGTTCTTCGTCACCAAAACCCCCGCTTCGTCGTAACGTCCTAATTCGATGAGGCACTCGACATGGAGCACCACCGTATCGTCGCTATAAATCTGTCGCTCAAACGCCTTTTGGCATTCCGCCAACGCGTCCTTGAATCGGTGCTGCTGCAAAAGCGTCTGAACAAGCTTGTTCAACGCCCCCACATTTCCAAGTTTTCTTATCTCTAAACTGCGCCGAGCCGCCGCTTCCGCTTTGACTGCAGTGGCAAGGTCATCAGACTCCCTGCTGCGATCCATATAGGCGCTGCACATCATCGACCAACCTAACGCACTGTAAGGATCGCGCTGAACCGCCCGCTCGTTATTCCCAATCTGCAGGTCGATCACATTGGAGTCAAACGGCAAATGAACAACCGGTACCCGCCCAGTTTCGTTCGTCAGCGAGGCGTAGTACTCTGCATAGCCCATCCACCCGCCCGCGATCAGCCCAACAGACACAAAAATCGGAAATAGCTTGTTCATATGATTCTTACTGGGAGCGCGGACTTCAGTCCGCACAGGTGTCCCCCGATTCATCGGGGTGCGGCATATGCCGCCGAGACGGTCTAAAGACCGGGGCACCTGTGCGGACTGAAGTCCACCCGCCAATTGACTAGAGGGGATTTCCCAAATATGGGAAGTTCGGCAAGAAGTGCTTGCCACCCGGCCCAACATTGTCGGTGGTCAGAGTCGGAATCTCGTTTCCGTCATCGGGAGCAAGCCCGAGTGCAGAAATCGTGTTGCCGAAGATGATCCCAAGCGAAATGTCTATGACATCATCCGAGAGACCGCGCCCTCCGAACTTGCCGCCCGTCGCTCCGCCCGTCTCAAATCCGAGGTAGGACGCACTTGCGTTTTGGCTCAAGTCCGCCTTCAGGACGTCGGGAACGAGGACAGCTTCGATGACGCCGCGAGTCGCTGCGGATCGGTTGGCCGGCGAGATAAGGAACGAATCGATATCGTTTTTGAGCTCGTTTTGGTCGTTCGGAGGCGAGTCCTGGTCATTAACTTGGTGTCGATTGTTCGCTACCGTCGCGAAGACCTCGTTGACTGCCGGGCGTGCCAGGCGGTCGATCTGATTGTAGTTTGTTCCGTCAGACGACGTGCTCGTCGTTGTCCAGAGGGCGATGACCTTCGACTTCGGCGTTACCACACCGGAGACGGAGTTTGATCCTCCGCAACCGACGACAGCCGCGATCGCCAGGACCGAGATTGTTGCTGCATATACTTTCTTCATTGTTGTTCTCCGGTTATTTCAGAAGCATGCTCTTCGGCAGTTCGATAACGATCGAAAGCACGTTGAACTGGTGAACCGACAGGAAGTCCTGTGCCGGGTTCACGACGCCAGGGCCCGGCGCCGGGCGGAATGTTGTCGCCTGAGGGACGTTAGGGTTGCTGACAGCAACGCCATTGAGCGGGGTAGCGCGATCGGGGAAGATCGTGAAGAACTGGTCCAGATCGAAGAAGAACGGGTCTTCTCTCGGGCCGCAGAAGGCCGTCATTCCCGGTTGCGGGCTGAATGACGTGTTGTACTTGCCAGGTGTCCCGGTAAATTTCTCAGCGACATTGGTAGAACCGGTTGTGGATGGGTGAACCGGCCCAACGATCTTGACCGTCTGGTTCGGCCCAGGCGCCCCAAATCGCGCCTGAATGACGAGGTCTTCAACACCGTCGCCAGTGTTGTCGATCTTCATCTGATACAGCACGTTCGGGTCGAAATAGGTGGTGGGTCCCATTCCGGCGCCGATAAGCGGGTGCACGTTCATCACCAAAACGATGTTGTTCGGGTTCTTCGTGCTCGGGAACATGTAAACGTCGCTGATGTCCTCACCTGGGTTCGCCGCGATGTTCGGCGTGTCGGCGTGGTCTGAGGCGTGGCCACGGCGAATAAGCAATGCGGGCGCCCCGATGGCAAGAATGCCAAGCAAGAACAGTCCGCGGGTTTTTATCGACATATAATCTCTCCTTTGACCGCATCACCCGGACCATTCCGAGCGTGCGGGGTGGTGGTCAGAAAGAGATGATAAATAGCCGCATAAGCCTGCTTATCAAAATGCAATCCAATGATCGCAAAGTGATCGGAAAATGATCGCAGTCCTAGGACCAATCAGGAGCCTGGGAGCCCCTCTCCTTTTTTGATGTTTGTGCGAAAAGGGAGAGGGGGAAGGGGGTGAGGGTTCCGGAACTCTCGAATACCGCGGCCCATGGGTTCATATCCAACCCCACCGGAATTCCACGGCTACCCGCTACCGCGTCCACCACTTGCCGGGCTTTTCCCGCTTCCCGTACCCCAACCGCTCATCCAACCAAATCAAAACCGACCGCAACGGCGATCGCGCAACCCTCAACCCAAACTTATGAAGGGGCTTCGAAAAGTCCTTATTAAAAGGACAAACCCGAATGCAAATCGAGCAATCGGTCCCCTGGGCCGCCCAGAACTTGAAGCACTTCTCGGGATGAACGGTCCACTTCTTGACGCCTTCGAGCGTAGAAACGCACAAGGGCTCATCGCTCGGGGGCCCGTCTGGAATCGCCTTCGGCGGACAAGACTTCGAGCACCGCCGGCACTTGTCGCAAAACTCCTTAACCCCGAACGAAATCGGCTTGTCAGCCGCTAGAGGCAGGTCCGTAAAAATTTTGGCGATCCGAATCCGAGGCCCGAATTCGGGCGTAATCAGCATTCCATGCCGGCCGCATTCGCCCATCCCCGCCTGAATCGCAAGCGGAATCGACAGGGCCGTGTCGTTCAGCGAAGCATATGCCCGATAGCCCAAGTTCTGAATATAGGCAGCTAAGCTCAGCACCGCGATAATGTCGCGGCTATACCCCTGCCCGACTGCCGCCCCGCTGAGTGCGGACGGAACCGTCTTGATCGTGTCCAAATCCATCGAGTTGGCGATCACCACAACGTGAGGGAGATCCGTGGGTAAGTCCATCGGCTTCTCCCTCCCCGTTTCGCGGCTGTAGTTGTGGGTGTAAACCCACCGCTCGTCGAAGTCGCAGATCCCCACCAAATCCGACCCCAAGAATTTCGCCGCGCGCTTGACGTCGTGGCTGTTCTCCTCCGGCGTCGTGTCCGTCAGCTTGACGTTCGCCCCCGGCCGCAGCAAGGTAAAGAAGTCGAGAAATCCCTCTTTCCGGTCGTGGCTCTTCTCGAAGAGGTCAGCCGTGAAGTCAGCGATATACCAAGACGCGTTGCGCAAAGCGAAGTCTCGGTGCCGGAATCCTTCCGCCTGCTTAAACTCCGCCAGATCGGTGAAGTACGAACGGAAGAATTGGATCACCTTTTCCGAGCGAACCGTATCGTCCCAGGCCGAGCGGTTGAACATGTCAAGCCTCTGGCTCAACCTGTTGAACCGCTCGTTGACCTCGAACCCTGTCAGTTCGTCGATCGCCTTGCGATTGCATGCCTCGCAGCCGGTTGCGTTCACAACCGCTATCATAAGGCATTTGGTTCTCGTGCTATGCGAGGTAAGAGGTTCTTACGCCTTCAGCTACGCTTAACGGCGATCCGTGATATTTTTCAATGATTTCCCAGGCTTGGGGCGCCTCGACGTTACCGGACGGAAGTGTTACTGAGAGAAGCGCTCCCCCTCCCGCAACGACTTCCTCGACGCGTTTGCTGTCCTGTTCTTCGAATCCCTGATCCTTGAGGTACCCGGTTAAAGCGCCCGCTACGGCTCCTGCGCCAGTCGCTGCCGCGGCAGCGCCAATCGCCGTTGCCAGCGCACCACCACCGATGACCAGTCCGACGCCTGGAATGAACAGGCTCACCAACGCGGCGACCGCGCCGATTCCTAGTCCCCACCCCGCGCCTTTGGCAGCGCCGATCCCAGCATCGCCTGCGGTGGTCACCGTAATCCCCTGTTTCGCCGCGCGCTCAGAGTCAATTTCGGCAGCCTGGGAATCGAGGGATGTATTCACTGCTGACGTGTAGGCCGGCTCGTTTGGGCTGGCAGCGTATGAGGGAGTTGAAAGAGGCATGCCTGTCATTCCGCTCTCGATGTTCCCAGGCATATTCGTGACGCGCGTGTCGACGTCATCTCCAAACTCCAATCCTCCGTCTATGATGTTTCCATCCGCGTCTTTCGGCAATCTATCGAACAGTTCCGTCGTGTCCATCGGTCTGTCTTCGGTAGTGTCTGGCTGAACTTGCCATGGGCCGGCGACAGATTTGGTCGCACCATCGTGACGCCGGATGATCGTCAAATCCTGGTTGTGAACGCTGTTATCGAGCAATGCTCCAGCCGCTCGCTCCGCATCGCTAGCATCCGCAAAAGTCGCATAAATTGTTTCTTGCATGTTGGATCTCCTATGGCAACTTAGGCCAAATAAGTGGCTCGACTCTCGACCTTGACGAGGGGTGCCCCCTTGTACTTTTCGATCAGTTCGCACGCCTTGAGGTAATCAATGGTGCCTGAAGGGATAGACATGAACAAGACCGCTCCGCCACCGTTAACGGTGTCCAGATATCGCTTGCTTTCTTCCTCTTCGTAACCCTGATCCTTCAGGTAACCAGTCACTGCGCCCGCAACCGCACCAGCTCCCGTAGCAGCCACTGCTCCCGCGATCGCTGTCGCAAGCGCGCCGCCGCCGATCACCAAACCAACTCCGGGAATAAACAGCGACGCCAATGCCGCTACCGCGCCTACTCCTGCGCCCCAACCCAGTCCTTTGGCCGCTCCAATCGCCGCATCTCCTGCCGTAGTCGTCGAGATACTGTGCTTCGCCTCGTAGTCTGTTTCGGTCCCATCGTCGACCTCGTCGAGAGGGATAGGCGTTTCTTCATAAACCGCGTATGCAAGGCCGCTCCCGCCTACTGGTGTGCCATCGGCTGAGTCGACCGCTTCGTAGGTCGTCGCATGCTGCTCGTCCGGTTGTGGTTGAATGATTGTCAGGTCTGCAGCAAGCGCACCATTGTCTAACAGCGCTCCCGCTGCCTTTTCGGCATCCCCTGGCTCTGCGAAAATCGCGTGAATTTGTCCGTACATCGTAGGTTCTCCTGCCGCACGGCCCGGGTAGAAACCTCACGGTCACGGCAAAGTCATGGCGACAACCGCCCCACCCTTGTTCCACGGGTCCCAGATCACCACTGGTACTTCCAACTCTCCTGAGTCATCGATATCTTCGCGTCCCCAACGCCCCCCGGTACGTTCCTATCAACTACCTGCCGGAGGGTCGACGTTTGGTTGATCGTGTCCCAGCCAACTTTGGTAAACGTCTCCTCGTTGTACACGTATTGAGAGAGCAGCGGATTCGGAAGCGCCTGTGAAAATGCGTCGATGGCCACCATCGTTCCGAGAAGGTCGGGAAGCGGGGAGTTGTTGCCCGTGTCTTCCGCAAACAGCCCTGGGTAGAACTCGAGGTCTTCCACTCTAGTGTAAGTTTCCTGAAGAAACTTGACGACATCCGGATTTGTCGACACGTCCGAAAAAGCCTTTGGCCGGTCGGAAGAGACATAAACCTTATAGTCGGCGTAAGGCGCGATGTTGCAAACACGGCCCTGGTTGATCGAATTCCATTCGATCGGCAGCAGCGCTTTTGCTGTATTGAACGGCCCCAGCCGTGCTGCCTTCTGGCTGCTCAGGTCTGTAAAGGCTCGGGCTAAACCAGCCTTGATGATCAGCGAGTTATTGAAGAACGTATCCTCAACTGGCACCGGCGCTCCATTCCAGTTGATATTGTCCGGAATCAGAGAGTGCCACCGGTAAAGCAGGCTGAACTCGGCCGTGATCCAATTAGGCTTGTTCCAAGGAGCATTCCAAGCTGCGGATGGGTCGGCGATAAACCGGATCGGCTCAGGCGAAATATGGTTGATGTACTCCTCGACCACAATCTTGATCGCCAGCACGATTACCACGTTTCGAGCGGTCTGAAAGACCCGTTCATCATCCCAACTGCTGTTCGCCCGTTCGATCTCTCCCGCCAAGCGGTTATGCTCCCGAAGCCACAACGTATTCATCATCGCGACCTGAGGCGCCGCATTCGCGCGGTCGCCACCCTGAGCAAAGATGGTTGAAACCATGCCGGGCCATTGCGTAGCATCGAACGCCAATGGAGGGTCGAGGATCTTAAACTCCTCCTTAACGACGGCACCGCTCCCCTCAAACAGGAACGGCGGGAACTCTTCGGCGCCGATCATCTGCGACTTGAGGTGCCCTTTCAATCCTCGCTCTTCCGACTTCACTCGCAGCGCATGAGTTTGAGGCTCAGTGCGACCATACAAAGGGCAAAGGTCGATCTCATGGTTTGACGTGTTCCGACGCCGTAGGTCTTGAGACTGATCGTGCTTCGGCATCTTCGTCCGGATGAATCCATCCGTTAGGTACTGAGCGAAGGACGGGAAAAGAAGCGTCGACTTCACGCACAACTTCTGTTCCGGCGCGGTCCGCTGGAACAGCCCCATTACCTTTTCGATATCCGGATATTGCGCGGGATAAGCCGGCGGTATGCAGCGCGCGCTGTAGGTCTTATCCGTCAACCCCGTCCAGCACGAGTAATCGGAAAACGTACTCAACGGATGGGGCCGGTGATGCGCCAGGTTCACAACCTCGTTGATCGCCGTGCGACTGATCCATAAAGCAACCGGGGGACATGCCTCCGCCAAATTAACGAGGATACGCTTTAGAAAAGTTGGTAACCCAATCACCGGTCCCTCCAAGCAATGCAGTTGCATCGCTGTTCAGGACACACTATATCATTTACTGATCCAAACGCAATGCCAAAGGTACGTACCATTTTCCTCAGGCCGCTGGCCGTCCCGACCCCCGCGAAGCGGCAACGCAGGATGGTAAACCAACAAAGGCTTACCCCTTTACCCCGCCCAACTTAATCCCCTCCACAAACGTCCGCTGGGCGAGGAAGAACAACACAATCAGCGGCAGTGTCATGACAACCGACATCGCCATCATCCGGCCCCAATCGGACGAATACTGCCCCTGCAATCGAGCGAGCCCAATCGCGAGGGTGTACTTGTCGTCGTCCATTAGATACAGCAGTGGCCCAAGGAAATCGTTCCAGGCGCCGATGAAGCTGAATACGGCCACGACCGCCAGTGCCGGTTTTGATAATGGAAGCACCACCCGAGCCCAAATTCGCAAGTCGCCGGCCCCGTCGATTCGGGCCGCATCCATCAGCGAGGGCGGAATCGTTCGGTAGAACTGCCGCAGCATGAAGATAAAGAACGCGTTGCCGCAAAACGCGGGGACGACCAACGGAAGAATCGTATTGATCCAGCCAAGCCCCCTGAAGGTCTGAAACAGAGGGATCATCGTGACCTGCGCCGGCAGCATCATCGTCGCCAGCATTACCCAAAACAGAACTTCCCTTCCTTTCCAAGGCACGCAGGCCAATCCATAGGCAGCCAACGAGCAACTCAGCACCGTTCCGCAGACCGTCAGCACGCAGATAAGCAGCGTGTTCTGAAGCATATGCAAGAACGGAAAGGCCTTGAACCCCTCCGAGAAGTTGCTCCACTCCAAGTGCGGCCTCAAGGAGAGCTTCTCCGGCGCCACCGTCAGCTTGGTTCCCTTCTGCGGCCCTTCCCGAACCTCCACGACCTGCATAGAGCCCTTCCTCTCGACAGGCTTGACTTCGACTGTGGAGCCGTTAACATCCATGACCTGTGCCCGTGGAATCAAGTCGAACTCAGCTTTCCCGACCTGGTCCTCGGTTTTCAGCGACGTGCTCACTTGCCAAAGAAACGGCAAAGTAAAGAGCGCCGCAAATAGCACAAGTATCAAAAACCCAATAATGCGTGCAGGTCGAATTTTCATTGCTCGTATTGCACGTGCTTCATCGACGACCGCATAACGACCCAAGTCGCAACGAGGATAATGGCGAATAGCACCCACGCCATCGCGGATGCGTACCCGAGCCGAAATTCGGTAAACGCGCTGTTAAACAGGTGCAGGCAATAGAACAGCGTGCTGTCCCACGGTCCGCCCTTGGTCATAACGAAGGCTCGCGCAAACTCCTGGAAGCCGCCGATAAGGCCCATAACTCCCGTGAACAGGAGCACCGGCGAGATCATCGGAATCGTGATATGCCTGAACCGCTGGCGGGGACCCGCCCCATCCAACTCCGCCGCTTCAAATAGTTCCGCCGGCACATCCTGCAGTGCAGCGACATACAGAATAGCGCCACCCCCCGCACCCCATAGCGACATCAGCACAAGCCCCGGCAACGCCCAATGCTCGTCGGAAAGCCAGCCGGGCAGCCAACCGGCCGGGAAGTGCAGAAACCGCAGAAAAGCGTTGATAAGCCCCTGCTGAGGGTTGAGCAATCTCACCCACAATACGGAATTCGCCACGAGTGGAACCACTGTCGGCAAGAAAAATAGAGTCCGAAACACCTTGATTCCCGGGACCTTTTGATTAAGCAAAAGCGCCAGGCTAAGTCCAACGATCATCCCGAGCGGAACCGCGCCGAGGACATACATGAACGTGTTCCGCACCGAGTGCCAGAACTGATCGTCCTTCGCCAACTCTACGTAGTTCGCCGTTCCCACGTACGAAGGCGGCTCGAGAATCGGATAGTTGCAGAGACTAAACCAGAACGAGGCAATAACGGGAAGCACCGTAAACGCAAGCAACCCAAAGATAAGCGGCGCACAAAACGCCAACCCCGTCCAAGTCCGCGACTTCATTTTGAGTCCTCGCCATTATGGAGTGCGAGCTCGTCCGCGACCGACTGCAGCCGTTTGGAAACGTCCACAGTAACCCGAGCCAACGCCTCGCGCGGATTCTGGCCACCGTACAGCACCTCGTCAATCGCGCGTCCCAACCGCTCCATGTAGAACCCCTGAACCGGCATCAGCGTCCGAACGTGTTTCGAGTTCGCCAGAATCCGGTAGAAAACACCTCGGACCGGGTCCTGGCGCAACTTGTCAAAAGCCGGACTCTTCGCATAAGCAGGGAATTGCTCCATCTCAATCGCCTCGATGTCGGTGGCCGTTTTCGAGGTGCACATCCATTTGATGAACTCGAACGCCTCCGGCCGCACCACACGATTCCTGGGCACTGCCAACGACCAGCCGCCGATCCAGCCATTCGGATACACGCCATCCAGCGGCGCCGGGATCAACCCTATCCCCAGGTCCATCGTCGGCGCGTATTGATGTAGCGTTTTGATTTGGGACACGTGTAGCAGTCGCATCGCCGCCTTGCCGGCAAAGAACGGATCGTTCCCAATTCCCACCACTTGGGTGCTGAAGGAGTTCACCTTGCGAACGTCGTATTTCCGCCCAAACTTCGCCATCCATTCGAGCGCCGCCACGATGCGAGGGTCATCCGCCGTCACTGTCCCCAGCGGGTGAGTTGCGTCTGGTTCCTTATAGAAGTTGCCGCCAAACGCATAGCCCCAAGTAAACAAACAGTTCGCCCCACTCCATTCCCAAGGGTTGATGCCGATAGTGGTGATGTTGCCCTGCTTGTCCACCACTGTCAGTTTGTCGATCATGCGATCCAAGTCGTCGATCGTTCGCGGCGGCTTTTCCGGATCGAGCCCCGCCTTGCGGAACATATCCTTGTTCCAAACAAAGGCAAAGTTCGGGTCTGCGCCCCACGGGATTGCGAACACATGGTTCCGAAAGGTGCTCTCCTGCCACCGAGGCAACCAAAAGTCTTCCTTACGAAGACCGCTCTTTTCGAAGGATTTCGTCAGGTCCGCCAATGCACCCCGCGCCGCCCATTCCGAAAGCTGCTGTCCATCAACAAACGTCACGTCCGGCCCCACGCCACCCGCGATCGCAAGAAACAGCTTTTGACTGCTGGTCAAGTCATTTGAGGCATATGACATCTTCACCCTTATCCCGGGGTGTGTCTTCTCAAATTCGGCTACGCAGTGGTTAAGCGCCGCTTCCATGGTGGCGTCGAACGGCTGCCAAACCGTAATAACATGTGGATCCGGTGTCGGCTGAGGAATGCAGCCAAACATCAGAACGCAAGTCACGCAAGTACCTACCCATACTCTGAGCGCCGACTTGTTGAACCCACGTGACAACCTACTTCGCATTTGGCCTTGGTCTAAATCACGTCCGCTTAAATCGAGAAAGCCAACCTTTTTGTTCTACTATGGGCGGCGCATCCGGCACGGGCGGCAGCGGGTCTCCGCGGATCACCGCAGTGGCACTTCCCCTAGTAAGCAACTCCACATAATCGTCGCTAAGCTCTTTCCTCAAAATGTCTCGGGCCGTACCCAAAATCGGTCTTCCCCCCGCGCGATGGGCATCCGATGAAACGAAGTTAGCCCAATGGCGGCGAAGAATGAGCCGCGCAACCTCTCCCGCCCGTGCACCGTACTTTCCGACCAAACTTCCCGCGTTGACCTGACATGCGACCCCACGCTCCAGAATGGCATGCAGTTTTTCAGGGCTCTCCTGAAAGGAGCTGTTTCTCTCGGGATGCGCCAAAATCGGCACAATCCCCCGAACCTGGATTTCATACAACATCGCGTCGAATTCGTTAGGCAGAGGGCCCATCGGCAGATCCACAAGCATGTGCTTCCCCTTGCCTGCCAGCGTCATAGGTGTGCCGGCGTCGAGAGCCGAAAAAATGCTCATCGAGGGGTAGATCTCGCCGCCCTGATAGATTTCGACCCTCACTCCAGCTTCGGTAACCGCCTCGACAAGCTCAGCAACGAGATCGGAGATGTTCCTAAGGCGGTCGTAATCCCTTCGGTCGATGAAATGAGGTGTCGCAATAAATGCTTCGGTACCCCCGTCGCTTTCTTTCTGAATGAGTGAGACAGCTTCTTCAACGGTCGGCACGCCATCATCCACACCCGGGATGATGTGGCAATGAATGTCAATCACGACTAAAGATACTCAAATCCTGTAGGTCGCCATGCCGATAACATTGAAAGTCCCAGCGCAACGTGAATTCGCTCGGCTACGATTACTGTTACGATGATGAACAGCCTCGTTTTTTCTACCCAAGGCACGTGGGACACCACCACGTTGATGAACAATGGCGAAGAGGTGTTTGCTAGCCGCCTCTTTGTCAGCCTCCGCCGTGCTCGCGGCTGGATGGGAGGCGACCAAGGCGGCGATTTAGAAGCCTATTTATGCCTCCAGGACGACCCGGATAACGAAATCGGGATCCTCCCTGGGTCCCTCGAAATCCAGGTTCCGCGCCACAACGTCCTGATCACCAACCGGGATCCCCACTTCGCCTTTGAAAGCACCCAAATCTACTACCAGGAGATTGAGGTTACAATGAGCGTAGCGGAACTCTATCTCGAGATTGACGCAGATCAGAACATCGTTCAGTGCTATATGTCCCTGTTCCAAGGTCACGGCTTCGGAAGCGGAAATGCCGAAACCTTTACGCTGCTCTAAACGTGGTGAATACGAAATGAATCGAAAGCCGTTTATCGGTCGCATCCTTGCCGCGATCCTCTTGGTCGCCATCTTGCTCGTACCCATCGAGTCGTTTGCTCAACGCCGGTCCTTCGGTGGAGGCGGAAGCCGATCCTTCGGTGGAGGCTTTAGCGGAGGCTCGCGACGCTCAGGCTCCGGTTCGTTCGGCGGTTCCGGCGGATTCGGCGGTGTCCGCGGCGGGTCCTCGTCGACCAGGTCGTCCACTGGTTCTTTCGGCCAAAGCCGATCGACTTTCGGAAGTTCGAGAACCTTTACGTCAACCCAGTCGAGGGGTGGCTCGCCATTCGCACCGCGTGGTGGATCGTTTGGAGGCCCTGGCTTCCACAGCTACGGCGGCTCGTATTTCTACAACAACTATCCCGTCCACTACTATGGCGGAGGCTACGGAAGCTACTGGTTCCACCCGGCGTGGTACTACTACATGCCGTTCCACCCCGCCTTCTTCTACGGCGCGCCCGTGATGGTCAACGGATACTACGAACCCGGCGGCTTCAGCTTCTTCCGCCTGCTCATAGCCGTCTGCATCTTCGCCGTAATCATCTGGATCATCGCCCGGCTGTTTTCCACGCGATAACCGTGGGAAGGAACTGGGAACTGGGAATTGGGAATTGGGAATTGGGAATTGGGAATTGGGAACTGGGCGATTGCGGCATTTCCGTGTTCCGTGTTCCGTGTTCCGTGTTCCGTATTCCCAATTCCCAATTCCCAATTCCCTTCCCCCTTCACCGGTACTGAACGACCCTATTCATCGCCGGGTACGTGTCGAGCGACACTAGCTCACGCTGCTCTCCGGTGACTCGGTACACGGCAACTTCGCATCCCTCTTTGCCGGAATTCCTGACCTTCGATTCGCCGGTGCGCTTCCCAATTCGAAACGTCTGATAGTCCTGGGTCTGACGAATCTGGGACACCACTTGCGGCTTAGAAAGAAGCGCCTGTCGCCCGATCAGCGAGACAACGAGGACGTCACCCTCCACCGACCCCTCGATTCGGACCGGAAACGAGTACGGGTTCTTGAATCGCAGGTCGATGTTCGTGTAAGCCACTGCCGCATCCCGCCCCGGTTGGATGTATCCCGGAGCGAACCGATGCCGGTGTCGCTCCAAGATCTTCATTCCGGCAAGCAAGGCCGCGTTATACAGCGTTGTCGATGTCTGACAAACGCCGCCGCCCCAGTCGGAAATAAGCTGCCCATTGTAGCTAACCGGCGCCCGGCGGTATCCCTGATCCTGGGAGAATGTCCCTACCCTGCGGTTGAATGAAAATTCACCGCCCGCCCTGATGACGACTCCCTTCAACCGGCTCAGCGCAAGCAGCGAGTTATGTCGCTGAGAGTGGCTGCGTCCGGCCAGCGGCGTCCCGAAGGACGCGATCGTCTGGTCCCTCGGCAGATTCGAAAACGCCAGCGATCCCATGCCGATCGCCATTGCCGCCGCGACGACCGCAAGAAGCGCTCTCATTTCACCTCCAGCAGCGATTCCGCCCCCGAAGCACGCTGCGTCTCGTCGTACATGTTCGCCAAAGTTGTCGGCAAAGCATGAGCCAAGCCCAGACCCTCGGCTTTCATCGTATAGGTGAGAACTTGCTTCCCTTCCTGCAAGTTGCGGACGAAGAAGGCAACCTTCTCATCTCGAATCACCAATCTGTCCCACCAGAACGACCACTCCTCGCCCTCATCGAGTTCCTCCCGGTCCGTAACCCGGCAGTTGCTCGGAGTCGGCTCCTCGACCATGATGAAGCTGCGAGCCTTATTCGACTGGATCGTCAGTTCAACTCTTATCGTGTCGCCGCTCTCCGCCCAGGTCACCGGCCGCTTGGTCGGAAGCAGCATCATCGTTCCATCCTCGAGCTTCCGCGCCTCCATCCGATAGTATTTCCGCTCGATTTTGAGCCCCGGTATCGGCTGAGACGCCGCAATCTGGGGTTGGATTTCCGTTCCCTGGAAATCGACGACTGTGTAGCAGCTTCCCGTCCCAACCTTCTCGACCCGAACCGTGTTCGGACCCGGATGCATCGAAGGCAAAGGAATCTCAACCGAACCCGCCTGCATATCTGGGTTCTTGGCGTCGATATGAATCGTCTTAACCGTTCGCCCTTCCACGATGACTTTCGCATCGAAAGCACCTAACAGGTCATGCGTTTGAGCCAAATACATCGTCAACCCAACCAGCGAATACGAGGTATCCCGAGTGGAATCCCACATATCCCCTTTCCGCTTCGCCACCAGATACCGAACGATGCGCGGAACGATCGGGTCGGTCGGTCGAACCGTCATATACGCCGTCAACGCCAGCGCCGTGCTCTCCGATCCCCAATCCCAATCCGAGCTATCCCAGTACGCGCCGAGCGGCCCCTGATGAGCCAGTTGGGTAAGCCGATCGAGCAACCTGTCCCTCTCAGCCCTGAAGTCTGGCCCCAATTCATTGGTTGCCAAAACGAGGGTTGCCCGGTCTGCCGGCGAAGTCGTGCGAGTCTTCAGACTGTTATAAGCAGCTTTTGCCTCGCTAACCTTTCCATATCGCGCCAACGCATAGACGACGTAGGCCTTGCTCCGAATGTCTTCGTCACCCCACTCTTTGTCCTGAGTGCGCTTTATACACCACTCAATTGCCTTATCCAGGTTCACCTTTCGGATCGGAAAACCGGCCCGCTTGCAACGATCAGTTCCGTCCAAAACGAGTGCAGTCATGAACGGATCCGATTTATCGTTTTGCCACCAACCCCATCCACCATCCTCATGCTGCATCCGTGCGAGCCGCACCATCGAGTCGGACGCGATCTTGAGAATCTGCCTTTCCAGCTTTGGCGTTGGCAGCCCAAGGTCCCGCACCGTCTTTGCGACAAGAACGCTCGGCATAAACCGGCTCATCGTCTGCTCCACGCAGCCGTAAGGAAACCCAATCAGCCCATCCAACGAGCTCACTAGGTTCCCGGCGAGGCTCCCGCTGAGGCTCACCTTCACCCGTCCCGTAGACGGATCCACCGTGTTGCCAACCTTGATCGTGTAGTCCTTCGCATCCGTGACTTCATCGGCCCAAACCTGCCGGAACGGCACCCCGTGCGCCAACACGGGAAAACCTTGTTCCACGCCATCGCTTGGGCCGCCGTCGGTCCAAGCCTTGGCAGTTAGCAACGCCGATCCCGGTTGGCCGGTTTTGATATTGAAAGTCAACGCCGCCGGTTTATCCGCCGCCACATGCACCGTCTGTCGTAGGTCGCCAAGTACGCTAACTCCCTTAGCCGCTAAGGAAACGTGCACATCCCGGTCCACTCCCGTGTCGTTGGTTACCATGACCACCATCTGCCGCTCATCCTGCTGAACCAAGAATTCCGGCATCTCAAGCCGCACCATCAGCTTCTTCCGAGCTTTGAACTTGATGACCGTCTCACCAACCGACGTGTCGTCTGTGACTCCTATCGCCGTCGTACGCCACTCCGTCAGGTTGTCGGGCAACTCGACGGTTACATGGGCAATGCCGGTCTTGTCCGTCATCACGCTCGGAATCCAAGCCGCCGTGTCCCGGAATTTCCGCCGGATCGTCACGTTCGCCCCGCCCTTATCGCCCCCGTCCAGGTACACCTCTGCGAACGAATAGCTCGTAGTCACGGAGTTCGTCCGCTTCGGATAGAACGACTCGAAGACATTGAAGTCATCTTCTTTGAGCGCGTAGATCGATTCATCAACCACCCCGAGCGATACATCCGCCGGCACTGGCGCCCCATCCGAATTCACCGTATGTACTGTTAGGTGCGCGATTCCGCCCGGCTCAAATTCCGGCTTGTCTGCCTGGACGGATACCGTTAGCCTTTGCTTACCAGGCTCAACCGTCAGTCGAGATTGCCCCTCATAGAACTTCTTCTTGTGTACGTAGGCAACCGTCACAAAGCAGTTCGGCATGAAGGAAGGATCAACCGGCAGGTCGACAAACGTCGCCATATCCACAAGGGGCACGACCTTGTGCCAAAGCACCCGATCTGATTGAACGGTCAGAAGCGCAGATCCACCCGGAGCGATCGTCCTGACCATCACTTTGGCGCTCTCCCCCATTTTGTACCGCCGCTTATCCAGAACCACTTCGATCCGCGATTCGTCCGCCGCCGCTTCCCACTTTCCGCCCATGACGAACGCTCGATCCTCAGCCGTAATGACCCGCCCGCCATCGTCACGAGAATAAGCCTTGAACCGAAGCGATCCTTTCACCGTTGCCGGAATAGCCACATGGCCAACGCCGTCTTCACCCGTCACAACCTGGTAGTCGCCCCTGCTGATGAGTTTGGTCACCCCCTTTTGCCATTCCTCTGAACTCACCTGTACCGATACGCTTCGGCGCGGTACCGGTAAGTTGCTGTTCTCGATCGACCTCGTCCGAACCAGCAGATCGATCGTCCCGCCCGGTGACACGAGGTAGTTCTGCGAAGTCGCCGTGAGGTCATAGGCGCCTCGTGAAACGTGAACCGTACCGTTCCCACTCACGATTTTATTCGATTGATCGGTTGCGCTCACTTCGATGTTGAAGTCAGCATCGGTCAACGGAATCGACTTGTCATCCGCTTGACGGGTATCGAACTCCACTATTGCCTGCCCCTTTTCATCGGTGACGGCATCGAACGTCTTGGAAAACTCGCCTCCGCCGTACCCTCCCCGGCCGTAGGGGGAGTCGTCGTCGGGATCCCGGTCGAATGAGGCTGACTTGAACACCGAGATGTTCAATTTCGCTCCCACAACCGGACCGCCGAAGTAGTAAGCACACTGGACCTTGACCGCAGCCTTGTCGCCGAACATGTAGAACGGCTTTTGGGACTTGACCTGAACCGTCATCTCCGGCTTGCGATAAGCCACCATGCTGACGAAGTGGGATCCCCGGCTCCCGAATCCCCTCGCAACGATCCGATACAACCCGGGCCCGGCCTCCTTGCTCGTCGTAAAATGCCCGCTAAATGAGCCATGTTCCGATACCTGAACCGGAAACTTGGCAATCGGTTCATCGTCGGTGTCGTTGATCTGTATGTTTACTGTTCCCGCTACGGGTGGCAAGTACGTCGAGCCCGCTCGCCGGCGCACGATCCCCTTGAACTGAACATCGTCGCCCGGACGATAGATCGGACGCTCGGTATACAAAACGAACTTCGCATCGCCCGAACTCTCTGAGTCCTCCGACGTGTAGATGCCAACCACCCCCGTCGATTGCCCGCGCACCGCCATAATGCACGCCCGCATATCTTCATCGCTTGGCGCCGACGTGTATGTCGTTTCGGCGAGTCCATCGGAATCGGTTGTGGCCGTACCCACCCGGCTCGCTGAAGCCTGACTCCAAATTTTTGCGCCCTTAACCGGAACCCCCGTCATTAGGTCAGTGACATAAGCCAGCGCGTGCCCCTTCGACGTTTTGGTCACCAGCGCGATATTCGTCACATTGATGTAGGCCGCCGCCTTCGTTCCGTTGCCACTGCACTTCACCCAATAGAATCCTTCCGGCAGGTTGCTAATGTTAATCGGCTCAACAAAGGCACCTTCCGAGTCCTTGTTCTTCACCTTGTGCCGAAACTCAAGTTCTTTCTTCGAGTACTTCTCCAATGATTCCGGAACGCTGAATCCTTCCCGCATCCGCAGCGCCGCCACTGCCTTCATGAAATTACCGCCGTTTAGCAGGTCGCGAAAGCCAACCCTATCGACCTCGACGTTGACAACATCTCCCGCTCGGAAGCCATGCAACTCCACCTGAGGATCGTCGCCAATCGCCCACACTCTCTGGCTTGCGTAAATCTTCAAGTACGGGTCATTCGGCGTCAGTTTGAGGTCGAAATGGGTTGGATGCCCTTCCGTGACCGTCACCCGTGTCGCCTTAGCCGTATGCTCCTGAGCGTATATTTGGAGCACGTATTCCCCAACTTTGACGTTTCGGAACCGAAAGTGCCCTTTGCTGTCTGTCTCAACCATCCGGTCCCGGAACTCGTCGTTGTCTGGAACCGTAAGCGTAACCTCCGCGCCTGGCAACGGCTTGCCGTCCTCCGACAGGACCACGTTCCCCTCGAGTTGGCCTACCGGGACCTCCTGAGTCACGCCGTAAACGAACAGCAGGATGCAAAACGCAAGTCCCAACAGCAGCGTTGCGATCCCGGCCATCGAATTTGAAAACCGAAAGCGGCTCACAGCGTCTCCTTTACGGCCTTGCGGCTCGACAGCGCCAGAATTCCCAAGGCCGCGATCCCCATTGCCAAGGCCCACCATCCAAAGGAGTGCAGTTTCTCCTGCCGCGTCAAGTCCATCGCCTCTCCAATCCAGTCGACCGCCGCCGCATTCGCCGCGCCGGCTGCGATGATCACCGCCATCGCAGGCGACGGATTCGCTCTCCGGCTAGCGATAAGAAACCCGCCGAATCCGAGCCCAACCACGATTCCGGACGCGCCCTTAGCCCCCAAAACCACGATCGACAGCACCGGCAGGCAAACCAGAACGAAACCCCAAAGCAAGTTGGCAAGAGCCTCGCGCATGTCGCCGATCTTGCTCTTCCGTTCATACCAATCCGAGTACAGAACCGGAATGACGGCTCCAATCGCCAGGCCGGTGATCCCGTAGTGCTGCCCAAGGTCCAATGCCCGCGAGGAGTCCGGCGACGCGTCACGTAATACTCGGTACACCACGAGGCCCAGCGTCGGCCCCACCGTGAACAAGGCTCGGTTATTTCCGAGCAGCAAAAGGACCACAAGCCCCTCGAGCAACGCGGTTGCCATGCCGAAGCCGCGCAGCATCGAAAAACTGATCGTCCCCAGCGCCAGCCAAATCACGCTCGCGACTGCCGCCCGCAGCGGCGCCACCTCGCCCTCTGGCGGAACCAGCCAATGAACCACCAGCGCCGAAACCGCAGCGATACCCAGCACAATCCAGAGATCGCCCCCAATCGCCCACCGCGACACCGCATAACCCGCTCCCGCCGCCAGTACCGCGACCAAGGCGGGTTCAAAACGCCCAACTGCCTTCGGTGCGATCCTTTTTGATGCCACCGCCACCACCGCGGCAACACTCAGCGCGATTCCCAAGGCCACTCCAATGAGCGCCCGATTTGTCTGATCCCCGCTTGCCTTACCGAGGTAGTCGGTCATCGTCATAAGACCGCCTGTCAGGGCCGCTGCAATCGATCCCGGCATTGGCCCGTAAAACACCACGCCCATCGCCACCGAGAAGGCGAAAACCAGGCTGACTCCGGGAAAACTGTCCGCCCGAACCAAATGCGCGACGCAGGCTCCTGCCGCCGCTAGGGCAATGCTTACCCCCACCGAAAGGTCGCTTAGGATCACGGAGAGGATCGCCACTACACCCCCCGCCGCCATGCTCGCAATGACCGCCTTTCGGTCGTCCAAATGACCAAGCCGAAGCGCGCAGAACGTCGCCGCCGTCAAGAACAGAACGTAAGCCAGCGACGCCCACAAGCTCGGCCGCTTAAGGCGTTTTTCTCCCGGTGGTATGCCGGAAATCAACCCGCAAAGCAGTGCCAAGGCAAGCGCAAGACATGGATGAAGCAGTGTCATTTTTCCCTCGACTGCACGCCCTTGCAAGGACGGTCGGGGCATGTAATCAGCGTAAGGACGTACAACTATTCCTCCCGTATCCGACATTTTTAAAAATACTTCGGAAGCCGAATTTTATGGTTGTTTTTTGAACTCCAGGGACACCGGACACTGGACACCGGACACTGGACACCGGAACCCAAAATGGACCCTCCGGGTAACCTAACCCTTCACGGAGAAATTAGAGCATTGACAACGGCACAAATCCAACAGCTACTCGCCAACGACGAATCGCTCCTCACGCACGTCGCCACCGCTATTCCTAAAGAAACACTCCACCTTCCCGGACCGGACTTTATCGAAAGAATTTTCCAACCGACCGACCGAAGCACGCAGGTCCTGCGATCCCTCCGGTCCATCTACAGTCACGGCCGCCTAGCCGGCACCGGATACGTCAGCATCCTTCCCGTAGACCAAGGAATCGAGCACAGCGCCGGAGCAAGCTTCGCCAAGAATCCGATTTACTTCGACCCTGAAAACATCGTCAAGCTTGCGATTGAAGGCGGCTGCAACGCGGTCGCATCCACCCTTGGCGTTCTCGGCGCCGTCAGCCGCAAATACGCACACAAAATTCCATTCATCGTCAAGATCAACCACAACGAACTGCTTACGTATCCGAACAAGTTCGACCAGATCATGTTCGCGAACGTAGACCAGGCATGGGACATGGGCGCCGTCGCGATCGGCGCAACCATTTACTACGGCAGCGAAGAGAGCACCCGCCAGATCCAAGAAGTAACCCAAGCTTTTTCCCATGCTCACGAGCTAGGCATGGCCACCATTCTGTGGTGCTACCTCCGAAACCCAGCCTTCAAGTCGGACAAGGATTATCACGTCTCCGCCGACCTTACCGGCCAAGCCAACCACCTCGGCGCAACCATCGAGGCCGACATCCTCAAGCAGAAAATGCCCGAGAACAATGGTGGTTACAAGGCTATGAAGATCGCCGGCGGCGATTACGGCAAGTTCGATGAGCGAATCTATACGAAGCTCACCACCGACAACCCCATCGACCTCTGCCGATATCAAGTCGCCAACGGTTACATGGGCAGAATCGGCCTAATCAACAGCGGCGGCGCATCCGGCGCCAACGACATGGCCGAGGCAATCAGAACCGCCGTCATCAACAAGCGAGCTGGTGGAACCGGCCTAATCAGCGGCCGAAAAGCCTTCCAAAAGCCAATGTCCGAAGGCGTAGAGCTTCTGCAAGCGATCCAGGACGTCTACCTCAACTCTGAAGTAACGATCGCCTAAGTTCTATGGTTACCATAGGCAGCTACAACAAGCTCGAAATCGTTCGAAAGGTGGACTTCGGGGTTTACCTCTCGGACGGCGAGCAAGATATCTTGCTGCCCCTCAGGCAGGTCCCTCCCCGCGCCGGCCAAGGGGACATCCTTGACGTCTTCGTGTACACCGACTCTGAGGATCGCCCGATCGGAACGATGCTCGTGCCAAAGGCGACCGACGGCGAGTTCGCCCTGATGCGAGTGGTTAGCATCAGCTCCTTTGGCGCTTTCGTCGATTGGGGTCTGGAGAAGGACCTCTTGGTTCCGATCTCAGAACAGCGATACCCGCTGAAAGAAGAGCGCTCCTACGTCGTCCGCGTTCTTCTCGACAAACTCACCAATCGAGTCATCGGTAGCACCAAGCTGAGCAAATATCTCTCCGCCGATACCTCCGGCCTGAAGGAAGGCCAACCCGTCGAGGCGCTGTTCACTCAACACACCGACGATGGCACCATGGCAATCGTCGACAACAAGTACGCCGGCGCCGTCTTCCCCGATGAGATATTCCAAAAGCTGCATATCGGCGATCGCCGCCCTGCCTTCATCAAGAAAATCCGCGAGGACGGGAAAATCACCCTCTCGCTAAGTCCCCAAGGCTACGAGGCGATCTCTGCACAAGCGCCGGGCATCGTGGCCATGCTTAAGAAGAACGGCGGCTTCCTCCCCTACAGCGATTCCAGCAGCCCCGAAGTCATCCGAGCCGTCTTCGGCATGAGCAAGGGCTCCTTCAAGAAGTTGATAGGGGGCCTAATGAAAGAAGGCAAACTAGAAATCAGCTACCACGGCATCCGCCTGAAGGAGTAGGCCACCATCGACCGCAGACCCCGAGCCTGGTTCCTGATGTACATCGGCTTGACCATCGTGTTTGGCCTCCTCGCTATCTCCCTGCCAATCCGCGTCCTCTCCGACGCCACCGCAATCTGCGCCCTGATATGTGGCGTTGGCGCCCTCGCCGCCATCCCTGGCATGATCAAACAGGCCCGAGATTCTCGCTACGATCTGACGGAGTTGCTAAAGCTGCAAGAACGCGAGGAGCTCGATCAAATCAACCTAGAAGAGAAAGCGAACTTCGATAGCGCAGTTTGCATCCACTGTGGCGAAACCTACGATAAACGACTCCACATCTGCCCTCGGTGCCGAGGCCCTCAGGGCCACTAATAAAGCGCCAACGTTGCGACCCCACAACACCCTAGGCTGGAATTGTTTCCATCACCCGCCGAACCCCGAACCCCGAACGCCGGACCCTGGACCCTGGACAACGGACACTGGACCCCCGGCCCCGGACCTAAACCGGGCCAACGGCCCGAGTCATCGGTTAAAATAGTGCCAGCTTGGGACCTTTTTTCGCTTCCGCTGCGTCTCAGGCCGAGAGAGAGGACATAACGAGAAAAATGAGAAAGTGGATTTTGGCATCAGGAGTCGTAGCCTTGGCGATCGCGGGATGCGGAGGCGGAGGCAGTAACTCCGGAACCGCCTTTGTAATGGGCGTTAACGCCCTTCCAAACGTCGGAGCAGTTTCGATCACGGCAAATGGAACGCTCATCCTTAGCAACGGCAGTTTCCAGCAGCCCTCGTCGGCGTTCGTTGCCGTCAACGCGGGTACCTCAGCCCCAATATTTCTCACCAACTCGGCGAGCACGCAGCTCGCGTCGGGAACGACAACCTTCGTTGCCGGTGACTACTACAGCGCATTTGCCCTCGGCAACACCGCGAACCAGTTTGTGTTCATCTATCCTATCGACGTGACCGGTCCGACAACCGCCGGTGACGGAAACCTGATCCTCGTCAATACATCCGTGCTCCAACCGACCGTCGATGTCTACATCACGCTCACCGGCAACGTGCAGGGTCCTGCCTCGATCACGTCGATGACGCCATTCAGCTCAGGCCAGGAAATCGCAAACCTCCCCGCCGGTACCTACGATGTACAGTTCAAGATTGCCGGAACGCAGACCGTACTAGTTGACCAACCGGCCATCACCATCGGCACCGATCCCACCACCAGCGAGATCCAAATCGTCGGAATCTGTGACAACACAACCGGATCGGCAACCGCACAAACGAATACCCCGGTTATCCCAGTCCCAGTAGTCGCTTCCGCAGCAAGACCACGCAACATGGGCCACGCCGTCGTCCTCGGGCACCCAGAAATGACCTCCTTCCCGAAGAAGCCTTGACGCCATAATCGAGCATGCTTCCCCTGCTAGCGTCACTTGCCTTGACGGTAGGATCAACCGTGCCGCTATCAATCTGGTTCGAAAAGCCGGCCGCCAGTTTCCAATCTTCCTTACCGGTTGGAAACGGCCGCCTAGGCGGCATGCTTTTCGGCGATCCAACTTCCGATAAAGTCGTCCTCAACGAGATCTCGATGTGGTCGGGAAAGCAGGAAGACCAAAACCGTCAAGATGCCTGGAAGAACCGGGCACACATCGTAGACCTACTCAAGCAAGGCAAAAACGCAGAGGCCGAGTCGCTGATGAACGCCACGTTCACCTGCGATGGCCCCGGTGGCCAAGAGGGTGGCCCCTACGGCTGCTACCAAGTCCTCGGCGAACTTAGACTCGATTTCAAGGACGCACCGAAAACAACCTTAAACTACCGAAGAGAGCTCGATCTCAATCAAGCCCTCGCTCAGCTGTCCTTCGAGGACGGCGAAGGAACTCAGACCCGGCAACTAATCGCCTCCGGCCCAGACCAAGTCCTGGTCTACCGGCTGACAACAACCGCCAAACCCGGCCTAAATCTGGATGTGCGGCTAACGCGCGCTCAAAGGGCGGTAGTCGAGGGTGCCACTGGAAAGGGGGATGACCGTGCCCCCGCATCCAGTGAGATCGCGGACCTGACAATGTCCGGCCGCCTCAGCAACGGAGCCGGAGGCGACGGCCTCTCATACATCTCCCGCCTCCGAGTGGTACTTCCCCACGGAGGCGCCGTTGGATACCAAAACGGCCACCTCACGGTTGCAAACGCAAAAGAGGCCCTCATTTTTGTCGCTGCAGGAACTGACTACTCCGGCCCAATCCCAGGCAACCACATGGGCCAAGCCTTCCGCGAAATCACTCGTCATCAGATCGAGAATGCATCCAAGAAGAGTTGGAGCCGTCTCCTAAGCGCCCAAATCAAGGATTTCCAGAAGCGCTTCAACCGCGTCTCATTCCGCCTTGATGGAGCTAGCCGCGACGATTTACCAACACCAAAACGGCTTGAGGCCTATTGGGCCAAACCAGACGACACAGGCTTGGAAGCTCTCTACATGCAGTACGGGCGCTACTTGCTTATCAGTTCGTCCCGAGAGGGTGGCCTTCCAGCAAACCTCCAGGGCCTGTGGGCAGAGGAACTCCAAACGCCGTGGAACGCCGATTACCATCTCGACATAAACGTCCAGATGAACTACTGGCTCGCGGAGACGACCAACCTCTCCGATTGCCACCTTCCCCTGACGAGCCTCATCCAGGCGCTTGTTGCGCCGGGCGAACGGACAGCGAAGGCGTACTACAACGCCCCCGGCTGGATTGCCCACGTCATCACCAACCCCTGGGCATTCACAGCGCCCGGCGAGAGTGCCTCTTGGGGCAGCACTTGCACGGGTTCGGGCTGGCTATGCGAGCATCTCTGGGAGCATTGGCTTTTTACAAACGATAAGTCTTATCTGAAGCGCGTTTATCCAATCCTAAAGGGCGCTTCCGAGTGCTTCCTCTCCATGCTCCTCGAAGAGCCTAAGCACGGCTGGCTCGTAACCGGCCCCTCGAACTCCCCAGAAAACGCCTTCCGGTTACTCGATGGCAAAGTAGCCCACACTTGTCTCGGGCCGACGATCGACGAGCAAATCCTTCGAGAGCTCTTCGAGAACACTGCCTCCGCCGCGCGAGAACTCGGTAAGGATTCTAATTTCGCCGCGAAACTGGACGTGGCGCGCGGCAGGCTCGCCCCTAACCAAATTGGCCCAGACGGCCGGCTTCAAGAGTGGTTGGAACCGTACCAGGAAGTCGAAATCCACCATCGCCATACGTCCCACCTTTACGGGCTCTTTCCCGGAGATCAGATCACCCGTTTCGGCACCCCCGCCCTTGCCGAGGCAGCGAAGAAGACGCTGATCACGCGAGGCGATGAAAGCACTGGTTGGAGCATGGCATGGAAGATCTGCTTCTGGGCCAGACTTGGTGACGGAGACCACGCCGAAGCTCTTCTCCACCGTCTTCTCAAACCAACCGGCGCAACCGGCTACAACATGTCCAACGGCGGCGGCACCTATCCGAATCTGTTCGACGCCCACCCCCCGTTCCAAATCGATGGCAACTTCGGCGCTACCGCCGGCATCACGGAGCTGCTCCTCCAAAGCCATCGAGAACGCCCCAACGAACCCTACACCGTCAGCCTGCTCCCTGCCCTCCCATCCAAATGGAAGTCCGGCGCCATCTCCGGCCTAAAAGCCCGAGGAGACATCCAAGTCGACATCAACTGGAAAGCCGGCCACCTAACCCAAGCCACCTTACAGCGAAAATCCGGCGCAAACGGGCCAATCCGGTTACGCACCCCGTCTCCCGTTTCGGTAACCGTCGATGGCACCCCAGTCCCAACAAAATCGGTTACCTCAGGAGTTATCACCTTCGAACTACCCATCGGAGCCACCGCTACCGTCCACCCCAAAACCTAATCCCCAATTCCTCGTTCCCTCGTTCCCTCGTTCCCTTGTTCCCTGTTCCCTGTCTGCAAAATTTCCCCCTTTCTTCTTGGGCCCCGCGCGGGAGCGCATAAACCAAAGAATGAAGGCAACAAACGAACAATCACGGCAAGGACCTAAAATGCCTTGCTAACTGCTTAGATGGCACTTCGGGCGAATACCTTCGCCGAAACCGGGATACACTCTATCGCCATGGCAAAAACCATCCGCCTGGCGACCAGCGATGACGCCGCCGAAATGGCGGCGATCTACTCCCACTTCGTACTAAACACCCCCACCTCGTTCGAATCCGAACCGCCCAACGAGGAAGAAATGCGACGACGGATTACCGCCACAACCGAACGCTATCCCTGGCTAGTCTGCGACGTCGACGGCGGCGTCGCCGGATACGCCTACGCCAGCCAACACCGCGTCAGATATCACTACCAATGGTCTGTCGATGTCGGAGTTTACGTACACGAGAACTTTCGCCGACAAGGCATTGCAACTGACATCTACAGAGCCCTGCTGGCCGTCATCCCGCTCCAAGGGTATGTTTCCGCCTACGCCGGCATAACCCTTCCCAACCCCGCCAGCGTCGCCCTCCACGAGTCAATGGGATTCATCCCCGTCGGCATCTACCGCAATGTCGGGTTCAAACTAGGCAGTTGGCACGACGTAGGCTGGTGGCAACTCACCCTAATCGACCCGCCCGCCGAACCAAAGAATCTCCTCACGCTTGCCGAAGTGCTTACTTGCCCCGATTGGGAAGCGGCACTTGCTTACCCAGCGCCGTAGCCAAATCGATCTGATGGTCTTGCTCGTCGACAAGGATCTTCCGAAGATTCTCGGCAAGGGCATATTCGCCAAGAGCTTCGCATTGCCTTATGCGTGTTCGGTAGTTGGCAATCGTTTCCGTCTCGTTATCCAAGTCGAACTGCAGCATATCTTCCGCCTTCTCAGAGGTCTTAACCGGCTTGGCCACCACCGTAGGCATACCGCCCAGGTAATCGACCTGCTTGGCAATAATCAAAGCATGTGCAAGTTCTTCACCGGCATGCTTTTCAAGCTCGCTGGCAATGCTCATATACTGGGCGCCCTTTAGAACTTGAGAGTAATTAATGTAGGCGATAATCGCTTGATATTCCCGAGAAAGGTCTTCGTTCAACAATTGAATAAGTTCTTCGCGAGTGATCGATTCGGATTCCTTCTTGGATGTTGTAGTTTGGTTCATTACATATTCACAAATAGCAGGAAGACTATCTCGCGAACAAGATAATCTTCCTTACCTTTCAGTCTATCGCCAACAGAACTAGCTTACTGCCCACCAGATGTTTTAGTAGTGGTAGTCGTCGAGTGTGTTGTAGAGTCGTCACCCGGAGTCGTAGTGTCGGTGTGTGTCTGCGTAGTCGTAGACGTGGCCGGCGGACTAGAGGGCGTATTAACGATTACTGGAGGAGGCGTGCTCGTCTTATCGTGAATGACCGTTGTCTTTTCCGCAGGCGTGTCAACTTCAACATTTGGAGCTGGCTGGCACCCAGCAATGAAGCTACCCAGCACAAATGCAGCCGAAATCCAGAGTGTTTTTTTCTTATTCACGGGTTCCACCTTCCTCAAGACTCCCGAGGTTTATCTGCCTTGCGAACGGCATCCTTTACCTTTCCGATCTCATGCTGAATCTTGCCTTCAACCTTCTTGACGGTACCCTTGACCTTGTCTGATTCCGAGCCAGTAAGTTCACCCTTGGCGACTTGCACACGACCCTCAATCTCTTTGACCTTTCCCTTAATTCGATCCTTATCCATTACGATGTTCTCCTTCAAAACCTTACGCCGCTTGGCGCGCTCGATTTGGAAGAACAGACTCGAATTTAAGGCGTATATGTTCCAGTATTAGTGCCCAGTTTTTTCATTCTGGACACTAAAGTGGAAGATCGCTAGCCGCCGCCAGTCTTGGTAGTTGTCGTCGAGGTATTGCTCGAGGTATTGTCAGGGTCGCCAGGACCCGATGTCTTGGTATGAGTTTCCGTAGTTGTAGAGCTTGGCGGTGTTGCGGGTGGGTTGTTCACGATTACCGGTGGAGCATTATTTGTGTGCTCATGGATCACCGTCGTCTTGCTCGGCGGTGTCTCGACGTCGACGTTTGGCGTCGGTTGACAGCCTGCCAGCGCGCCGCCGATTACGATGACAATCAATGCCGATAGAATGCTTTTGTTTTTCATGGGATTTTCCTGTTGTGTCTCTTGAGAGTTGGACTTGATTAAAATGTTTCAGTCATCGATTTCTTGCTCTTCGAGTAGCATCGCCTCTTCTCTTACCAATCGATGCCGGGCGTGGATGCTACCGACGACAAATCCAAGTACACCGAACGCAAACGTCCAATCGTAAGCTTGCGAAAGGAGGCTATCCATCCAAAGACCGAAGAGGGCGCCGATCGCGATCGGTACGAGTATTGCTTTGGCGGCAAGGCCAATCAAGTAGCCGTCAAACTCGGTTCTCGGACGGACCCATTGAGGCTGGTTATGCGAGGAGGCAGTACCACTAGGGCCTGAAAAGGCGTGGTGTCCGGTATGGGAATCAAGCGTAGTGTTGTTATTCATTAGCAGCACGAACACTCCTGGGAGTTATTCACGGAGATCGTTCGGGCTGTCACCTCCTTTAGCTTTGTGGCGATCCATCGCCGGCGACCCGAATACTCTCTTGTGCAGAGGACTCTGGTTCTCAAGCCTAAGTTCCGCTATCGATGAAAAGCCCGGTTTGGCATCAGCCTTCAAACGAAGTCGGAACCGCCACACGCAAAGCCGCAGGAACCATACCAAACTGAACTGGCGTCGTCATGGCAATCTCGCCATCGACGGTAACCCACTTCGGGCCTATCGTTGTTAGTGTTCCAGACTGAGCCCGAAACACCTTGACTTGCTCCAAGTCCAGCTTCCCACCCATGACCATATGGAGAGCCAGCTTGAAGAACGCGGTCTTGTGAGGACTTGCTAGTGCGTATATGGATAGCCAGCCCGCAGTAAGGCTGGCATCTGGCGAGATCTGAAATGGGCCGGCATGAAATCTGCCGTTTCCGATCACAACCTGGAGGGACTCAAACTCCTCAGTCTGCCCGGGCAACTCCAATTTGACATGAAACGGCTCAACCGTGGCCAAAGCCTTGCAGACCGATGCCATGTAAACCGACTTGCCGAGTTTCCTTTTGGCTCTGTCGTTGAGCCCCATTGCAATCTTCGTCGACAGCCCCACCGTGGCCAAATTGACAAACACGCGATCGCCAATGAGCCCCATGTCGACGCTCGCAATCTTCCCATTGAGAATTGCTTCGCACGACGCGTCAAGCGTATCCGTGATGTGTAGATCCCGAGCGAACGCGTTTCCAGTGCCAAGCGGCAACACCCCCAGCACCGTTTGCCGGCGAGCGAACATGTGGGCGACCGCCCCGAAGGTGCCATCGCCACCGCCCACGATCACCAGCGGCGAACCTTGACTAATATAGTCGTGAACCGCCTTGACCAATTCCTTCGCTCCGCGAAATCTCCGCGCATCCTGCAGGTCTATCCCTCCCGCAATCAGCCGGTTCCGAACCTGAGGAAACCATTCCAAGCCGTTTCGAGACTTTGCATTAACTAGCAACACCCCAGAACGAGGAACGCCCTCAACATTGCTGCTCTCACTCAATCTCGCAAGCCTACCGCCCCGCCTCATCCATCTGCCCTGTGGCTTTCGCGCTCGCCAAGTTCCTCCTTCAAATTGCCATGGAGGGCGACTACAATGATGAACTCCCATGACTACCGAATCCAATTGGACAGACGAGCGGATCTTGGCCTCGTTCAAGGTCTGCCGAGACGAACTCCACAACGAGTACAACATTCTCTCCGGCAGGTTGAACTCCTACATCACGTCGCAGGCATTTCTCGTCTCTGGCTACGCAATATCCATGGGAAACATGAATGTCGTGTGGGGCCACCAATTCAGGCAATACTTCCCCCTCCTCCTAAGCGTCACCGCGATCGTTCTATCCCTCCGTGCCCATCCTGGAATCAAAGGCTCGTGCAGCGCGATCGCTCGATGGCACATCCGCGAGGCGGACCTATTTCAGCTCGGCCGGGGCCTCGAAGATTTCGGACCGATCAATCGCGAAGGATTGCGGGCAATAAACGATAAGAACTTGCTGTTCGCCCAAACATCGTCATGGATATTCGGAGTCGCCTGGTTCCTAATGGCGATGTTGACGATCTACTTACACACAGCGAAAAATTAATTCTTTACCTGTGGACTGTACTTCGGAAACCGAAAGTCGCCGACGTCACCCGTCAAATTGAGCGGGGCCGACGATTCATCGACTGGGATGGCGTAGATCGAATAATGCTTTCCAGGCAGTTTCACCGAAGCCACGATGTGCAACCCGTCCGGGCTCCAACTCGGCTCGTGAATCTCACCTCGCTTCGTGAGCTGTTTAAAGCCAGGGTCGTTACTCGTCGGAAACGTGACTAGCCCGAAAGTTTTCACTTCCCCCTTCTCGACGGTGCTGACTATGACCGCGATTGCCTTGCCGTCATAGCTAACCGAGGGTGAGGAAAAAATCGCTTGGCCGTTGTTGCCGGATAGCGTTATTGGCTTTGCAGTTGGGCTCAGGACCCCAATTGCATTTAAAAACGGCTTTTTGATTACCTTTCCATCCTTGTCCGTAGGCGGAACCCCGGATGGCCATTGGAAGCCTTGAAGGCAATAAACGATGTTGCCGTCCTTTGGATTGATCGCGATTTCAATCTTCTCTCCCGTAAGAAGCTGTCTCGGCTCCACAAGCTTCCCGTCGACTGGCTGCGTATCTTGAAGAATGAGCGATTCGCCCGCTTCCCGCTCCATGATGCCGGCGATGTAACGATGGCCTCCGCACCACTGCGCCTCCCGAAAACTTGTGCCGAACGTGCCGTAGATCCCCTCAAATTGGCTTTCCGTTCCGCTTTCATCCCCTTTGGATTGAGAGATCTCCTTTTGAGACGGAGGTAGGACCTGGGCTGTGGTCGAGTTGTTGGGATCGAATTCCTGAACCAAGCCGCCAGTGGTGAGAAGGCCCTTCGCTTCGCCGTCCTTTTCGTCGGCCTGAACTGAAAATTTTAGATTGCCTCTAGCCCGAGTTCCGATCGTCCTTTGCTCGGCAGGGTCGTCTGAGCTCGGCGACCATCGGAAGATATTGAAGTTATGGTCGGTTCGATCACTGGCAAAGTAAAGGAAATTGCCGTGAGGCGACCAAGTGACATCTCGATCGTTCGTTTTTGCCACGTACCCCGGGTCCTTATGAATCTTTCCGCCGCCTGGCTCGATCAATACCGCCTGCTGGTACCCATCTGGAAGGTATTGAACGGCGGAGATCCAGTTCACAGTGTTAGATTCCCTGAATTGCCCAAGATCGGAGCGGTGCTGCAAGAACCACTCCATACCGTAGACAAGACTTCCCACCACGACGACCAGAACCAGCGTGCGGTAAGCGAGCTTTCTGCTTATCTTCGGCAGAATGGACGGTGAATTCTTTTCGGGGGTAGCCATGGGCGTTCAATCAAACTAAACAGAAACCGGGGCGTAACCGTGCCCCGTTTGCAAAATCCTTCCCGGACATCCTCTTTTTACCTTCTGGCTGTACCTCGTGAAGCTCAATGCTCCCTTCGCCAAATGCGATTGTCAGTGGCGAAGTCGACAACACCGCACCCGCTTCACCAGTTGAGGCACTCAGACGAGCCACCGAGATCCTCAATACTCCGTGGGAAGTTCTCAAATAAGCCCCCGGAGCGGGCGTAAACGCTCGAAATCGGTTGTACTCGTCAACTGCAGTTCGATGGATGGAAAGCTCCGCCTCCGCCTTCTCGACTTTCGGAGCGATAGTAGCTAATTCGCCTGCCTGGGGTGCTCGCGGGTATTCGCCATGAATAATTTTCGGCATCCACTCTGCGGCAAGGTCCGCCGCGATCAGTGCAAGTCGGTCCTGCAACTCTCCATACGTTTCATCCGGTCCGATCGCCGTGCGCGCGATATGAATCGCATCGCCTGTATCCATCCCCTTATCCATCTGCATCAGCGTCACCCCGGTTTCGATCTCGCCATTGAGGATGCATCGCTGGATCGGCGCTGCACCCCGATATGCCGGCAAAATCGAACCGTGCAGGTTTATGCCACCAAACCTTGCTGAATCCAGAACTCGCTGCGAAAGGATCTGGCCATAGCTTGCAACAACCAACGCATCCGCCGCCTCTGCCTCAAGGAGCGAAATAAACTCCGGCGCCCGGCTCTTCTCCGGCGTCTCAACCCGGATCCCAAGTTCCATCGCCAGGACCTTAACCGGAGAAGCCTGCAACCGCATCCCCCGCCCCGTAGGCCGATCCGGCTGCGTCACCACCAAAGAAACCGCCCCCGCCAGCACCCTAAGCGCCGGCAAAGCGAAGCTTCCGGTCCCGAAATAGATCAGAGACATGACGATATTATCTTTGAACTATTCCGCAGAGTCATCCACAGCTTCCGGGTGCATCCAGTGCAGAGTCTCTGCAATCACTTTATCGATAAACAGAACCCCGTCCAGGTGATCGATTTCATGTTGCGCGATCCGCGCCGGCATTCCCTCCAACTCGTAGATGAGTTCACGCCCTCGGCGATCGAGAGCCTCGACCTCAACATAAAATGCCCGCTTCACATCGCCGTACAGCCCGGGAATGCTCAAACACCCCTCCTGACCGATCTGCTCGCCCTCTAACTTGATGATCTTAGGGTTGATCAACGCCGTTGGCTTCATCCCCTCCGGATGAATCACGATAATCCGCTGCAATACACCAACTTGCGGCGCCGCCAGACCGACCCCGTTGGCCTTGCGCATGATTCGCATCATGTCGTCGATCAGCATCAAAGTCTTCTTCGTGATCTTCGATACGTCCGGCGCTACCTGCCGCAAAACCTCAGCCGGAATCTTAACAACCGGCCGCTCGCGATTCTGTACATACAGATGCCTGTATTCGTCTGGAACGACGATTTGCATTCCACCGATTATGAATCGAACGATGCAAGTTTAGTTAGCCACTACACCCGTCCCTGACCCCAAAGCGGGTCAGAATGTCAAAGCCTAGGGTCAGCGCTCCGGCGTGACCCTGGGTCTAAACCGTCTAAACGAAAAAGGATGCTGCGTCAGCGTCCTCCCGACCCCAACGGGGTCTGAATGGCAAAGCCTAGGGTAAGCGTTCCGTGCGCGCCACCCTGGGTCTAAACCGTCTAAACGAAAAAGTCGACGGCCGCTCCGGCGGCCCCCGCGAAGCGATATCGGGTTACCGCATGCAAACAATCACGCGCGCCACACCTGACAAATCCATGATCGGCTCTCGCACACCCCACCCGCTCGACGAAAACAAATCGCCGACCACCTGCGCCTGCTGGTGCCCAACTTCCATCAAAACCAACCCGCCTGGCTTCAAAAATGACCACGCTTCCCTGCTCAATCGTTCGTAGATGTCCAACCCCGTCGCACCACCAAATAGCGCCAATCTTGGCTCGAATCGTGCAACTTCATCCGCCAAAGGCTCATCAAATCCAATGTAGGGCGGATTCGTCACGATCGCATCGAATTCACCTCTTAGGCCGGCAAAAAGGTCAGACTCCACGAATTCAGCCACAGCGCCCAAATCGAGGGCGTTCTGCTGCGCCACCTCAAGAGCCTCACATGACACATCGGACGCGACGACATCCCAATCCGGCCGCGAAAGCTTAAGGCTGACCGCAATACACCCCGACCCCGTACCAAGATCCAAAACCCGTGGCCGAAAGCCCGAGACCAAAGAAAGCGCCGTCTCGACCAGCACCTCCGTCTCCTGCCGCGGAATCAGAACGCCCGGCCGAACCGCAAACCGACGACCAAAAAACTCACGCCATCCCAGGATATATGCCAACGGCTTTCCCGAAAGCCGAGCCGCCAAAACCGACTCACCCGCCAAACTCGGAAACGGCTCGCCCGAATGTGCGATCAGCCAAGGTCGATCTACAAGTAAGACGTGAGCGGCTAAAAGTTGCGCCTCCAGATCGGCGGATTCAATCCCCGCTGCCACCAATCGAGCCTTCGCAGCCTGAATCCACTCACGGACAGTTGGTTCGTTCACAGCACAACGGTCATTCCACAACGAACTGCCTGAGCTTATGCCTCATCTCCGCCACCAACTCGGCCTCCACATAGATCCCGTCCTCTCGATACTCCTGCTTGAGAACGCGGCCGAAGTCGTAACACTCCTGAAGCATCGACTGACGTTCGTAAGGAATGAGCACGATTACCGTCCCAAGCAACTCCTGCACCATGCGCTTGATCGCGGTCTGAAGGTCGTTCATCCCTTCTCCCGTCTCCGCAGATATCGCTACCGAATTGGGCCACTCAGCCACCAGGCGTCGAAGCTCGATCTTGTCCGCCACTAAGTCGATCTTGTTGAATAGCGTAAGCATCGGTTTGTCGGCCGCGCCCAACGTCTCGAGTGTCGACAAAACCGCATCTCGTTGGACCTCCCACGCCGGATTAGACAGATCAACGACATGCATGACGAAGTCGGAGTAAGTAACTTCCTCCAGTGTCGACTGGAACGCCGCGACCAAGTGCGTCGGCAGGTTCCGGATGAAGCCAACTGTATCGGTCAAGAAGAGCGCATAGCCATCGGGAAGATCGATCTTCCGCGTAGTTGGATCCAGTGTCGCAAACGGCATCGCGTCAACCAGCACGTCGGTCCCCGCCATCCGGTTCATCAGTGTCGACTTGCCGGCACTGGTGTAACCCACGATCGACGCAAACGGGAAAGGATGCTTCCGTCGACTTGAGCGCTGCTGATCCCGAACCCGTTTGACGTCCTCAATCTCTTCCTTGAGTACCGATATCTTGTCGCGCGCCAACCGCTTATCCGACTCAAGTTTGGTTTCGCCCGGACCTCGCATGCCGATACCACCCTTCTGGCGCTCGAACTTGGTGTAGACAGACATCAGCTTAGGCATCATGTATGTAAGCTGAGCCAACTCGACTTGCAACATTCCCTCACGGGTCCGCGCACGCCGGGCAAAGATGTCGAGAATAAGCTGAGTCCGGTCGACGACCTTGCAGTTGAACTCCTTCTCCAGGTTTCGCTGCTGCATCCCGCTGACCTCGCCATCAATCAGGACGACATCGGCTTTGGCCTCTTTTGCGAGTGCAGCAATCTCTTGCACTTTTCCGCTACCGACGAAGGTGCCTTTGTAGGGGCGGTCAAGACGCTGACGGATCGAGGCCACAGGGCTGACATCAGCTGCTTCGCAAAGCCCGACCAATTCGTCCTCGACGACATGGTCTTCCGACTCGTCCTTGTTGATGTAAACGAGCACCGCCGTTTCCGTCGGTATCTCTAAATTTGAAAGGGTTTTTGCCATCCGATAAGGTTCCGATTGAGTGCGGACGGCGTTATGTTCCAAGCGACGCGACTGCGGTTGATTCCGCAGTCGCGACTGGATCCATCACAAATTGAACAGCGAATATGTCGCCGAAAGTGAGAGACCGTTGAAGCTAAAGCCACCCGCATTGGTGAAGTAGTTGTAAGACGCGGAGAGTTTGATTTTGTGCCCGATCAAGATTCCCGCTTCGAGTCCGTAGGTCCCGCCGAGTTGTTTTGCCGAGGAGTGCTCTCCCGATGCCAGATCGGTAATGCTGTAATCGAAATACGCAAGGCCGGCGAACGGTCGAACATAGGGCAGGATCTTGGCCGTGTCGTCCGACCCGAAGTGATATTCATATCCGTACGTAAACGGGAGGATAAACAGCTTGTTTCCATTTCCGTTCGCAAAGATCAAATTGTATTCGGGAGTGATCGCCCCTTCGGAAGGCCGTCCTTTCGCAGCGCCGCCAAGGCCGAAGCTCAAAAACTGGCTCCCAAGGTCATTCTTAACTTGAGCGCTGGTTGGCTCGAAGACACCAATCGAAACGCCGATTCCTGTTTGATTTGAGCTTTGCGCAAGTGCGCAAGATACGACGGCTAATGCTGCTATTGAGATCGGTAGCTTCATGGATATGACTCTCCTGGGTTTGGACTGCTTAGAGCCCTCGGAGAAAATACCCGTTTGCAATGGTTGCTATCTCGTTCGCAATGCCTTGAACCGCCGCATCGAAGATGATTTTGCCCTTTGCCGCCGTCCCCAGCGTCGCATAACCGTAAGATCCCTGCTCCGTAGACTCGTCGAAGTGGTGAATCACACCGACCAATGGAGGTTCCGTAAGAAGCCCATCGTCGCGCAGTTTATCGGTTCGAACCAACCCCGGATGCAGGTGCATCATCAAGCTCGACTCTGCTTCGCAAGCGTGCCTTAACTCCTTCAGCGGTCCCTCCAGCGTGTTCTCCACCGCCGTTTTGGCAAACTCGTAATACGAGGAATGCCCAATCGTGGCCTCGACGTGCCGAGCCTTCAATGTGCGCATTACCACCCCATTCGGCTCTTTGTTGCCGCCGTGCCCGTTAAGGACATAAAACTTATGGAAGCCATGTGGGAATAGCGATTCTACGACGCTTTCAATCGCCCCCATGTAGGAATCAAACCCGGCGCTCAACGTGCCACAGAAACCCAAGTGATGCCCACTGGCCCCCAACCACAAAGTCGGTGTTAACAAAACTTCCGCAGGAGCTCCCGCCTCAACCGCCTCCGCCACCGCCGTAACAATCAGCGAATCCGTAAACAAAGGCAAAGCCGGCCCATGCTGCTCCAACGACCCAGTTGGAATTACCACGACGGCCTCCCTGCTGAACCCATCCACATCCATCCAAGTCGAATCCTGAAGCTTCACAGCCCTAGATTACAGCAATGTTCCCTGTTCCCTAGTTCCCTTGTTCCCTCCCTAAAAGACAAACCCCTTCCTTCTCACGTCCATGATCGGCGTAGAGAGCCTGACCCGCGCTAGTGGTACGCCATCTGTTTGAGGCCAATGTTTGTGTGGCCGAGTTTGGCGTGCCGCGCGGGTCGCGAGCGTTAAGCGCCGGTCCCGGACGTGGGAAGGAAGGGGCGCCGCCCGCGTAGGGCAATAATCCTGATTTTGGAGAAGATGCCTATCGAACACGGCAAGGATCTTGAAATCAGGCGCTAGATTGGGAACAGCTGTAATTCTGATGCCGGGTTGTCCTCACTAGGTCCCTGCCGTGTTCGATGGTTGCGAACCATTCCTGTTTGGTTAGATGCCTTCCCAGGTGGGGCCTTTCCGGAGAGAATGGGCCGATTCGGCCCGAGAAGTGGCTAAGGACGGCAACGCCCTAGGGGAGGTCTACCCACCGCCCCTAAATGTCGGGATACAAATTCCGAATCAACTGCTTCACCGACGCCCTGAGGTCCTTGTCCTGATGCATCATCTCGGAAATCTTCGTGTACCCGTGCATCATCGACGTGTGATCGCGGTCCCCGAACAGCCCACCGATATGCTTCCAGGAATCTCCGGTGATCTCGCGGGTGATGTACACCGCAACGTGCCGCGCATGAACGATCGGCGCCTTGCGCGAGATGCCGCGAATGTCGTCCGACGGTATCCGGTAATGCTTGCCGACTGCTTCCACGATTTGGTTGAAACCCGGTTTTGCGAGCAGGCCGGCCCGATAGTAATTCTCGACCATGGTCTGAGCCAGACCAACTGAAACTGGAACGCCTTCGACGCTCGCCTGAACAACCAGCTTTGTAAGGGCCCCTTCGAGCCGCCGGATATTTCCGGGCACGTTTTCAGCCAAGAACATTGCGATCGAGTAATCCAATTCGATCTGGTCCTGGGCGGCTTTAGCCTGCAGAATCGCACAACGGGTTTCCGTGTCCGGCATCTGAATGTCGGCAACCAGTCCCGACTCAAATCGAGACCGCAGCCGCTCGTCCATCAGGTACAGGTCTTTGGGCGCGCGGTCCGAACTCAGCACAATCTGCTTACCGAGAGAATAAAGATAGTTGAACGTGTGAAAAATCTCTTCCTGTGTCTTGTCTTTTCCGACAACGAACTGGATGTCATCGACGAGCCAAACGGCAACCCCTCGCTGGCTGCGGCGAAATTGGTCGATCTTGCCATTCTGGAGGGCGTTTACAAACTCCTCTGCGAACTGCTGCGCGCTTACATACACCAACGGCGTCCGCGGGTTCGCATCTAAGATTTCTCTGGCAATGGAGTGCAGCAAATGGGTCTTGCCAAGCCCGGATGAGCCATAGATGAACAGTGGGTTGTACTTCGTGCCTGGCGCGTTGGCAACCGCCTTTGCGCCGGCAAAAGCCAACCTATTGCTCTGCCCCCGCACAAACGTCTCGAAGGAAAATCGGTCAGAAGGATGGAATCGGCCGTTAAGTTCGCTCGGAACCGGTAGCGGCGTAACATTTGCAACGACTGTAGTCTTCTTCTCCACCGACTGCAGCACCAACTCGATGACGACATGGCCGCCGATCTCATCGGACAGAAGACTTTGTAGAGTATTTAAATAACGTTCTCGAACCCACTCCAAAACAAACTTTCCCGGAACGTTCACCATCGCGACGCCGCCTCGCAGAACGGTCGGCTCAAGTGGCCGGATAAATCGCTCGAACCACGCGGTGGGAACCTCTGGTCCAAGCCTCTTGAGAACACCAGCCCAAGCCTGTTGCAAGTCCATCCTTCGAGGGGATCCTTCGTCGTCGTTAAATAGGTTGCTCATTAGTCCGAGAGGGCGCCGATTTGCCCGTGGGGATCGGATTATACACGGCTAAACCGGAGTTTGCCGAGGAAATTAAGGCCTTAAAAAAGGCCGAACATGGCGGGAAAAGCGATTGCTATGCCTCACCTAAGCTAGATATGGACAGTTTTCGCCTTTTTTCGCGATTTTTCGCCCAATGTTTCAGATTTCTGTGACATGTATGACAGGCGTCTACGGTGTTCCTGTACCTGCTAAAAACACCTAGAGGTGCGTCCTTCCGCAAGCGAGTACTATGCAAAGCGATGCCTAAAAAGCTTAACAAACCACGGATCTTAGGCGTCCTAGCGGGGGGCGATATGCCTCTCGAACATGTGGCGACCTGGGTAGATTCCGCTGACATCATTGTGGCAGCAGATGGCGCGGCAAATACCCTCTATTCTTGCGGGGTTATTCCCCACACGACAGTGGGTGATTTGGACTCGATCGCAAGCAGTACCAAAGATCATCAGGTTGAACTGATACATATCGAGGATCAGGACACCAGCGACTGCGACAAACTGCTCACCTTCGCCGCTGATCGGGGCTACACCGACCTCACTTTGCTCTGCTCAGAAGGCGATCTCCTCGATCATGTGCTCGGAAACTTATACAGTGCCGCCCGTTCGAACCTAAAAATCCGCCTTGCCCTGCGCCGAGGCATCGCCCACATCCTCCGCGGCCCAACCCACACAGAATTCGAAACCCCAAGAGACACACGTCTATCTCTTCTCCCCCTCACCCCCTGCACGGGCGTAACAATATCAGGCGCCAAATGGCCCCTAAAAAACGCAACTCTGAGCCCCCTAGGCCAAATCAGCCTCTCCAACCAGGCCTCAGAAAAAGTAGAAGTTCAAATAGATACAGGCGCAGCCGTCCTATTCCTGTCTCATCAAGATCTTGAAACTCCCACCTGGGACTAGCAACATCCAATTCCCTTCCCTCCGAAAAAGAGTCTCCCTTTTCTTCTTGGGTCCATGACCGGAGTAGGGAGCGCTGACCGGGCTCAGTGGAGCGACTTTTTGTCTGAGGCCAATAGGGGCGGCATTGGAGGTTGACCAACAACCCATTGCCACCCCTAGCCACCCTCACGCGAGCTGAAACACAAACCGCGCGTTCCCCAACGCGAACTCCTGCCCATCGGACAACTCCGCCTCTTCAACCCGCTCAAAATCGTCGCGGAGCACAAACGTTCCGTTGCTCGACCCAAGGTCGACCACTTTCCAAACCCCGTCGTCTTGAATGATCCGGGCGTGCTTGCGGCTCACGTACGCGCCTTCGGGCTGAGACGCGAGGTCAACATCGATCGGGCCGACCGAAGGGTCGAAGCGGCCTATCGTCGCCGGCGAGTGGATCTCGTAGGCGATATCCGTCAACACCCCGCCCCTTTTGAGCACCAACTTGGCTCCAGTCGACATCGCCGCTACCGGCTCTCCGGCGACCGCCGCATCTTCAATCATCGGTTCCTGTTCGGCGACCGCCGTATGTTCTATTTGTTCGTCCGTCATGTTTTTAATGCCCTCCTGCCCGACACTTCACCAAGGCAAAGAACTATCGCAGAGACGATCAGACCGGGGACAAGTGTCCCAAGCACGATCTCCTGTCCTGATATTGAGACTTTATATTCGGGGTTATCAGTTCTCTTACACCATATCAGCCAGGCGAAACTGGTAATAAATCCCCCCAACATCGAGGCCGTAGCCCATCCGGAGCTCGATTTCAGCCGAATTCGAGGCACATACACCGCCGTAACCGGCAGCAGTAACGCTCCCACCACCGCTCCGCTATACGCATACCAAAGATCGAGAACGACGTTGTTCACCCAAAACGCAATTCCAACCGCCAAAACACACGACCACGCAAAACCAACCTTCGTCCAAGTCTTGATCTCCTTGTCCTGCATGCTCGGTTTCAGCCGCGCCAGGAACTCCCGCCCAAAGGTCGCCCCGCTAACAAGGGTATAGCCGACCATCGCCGAAAGGATCGTCCCCGTAAGTCCACAAAGGAATATCGCCTTGAGCCCCGGTGGCAGAATCTGATTCCCTAATCGCGGAAAGAACTCCAGACCTGAGAGCGAAGGATTCAAAATCGAGATCGCATACAGCCCTGTGATCATACTTAGGATGTCGAACAACATCCAAAACCCGACGCACACGTATAGACCCCTCTTTCCAACCTGCGGCGACCGCGCGCTTGCCACCCTTTGATGAAATCCCGGGTCAACGAGCGTCCAAGACGCCGCCACAAAAAACGTTAGGAACCCTATTAACCCGACGCCGCCGTCCCACTTCTTCAGCGCCGGATCGAGGTGCCGAATCGCATCCGACGGCGGGTAGTGCGTCAAGCACCAAATGGCAATAACGAAGAACCCGACATACATCATGACGAACGCGAGCAATCCAGCCCGAACATCTGCCAACAAACCACCCTTATATAGGAATAGAGTTCCAACCGCCGTGGCCACTACGGTAGCAACCTTCAAATCCCAACCCGTGAACAGATGCAGCATCGTGCCCAGCATCAAAACGTGTGCCGCAGGGACCGCCAACATAAAGATGAGCGCCGCCCCCGTCAGCCCCGCCGGCTTGCCCCAGCGCTGTGCCAGTCGCTCCGGAATGCTGATCTGCTCCGCCCCCCGAACCCGCTCCGCAAAGAACAGGGCGTAGATAATGGCGAACACATAGTACGGCACCCCAAACAGCAGGATCCCGCCAAAGCCAAACGCCTTGACCGAATCCCCAATCGCCAGGATCCCCCCGTACCAAGTGCTAACCAGCGTCGCCACAAACGCCGGCATCGACAAGCTTCTTCCCGCCGCAAGGTACTGCAGCACCGAATTGTCCCGAACCTTAGCCGAAAACCCCAGCCCTAAGATTGCGAGCAAGAACAGCACAATAACGCCGCCATCCAAATACCCCAAGGAAAGTGTCGGCGTCTGCACGAAAAGATTATAGATAAGCACCGCCGCATCCGGCGGGTGGACTTCAGTCCGCACAGGTGCCCCGGCCTTCAGGCCGCTCTGGCGCCCGGCGTCACGCGGTCACTCTCAAAGAATCTGAACTTCGTTCGACCCCGCCTGAACTTCCCCAATCACGGCGGCTGACTCGCCCACGTCGTTCAGTCGCTGTACCACCGCCGACGCGATGAAGCGATCGACGATCATCACCATCCCGATTCCCATATTGAAGGCGCGATACATCTCCGGCTCTGGAATGTTTCCGGTCTGCTGAATCATCTGAAAAATCGGTAACGGCGTCCATGATCGTTTCTCGATAACGACTCGAACGTCGGATGGCATCACGCGCGGGATGTTATCGTACAGCCCTCCGCCCGTAATGTGAGCCACTGCATAAACCTGTTCCGTGTCTTGCAAAATCGGATGCACCGCGTTGAAATAGCACCGGTGCGGCCGAAGCATTTCCGCGCCGATCGTTCGCCCCAACGCAGGAATTGCATCGCGTACCGATAGCCCGCCCATTTCAAAAAGCGCCCGTCGGGCTAACGTATAGCCATTGGTATGGAGGCCGTTGCTCGCAATCCCAATTACGACGTCCCCCGGCTGCATCTTCCCCCGAGGCAGCTTCTTTTCCAGGTCTACCAAGCCAACGATTGACCCGACGAGGTCGATTTCGTCTTCGTTGTAAACACCCGGCATCTCAGCCGTCTCACCGCCGATCAGGGAAGCCCCAACCTCTTGGCAAGCCTCAGCCATGCCCTTAACGACTTCCTCGAACATCAACCCCTGAAGTCGAGAGCAGCCGAAGTAGTCCAGAAAAAACAGCGGCCGGGCGCCCTGGCAAAGGATGTCGTTGACACAGTGGTTGACGATGTCCCGCCCCAGGTTGGAGTAGTCGCCAACCATCGCCGCAACCTTCGTCTTGGTGCCGACCCCGTCGATAGAAGTAACCAGCAGCGGCTGCTCCATATCCGGGAAGCTAGCCCGAAAAAGCGCCCCAAACCCTCCGACTCCACCCACAACATTCTCCGAGTAAGTCGCCTTAACGGACCCCATTACCGCCCTAAGGGCACGCTGCGCTTCATCGATGTCGACCCCCGCCGACCGGTAAGTGAGCTGCTCATCCGCCATTCCAAAAGGGTACCCCTCTCGACCCCGAAGCGGGCCCGATTGGCAAAGCCCATTGTCCGCGCCTAGGTCCCTAGTTCCCTCCGCAAAGTCTCCCCCTTTCTTCTTGGGTCCATGACCGTAGCAGAGAGCGCTGAGCGGGCTTGTGGAGCGACATACGTGTCTGAGGCCAATGGTTGTGTGGCCGAGTCTGTCGCGACGCCCGCTCCGCGAACGGCCGCGCAGGTCCTGGACCCAAGAAGAAAGGGCCCCGCCTGGGAAGGCAATCACCTAGATTTGGTGGGCTACGAAATGACAATCACGGCAAGGATTTGCCGCGCTCAACCCGGCATGAGAGGTACCGCTGTTCCCAAAACGACACCAGATTCTTAGATCCTTGCCGTGCTCAACCAGCATCTCCCTAGAACAGTATCTTATCCAACCCAATCACCAACCCTTCCAACGACCGCACCGTGCGGGCGCACAACTTAACACCCTGCATAAACGACGCCCGATCCAACGAATCGTGCCGAATCGTCAACGTCTCGCCCGGTCCGCCGAAGATGACTTCCTGGTGCGCCAACAGACCCGGCAAGCGAACGGAATGAACCGGAACCTCGCTCACAGAACCGCCCCTCGCCCCTTCTGCCTTAAATAGGGTCTTCGGTAGCGGAGTAGGTGCATGAACCCGCGACTGGCCAATCTTTTGCGCCGTCAACATCGCCGTTCCGCTCGGAGCATCTTCCTTCCTGTCGTGATGGAATTCGATGATCTCCGCATCCGGCAGCCACTTCGCGGCAAGCTCGGAGAACCGCATCATCAAAACCGCCCCGATCGCAAAATTCGGCACGTACATTCCCGGCGTACTGTGCTTCTCGCAAAGCTCGCGCATCTGCTCCAGTGAGGCTTCAGAGATACCGGTCATCCCGAACACAAACGAGATCCCCCGCTCTGTCTCCGCCCGAGCATGATCAAGCGCCACCGACTGGTGCGAAAACTCGATCGTCACATCCGGCTTCGTCCGATCGAGCGCAGCCTCAAGATTCTCCTCAACCACCAGATCCGGCCCTAGCGCCCCTGCAAGCTCACGAGTGTTCGACCCGATCTCGCTCCGATCGATCGCCGCTACAACCTCAAAATGCGGATCCGACCCAACCGCCCGAAGCACCTCGCGCCCCATCCGCCCCGCCGCGCCAACCACCGCCACCCGAACCTTCGTCTGTTCCATCGATGCCAGAGTTGTACCACTCCCCGGCGGGTGGACTTCAGTCCGCACAGGTGCCCCGGCGTTCAGGCCGCTCCGGGACCCCAAAATACGCAATGAACAACTGTCCGACCTTGCTTTGCCATGCCGACCTAATCCGCCGAAGCCCCCGGGGGCCCCGGCTTCACTGGTTTGACCGGCTTCACCGACAGCGTCGGATACTCGAACGAAATATCCTTCTGATTCTTGCCATCGTCCAGGACGTACGGCCGCCCACCGTCATCCACCCGATCCGTATCCACGCTGTACACAACGAAGCCTTTACCGACACGGCGATAGCCCAACGACTTAGCGGTAAAGGGATCGATGCCGTCCTCACCATTTTTCGACCACTTTTCGGGAAACACTCCTGCCTTCGCCCTAGCCTCCAAAATATCCAAGCCCGCCGCCAATATCCTGCGCCTGGCGGCGCATCGTGCCCAATTCTCCAAAGTTTGCTTGCTAGGCAGAAATGCGGTATCCAAAGCGATTCGGTCCAGTGGCGACAAAGCCTCCACATCCTCCTCAATTTTATTTAACGATGCCTCGGCCTGATTCAGCGACTCGATGTGTGCAGGAACTGAAACATAGGCCATCCGATAGAACTTGACGAAATTCGCCTCGTTAAGCTGCTCGACAGGTTTGAACTTCATCAGCTGATAGGTTGCTGGATACATCGTATCATCCATCCCCCCGGTTGGCCCTTGGTCCGAGAGAAATCCCATCTGCGGCACGCCAGTTCTAGTAAGCAAAAACGTCCCACGAAAAGCGCTCCTCAGGTCTGGCAGCGGCCCAAAGGTCTGAACGATCCTTTTAACGACACCGATCGATTCTGGGCTCGCGTCTCGCCTCAAAAGCGTTGCGCATTCGGCGCAGACGCTCGCCTCCATCAATTCCCGGGTGAGGAGACATATCACTTCCGGTTGGTCTGTCGCGAGGACGCTTAATCTCGCTGCCGCCTCCAGCGACTCGGTTGCATCTGAAAAATGACCCAAATGAATCTGGAATCTGGCGCGGGCGGTGAAAGACTTCGCGAGTTGCTTGAGGTCGGAGACCTCCGGCATGTTCATGTATGACCCTGCCGAAAAATTCCAGTGGGGGTCGAAATGGGGTCTTTTCGATGCCCTAAGCGCGATGTCCAAGATTGGCTTTAGGTCAGCAATTGCCTTTTTCGCTTGCACATCCGATATTGGCGGCTTCCAGTAAGTCGATCCCCAATAACTGAGATCCCTCTCCGGCGTGCCGGGCAATGTCTTCATCAACTGGACCGCGTTCACCACCAGCGGCGCCGCATTCTGATCCTCCGGCGCCGAGACAAGATGCAAATCCGCAAGAGTCAATGGAAGCCCCTGCTGCTTCGCCAGTCTCAACTCCTCATCAAGCCGACTCGACGCTGAGAGCAGCCCAAATCTCGCGCAAGCAATCAGCAGCCCCCCGATCACAACAACGATTGAGCCAATCAGCCACCAAACAGGTTTCCTTGACTTAGCCATCTAGCAATAGCTAAGACGGACTTCGACGCCTGCCAAAGTTCGAAGCGTTTCTGCCAAACACTCCCCGTCTCGCCACTCGCAACTCGAACGTCTAGAAATGCTTCTCAGTTCGGTTCGGGCCTTTTTTCATCAAAAGCGGCTGCCCGCGATCGTCCAGGTACACGATTCGTGCGGTGCCATCGCGAACATCTCGGATCTGGTTGGCCTCGACCTGCCTGCCTCCGACACTGATCCACCGCTTACCATCGTAGGTGGTCTGCACTCGCCGCCATACAAGGTTTTCGATGTCGAACAGCGTGCTCGACACCGTAGTGCCCGGTAACGGATTCGTCTTGGTAAACCAAAGGTCGCTCGCATCGGCCTTGCTCAGTCCCGGAATGGGCAGGAATATCTGCTCTTTCGACTTCGTCTTGTCCTTCTGGACAACCACGTGCGCCCTCCCAGCGGAATCGTAGTTGACGGTAATGGAGTAGTCCTTACGCTTTTTTCCGTCAATTTCAACAACGGCTTCTTCCTCGCGGATCGGAAAGCCCTGTGCGTCGATGACTTTCAATTGATGAACCGAAATCTTGGTGTCGGCGTCAGGCTTCGACCACATCCGAAATTCGCTCGTTCGCTGGCCCTTGTGGCCCACGGTTTCCTTATAGGTTCCGTAGCCAACTTTTTCATCGTCACTATAGAGATCAAGCTTGGTCTCTGTTTGGACGTGGTGGCCGGCGAAGATCACCAAAACTGGAATCACTAAGGCTGTCAACATAAAGACTCGGTCAATCTTCTTCTACTAGCAGTTGAGCCGTTCGCGTTCCGATATCGAATGCGTCCTCAACATGTCCGCCCAAGAGCCCGTCGCTGGCCACCAAAAGTTTGGAGCCTCTCCGATTGACCCGTTCGAAGCTCGCAAAGCTCTCCGGCTGCGAATACTTCCAGCGAACAACGCTAGAGTATGCCGGAACCGCGAACGATGTGCCATATAAGCGCTCAATAAATCTGGCGACTGTTTCCAAGATAATCGCGTCATCCGTTTCGAAGTGCGCGAAGCTGAATGCCGCGCTAAGCTGCGCAACCATCGCAGTTGCTCCCTCCGGCGCCCGGCCTGGCGATTTGACCGACTCGAGAGATAACCAAGTCAGGGGGTGAATCTGCTCGACGTCCAACAGCGCGTGGTACCGCGTCGCTGGAAGTTCGCTCTGGTACCCCAGCAGCACGGATAGGCAAGACCGGTACCGCACATTGGCGAAAGGCCGGCTCTCTCCTAAGTTCCACAGAAGTAATGATGATTGAGGCGCCGGCGCCGAGAGAATCAGCGCATCAAACTCCTCATCGAGAATTCTGTACGTCTCGCCCGATTTCTCAATGCTATCGACGCTTACACCAAGACGAACGTCCATCCCGTCTGCCATCCGCGACGCAAACACATCTATTCCACCCTCATGCACATACCGAGCCGTGCCGCTTGAAAACCCCGGCTTAACCCGCAACCCCTCGTGCAGGTAGATCGGTTTCTCAATCTTCAACAGGCCGGTCTGGTCAAGCTCATCCAACAAAACCCTCTCAATAAGCTTCCCCCGAGGCGCGATGCTGGTAGCCCCCGTATCCCAAACAAACCCAGCCTCCCGCCGAGTCGAAACTCGCCCGCCAACACTTTGGTGCTTCTCAAACACCACCACCTCATGAGATGCCTTAACAAGCGCCCGAGCCGCCGAAAGCCCACAAACCCCCGCTCCAACAATCCCAACTCTCAACCAATCACTTCCCCGTGCCCCTCATCCCCGTATTCCCGTATTCCCGTATTCCCGTATTCCCGTATTCCGTATTCCGTATTCCGTATTCCAATTCCAAATTCCCAATTCCCAATTCCCAATTCCCAATTCCCAATTCCCATCCTACCGCCAACATTTTGTCGTCCTATTCCAAACCCAAGCCCTCATCCAACCGTACAATGCTAGTTATGTCTGGCGCAGGTCAACGGTTCTATGAAGACGACGAAGCTGAGCAGATTCTAAATCTGGCCGCATCGATGTCGTCTTCCGACGGAAGGATGAGTCACGAACGCCTCCTCGAGACCGCCGCCGAGCTTGGCATCTCGCAAGAGGCAGTTGAAATTGCCGAAAAGCAGATCACGACAAAGCGCCTCGACAACCAACTCCGGGCGGAATTCGACACCATCCAGCGACGCGAGTTCTACCCGCACCTGGCGTTTTTTTTGATCTTTAACGCCGTGTTCGTTGTCATGAGCTTGCGGCAGCACTATTTTTGGGCACTCTGGCCGCTGATCTGGTGGGGAATCGGGCTAGCAAATCACGCATCGGTCACGATGTTCAGAGGCACGTCCGGATACCAGAAAAAATTCGAAAAGTGGAGGGCCGAACGGCAAGGCCAACCGCGGGGTGTCTCAACGCTGACCCATTTCGAAGACCATTCCCCCCGACTCGTCCTTGGAGTTCACGCCTGTTCCGGTCACCACGCAAGGCTTCGCCGACAACGAGCAGAGAAGCTAGAACGACGCGAGCGACTTTAGCCGTAAAATAGGACAGATGTCTGGGTTTGGTCAGCAGTTCTATGAAGAGGAAGAGGCCGAACAGATTCTGCGTCTGGCCTCCTCGCTGACGTCGACCGCCGGCGCCATGAGTCGCGAGCGCCTCCTCGCCACCGCCGAAGAACTAGGCATCTCGCCCGAGGCCGTCGAAATGGCCGAACAGCAACTCGCCCAACAAAAGACAGCGCAGGCAGACCGGATCGAATTCGACAGCCTTCAGCGTCGAGAGTTCTTCGGGCACCTCGTTTCGTACGTCCTCGTAAACGGCTTTCTCGTCGCAGTCAACCTCATGACCAGCCCCGGCTACTTTTGGGCGGCTTGGCCAATTCTAGGATGGGGT
>Ga0206816_1007_pt1 | contig 66443 bp, 54 predicted proteins | sample Alteio_BWOrgCont_88_FD_152866 | JGI IMG/M metagenome (GOLD analysis project Ga0206816, IMG submission 152866) | Enriched cells from forest soil in Barre Woods Harvard Forest LTER site, Petersham, Massachusetts, United States -... | ecosystem: Environmental > Terrestrial > Soil > Temperate forest >... | reverse complement strand
CAACATCCGATTTTTGTCCCTGTACAGATGTACTAAACTTAACAGGGAAACCGCCGGCTGCTGCTAAATTGCTTGTAAGGGTATTGCCTGGTGCCGAAACATCGTTAGTTATCCATAATTCAAATTCGGCGCCGCTTTTGGTATCTTTCCCGGTAACTTTTTTACAGTTGTAACCGTTTATTTGTTTGGTTTCTGTGGTTGGGTTAAAAGTAAGTTTTGGAGTTTGTTCGGCTGCCTGGTCCAATTCATCCGGGGTTAATACGGCAGCCTTTTTCATGGATGCGATAGGAACATCCACAGCAACTGCAAAATAGGTATGCTTTGTAGTTGTGATTAATTTTATAGTAGCGGGACCGCCCTGGAAGGTTGTAGCAGTTGAATCACCTCTAAAAGCGACCTTATAGTCCACATCTCCCGCACCGGTGGTAACTGTGTAATTGATAACACCTTCGGTATAGTTTTTTTGCGCGTTAGCGGTAAATGCCGCTACGGTAAACGAAAGCCCAAGCGCGATTTTTAAAAAAATATTATTCATGATATTTATATTTTAATAATCTAATTTACAATTTTTAATTAGATAATACACTGTATGAATTGTTACGTTTTAATATTTGGTAGGTAATATGCTCAATTTCGGCTTGTTCTTTTAAGCTTTTTACTACGCGGTCATTATTACCGGCATCAATTATCAATGTTTTATAATCGTAATTATTGTTAATGGTATTCAACCCAATACGCGGGCTCCCGGTAATAAAAATATAGTCAACCTTTAACTTTTGCGCAGGTAATTTGTTTTGAATTTGCTTGTCAAATATCAATATACGCTTGTTTTTAAATTGAATAAGATTCGATCGCTTCACAAAAAACGAATTACCGGTATCCGTTTTCATATCAACCAAAGCTATATTTTCAATTTGAGTACTATCCAGGCAAGGCTGAATAGCATATTGATAATTTTTATCGCCCGCTTTAATATCCGATAGCACAACAGCCTCGTTTCCGCTTTTAAATACTAACCCCTGGTGTTTTTTGAGATTGAGAAAAATGATGCTATCGGCTTTATAACTGTTGATTTTCTTAAAGCTGATACTGATGCACAACAATAACATAGCAACTAAACTTACTTTGATTAGCCATTTCTTTCGGTCGAAAAAAAAATAAAACAGGCAAATAATAATTAGATAAGCTAAAATATACTCACCCGTATTTAACCATATCTTGCCTATGCTTGCAAAAGGCGCATGTTCAATTATGGCCAATACTTTGTTCATTACAACTATCGACTTCTCTAACACATATCCAAGTACAGCCGAAACCACCGGTATTTGCGGAACAAGCAAATAAGCAATACCCACGCACATTATAACTTCGGCAGGAATTATAATAAACAGGTTGCTGACTAAAAAATAAACCGGGAATTGGTGAAAGTAGAACGTGCTTAACGGGAAGGTAATAACCTGCGCCGCAATGGAAACAGAGCAAGCCGCCCATAATTTATCGCCCCATTTGTTTTTAATAGTGAGCCATTTGTAAACGAGAGGCTGGAATACAATTAAACCTGCCACGGCCAAATATGATAGTTGGAAACCAACATCTGTAATAAACAGCGGATCATACAACAATAAAAAGAATGCCGATATTGCTAAGATGTTGAGTGTATTGATATACCGGCTAAACGTTTTGCCGATAATAACCATAGATATCATAACCGCCGCCCTGCAAACGGCAGGGGAGAAGCCGGTGAGTAGCGAATAGTACCAAATAATACTAACGATGAGCAACGATTTAAACAGTTTGCCATATTTAAGCCTGTCTAAAAAGCCCAATAATAAATTTAGCAGCAAATAAATAATAGCTACGTGAGCGCCGGATACCGAAAGTACATGAATCGTTCCTGTTTTAGAATAGGCCTGTAAAACGTCGCTACTCAAATCGGCTTTATAACCTAATATCAACGTTGAAGCAACCGCGATAGCCGAAGTGTCGTGCATGTTGCGCTTGAATTTTTCAATTAATCGCTGCCGTAATCGCAGCGAATAGGCAACTATGGCGTTACCTTTATTATGATCAACAACCGTAAACTGTTTAGGAAATAAAAAGGCCTGGTAATAGATGTTTTGGTTGGCTAAATATTTTTTATAATTAAACTCGCCGGGATTATACGGCGGCTCAATTGGGTCGTATTTTGCGGGGATCAACAATACATCGCCATAATAAAGTTGGCTTGCCGATGTATCTTTTATCGCTATCAACAGTGTCCCGGTTACCGATGATTGTTTTCCATCAACAATCCTTTCCTTCACATCAGCAGTAAAACGCGCTAAGCCATTTTTAACAGTTGGCTCGTTGTTGATCTTTACGACCAAACCTTGTGCGGGCTTTTTTGAAAAATGCTGATCATTATTTAATTCATTATAGCTAACTACACTTATCCAGCCAGATAAAAATAGGATAAGGGTCATCAGCAAGCCACCTATCCACCTTGCCTTATATAAAGTAAACCGGGTATAACTTAAATTAAGAACTATAAAACCGAAGCTTAATACAAACAGGGTGATTATTAAAGGATTTAAATAGGCACCAGCCACAAAATCTAACCCCAAACCTATCCCTAATAAAAAAGGAACGGTAAGAATTACAAAAGGGATCTCACCTTTATGGTTTGCCAGCATGAGGACACGATTTACAGGATTTGATAGATTTACAGGATTAAGGATTTAAAAGTTAAAGATAATACAACGAAGGACAATATACGCTGCTGCCAACATTATCTTGCAAATCTATCAAATCCTGTAAATCGTGTTAAATCCTGTTCGTGTCAGAGTTGGTCGCGTACTTCCAACAAAAATTTCTTCAAATTCTCTAACGAAGTAATAACCCGCTGACTATCCTTGGTGTCATCCAAATTGCCTTTTAAATGATCCTTGGCACCATTTAGTGTATAGCCCTTGTCTCGTATCAGGTGGAAAATAATTTTCAGGTTCTCTATATCTTCCGGAGTAAATAAGCGATTACCCTTTTTGTTCTTTTTAGGTTTCAGAACCTCGAACTCTTTTTCGTAAAAACGAATTAAAGACGCATTAACATCAAACATGGCCGATACCTCGCCCATGGTATAATACATTTTACTGATGTCGCGTTCTTTATAAGGCATGATGTACAAATGTAATTGATAATTTCGGATTTCGGATTTTCAATTTCGGATTTTAGGAGGGCTTTCAAGTCTATGAATTTAAAATAGATCCTGGCAGTCTTCAAATCCTATAAATCCAAGTTCAGACAAATAAATCCGAAATTGAAAATTCGACATCCGAAATCCTTTAAAACTTTATCTTTGCACCCATGACCGCTAACGAAATTCGCAAAGCCTTTCTTGATTTTTTTGCATCAAAGGGACATACCATCGTCCCTTCGGCGCCTATTGTAGTTAAAAACGACCCCACCCTGATGTTCACCAACGCGGGGATGAACCAGTTTAAAGACATTTTTTTGGGCGAGGCGCCCGCGAAATTTCCACGCGTGGCGGACACGCAACGTTGCCTGCGCGTAAGCGGCAAGCATAACGATTTGGAAGAGGTAGGTATTGATACCTATCATCATACCATGTTCGAGATGCTGGGCAACTGGAGCTTTGGCGACTACTTTAAAAAGGAAGCCATTGAATGGAGCTGGGAGTTGCTGACCGATGTTTTAAAAATTGACAAAAGCCGCTTGTATGTTACCGTTTTTGAAGGCGATGAAAAAGACGGCCTGCCTAAAGACCAGGAAGCCTACGATTTTTGGAAACTTTATGTACCCGAAGACCATATCCTGTTAGGCAACAAAAAAGATAACTTTTGGGAAATGGGCGAAACCGGTCCGTGCGGCCCATGTTCAGAAATACATTATGATAACCGCCCGGCGGATGAGGTAGCCAAAGTTAGTGGCGCGACATTGGTAAATGCCGATGACCCGCAGGTTATAGAGATATGGAACAATGTGTTCATGCAGTTTAACCGCTTGAAAGACGGCTCATTGCAGCCATTGCCTGCCCAACACGTGGATACGGGTATGGGTTTTGAGCGTTTGGTGCGGGTGCTGCAGGGGAAATCATCTAACTATGATAGTGACGTATTTTCGCCAACCATCGCGTTTATTGCTGAGAAATCAGGGAAGACATATAATGCCGATGCCAAACCCGGCGATGCAGATTGGAGCGTAGCCGTAGCCATGCGCGTACTGGCCGACCATATCCGCGCGGTGAGTTTTACTATTGCGGACGGGCAGTTGCCATCCAATAATAAAGCCGGCTACGTAATACGCCGTATTTTACGAAGGGCGGTTAGGTATCAATACCAGTATTTAGGCTTTAAAGAGCCGTTTTTGAACCAGTTAGTGCCTTTATTGGCAGAGCAGTTTAAAGGTGTATTTGATGAATTGTGGGAGCAAAGGGATTTTGTGCAACGGGTAATTTTGGAGGAGGAAATTAGCTTTTTGAGGACGTTGGAAAGGGGGTTGCAGAAATTTATGACATATGTAATGCATTCAGATGCATTTAAAGCTACAGTCGCATCTTATCAAATGAGTGGTGAACATCATACAGATGCATTTAAAGCTACAGTCGCATCTTATCAAATAAGTGGTCAACAATATATCTCACGTGAAAATATTACCGATTATTTACTTAATCATCTCAATGAAGTAAATGGTTATGTAAAATCAATTAATTCTGAACATTTTGCTACAATAACTGGCGAAGAAGCTTTTGAATTGTCCGATACTTATGGTTTTCCAATTGATTTAACCGAATTATTAGCTCGGGAAATTGGATATACGGTTGATATAAAAGGCTTTAACGATGCTTTGCAAGCACAGAAAAATCGTTCCCGCGCAGCTACATCTATCGATACCGGCGATTGGGTCCAACTAAAAGAAGACGATACGGTTGAGTTTACCGGCTATGACGAAACCGAAACCATTGCCCATGTGGTTAAATACCGCAAGGTAACGGCAAGAGGCAAAGAGCAATACCAAATTGTATTGGATAAAACGCCGTTCTACGCCGAAAGCGGCGGCCAGGTAGGCGATACCGGCGAACTGGTTTTCCCGGATGGCGAGGTGGTAAATGTTACTGATACCAAAAAAGAAAACGGCCTTACCGTGCATTTTGTAGACAAGCTGCCCGAAGATATTGACGATGCCCTAACAGCTATTGTCGACAGCGAGCGCCGCAACAGCATCATGAACAACCATAGCGCCACGCACCTGCTGCACGCCGCTATGAAACAGGTATTGGGCGCTCATGTAAACCAAAAAGGCTCGTTAGTTAATGCTGATTATTTGCGGTTCGACTTTTCGCATTTTGCCAAAGTTACCGATGAAGAACTGGAGCGGATAGAAGCCATCGTAAACGAAAAGGTGCGTGAGAATATCGAACTAAAAGAAGAACGCAATGTGCCTTATAATGTAGCCATAAGCAGCGGCGTAACCGCCCTGTTCGGTGAAAAATATGGCGATTACGTGCGGGTAATTACGTTCGATGATCAGTTCAGTAAGGAACTTTGCGGTGGTACGCATATCAAAGCTACCGGCCATATCGGCTTCTTTAAAATTATAACCGAAAGCGCCGTAGCCGCAGGTGTTCGCCGTATTGAAGCCATAACCGGTATTGCCGCAGAGAACTATATATTGGAGCAGAATAAGCTGGTTAATCATTTAAAGGAGCTATTAAAGAATCCTAAGGATATTTCTAAAAGCGTTGAAAGCCTGCTGGACGAAAATAACTTGCTTAAAAAGTCACTCTGGAAGATCATTGAAGAAAAATCATCCGGTTTAAAAACAGAATTGGCATCAAAAGCCGAATTCATCAACGGCGTAAACTTCATAGCCCAAAAAGTTGACTTGCCAAATGTAGATGCTATAAAAAACCTGGCTTACCAAATAAAAGACATCGTTCCTCATTTGTTCCTGGTACTTACGGCTGTTATTGGCGATAAACCCAACATCACCGTAATGATTGCCGAAAATGTGGTGAAAGATAAAGGCCTGCACGCGGGCAATATCGTTAAGGAATTAGCCAAAGAAGTTAAAGGCGGCGGCGGCGGCCAGCCATTTTTTGCAACCGCCGGCGGTAGTGATTTGAGCGGGTTGGATAATGTATTAATTAAGGCCAAAGCCTTTATATAAAATAAAACTTCTCTGTGCACCTTTGTGCCTTTCTCTTCGTGACCTTTGTGGTTAAATATTGAACCACAAAGGTCACGAAGGTTTTCACAGAGAACACAGAGAAAAGTAGATTTGGACGTGCAGATTGAATTGACAACTATGAATGTAAAAGAGGAGGCTACAGCTAAATACGAATTAGTTGTCGGGTTAGAAGTACACGCGCAATTATCTACCAATAGCAAAGCATTTTCTTCGGATTCTGCCGCCTTTGGTGCCGAGCCTAATCATCATGTCAGCGCTATTTCATTGGGCCATCCCGGTACGTTACCACGTATCAATAAAAAAATGGTGGAATATGCCATTAAAATGGGCCTGGCCTGCAATTGCTCTATCAACCTGCAAAATAACTTTGCGCGTAAAAATTACTTTTATGCCGACCTGCCCAAAGGTTATCAAACCACACAGGACCAAATGCCTGTTTGTTTAGGCGGATTTGTGCCTGTGAGGTTGGCGAACGGCACTTCTAAAAACATTGCTATTCACCATATCCACATGGAAGATGATGCCGGCAAAAGTATGCACGATAATCATCATGAAGATTCGCTAATTGACCTGAACAGGGCAGGGGTGCCGCTTATTGAAATTGTAACCCAGCCCGATATGCGTAGCAGCGAAGAAGCGGGCCAGTTTTTAACCGAGATACGCAAGCTGCTGCGCTACCTGGATATTTGCGATGGCAATATGGAAGAGGGCAGTATGCGTTGCGATGCCAATATTTCCGTAAGATTAAAAGGCGCTGCCGAATATGGAAACCGCTGCGAAGTGAAGAATTTAAACTCCATCCGCAATGTACAGCGCGCCATTGAGCACGAATTTACAAGGCAGGTGGCAATAATTGAAACCGGCGGACACATTGACCAAAATACGTTGAATTTCAACGCCGATACAGGCGAAACATCCGTTCTGCGTTCTAAAGAAATGGCTAACGATTACCGTTATTTCCCCGAGCCTGATTTGATGCCGCTGGTGTTGGACGTTGCCTTTGTGGACCAAATTAAAACACAATTACCTGCATTACCGAACCAGCTTTATAAAAAATACACCGAACAATTAGGACTATCAGACTATGATGCCGGTGTAATTACTGCGGATAAAGAACTGGCGTTATACTTTGAAAAACTGATAAAACATACCTCCAATCATAAAGCTGCGGTGCACCTGTTAATGGGGCCGGTTAAGTCACGTTTAAATGAGATAGGGGGCTCTATATCAAGCCTGGGCATTAAAGCAGATAATTTGGCTGTCATAATTAAGCTGGTTGATATGGGTTTAATTAATAATTCTGTAGCTTCACAAAAATTATTTCCGGCCCTGTTAAAACAACCGGCAAAAAATGCCGAAGAACTGGCACGAGAGCTGAACTTATTGATCAACGCGGATAATAATGATGTAGACCGATATATAAACGATGCTATCGCCAAATTTCCGGATAAGGTGATAGAGTATCAAAAAGGAAAAAAAGGCGTATTGGGTTTATTTATGGGCGAGATAATGAAAAACTCCAAAGGCAAGATCGATCCGCAAAAAACCAACCAATTGTTAATAAAAGAATTAGAATCAAGATAACCAAAATATTAATTGACCAATGAAAAACCGTTTAACCGTTTTAAATTTATTATTCCTGGCCTTAGTGATTGTTTCATGTAAGGACAAACAAGTATTCACCCTATCAGGTACCGTAAAAAATCCTGCAACTTTAAAATCTGTTTACCTTTTGCAGGCCGACAGCGCAGGTACAAGCGTAGTTGATTCCACCAAATTAAGCGATGATGGTTCATTCCGGTTTAAACATTTTGCGCCTTACGGCAACTTGTTTAAATTGCGTGTAGGTACCAACTTCTTTGACTTTATTGCTCAAAATACGGATGATATCACCTTTACTACCGACCTTAAAGATACGCTGCATACTTATGAAATAACGGGCTCTCCAAGTTCCGAAAAAATAAAAGAGTTTAATAAGATCAGTAACTTTTATGGCGCGCAGATAACCAAAGTTGCTACCGAGTATGATGCAAAATCACAAGCATTAGGTACCGCGTCTGATTCTTTACAACGCATTTACGACCCGATAATAAAAAAGATAACCGGTGAGTATGGCCTGGCTGTTTTAAAATTTGTAGATGATAACAAAGGCTCGTTAGCTGCCTTTTATGCTATGATGTCGTTAGACCCCTACCAATATGAGCAGCAAATGGTGGCTTATGCCGATAATATTAAAGATTCTTTTAAAGATAACCCGGGTGTGCAGCATTTCATCCACCAAATGACGGCCTTAAAACCCACCTCTGTTGGTCAGAAAGCGCCCGAATTTACAACAACCGGACTTGACGGCAAACCGGTTAGCCTGGCAGATTATAAAGGCAAATATGTAATGCTTGATTTTTGGGCATCGTGGTGTGGCCCTTGCCGCGCCGAAAATCCTAACGTGGTTAAGCAATATGCTGCTTTTAAAGATAAAGGGTTTAATATATTGGGCATATCGCTTGATGTTACGCAAAAAGAATGGCAGGATGCCGTTAAGGCTGATAAGTTAACATGGGCACATGGATCAGACCTGAAACGTTTTGAGGGGCCTACCGAGAATTTGTACCATATTGTGGCTATACCCTCTAACTTTATCATTGACCCACAAGGAGTTATAGTAGCTAAAAATATTACCGGAAGCTCGCTTGAAGATTTTTTAAAGAAAACGTTTAATAAGCCTCAACAATAAGTTAATTTAAAGTAACACTTAACAATTTGTTAATATTAACTTTACCATTAGCTTTTCTAAAGGTTATACTTTTATGCAAAATTAAACCAGCAAAATGAGCAGCACTGCAAAACAAAAAATATTGATTGTTGATGATGAGCCGGATATTTTGGAGTTGATAGAGTATAACTTAAAAAAAGAAGGTTACCAGGTATTTACGGCCCGCAATGGCCAGGAAGCCGTAACCGAAGCCAAAAGATCATTACCCGACCTGATTGTACTGGATATTATGATGCCTAAGATGGATGGGATAGAAGCCTGCCGTATTATGCGCACCATGCCTGAGTTTAAAAATACCTTTATGGTTTTTTTAACCGCGAGGAGTGAAGAGTATTCAGAAATAGCAGGTTTTAACGTGGGCGCCGATGATTATATAGCCAAACCTATTAAACCACGTGCTTTAGTTAGCCGTATAAACGCCATATTGCGCCGTAATGCGCCTGCCGAAGATACAGTAGATAATAAGTTAGAAATAGGCGACCTGGTTATTGATCGCGAAGCTTACCTGGTATTTAAAAAAGGCGAAAAGGTAGTATTAGCTAAAAAGGAATTTGAGTTGTTATACCTATTGGCTTCAAAACCGGGCAAAGTTTATACCCGCGAGGTAATATTGAAAAACATTTGGGAAGATTCTGTAGTAGTGACCAACCGTACCATTGATGTCCACATCCGCAAACTGCGCGAAAAACTGGGCGATGATATTGTAGCCACCGTTAAAGGCGTAGGATACAAGTTTGAAGGATAATCCTTTCGCATCATTATTTAATAAATCTTAACAATAAGTCATAAATTTTACAAATAAGTTTGTAATTTGTGGCTTATTGTTGTTTATAATTAGCAGTAGAAAAAATTGATATTAACAATTAATTTTTTTTATCACCCCCTCGCTGTTGATCATCATATAAGATTTTTAAATATGAACCGGAAATTTAAGGGTAATGCTTGTGTTTTAATGCTGCTGTTTTTTTGCACCTGTAAGGTTCCTTACACGCCCGCGCCAACAACCGCCGTTACCAACTACCTGGTGGTAGAGGGTTTGATAAATATTTCTGACTCAACCTATATTAATTTAAGCCGCACAGTAGCCGTGTCGGCGGCCACAACTGTAAAGCCCGAATTAAAAGCTACAGTATCCATCGAAAACAACCAGGGTGCTACCTATCCGTTAAAGGAATTAGGTAACGGCGTTTATGCGGCCGCACCTTTAAATTTAAACGCCACCAATCAATATCATTTGCGCATAAAAACAGCTAACGGCAATAGTTATTTATCTGATTTTGTGCCGGTGAATATCAGCCCGCCTATTGATACCATTACCTGGGCGGCGAAGCCTGCCGGGCTTGAAATTTATGCCAACACCCACGATCCAAAAAACGCTACCCGTTATTACCGCTGGGATTTTACCGAAGAATGGCAATTTCACTCTAATTATAACTCCCAGTTAATATCTAATGGCGTAACAATTTCTAACCGCACGGCAGCACAGCAAATATATACTTGTTATGCAGGTGATGCTTCCACCAATATAGCGCTGGGCACATCTATCCAGTTGAGCAATGATGTGATCAGTCAGCAGGTTATTAACACCATTCTCCCGGCATCTGAAAAAATTGGCGTTGAATACAGCATATTTGTTAAACAGTACGCCTTAACAAAAGATGCTTATGATTATTGGGCACTGCTTAAAAAGAATACTGAACAATTAGGCAGTATATTCGATTCGCAGCCATCGGCTTCTATCGGCAATATACATGGGCTGACCAACCCTGCCGAAATAGTAATTGGGTATATCAGCGCAGGAACAATTACAACGAGCCGGATATTCATACATAAAAGCCAGTTGCCCAACTGGCAGACAACCCCGTTTTACGTTATTTGTGATGCTGACTCGCTGGATTGCTGCCCTCCTCCTATGGCACCGCCGAACTGGCAGCCGCCTACGACATGCCAGTTTGTAAATTATTTATGTGTTGGTTTCCAAAGCCCATTAACACTGCAAATACCTATTATCCCTATTGTTCATGGAGGTGTGGCTGTAGGTACTTTAGCGGCACCGCCGAAATGCGTTGATTGCACTTTGCGCGGAAAAAATACACCGCCGCCTTATTGGAAATAGTTTAGTAAATGTAAAGGAAGCTGCTTATGGAGAGGAGTGTTGAGTGGTAAGGTAAATAGTGAAAAGTGATAATATTGCAATGGCTTATAAGGTGAAACAATAGTGAAAAAAGGCTTTAAATATATTTTATACATTTTAACTGCGATAAGCGTTAGCGCCTGTAAAACCCCCTACACGCCCGCGCCAACAACTACCGTTACCAATTACCTGGTGGTAGAGGGTTTGATAAATATTTCTGACTCAACCTATATTAATTTAAGCCGCACAGTAGCCGTGTCGGCGGCCACAACCGTAAAGCCCGAATTAAAAGCTACAGTATCCATCGAAAACAACCAGGGTGGCAGCTATCCTCTAAAAGAATTAGGCAATGGTGTTTACGCGGCAGCACCTTTAAATTTAAGCGCCGCCAATCAATACCGTTTACGCATAAAAACAGCTAACGGTAATAGTTATGTATCTGATTTTGCCGCTACGGCGGTTAGCCCGCCTATTGACAGCATTACCTGGAAGGCAACAAGTACCGCGCTTAATATTTATGCCAACACGCACGACCCCAACAATACCACTCGTTATTACCGCTGGGATTTTACCGAAGAATGGGAGTTCCATACCAATTGGAATTCCCAGGAAATATCAAACGGAGTGCAAATTATAAACCGCTTACCGGGCCAGCAAATATATTTTTGCTATACCGGCGATGCTTCCAACAATGTAATGCTGGGCACATCTATCCAGTTGAGTAATGACGTAATCAGCCAGGCGCTTATTAATACTATTCCCTCTTCCTCAGAAAAGATTGGCCTTGAATACAGCATATTTGTTAAACAGTATGCCTTAACAAAGGATGCTTATGATTACTGGACATTGCTTAAAAAAAACACCGAACAATTAGGCAGTATATTCGATGCACAGCCATCGGCCACCATTGGCAACATACATGGCCTCACCAATCCAGCCGAAGTTGTTATCGGGTATATCGGTGCCGGAACTATTACCACAAATAGGATATTTATACATAAAAACCAATTACCTAACTGGCTAACTACCCCGTTTTATCCAATTTGCGATGCCGATTCACTGGATTGCTGCCCACCATGTACGGGTTGTGGGGTGCCCACTACATGCGAGGTGGTAAATTATTTATGTGTTGGTTTTCAAGGCCCGTTAACACTTCAAATACCTATTATCCCTATTGTACACGGAGGGGTTGCTATAGGCACTTTAGCGGCACCGCCGAAATGTGTTGATTGCACCCTGCGCGGAAAAACCGCTCCGCCACCTTATTGGAAATAGCTTAGTGAATGTTCAAGGGACTGCTTATAGAGAGCAGTGATTTTGATGGTTAGTTATTTAGAGATTAGTTGGTATATTGCATTGGCTTACAGGCGAAATCATAATGAAAAAAGGCTTTAAATGCATTTTGTATATTTTAATTGCGATAAGCGTTAGCGCCTGCAAGGTTCCCTACAATCCTCCGCCAATAACTGCCAACTATAATTACCTGGTAGTTGAAGGATTAATCAACATTAACGATTCCACGTTTATTAATTTAAGCCGCTCGGTCGGGGTAATGAGAGTTTCGACTGTAAAACCGGAACTGAAAGCCACCATAACTATCGAAAGTAACCAGGGGAGCAACAGCTACCCTTTAAAAGAAGTTGGCAATGGCGTTTACTCGGCCCCATCCTATAATTTAAGCCCGGCCAACCAATACCGGCTGCGGATAAGGACATCTAATGGCAGTACCTACACGTCTGATTTTGTACAGACCAAAGTAACCCCGCCGATAGACAGCATTATCAGGGATATGCAGCCTGATGGCTTGCATATCAGCATCAACACGCACGATGCTCAGAACGCCACCCGTTATTACCGTTGGGATTACTCGGAAACCTGGCAGTTTACCTCTTATTTTGATTCACATGCCACGGCACAGGGGGCGGCAACATCACCGGCTTCAATGTCACCACTTTATATAGGAACAGGAATAGCAGTTCTTCCGCGCACCAATGATATATACCATTGCTGGGGGAATAATACTTCGCACCTGATTACCATCAATTCAACGGCAGCCCTTAGCCAGGATATTTTGGTAAACCAGCCCATCACGTTTGTAGCATCATCGTCCGAAAAATTATCCATAAGGTACAGCATCAATATCAGGCAATACGCTTTAACAAGTGATGGCTATACTTTCTGGACCTTGCTGAAAAAGAACACCGAACAATTAGGAAGTATTTTTGACTCACAGCCATCGGCATCGATAGGTAATATACATAATATTAATAACCTTAACGAACCCGTTATCGGTTTTATGAGCGTATGCTCTGTTAGCCAAAAAAGGATATACATTGACCATACTACTGAACCATTGAGCTATAGCGATGATTATCAAAACAATACCCCGTATAATCAATATACTTGTACTTTGGATCAGGAGGCAGTCTATGTCCCGCCACCAAAGGGGCCCGACTACCCTGAATTAAACTATTATATCAATGGATACCCTCATGCAGTTGAAATACCTGTGGATATAACTACCCCGTTTAACGCGCTCACCTTAGCAGGCGCAGCCACGGGCGCTAATCCGTCATGTGTTGATTGCACCTTGCGCGGAACAAATGTAAAACCAGCCTTTTGGCAATAGTTTTTATGTTCATTAAGTTTTTACAGTTGCTTAACATTTGAATATTATAAACCGTATTTTTGCCGGCTATATGAAAATTCCAAAGTTTGCCGATCTGATCTTATTTGAAGACGATGATATCATTGTCGTTAACAAACCCCCCTTTATAAGCTCGCTGGACGAACGCGAAGGAGGGGAGATCAATATGCTCAGGCTGGCCAAAAACTATTCGGAAGATGCGCAGGTTTGCCATCGTTTGGACAAAGAAACATCGGGAGCGCTCATCATTGCTAAGAACCCTGAAGCTTATCGCTCGGTATCTATGCAGTTTGAAAAACGTAAGGTAAAAAAGGTATACCATGCGGTTATAGACGGTACGCATGTATTTGATGAGTTATTGGTTGATTTGCCGATATTGAATGTAGGCAAAGGCAATGTAACCATCAGCCGCCAGGAAGGTAAACGCGCCGAAACCTGGTTCCAGTCGTTAAAATACTTTAAACATTATACGTTGGTAGAGTGCCGGCCTGTAACGGGCCGTATGCACCAGATACGTATACATTTGGCCACACAGCGCGCCTCAATAGCGGGGGATGAAATGTACAAAGGCAAACCCGTTTTCCTTTCGGCACTAAAACGCAAATACCATTTAGGCAAAGACCAGGAAGAAATGCCCATTATGAAGCGCTTCGCCTTGCACGCCTATGAGGTAACTTTTAAACTGATAGATGGAAAGCCAATAACTATCCACGCGCCATACCCGAAGGATTTCGAAACGCTGTTGAAATTGCTGGAGAAATTTGATATGTAATTTAGTCTTAAGTTCTAGTCAAATTACAGGCTTAAGACTAACGACTTAAGACTTTGAACTCAACTAAAGTATCATCACCCCCGGCTTATTAACCACCGGTATCCTGATAAAGTTTACATCAATAATGCTTTCAGGCAGAAAGATAAACTTCTTATCATAAATTTCATTGCCGATATAATAGCTTAGCCAATACTCATTATTTAAACCAAAGGTAGCCTCGTCAATAGGTTCGATTAGTTTATAAGTGCCGGCCGGAACTACGGGGAACATGTGGCGCAGTACAGAAGTTTTTACTTGTTCACCATCTTTTTCACCGTAACCTTTGGAGGTGATCATCACATTTTCAATAGGCTGCTTTTTCAGGTTAACCAGGTACACGTACCATATTTTGCTGACAGCGCTTTCTTTCTCAAGCGCTACGGCTATAGCAATATCTTTTACTGTATTTTCGGGGAGGTCTTTTATCATGTGCTTGAGTTGTGAGTTTTGAGTAATGAGTTTTGGGCTTCATTACCAACAACTCATAACTTACTACTCAAAACTGATCTACTTCTTTTTAGCAAACTTTTTCTTGCCTTTTGCGGGCGCTTTACTTTCGGCAGCGGCTAATGCTTTGCAATCTTCAAAGGTTAGTTCCAATGGCTCTTTACCTTTAGGTATTTTAACGTTCTGTTTTCCAAATTCAATATACGGGCCCCAGCGTCCGTTCAGTATTTTAACGGTTGGGTCCTCATCAAATGCTTTAATTAACCTTTCAGCATCTTTTTTACGTTTTTCAACTATCAATTCAATAGCCTGAGCTTCGGTAACATCGTGCGGGTCGAGTTCTTTTGGCAGCGATATAAATGCGCTGTTATGCCTGATGTATGGGCCGAATCGTCCGATAGCTACGGTCATATCCTTGTCCTCATAAACGCCCACTTTTTTGGGTAATTTAAACAGTTCTAAGGCATCTTCGAGCGAGATGGTCTCTATACTTTGCCCGGCTCTTAAACTGGCGTATAAAGGCTTATTTTCCTTGTCGTCCTCAGTTGCCGACTCGCCAACCTGCACGAATGGTCCATAACGCCCGATACGTACCGATACCTTTTTGCCATTTTCCGGGTGAATACCTAAATCGCGTTCGCCGGTAGCTTTATTGGCCGTTTCAATGGTGCTTTCAACATCTTTATGGAACGGCGTATAAAAGCTACGGATCATCTTGGTCCAATCCTGTAAACCTTGCGCTATTTCGTCAAACTGTTTTTCAACAGTAGCAGTAAAATGAAAATCGACAATGCCGTTGAAATGAAGTACCAAAAAATCATTCACCACCGCGCCAATATCTGTTGGGAAAAGCTTATTGCGCTCGGCACCTGTATTTTCTGTTCTTTCTTCTTTCTTTATGGTGCCGCTTTTTAAAGTCAACACACGAAAGTTTCTTACTTTCCCTTCCCGCTCTTCTTTAACCACGTATCCACGGTTTTGAATGGTTGATATGGTAGGAGCGTAGGTAGATGGCCGGCCTATGCCTAATTCTTCCAGTTTCTTTACCAAACTTGCTTCGGTATAACGCGCGGCAGGGCGAGAGAAACGCTCGGTAGCCGACATTTCATCCAGGTCCAGTAACTGACCCTTGGTTAAAGGTGGCAGCATGGCATTTTCACCGTCCTGTTGACTATCATCACTTTCGTCATCGTCCGATTCCAAATAAACTTTCAGGAAACCGTCAAACTTCATTACCTCGCCATTGGCGGTCAATTCCTCTTTACGGGTTGATATGCTGATCTTTGCCGTTGTTTTTTCAAACTGCGCTTCGCTCATTTGCGATGCAATAGCACGTTTCCATATCAGGTCATATAAACGTTTATCACCCGAATCGCCGTCAATGGTATGTTTATCGAAATAAGTAGGCCTGATAGCTTCGTGTGCTTCCTGCGCACCGGCGCTTTTGGTCTTGTATTTTCTTAATTGATGATATTTGTCGCCGTAGGCTGATATAATTTCCTGTGTGGCAGCATTTAAAGCCGTATCAGATAAATTAACCGAATCGGTACGCATGTACGTAATATGCCCGGATTCATATAGCTTTTGTGCCACCGACATGGTGCGCGATACCGAATATCCTAACTTTCTGCTAGCTTCCTGTTGTAGGGTAGAAGTGGTAAACGGCGCGGCAGGCGAGCGTTTGGTGGGCCTGGTATCTAACGAGCTAACATTAAATGCGGCACCAATACAATCGGTTAAAAACTTTTCTGCATCTTCCTGCTTGCTGTAACGTTCTGCTAACTCAGCCTTGAAAGCTTGTTTGCCTTTACCAAATATGGCAACGATCTTAAAAGCAGCTTCTGATTTGAATTTATTGATCTCGCGTTCGCGGTCAACAATTAACCGCACGGCAACAGATTGAACACGCCCGGCAGAAAGTGACGGTTTAACCTTTTTCCATAAAACAGGCGAAAGTTCAAAACCCACTAATCTATCCAAAACACGGCGGGCCTGTTGCGCGTTAACCAGGTTGTAATCTATCTTTCTTGGATTTTCAATTGCCTTGGTTATGGCAGGTTTGGTTATTTCATGAAAGACAATACGCCTGGTATTTGCTTCCTTTAAACCTAAAGTTTCATACAAGTGCCATGATATAGCCTCGCCCTCCCGGTCCTCATCCGATGCGAGCCAAACCATTTCGGCTTCCTTTGCTAATTTCTTTAACTCGCTTACCACCTGTTTTTTATCCGCAGGTACCTCGTATTTTTGTTCAAAATTATGGGCTATGTCAATAGCATCTTCAGACTTAACCAGATCGCGGATATGCCCATAACTCGACTTCACTGTGAAGTCCTTACCGAGATATCCTTCGATGGTTTTGGCTTTCGCCGGAGATTCAACTATCAATAAATTTTTAGCCATTTAAGCAGATTTTTTTGCAAATAAAACATAAAGTAAGTGAAACGCAAACTTTAAAAATATATTAAAATACACAACGTAGAAGTTAGTTACTTATTTATATCTTTATTTCATAATAGAAAAAGACATAACCGGCCTTGTTGAACTTTTATTATAAGCCTTTAAACCTAAGGTAAATGATGAAGAAAATACTATTTAACTTTTTAAGTTGCATAACACTTTGTTTGGCGCCTTGTACTGCAATTAGTCAATCAATAACCGATCCGGTATTAAAAAATTATGTGCATGACATAGACCAGGTGCGCCGGAAGCTACCTATAGAAAAACTTTACCTGCAATTAGACAAACCGTACTATACCTTAAATGATACAATACATTTTAAGTGTTACCTGTTAGATGCCGACTATTTAACACCATCAAAACGTAGCGGGTTACTTTATTTAGAACTGGATAATTTAAATAACAAACCGGTAAAACGGATAATGATACCCGTAGTCTCGGGCGTTAGCTGGGGTGATATACCGCTGGATGAGAAAGATATATCCGAAGGTAGTTACACTATTCGCGCCTATACCAACTGGATGCAAAACTTTGGCGAAGATTATATATTTAAAAAAAGCATTTATATTTCTTCCACCCGGTCTGCCTCGACACTGGTACAAGCGAGCTTTAAGCTGGACAGCGTAGCAGGAAAAGCCAAAATACAGGCAACGATCCGTTTTTTAACGCTGGATAAAAACCCTGTGGTTTTAAAAGATATGCGGATGATCGTAATGAACGGGCAGCATATCCAGGCCAGGGATAACCTGTCTACAGGCGTAGACGGCTCGGTTGGGTTTAATTTTACGCTTAACGATAAAACGCTAATAAAAAACTTAACTATCCGGGCGCTGCAACGTGGTAGAGGTGCCGACACCGATAAACTATCCATACCCGTAATACTGAATCGGCCGGAAAAAACCGACCTGCAATTTATGCCAGAAAGTGGCAACCTGGTGGCCGGCATCAAAACAAAAATAGGTTTTAAAGCTATAAACGAAGACGGTGAAGGAACAACAATAACCGGCAGTATATTTAACAGCACACAGCAACAAGTGGCCACATTTCAATCTGTTCACAACGGGATGGGTGCCGTTGAGTTTACGCCCGATGCAGGAGAAAAATATTATGCGAAAGTTATTTTGAAAAATGGAGTAACTAAAACATACTCGTTGCCAACAGTGAACCCCGCAGGGACAGTATTGCGAATTGAGCCAAGGGGGAGTGATTCGTTAGAATTGACAATAAATGCAACACCAAACCTGCCATCTGTATTGTTTTATTTAATAGCGCAGGCAAAGGGAGTAGCTTGTTATGCCACAACAATTAACCTTAATAAAGGTATGATAAGGAAGGTATTACCTAAAACCTTGTTCCCTACCGGGATAGCACGTTTTACCTTATTCAATGCGACTAATCAACCGTTAAATGAACGGTTGGTTTATATAAATCGAAATAATGATCTTGATATCACCATCATGCCCGAAAAAGCAAATTATTCAACCCGCGACAGTATCGCTTTAACCTTGCAGGTAAAAGATAAAACCGGCAAGCCGGTTCAGGGCACATTTTCGTTAGCGGTAACCGATGACAACCAGGTAAATACAGATAAAACAGGAGGCAACTTTATCAATACTATGCTATTTACCTCTGATCTGAAAGGAAACATTGAAGAACCCGGCTACTATTTTGAAAATAACACTAAAGAACGGGAAGCAGAACTTGACAACTTGCTTTTAACGCAAGGCTGGGTGGGCTATAGCTGGGCAGCTATTTTTGATACTAAGAAAGCATCGCCAAAATTTGCAGCCGAAAAAGAATTTACCATACAAGGGAAAGTAACCAATATATTTAACAAGCCGGTGAAAAAGGCAGCTATTACGCTATTCCGTAAATACCCTTTATTGGTGACAGATACCGTTACCGATGATGAAGGGAGGTTTAACTTTAAAGGAAACAAATATTTACCTACCGACAGCGTCTTCTTTTTTATAACGGCAAAACACAAAAACGGAAATAATTTTAATATGGGGATAGATATTAATGAGTTTAAACCGCCCGAATTTGCACCGTCAACAATAACACAGCTACCCTGGTACGTTAACAGCGATACCGTATTGCTGAATAATAGCCACACCAAAGTAGCGCAACAAAAGGCAGAATCGAAATACCTTGGTGAGGGAAAAGTATTGAAAGAAGTTAATATCAATCAAAAAAAACTTATATCCGGCTCACAAAACCCATCGCCCGAACTGGATAATATAATATGGGATGAAAAAGACATGGCAGCAGCAAAGAAAATGACGCTAATGGAAATATTGGAGCATAAATACAAAACGGTTGTAAAAATAGGTAACCTTGGTTATTTTACTTATATGCTGGATGCACATTACATAGTTGTACTGACAGTTGATGGGATAAGAGCTAACACTGATTTTTATTTGGATTACCTTACAGCCGAAGATATAAAAGGAGTTGAGATAAGATATTTTTTAACTGAACGCTACGATTACGCCTATATTTATGTAACTACGTATGGGAGCGCTAAACATATACCGGGTACTTACGCTTATAAGCCTATTCCTTTTACCCGGCCAATAAAATTTTACCGCCCGGCATATACAGTAACAAATAAAAACATTGCGCCCGGTACAGACATGCGCTCTACCATTCATTGGGAGCCCAATATTATTACGGATAAAGATGGTAAAGCAAATGTTTCGTTTTTCAGCGCCGATAAATCAGGCACTTATACGGTAATTGCCGAGGGCACAGATTTGCAGGGCAATATTGGAAGCCAACAAACTAAAATTAAGGCCGATTTAAAACAGGACCTATGAGAAAATCACATCAAAAACCCGCCACCAAGCAGATCATTACCCTCATAAAAAACGGCAGATTGCCCCGGCGCTATGCCCGATACCATGTGATGGAAATCAACTTTTAAATGGTCGCCCATTTGTTGTATGGTGCTTTGCGTGCCGGCATCTTTATAGCGTATTTTGGTAATGGCTTCCAATGGCTCGTTGATATTAGCGTATTTCACCATATTCAGGTTTTTAACCCAGGCCTGCTTACGTTCCAGTTCATCGGCAGTACCTAATACCACGGTATTGGTATCCGGTTGAATACTGGTTACAAACATTGGGTGACCGAATGCCACGCCCAAACCCTTGCGCTGGCCGATGGTATAGAACGGATAGCCCTGGTGTTTGCCCACTACGGTGCCGTCTGTAAGTACAAAGTTGCCCCCGGCTACACGTTGCTCCAGGTCGCCTACTTTGTGGCGCAGGAAGGCTCTATAGTCGTTATCGGGTACAAAGCATATCTCGTAGCTTTCACTTTTTCCGGCTAATTCAATTTGCCCCATTTCCATCGCCATTTGGCGTATCTCGGGTTTAGAGAAAGTACCTAACGGGAATTTGGTGCGCGCAAGGTTCTTTTGCGATACACCCCAAAGCACATAAGACTGATCCTTATTCTCGTCCTTACCCTTCGAAATTACATATCTGCCGCTATCCTGTAAACGGATATTGGCATAATGGCCGGTAGCAATAAATTCGCAATCCAGTTTATCAGCGCGTTTTAATAAAGCTTCCCATTTGATATGCGTATTACAAAGCACGCATGGGTTAGGGGTGCGGCCCGCTAAATATTCATCCACGAAGTTGTCGATAACAAAATCGCCAAACTCATCCCGGATGTCCAAAATGTAATGCGGGAAGCCGTACCCAACAGCTAAAGCGCGGGCATCGTTGATACTATCCAAACTACAGCAGCCGGTTTCTTTCGAGCTTCCACCCGATGAGGCATAGTCCCAGGTTTTCATAGTAAGCCCGATAACTTCGTAGCCTTCCTCGTGCAGCATAACTGCCGCTACCGAGCTGTCAACCCCGCCGCTCATTGCCACCAATATCCTGCCGTGCTTACTCATAATATTTTGCAAAGATACGTTATTGTGGTTGATGACGATAGGGGAGTAGGTCAGTTTACGGTAAGATTTATGAATAGTTAATAACAAACCATTTGCCGCGCCTGGTTAACTATTCACCGCGATATTGATAAAATATTCCCTTATCAAATGGTGTCCATACACAAGCTTTTTGTCCGGCAGCTTTTAAAGCGTTATTTGCCCAGGTATTGCAAGTATAAAACAGGTTGTATTTTCTCTTGGCATCATAAAATGCATCGTTGTTATTATAGTTTGCATTTGTTTTTATGTTGACTACTTGGCCATTTTCGTCTCTTTTAAAGCTGCTATCTATAAAAGCCACCAATCTTAAGTATTGGTTATTACTAATGCTTAGCTTTTTACAACTCCCACTCACAACCATGTTTCTATAATAGGTAGCATGTATTGCTGATGTACTTAAAGCGAAAGCTGCTTTAAATGCGGCGCTTAATTTTAATTGCGCCCAGGTAGGTGTATTTAAATAAAAGCCTTTATCACCCCAACCCAGCGCAATATATTTTGAAGTGGTATCGTGACTTATGGTGTTTTCAAATTTGACTTCGCGGCTCCAATCTTTTAATTGATTTTTAACCGGCAATACAACATCTGTGTGGTCGCCATTGGTTAGGATATAAATACCCACATCGTTTGATGCTCCCGGTTCTTTGCCAACGCTTAGCCATGATAAAATAAAAGCTGCTATTAAATATAATACCACAAAAGCGGCAAAGCCCCCTATTGCGTACCCAAGAATTTTTAAAGTTTTTTTGATGATCATATACAGCGCTTGATAAGCTAATGTATAAAGATAATATTTAGTTTACACATTTTAGGATAGCTATAAAACGGCTATTTTGATATTTCGTTAAACGAAAATAATATTTATAATCAAATAATTAAACTACATTATCGAAAGTATAACTTCAGTTATTGATTTTTCATCATGCAATATAAACCGTTTTGATATTCACAAATTCATATAATCCAAACAGCCCCAATTCTCGCCCATAGCCGGATTGTTTAACACCGCCAAATGGCAACCTTGGGTCGGATTTTACCAGTGAATTTACAAAGCAGGAACCGGCCTCCAATTTAGCAGCGGCAATTTCTTCTCCCCTCTTTTTGTCTTTTGTAAACACCGCGCCGCCCAATCCAAAAACGCTGCTGTTGGCAATGTTGATAGCATCGGCTTCATCCTTTGCGGTAACGATGGCCGCAACCGGGCCAAACAATTCTTCGTCATAGGCGGGCATTCCTTTTTTTACATTGGTTAAAATAGTTGGCGGATAAAAAGCATTTTTCCCTTTCTGCACCTCACCGCCCAAAATACATTTTGCGCCTTTTTCAATTGATGCCAATACCTGCTTATGCAATTCATCCCGCAGGTCAACCCGCGCCATTGGGCCAACGGCAGTAGTGGCATTCAGCGGGTCACCCATTTTTCTGCTCTGCATTTTTTGGAGTAGCAGTTTAGTAAATTCTTTCCCGACCGATTTAACTACGATAAACCGTTTAGCCGCAATACAACTTTGCCCGGAATTGATGAGACGACTGTTTACACAGATCTCCGCTGCTTCTTCCAGGTTAGCGTCTTCCAAAATGATATAGGCATCGCTGCCGCCTAATTCTAAAACGGTTTTCTTCAATAAAGAACCAGCCTTCTCGGCAACTTTCTTTCCGGCGTTTGTACTGCCGGTTATGGTTACTGCTTTAACCAAATCATGTTCAATAATTTGGTTAACCTTATCACTGCCTACTAATAATGTTTGAAATACATGCGAAGGAAAACCTGCTTGTTTTACCATTTCCTCAATCACCAACGCACAGCCAGGTACATTTGATGCATGTTTCAAAACCCCGCAATTACCAACAGCCAATGCCGGAGCCAAAAATCTAAAGACCTGCCAAAAGGGAAAATTCCAGGGCATGATAGCCAATACTACGCCGATAGGTTGAAAGGTAACATAGCTTTTGGATGCTTCGGTTTGAATTAACTGATATTTTAAATCTGCCGCCGCATTGGCTGCGTAATACTCACAAACTGAAGCGCATTTTTCTATTTCGGCAATGCCTTGAGTTATGGGTTTGCCCATTTCTAAGGCCATTAGTTTGGCTAATTCTTCTTTTCGCTGTTTTAATATATCAGCGAGGTTATTTAAAAGCAGATTGCGTTCCTGGGGTTTGGTTTCTTTCCAGTTTAACCATGCTTTATGGGTTTGCTTTATTTTTTTGTCTATTTCGGCTTCAGTATAGCTATTATATTTTTTGACAAGTTTTCCGTTTGCAGGGTTGATGGATTGTAATTGCATGATTTTGTAATGGTTTATTTGCTGTGAGAAACTCCAGTCAAAAAAAGAGTAAGAAAAGTGTAAAAAAGTTTTGTAACAAACTAATTACAATTGTATATTTGCAGTACCCTATTAAAATAAATGTATCGTTAATTATTTCGGGAGAAGGTAGTTGGGCGATTATAAAACAAAAAAATGCTTACTGTGAATGGTAAGCATTTTTTGTTTTTAAGAAGTTTTAAAATATAACCTGTATTTCTGCGGCTAACAAATTATTCCTGACCTGTGCAGGTGTTTCTTCGCGCTTATAAGTATAGTCCAGGTATAATTTTGTCCACGGGTTGAAAAAATAATTGATACCGCCGATGTACCAATTACTCCGGTCGGTGTCAATAATCTTATTGGGCTCGTATGTATCATATTTGCCCACAAGCTGTAGTTTTCCGGGTATTAAAAACCAGGCAGCTTGCGCGTACCAGCCATCCCTGTTTATAGTTGCATCGGTACCTTTATCATATTCGGCAGTTATCGATAGCCGGTTGTAAACATACCTTGCATCAAATCCCTGCCGGTTGCGTAACTGCGTGGTGGTTATTGTGCCATATATATCACGGCCATGATAAAAATCATAAGAAATAGAAAGATCAGGGATCGGGTGGGCGGTAAACCTTCCCGCAACATCCTTGTCCTGGTTATTATCGGCCCGGTTAACACCGTTTCCATTAAATACGCCAAATGTGTACTCAAATAGATAATTTCCATTTAGTTTTAAGAAATTGCCATTTATTTGTGCGCCTATATCGCGGCCATTTTGATTGCCCAATACATCCTTTGCCCGCGCGGTAAGCGCTTCCTCCACCTGCGAACGGTCTATCAATTCCAACTGGCTGTCGGCAGTTAAACTTTCAACAGAAAAGGGAATTTTAAACTGGCCTGCCGATATTTTTAAATAATTGGCAAACTTGTAGGTTGTATAACCGTCAAGCAGCGCAGGGGTGCCTGCAAATTCTACATATAGTTCATAATCCCAATGATCGGTTATAGCGCCTTTAAAATCGAGTCTTGCCCGGCGCGTATCAAAACCGTCAATACCCGAATTTCCCTGGAAAGACTGGTAACGCTCCTGGAACAAGCCGGTTAAATTCAATGCCCTGCCTAACACTAACGGGAAAGCTTTTTGAGTATTCTTATTTTGTTGCTCTTTTATTGCCAGATCGGCGCGGAGAGAATCGGCTTCTTGTTGGGTTACCAGTTTCTTTTTGAGCAACAGGTTTAGCAATTCATCGTTTGTTTGTGCATTTACAATAAGGGGCAGCAAAAAAACACTCAAAACGAGTATGGACTTAAAAAAGGTTGAAGTTTTCATTGATATTAGTTTAGTCTATATAGTCTATTGATTTAGTAGTTTATAATAAAATAATGTTTTATTAAAAATGGAATCGGTTAAATTTGGATTGATTGCTAATTCAGACTTAATCGGCCATAGCCCGGAGCATCAGCGCCCCAACGGTTAAATTAGTTCGGCTGTCTATTAGAATGGCACCGCCGTTTGCCTTGTTGTTTTGATAATAATCAAAAACGAGCGGTTCGGCAGTTTTAATGATGATGCGCCCGATATCATTCAGCTTAAACTCATCGCTGTCTTCTTTTTCGAGCGTATTGATGTTTACTTTATACAATGTCTCCTGTATTTTACAGCGGGTTACTTTACTGTTATGCTGGATAAAATAGGTTTGGTTGGTGTCCATAGCGCGGGTATCCATCCAGCAAAGATCCGATTCAATTAGCTGCGATATTTGCGGCTGATAATTGGTGTTGACCAGCACATCGCCACGGCCTACATCAATATCATCTGTTAAATGAACGGTTACCGACATTCCCGCCAGCGCAACAGTAGGTTCTTTGTCCAGCAATTCAATTTTTGAAATAGATGAAGTAAACCCGGACGGCAGCACCGTAATTTGGTCATTAACTTTAAAAGATCCGCTGGATACACGGCCTGCATAACCCCGGTAATCATGTAGCTCATCGGTTTGCGGACGTATTACCCATTGAACAGGCAGGCGGGCATGTTCGGTACCGTTATCAACCGGCAGATCAATGTTTTCAAGATAAGGCAGTAATGCCTCACCCATATACCAGTTGATATTTACTGATGGATGAACAATGTTATCGCCTTTAAGCGCGCTGACGGGGATAAAATAAACATTCTTTAACTCCACCTTGGCCGCCAATTTTTGGTAATCGCAGACAATGGCATTATAAACATCCTCACTATAACCAACCATATCCATTTTGTTAACGCAAACCACCACCTGCTGAATGCCCAAAAGCGATACCAGGTAAGAGTGGCGTATAGTCTGTTCAATAACGCCCTTTCGCGCATCGATCAATATAATAGCGAGGGTGGCGTTAGATGCACCGGTAACCATGTTACGGGTGTATTGAATATGCCCCGGTGTATCGGCAATAATAAACTTACGTTTTTCGGTTTGAAAATACTTGTAGGCTACATCAATAGTAATGCCCTGCTCGCGTTCGGCTTTTAGTCCATCTGTTAATATAGCAAGGTCAATACTGCCGTCATCATTTTTTCTGTTGGATGAATGGAGTGCTTCTAATTGGTCGGTCAGTATCGAATCGCTGTCATATAACAAGCGCCCTATCAATGTGCTCTTGCCATCATCAACGCTGCCTGCGGTAATAAATTTTAATATGTCCATTTACTTTAATTTCGGATTTCGGATTTTCAATTTCGGATTTATTTATTTTCTATAATTGGGTCTCTGAAATTTAGAAATATCCTCCTTTCTTGCGGTCTTCCATCGCTGCCTCGCTTACCTTATCGTCCATTCGGGCTCCGCGTTCGCTTATTTTTGAAACGCTTATTTCGTCAATAATATCATCTATTAAATAGGCATCAGATTCGACAGCCGCAGTGCAGGTCATATCGCCAACTGTGCGGAAACGCACATTCCTGCGCTCGATAATATCATCTTCATCCATATTTAAAAAAGGCGTGGCGGCCATCAATTGGCCATTACGGATGATGGTTTCCCGCTCATGCGCAAAGTAAATTGACGGCAGTTCTATTTTTTCGCGGCGGACGTAGTTCCACACGTCCAGTTCCGTCCAGTTACTTATCGGGAATACTCGTACATTCTCACCCTTATGTGTTTTGCCATTATAAATATTCCATAGTTCAGGCCGCTGGCGTTTGGGGTCCCATTGCCCAAATTCATCGCGAACAGAAAATATACGCTCTTTGGCCCTTGCCTTTTCCTCATCGCGCCGCGCGCCACCAATGCAGGCATCAAATTTATGTTTGGCGATGGTATCTAATAAGGTTACGGTTTGCAAGGCATTGCGGCTTGCGTTCTTGCCTTGTTGCTCGATTACCTTTCCTTCATCGATGGAATCCTGTACGTACCCAATGATGAGCTTTTCATTTAACCGCCCGATCATTGCATCGCGATAAACTATGGTTTCTGCAAAATTATGCCCCGTATCAATATGCACCAGCGGGAAGGGGAATTTACCCGGCCTGAATGCCTTTTCAGCCAGCCTCACCAACGTAATAGAATCTTTACCCCCAGAAAACAATAGCGCAGGGCGTTCAAACTGCCCGGCAACTTCGCGCAATATATAGATGGCTTCCGCCTCCAATTCGTCTAAATAATCCAGGTGGCTATTCATTTATTATCAATTATTAATTCGTGCAGGCCGCATTCTTTTTTATCCTGGTCTTCCCACCACCAGCGCCCCGCTCTAAAATCTTCTCCCGGTTGTACGGCACGCGTACAGGGTTGGCAGCCAATGCTGGGGAATCCCTTATCATGCAGCGTATTATATGGGATATTATGTTTGTTGATATAATATTTTACCTCATCCAAGGTCCAGTTAAATATAGGATGAAATTTAATTAGTTGATGTTGTTCGTCCCATTCCAAATCATCCATAAACTGCCGGTTAACAGATTGTTCGGCCCGTATACCCGTTACCCAGCATTCATTGCCCGCTAACGCCCTGTTTAAAGGTTCAACCTTACGAATACCGCAACACTCCTTGCGGTTATCTACCGATTCATAAAAACTATTCGGGCCCTTTGCATTTACCATTTGTTGCAATGGTTCGGCCTGGGGGTAATAAGCATTAATTGGTTTACCATATATTTCCATGGTACGGTTCCAAACGTAATAAGTTTCGGGGAATAAACGGCCCGTTTCTAACGTAAAAATATTTATGGGTAAATTATTTGAAAATATTAAATGGGTAATTGCCTGGTCCTCTAAACCAAAACTGGTTGAAAAAACAACCTGCCCTGGAAATAGTTCGGTCATCAGCCGCAATGCTTTCAAAGGCTCCAGCCCATCAATTTGCTGCTTTACATTTTCTATTCCTATCATCATAAAACGTGCACTTTTAATAAAAAGTTAAATATGCTTTTCAGGCTTATCGCTATTACGATAGCCGCCACTGATACCATAATGGCTTTTGTAGATATCCTGTTGGATATTTTGGCTGCGATGGGCGATGCCAATGCGCTGCCCAGTACCAACCCGGCTGCTGATTCCCAGTAAGAGCCATTGATCATGGTAATAAATGTTAATGAACTCATTAAAGCGATAAAGAACCGCGATAATTTTACAGTCCCCAACGAAAAACGAGGGGCGCGTCCCCCGGCAATTAATGATGATAATACGATAGATCCCCAGCCGCCGCCGCCAACTGCGTCAATAAACCCGCCGCCAAAACCCAGCAAACCTATTTTTTTTATTTTCCCGGCAGCTGTCTTTCGCCTGCGGTTAAGCGCTTTCGAAAAAATCACTATTCCTAAAATAAGTGTATACAGCGATACAACCGGCTTAGAATATAAACTGTAATGCTCTAACGATGATAAAATATAAGCGCCCAATACCGCGCCTATGATTCCCGGTATTAACAGTAATTTAAATAATTTCCAGTTGATGTTACCCATGCGGTAATGCATCCACCCGGCTATGCCATTGCTTAATATTTCGGATAAATGCACACCCATACTTGCGGCTGCTGGCGATATACCCATTGATAGCGAAAAAGTAGTTGATGTTACGCCATACGACATGCCAATTGCTCCATCAATCAATGCGAATATAAATCCTGCGGCCAAAAAATAATAGAATACAGGCTGGATGTTTTGCACGTAGGTTTTAAAGCCCGGTTGGTTGAACCATAAAGCTGTAACTGCAATGGCTAATGAAGCGATGATTGAACACCATAGCAACCATTTAAAATTACTTTTTCGCTCGGCAGGTGCAACCAATACAGCGGTTACTTTGTTTAGTTTTTTAACCTTCCCTGCAAAATCTCCATTTAACGAATTGCGCAACGCGTTCATTTGCTGAAGCGTAATATCCAGTTCGTTGGGGATGGCCTCGTTTAATACTTCTTTAAGCCGTTTAGCAATTGTTGGCGATTTGCCGTTGGTAGAGATACCTATCTTCAAATCGCCTTTCTGAACTATGGACCCTAAATAAAAATCACATAGTTCTGGTTTGTCTGCCACATTTATCAATAATTTACGCTGATGAGCGGCCTCGCGGATATATTGGTTAAGCTCGTTATTATTGGTTGCCGCAACAACAATATCAGCATCGTCAATGTCGGTATCAACAAATGATTTTTGAATGATCCTCACACCCGGAAAATCAGCGGTTATTGCATATAAAGCCGGTATTACGTTTTCCGCAATAACGGTCACCCGGGCATTTTGACTATTGTTAAGAATGGCGTCCAGTTTCTCTAAACCAACATTACCGGCGCCGATAAGCACCGTGTGCAATTGGTTCAGTTTCAAAAAAACCGGGAACAGCTGGTTGCCGTCAACTGTTTTTTCGTCCTGAACAGGTGCAAGGATATTATTTTGCGTTAACGGCATCATTAATAATTTGAAATTCAGGGTGAAGGCTTACTACTTCGCCAAATATCAACAGCGCCGGTGATGTAATACCATTTTCTTTAACCAATTCAACTATGTTATCCACCATACCTACCGCAACTTTTTCGTTGGTGGTAGAGCCGCTTTGGATAACTGCCGCAGGCAAATGATGCTTGCCTTCGTTTTTAAACAGTTCCGTAATTTCGGCCAGTTTGTGGATGCCCATCAATACAACAACCGTTGCTTTTGATTTGGTAGCTTCAATTAGGTCATTTGATATTCTGCCATCGGCGGTTGTGCCGGTGACTACCCAAAAACTTTCGCTTAGTCCACGGTGTGTAACCGGGATATGCTGTAATTCGGGCACACTTATAGAACTTGATATACCCGGTATAACCTGGGTAGGAATATGATGCAAGGCTGCATATTCCAACTCCTCAAACCCGCGCCCAAAAACAAACGGATCGCCGCCTTTTAAGCGCACCACATGGCCGTAATTCAGCGCATAATCAACCATTAATTTGTTTACTGTATCCTGCGAATAGGTATGATCACCGGAGCGTTTGCCTACATAGACCTTTACCGCGCTTGCCGGCGCGTGACCCAAAAGTTCTTCATTTACCAATGCATCATATAATACTACGTCTGCTGTATTTAATGCTTTAACCGCTTTTAAGGTTATTAGTTCTGCGTCGCCCGGCCCGGCACCTGCTAATGTTATTTTGGGTTGTTTCATTGTATGTTCGTTTATCATGACTGTACCGTTTCCTCTCTTTTGGCTTTAACTAAGTTTAAAAAATCTGTTGCCTCAGCTTTATAAGCCGTCGCGAATTGTTCTGAAGGTTCATTTTGATTGATCTGTAAGACCAGATCGTTAAAACTGGTGTTTAACTCAATTTCTCCTGTCACTAAAAAATGGGTATCAAACTCGCGGATAATTCCGGCTTGTGTACTGCTATTTACACCCTTATCCAACAATAATGCTTTAGCCGAACTGATGAATGTGTTATAAGAATGATAGATCGCGTCTGCCCATGCGCCATTAGCATAAGATTCATTCGCCCAACCCAATTTCTCTTCAGACTCAAACAGCAGGGTAGCAACCAAATCAATCACCACACCCGCGCATTCGCCAACACCAATAGCAGTGGCAAATGTTTCCTGGTGACCCCAGTCCACAAATTCCTCATCGGTCAGGTTTTCCAAATTTGCCAATGGTTTTAATAACTGGTAGAAATAGTCCTTACCCTGTCTGTCGTAGTAATTATGGAATGTCTCATCTTTTATCGAGTTTAGTTTATAGTCATCAAGCACGGCTCTTAAAACATCTGTCGCGCGTTTTGCGGGTACCTTAATAACCTTATCTGCCGCGCGGCCAACGCCATCGCCAACGGTGCCGCCGCCTAATAAAACCTGGACCGATGGCAACACCCTTGTTCCCGCTTTTAACGAACTGCCGTGAAAACCAATATGTGCCAAGCCATGCTGTCCGCACGAGTTCATGCAGCCGCTTATTTTTATCTTGATCTCGCGATTGAATATAAACTCTTCGTATTCTGCATAAATCAAATCTTCCAAAACCCTCGAAAGCGTCATGCTGTTGGATATACCTAAATTGCAGGTATCAGTACCGGGACAGGTAGTAACATCAGCAACGCTATCAAAACCAGGCGCAGCAAAGCCTAATTCATACAAACCATTAAATAATGCGGGAAGCGCCTCTTTCCCGGCAAATTTTAAAAGTAATCCCTGGTTTTGGGTTATTCTTATTTCATCAGCAACATAGGGCTGAATAGCTGCCACCAATTTGCGCGCTTTATCGGTTGGTATATCACCCACCTCAACCTTAATGTATACGCCGTAAAAGCCTGATTGCTTTTGTTCAAAAACATTGGTAGCTAACCATTGCTCATAACGCAGCGGGTTGTTAACATCAACCACAGGATATTCGATAGGTTCCGGAATTGCGGGCAATGCCACCGCATCACGATTAATTTTAAAGGTTTTAACCTTGTTGGCTATTCGCTCAATTTTTGCCAGGCGTAAAACTTCTTCTAATCCCAGTTTTTGGATTAGGTACTTCATCCGTGCTTTGTTGCGATTGTTGCGTTCGCCGTAGCGGTCAAACACGCGGATAACAGATTCGATGTATGGAATAAGCTGATCCTCATGCAAAAACTCTTCAACAATATTGGCTAAAATGGGTTGTGCCCCGAGGCCGCCGCCCAGCATTACTTTAAACCCACGCTCATTATTGCTGTTGAGTTTTGGTATTAAGCCAATATCATGGATATAAGAAAACGCCGTATCTGCTTCATTTGATGAGAACGCAATTTTAAATTTTCGGCCCATTTCCTGGCATATAGGGTTGCGTAAAAAATAGGAAAATACGGCATGGGCATACGGCGAAACATCAAACGGCTCGTTCGGGTCTATACCGGCGGCAGGAGAGGAGGTGACGTTTCTAACTGTGTTGCCGCAGGCTTCGCGCAGGGTGATATCATCTTGCTCCAGCTCTGCCCAAAGTTGCGGTGTCCTGTCGAGGCTTACATAATGTACCTGTATATCCTGCCGGGTGGTGAGGTGCAGGTTGCCGCTGCCATAGGTGTCGGCTATATCGGCAATACGCAATAATTGTTTAAAGGTCACCTTGCCGAAAGGTAGTTTTATTCGCACCATTTGTACGCCGGGTTGGCGTTGCCCATAAACCCCACGCGCCAACCGCAGGCTCCTGAACTTTTCGTCGTGTATTTTACCATCACGAAAATCCCTTATTTTTTTTTCCAGATCAATAATATCTTTTTCAACAATTGGGTTCTCCAGTTCTGTCCGGAAGCTTTGCATGTTATTTTATTTATTTAATGTTATAAAAAAGCCCCTTTGGCTAAAGCTAAAGAGGCGTATGTTGTTTATATGTATAGCCTCACTCAACTGTTGTTAATACAGCAGCAAGCCATTTTGATGTTATATATGTACTTGTTAATTTGCATTCTGTCGGCAAATATAATATATAGTATATAGATTTAGTAGATTAATTTGAAATTATTTTGTTACTTTATTTAAATTACTTGTTTACGCTATAATTATTCAATTACTGTAAATTAAAATTTAATATAAGTATGCGGTTTTCCTAAACTTATTTCTTTTAATTTGAGCCTCGATCCGCTCAATATGAAAAATTACATTGCTCTTTTTATTTGCCTGCTTATTACCTCTGGCTTATTCGCTCAAAATGATACCGTGCAAAAGATTGTTGCGGGTCGTAAAAACGACATTGCCCAACAAAACAAGCCTTATGTTATTTTAATATCTGCCGATGGTTTCCGTTGGGATTATGCCGATAAATATCATGCAAAAAACCTGCTTGCTTTAGCAGGCGATGGCGTAAAAGCCGAATCGATGATACCATCTTACCCCTCGGTTACTTTTCCAAATCATTACACCTTGGTAACAGGCCTATATCCGTCGCACCAGGGAATAATTAATAACTCTTTTTATGATCCGGGCCGCAAAGAATTTTACTCCATGAGCAACAAGGTAAAAGTTGCCGATGGTACCTGGTATGGTGGCACGCCATTGTGGGTATTGGCCGAGCAGCAGCATTTGCTTGCCGCCAGCTTTTATTGGGTAGCATCAGAAGCGGCGATAAAAGACATGCGACCAACCTATTATTATGTTTATAACGAGCAAATAGATATTCATAAACGCGTACAGGCTGTTGTTAACTGGCTAAAACTACCGCCCGAAAATCGTCCGCATTTTATCACCTTCTATTTCCCGCAGGTTGACCACGCCGGCCATAGTTACGGACCGGATGCGCCCGAAACTGAACAGCAAGTACATTTTGTTGATGACGCTATGGGCGAGTTAACCAAAGCGGTAAAAGCCACCGGGCTGAATGTAAACTTTATTTTTGTATCAGATCATGGCATGACCAAAATTGACACTGAACACCCGGTAAGGATACCGGCAGCAATTGATACTTCGAAATTCACCGTATCGGGCGATGGAACGATAGTGGAACTTTATGCAAAGGATAAAGGCGCGATTACATCAACGTACGACCAGCTTAAAAAAGAAGCCGATACCTATAAAGACTATAAGGTATATTTAAGCCAGGACGTACCTGCTTATTTGCATTATAATAAAAGTGATGACCGCTTTAACCGCATCGGCGATATATTGCTGATACCAAACTGGCCCAAGGTATTTAATCTTAATAATCGCAGATTGTCGCCCGGCACACACGGGTTCGACCCAACGGTTGTAAAAGATATGCACGCCACTTTTTTTGCGTGGGGGCCTGCATTTAAATCGCACTTAAACATACCTGCATTTCAAAATGTAGATGTGTATCCACTGGTTACCGATATTTTGGGATTAAGTTATACTGATAAGATTGATGGAACCAAACAATTGGCTAATGAAGTGTTGGTGAAACCGTAGTTTTTAGTCCGAAGTTTTGAGTCGGAAGTCTTAAGTCCCTGATCGGATAAAATTTCAGACTTTCGACTAAGAGCTTTGAACTTAAGACTTCGGACTAAAGACTCAGGACTTCAATAAAAGCGTATTCTCCCTCGCAATTATATCAGCGATACTGGTTTCGGTCAATATCTTTAAAGTAGCATCGCGCACATCTACAAAAACATCCCGGATGCCGCAGGTGGTTTCCTGGTGGCATTCTTCGCATTTATGATAGAAATTGAGGCTGGCGCAGGGCACCATTGCAATGGGGCCATCAGTAATGCGCATTATGCTTACGAGGTAAATATCTTTCGGATCTTTGTTTAAACTGTAACCGCCGCCTGCTCCTTTTTTACTGTATAAATATCCCGCATTGCGCAAGTCGAGCAATATTTGTTCGAGAAATTTTTTGGGGATATGCTCCAGCTCTGCAATTTTTGAAATTTGCATCGGGGGTTTATCGGTATTCTTCCCCATTATCACTAATGCTTTTATCGCGTACTTGGTTTTTTTGGATAGCATTTTATAAATATAACTCTCAAACTTAAAGAAACTATTGCTGAGACGCAAAAAATGTATAGCGCCCTCTAAACGGCGTAGCCGTCATTCACACCTAAACAAAAATAAACAATAGTGAATAATCTCTCCAGGTTCGCCGCTGCTAAAGCTATGGCGTATGAAGGTAGACTTTTTATTTTTTGTAAATAGTAATAATTATATACCTTAGCCACAGGAAATGGTGTCTTCCTTTTAAAAACCGCATTTGCTGATGGCGCCTACAAATTAACTATCGTTTTTACATACGATGTAAACTATTTGCAGGTGAAAAAAATTATTTTCCAACAATCAAAAGATCTTCTTCGTATTATTTTAGTGATTATCCCTGTTGCCATTTTTATAGGCAGCATGATTGCGCTGTTCTTATGGTTGCTAAATTTAGCTATACATTTTAGGTTTAATCATAAATGGTTATTGTATTTATTGCCGTTGGCAGGCCTCTTAATACATATTATCTATCAGTCTGGAGGCAAATCATCCGAAAACGGAAACAACTTGCTTATTGACGAGATTCATCAGCCAGGCGGCGGCGTACCTAAACGCATGGCTCCAATTATCCTGTTAACTACAATTATAACACACTTGTTTGGCGGTTCGGCAGGCCGCGAGGGAACGGCAGTGCAAATTGGCGGCAGCATTGCAGCTATGTTTGGCAAGTGGTTTAAGCTGGATGCCGCACAAATGAAAATATTGCTGATAGCTGGTGTAGCCGCCGGCTTTGGCGCCGTATTTGGCACACCATTAACCGGGGCCATATTTGCCATTGAGGTTTTAACTATCGCAAGCATGGAATACAAAGCGTTTTTCCCTGCACTTATAGCGAGCATTATTGCTGATGTCACTGTAACGGCCTGGGGTGTACATCATACTGCCTATCATATTGCTCTGATTGCTAAAATTCCTTACTTCTTATCAGCCTACCTGCCTTTTGATATGCTGTTGATAGGTAAAGTAATCCTGGCCGCTGTAATTTTTGGATTGGTTAGCTACCTGTTTGCTGTAGCTGTGCATCAAATCAAGTCGGTTTTTTTAAAGTTGTTTAAAACAACATGGCTAATACCTGTTTTAGGGGGGTTAATTATTATTGCTATAACTTATCTATTGGGCAAACCTGATTATTTAAGTTTAGGCGTGGATGCCGAATACCCGGGCACTGTTACTATTCCCTCGGCATTTCAACCGGGTGGTGCAGACACGTGGAGTTGGTTATGGAAAACCATTTATACGACTATCACTTTAGGCACAGGTTTCAAAGGGGGAGAGGTAACGCCATTATTTTATATTGGCGCTACTTTGGGTAACACATTAGCCGGATTATTAAATACCCCGGTAAGCCTTTTTGCCGCGCTGGGTTTTATAGCGGTATTTGCGGGCGCAACCAATACGCCTATTGCCTGTACATTTATGGGCATTGAACTTTTTGGGAGTGAGCATGCTTTGTTATTTGCTATAGCCTGTTTTACAGCTTATTTGTGTAGTGGTCATACAGCAATATATTCGTCGCAACGAAAAATGCACGGTGAAACCACAAAAAGGCCGGGCAGGTACTTGCATTTAAAACTATATAAGTACAAAGTGGATTTGAAAAAGAATAAACTATGATATTGTTTAATTTGAAAAGAGCAATTCCTTACTTATAAGTACTTTTTTCATATTCCGTAATCGATATTTTTCTATTTAAAACTATATTGCGGCACGTTTGGAGATGATTGGATTAAATAAATCGTTTTTATAAAATTAAAAATTATTGATTACCATTAGATTAGCGTTAGAAAATGTGTTTTAACAACATTGTTACTTCAACATAAGCTATAATTTATCACTTTTACATGCCCTCTAATTATAAGGATTCTATCTTTAAAAATCCGGATAAAAATTTTAATTTAATAAAACACAACTCTTTCAAATTTAAGTTGTTAATGATTACATCATGCCGTTTTAGCCGGTTAATATCATATAATATGGGTGCTTTTCGCTTTTTCTTACTTATTGGTTTGTTTTTAATTTCTTCGTTTACCTTTGCTCAAACCAACCGCAGCAGCGTGTTGGCACCGCCATTGGTTATACCCGATACAAATAAAAAAATAACCGTAGGCGCCAAGGATACCAATATCAATCATACCAATTTATTTTTCACACTGAGGCAATGTATTGATTATGCTTTACTACATCAGCCTGCTTTGAACCGGTCGTTAATAGGCCAGGATATTACGAAAGAAACCAACGCCGTAAATTTAGCGGCATGGTTGCCGCAGGTTAATGCAAGCGGCAATTTAACGCATTATATACAGGTCCCGGCTAATACAGTAGTTGCAACCGGCGGCGGTACTGCCACTACAACCGGCAGAGGGGTAATAGCTAATAGTTTCGTTCCCGAACTGGCGGTATCGCAGGCTATATTCAGTCCAACCCTTTTATACACGCATCGTACCGCGCCATTATTGGTTGAAGCATCCAAAGAAGTTACTGACAGTACCAAGATATTTTTGGTTTCATCAATAACCAAATCATTCTACAGCGTATTGCTCACACTTGAGCAGATAAATATATTTAAAGAAGATACAACACGGTTGGGCAAAAATGTTCGTGATACCTATCACCAGTACATCGGCGGTATTGTAGACGAAACAGATTACGAAGAAGCTGTAATTACGTTAAATAATTCGAAGGCGCAATTAAAACAGGCCAATGAAAATGTTACCCCGCAGTTTGCCGCCTTAAAGCAATTAATGGGCTACACGCCCGAGCTTCCGCAGTTTAATGTGAGTTTTGACACTACGCAAATGATGCAAGCTATACACATTGATACCGCGCAGCAGTTACGTTATGAGAACCGGATAGAATTTAAACAATTAAATACACAAAAGATATTACAGAACGAATTGATACACTATTATAATTTCCAGTGGGTACCAACTGTATCCGCGTTTTTTAATTATGACCTCACATTTCAAAACAACAACTACGGTAATCTTTTAAGTTCATCGTACCCAACTTCCTTAATTGGTTTATCGTTCAGTGTACCCATTTTTACAGGGTTTGCGCGACTGCATAATGTTCAAAAAGCCAAGCTACAGGCGAAATTGCTCGACTGGGATGAGACAGATCTCAAGACACTTATAAATACGCAATACACTACCGCATTAGCCAATTATAAAGGAAACTTTTATAATTTACAGTTATTGCAGAAAAACGTTTCACTTGCAGAGCGCACCTATTGGGTGGTAACCTTGCAATATAAATCAGGCGTTGTCGCTTATCTAAACGTAATTACTGCCGAATCAAATTTAATATCATCCGAAATTAGCTACTTAAACGCGTTATTCCAGGTATTATCAAACAAGATAGACCTGGAAAAAGCAATGGGAAGCATTACCTATTAACAATGTATAAAATCAACAACCGCTCCATGAATAGAGTTATATTAAACACGCTGCTAATTAGCTGCCTTTTATTGGGAGCTTGTAAAAAAAAGGTAACGCCGCCAAATCCTGAAATACCCGTAAATCTATTTAAGGCAAAATTGCAAACTGTATTGTATTACGACAAATATCCATCGACCACGGCAGCTTTAAGCCAGGATAATTTGTTGCCACAGGTAACAGGCGCTATTACCGGGATATTTTTTACTGAAGGTCAATTGGTTAAAAAAGGCCAAAAATTATACGAAATTGATGAACGCATATACCAGGCCAATTATGATGCCGCAGTAGCCAATGAAAAGGTTACTGAAAGCACACTTTTACAATCAGAGCAGGATGCGGAACGTTACGAATATTTGAACAAATATAACGCAGTTGCCAAGCAACTGTATGATCACGCTATGATCACGTTGGCAACATCAAAAGCACAGGTAAAATCGGCAGAGGAAGCAGTAAAATCTGCAAAAACAAATTTAATCTACGCTACTATTTATGCGCCTTTTAACGGCACAATAGGCTTTAGCCAGGTAAAAATGGGAACTGTAGTATCACCGGGAACGGTTTTAAATACAGTTTCGACAGACGATCCGATGGCTGTTGACTTTATCATTAACGAAAAGGTATTGCCAAAATTTGAAAAGTTGAAAGAAGTAAAGAACCAGGAACGCGATTCGTTATTTACGCTACTATTACCTGATAACTCGCTTTACCCCGAGACAGGAAAAATTACAATAATTGATAGGGCGGTTGATTCGCAAACCGGATCAATACGTGTAAGACTGGTTTTCCCCAACCCAAAACATTATCTAAGGGTGGGTATGAGCGGTAATGTACGTGTACATAACCAAGACACCAAACCACAACTGGTGTTGCCAAACAAAGCCGTAGTAGAGCAAATGGGCGAGTATTTTGTATTTGTTGCGAAAGATAGTTTGGTTAATAATCCAAAAATGGGTAAAGATTCGGTAACCAAAAAGATGGCTGTGCTTTTAGCGCATCAGAAAAAAGTGATTACAGGGCAAACCATTGGGCCAAACGTGGTAATAAAAAGCGGAATAGACGAGGGTGACCGGGTTATCACAGATGGCCTGCAGTCGTTGCACGACGGCTCGAAAATAACTACAGCTAACAAAGCCCCCGGCGGTAAAGGCGGTAAAGGTGGCAAAACAGAATAGTGGAAACAGACAATTGATACACCTTGTGCTTTTAGCTAATAAATAACCTATGATTGCTAATACTTTTATAAAAAGGCCTGTAACGGCGATAGTTATATCGATTGTACTGGTAATTACCGGTACAGTTTGTATACTGTTGTTGCCAATAGACCAATATCCAGATATTACACCGCCTATTGTACAGGTAAACGGCCAGTTTACCGGTGCCGATGCCCAAACAGTTGAGCAAACTGTTGCCACGCCCATTGAAGAACAGGTAAACGGAACGCCGGGCATGGAGTACATGCAGAGCAATAGTACCAACAATGGGCTGATGCAGTTGAATGTTACCTTTAAAATAGGCACTGATATTGATGTAGCTGCACTGGATGTTCAAAACCGGGTTAGTATCGCATCGCCATTATTGCCGGCTGTTGTAAGCCGTTTGGGACTAACAGTTAGGGCTGTTAACCCGAGTATGCTGATGATGGTGGCCATTTACGCGCCGAAAGATTCACATAATATCACCTTCCTTGACAACTACACCAACATATTTGTCCAGGATGCGTTGTTGCGGGTGCCGGGGGTGGGCAGCATCAATCGTTTTACCGATGATTTTAGTATGCGTATATGGATGAATCCCCAAAAACTTGCATCCTATAGTTTAACTCCGTCTGATGTTATAGCGGCGCTCAACGCGCAAAACGTGCAGGTAGCTGCAGGTACAGCTGGTGTGCCGCCACAATCATCCAGTCAAACTTATGAGTTGGGTATTTTGGTTAATGGGCGTTTAAGCAAGGTATCCGAGTTTCAAAATATAATTATAAAAACCATTCCGAGCACAGGCGAATTGGTTTATATGAAAGACATTGCCCGTGTTGAGTTGGGTAAATTTACGTTCTCCAGTAATTCGTTTGTTGATGGCCACCGGGCATCCTACCTGCAAATATACCAGGCACCGGGAAGCAACGCCCTGCAAACCGCCAAAGGCATTTATGATGAGCTGGCCAAACTAAAGCAAACTTTCCCTACCGATGTTGAATACAGCGTTCCGTTCGAATCGGTAACCGTAGTAAAGGTTTCTATGCAGGATGTGGTTGGTACCCTGTTAAAAACATTGGGACTGGTTGCACTTGTGGTATTTGTGTTTTTGCAAACCTGGCGCTCAACGCTTATCCCGGTTTTAGCTATCCCGGTATCTATATTTGGTACGTTTTGTTTCTTTATACCGCTTGGTTTTACCATTAATACACTAACCATGTTTGGCTTCGTGCTGGCCATAGGTATTGTGGTGGATGATGCCATCATTGTGGTGGAAGCTGTACAGCATTATATCGATCACAATAAAATGTCGCCTAAAGAAGCTACCTACCAGGCCATGAAAGATATTTCGGCACCGGTTGTAGCTATCGCGCTGATATTGGCGGCGGTGTTTGTACCGGTAGGATTTATTCCGGGCATAGTTGGTCGGTTATATCAGCAGTTTGCTATCACAATCGCTATATCGGTTATGATATCGGCGTTCATCGCGTTATCATTAACCCCGGCACTTTGTACTTTACTTCTAAAACCAACTGATGCCAACCGCAAACCAAATTGGCTTGACAGGCAATTTGCCAGGTTCAATAAATGGTTTGATAAAATAACGGTTAACTATACTCACGGCGTAAAGAAAAGTATTTCGGGTGCGCGGTATGTGGTGATCTTATTAATATGTATTTGTATAGGCACCTACTTTTTATTCCAGGGAAAGCCGTCAGGGTTTATACCATCGGAGGATGATGGAAACTTGTATGTTACTTTCCAATTGCCCCCGGCATCATCAACAGCACAATCTGTACAGCTAATGTCTAAGCTAATGAAGGTAGTTGGCGCTACGCCAGGTGTGGCGCATTATGCTGCTTTGTCGGGCTTAAACGTGGTAACTAATGCAAGTAACTCTAATAACGGTACCATTTACTGCCAATTGGCACCGTGGGATGACCGTACCAAGGAGAGCGAACAGGTGCCGGGAATCATCAGCGTGATGCAGAAACGTATAGCAGATGCCGGTATAAAAAATGCCGATGTAGAAGTTATACAACCATCGCCATTACCGGGTGTAGGCTCGACAGTTGGTTTTAGTATGCAGATAGAGCAACGAAGTACCAATGATGATATCCATGCTTTTGAAAAAGTGGTGAATAACTTTGTTATCCAGGCCAACAAAAACCCTGCAATAACCAAAGCGTTTACTTTCTTCACCGCCCACACACCAAATTATAACCTGACAGTTGATCGCGAAAAATGTGAAAAGATGGGTGTTAACGTAGCCGATGTATTTACCACGATACAGGCCTTTATGGGCAGTTTGTATATTAATGATTTTACCACCTATAACCGTACTTTCCACGTGGTTGTGCAGGCCGATACCACATTCCGTAACAACATAACCGAAATGAATAAGTATTACGTTCGCAACCAGGCCGGTACAATGGTGCCACTTGGAACGCTTATCAGTTATACGCCGACTGAAGCAGCGCCGTTGATATCACACTTTAATATATTCCGTACTGCCGAAATAGACGGCTCGTCTGCCGAGGGGCATAGCAGTACAGACGCGCTGAAAGCTTTACAGGATTTGGCAGGTAAAATTTTACCTGAAGGTTATACATACGAGTTTTCGGGTTTAAGTTATGAAGAGCAAAAGGCAGGTTCAACAACTATTTATATCTTCCTGTTCTCCATCACGTTTGTATTCCTGTTTCTTGCGGCGTTGTACGAAAGCTGGTCTGTACCGTTCTCGGTATTGCTTGCGGTGCCAATCGGGGCGTTTGGAGCAATAGTGGCGCTTTTTTTAGTGCCCGGTTTAACCAATAATGTTTACGCGCAAATAGGCTTGATAACGTTGATCGGCCTTGCTGCCAAAAATGCTATTTTGATAGTAGAATTTGCCAAGGTACGGGTTGACAGGGGCGAGGATCTGATCAAATCTACCCTCGATGCGGTAAGCCTGCGTTTGCGGCCTATTATCATGACATCGCTGGCATTTATATTGGGTGTATTGCCGCTTGTTTTTGCTACCGGCGCGGGCGCGGTAGCGCGGCAAACTATTGGTTTAACGGTTCTTGGTGGTATGCTTGCAGCATCGTCTATCGCCATATTTATTGTGCCTGTATTGTATGTGATTATCACCAGGGTATCGTATGGTAAAGAGCAATTGGCTTATTTAAAGGCGCATCATCAAGAATTATTAGAAAAAGAAAAGAAAGTAGAAGCACAAAATATTGACCCTGAGTTAGAGTACGAGATAACAAAATCGCGTGAAACGGGTAAATCTGACCATATATGATTGCGAATACATTTATCAAAAGACCGGTAACTGCAATTGTAATATCTGTGGTGTTGATGATATCGGGGATAATCTGCTTGTTTAACCTGGCGGTTGACCAATATCCTAATATATCGCCGCCAAGTGTTTCTGTCAGTGCTTCGTATACCGGCGCCGATGCGCAAACGGTTGAACAGCAAATAGCCACGCCGATAGAAGAACAGGTAAACGGTACACCGGGCATGGAGTACATGACCAGTACCAGCACCAATAGTGGCGGCATGAATATAAGGGTGACTTTTGATATTGGCACCAATGTACACATAGCAGCACTTAACGTTCAAAACAGGGTGGGTATAGCAGCACCGTTGTTACCATCGGTGGTAAGTAAACTGGGTACAACAGTTCGTGCCAGTAATCCCGACCAGTTAATGCTGGTTGCTATTTTTTCGCCTCATAAAACACACGGGATAACCTTTTTAGATAATTATACCAGCACATTTATTGTTGATGCGATATTACGCGTTCCCGGTGTTGGGGATGTAAGCGCACGTACAGACCAATTTAGTATGCGCGTTTGGATGAATCCGGATAAAATGGCTTCCTACAATTTAACGCCGGCTGATATAACAGCGGCATTAAACGCACAAAATGTATATGTAGCAGCAGGTTCTGTTGGCACGCCGCCACAAAGTTCGTCTCAAACAAGTGAAACCGGCATATTGGTAAACGGTATGCTTAACAAGGTTAAGGACTATGAAAAAATTGTTGTAAAAACCAACCCCGACAGCAACCGGATCGTCTATTTAAAAGATATTGCCCGGGTTGAATTGGGTAAGTTCACTTTCTCCAGCAACGCATTTGTTGATGGTAACCGGGCATCTACTATACAGATATTCCAATCGCCGGGAAGTAATGCACTGCAAACCGCCCAAAATGTTTATGCGGAGCTTAACCGCTTAAAAAAATCTTTTCCATCGGATGTTGATTATGTGGTTCCATTTGAGTCGATAACCATTATCAAAGTTTCCATGCAGGAGGTTATCGGTACTTTGTTAAAAGCGCTTGCATTGGTTGCTATCGTGGTATTTATATTTCTGCAAAACTGGCGGTCGACCATTATTCCCATATTGGCAATACCGGTATCCATTTTAGCTACTTTTTGCTTTTTTATCCCGCTTGGGTTTACTATAAATACGCTTACCATGTTCGGATTTGTGCTGGCTATCGGTATTGTGGTGGATGACGCGATTATCGTCGTCGAGGCGGTGCAGCATTATATTGATGAGCAGGGTATGTCGCCCAAAGAGGCTACGTATAACGCCATGAAGGAGATATCCGCCCCGGTAATAGCCATCGCACTTATTTTGGCATCGGTATTTGTTCCCGTTGGGTTTATACCCGGCATTGTGGGCCGATTGTACCAGCAGTTTGCTATAACCATTGCCATATCGGTAATGCTGTCAGCGTTTATAGCTTTGTCCTTAACGCCCGCGTTGTGTACCCTGCTTTTAAGGCCTAGCAAACCGGTTACTGATAAATCTAACTGGTTGGATAAGGGCTTTAACTGGTTTAATAAAGGGTTTGAGAAAATAACCGGTAAATATACAAATGGTGTAAAGCATAGTATTAAAGGAGCAAGGTATGTGGTAGTCATATTGGTATGTATTTGCGTTGGCACTTTCTTATTATTTAAGAGCAAACCATCGGGGTTTGTACCGCCTGAAGATGGTGGTCGTTTATATGTAACCTATACCATACCCGAAGCATCATCAACCACCCAATCGGTACAAGTGATGGAGAAGTTGATGAAGATAGTAGCATCGACACCGGGTGTGCAACACTATACTGCCATATCAGGTTTTAATATATTAACCGGCGGTGCCAACTCCAACAACGGCTCTATGTTTTGTATGCTTAAACCATGGGATGAACGTACAACCAAGGAAACGATGGTGCCGGGTATTATGGATGTACTTAAAGCGCGTATTGCCAAAGCGGGTATAAAAAATGCCGATATTACAGTGGCTCAACCTCCTCCAATCAGGGGTATTGGACAGTCGGCAGGTTTTGCTATGCAAATTGAAGAAGGCAGTTCAACGGATGATATTTATGCCTTTGAAAAGGTAGTTAATAAGTTTGTGAGGGCAGCCAAAAAAATACCGGCTATCTCTACTGCAAAGAGTGCCTTTTCTGCCCATACGCCAAGTTTTGATTTGAGCGTTGACAGGGTAAAGTGCCAAAAATTGGGGGTTAATATCGGGGACGTATTTAATACCATGCAAGCCTATATGGGCAGTATATTTGTAAATAACTTTACTTTATACAATCGTACCTATCACGTTGTTATACAGGCTGATACCGGCTATCGGGCGTTGATAACCAATATGGATAAATATTATGTGCGCAACAGCGTAGGCAATATGCTGCCGTTAAGCGCGGTTATCAGCTACAAGCCATCTATCGCGGCGCCACTTATCAGTCACTTTAATCTGTTCCGTTCGGCGCAGGTTGACGGGGCCATACCTGAAGGATATAGTAGCGGGCAATCCATTGATGCGTTTAAAGAATTGGCTGCTAAAATGCTGCCGAGAGGCTATACTTATGAATTTTCAGGGTTAAGTTACGAGGAAATAAAGGCAGGGTCGCTTACCGTATATATATTCCTCTTTTCTATAATTTTTGTATTTCTGTTCCTTGCCGCCTTATATGAGAGTTGGTCGGTACCACTTTCAGTTATGCTAGCTGTGCCTATAAGCGCATTCGGAGCTATTGTTGCATTGGAATGCGCACCCGGGATAACCAATAATGTTTACGCGCAAATAGGGCTGATAACATTGATTGGTTTATCGGCAAAAAATGCCATCCTTATTGTTGAGTTCGCTAAAATCAGGGTTGACAGGGGAGAAGAGCTAATCAAATCTACACTGGAAGCCGTACGGTTACGTTTACGCCCCATTATTATGACCTCTATGGCATTCATATTGGGTGTATTGCCATTAGTATTGGCAACCGGCGCAGGCGCGGCATCAAGAAACACGATAGGTGTTACGGTATTGGGCGGGATGATTGCCTCATCAACCATATCTATATTTATTGTGCCGGTACTGTTTGTATTGTTTACCCGCTTTGGCTATGGAAAAAAACAATTGGCTTACCTGCATGCCCATCATGAAGAGTTAATGGAAAAGGCCGAACGGGTGGAAGCTCAAAATATCGACCCGGAACTGGAATATGAAATTGCGCTTGAAAAAGAGCGCACAGAATCTGAACGAAATGGCCGGGGGAAGGACAAGACATAGCTAAAATTATTGATAGCTACCGCCTGACCCACCTCCACCGAAATCGCCACCACCAAACTTATTATTTGATGCCGCAGGCGCAGCGTTAGGTGTATGGCCCAGGGTTTCGCCGATAATTAGGGACTCTACTTTTATACGATCCATTATGTCGGCTTTGCCGGTATCTGTATAAGTGAAACCATGCGGACTTGACTTCAGATATTTTATCGCTCCGTAAACGACTGCTATTAAAATAATGCCGCCAAGTGTTAACGCTGCTTCTGTTGATAGTATATGGTGATAGTTACGGAAGGTTACTATGGATGCAACAATAAGCGACAATCCGATACGCAATAAAATGGTGTTCTTGTTATAAATACCTTTAAATATATAGGTAAAGGGCAGCACCATAGTCCATATCCAAAAAAACCAGCCAAAGGGTATTTGCCCTCTTATGGCGGTATTGTTTATTTGCCCGCTTAATTCATCAACTATATAATAATTGCCGGCAGCATAAAGCGCAATAAGGCTTATTGTTTGTACAACTATAAGGCAATTTTGATAATATGATGCCTCAGTTTTTTTATTGAGTTGGAACGATAATATATACATCGTTCCCGATACGATCATCATGATAAATGGCATTGTGGTTATACCAAATGCGCCAATACTTTTCCATGTAAAAAACACGATGCTTAAAAACGCGAGGCAGGTTATGGCGTTCATTACTGTGTCGGCAAAACGGAGCGTGAGATACAAGCTTAGGATGCATATAAATACACTAATTTCTATATAATGATTATGATAAGAGTTGGAATCTAAACTGGATAGCATCCAAACGAAGCCGCCCACAACGAACCCACAACATATCCACAACAAGGCATCATCCACACCCGATCGGTAATGGTTCTTTTTTCTGACCATTTGTTCCAACGCAATATAAACTGCCATGCCAAAAATGTATGCCCAGCCGAACCAGTCACCTACACGTCCCGAAAACAGCATTAGGCTTAGCAGCCCAAAAGAGAAGAATACAATAATAAAGGTTAATATAAACAGGCCGATGCGTATAAATATTCCCGGTGTATAAAAACCAACCGGGTATTTTTCCTTAACCAATTTTATCTCATCAACGGTAATACAGTTTTCTTCATGTGCATCGTCTATTTGATGATGAACATGAAGGTTGTTTAGCCATGTTTTGTTATAAATAATCATGTTGCTTTTAATCTATTGTTGATATTGATCAATAAAAAAACCAAACCTAAAGCAGATAATATAAAATAGAGAAAGGCTATATAGGCGATCATTATGCCATTGGAACTAAACAGTCCACGCATTAATAAACAGCTTACTGCTATATAACTGTATAAAACCATCAGTACCAAAAAGTAGAAACCCTTATCTTTAAATGCGTCCATATAAAGTATGTATGCCATTCCCAATAAAGCAAAAAGAAACAGTACCGAATAACCACTATTATAATTTAAGCCATAACCGGCTATCAATCCTATAAAACATATATGAATACCATAATGCTGGTAACTGAATTTAAAGTGACCTTTCAGGCTATATTTACCTGTAAGTAACGCAATAGCTAAAAGAAAAATGCCGAAAGCTATATAGGTATAAATAATAGTTTGGCTGTTAAATGTATGACCAAGCAATAATTGTTTGGGTGTAACAGATATGCCCAGCCAAAGACCTAAATTGGCTATTGCCATTGCTAAAATCCCGATATGATCAAAATCATAGGCAATATAGAACAGCACCAACATGGGTATAAAGGTAGCCATGCCATAATTGGTACCAAAAATGTTGTATTGGTACTGTATATAGCCAATAAATATTAAAAAGGCGGTGGTGCCTAATAGCAATATAAAATCAAAAAATGTAGTTGGCGACTTAACTCTTGATTTACTGAACGGCTGTTTATGTTTATAACAATACAGAAAACAACCGATTGATACTAAGGCTATAAATGCCAAAACGGCCTGGTGGCCAATGGTATCGATGTTTTTGTAAACCAAAATGCCCAAACCCGATGTTAACGATAGGATACCGATATAGAGCAGGGTTTTTATTTCCCAATAAAGAGAGAACAGGGGATGTAAGTGTTTTTGTTCGGTTTTTTCAAAAGTTGCATCACTGATCAACCCTTCAGCATGTAATTTATTAAAGAGTTGACCATCCATTGGTTTAAAGTTTGTGAAGCGGTAATCAATTATACAAAAATTAATACTGCTATTCCAAATTTAAGTCTCCAAAAAAATCCAGGTAATGGTATTTAAAAGTTACTAATAGACTACTTGCCCGAACTTGATTTTTTTAAAGTGTGCAGATGCCTCTCCGTCGATGGATTTTGCCTCCTTGCAGATTTTGATTTGTTGAAGCTATATTCCTTTGTAATATTGTAAAAGAGGTAGTTAAGAATGTAATATTAATAATTGTCACTTATTGGATTTCTCCAGAGTTTCTTCAGATTTTTTTAACATATTTAAAACAAAACTATTTACCATTATGAAATTCAAATTAGCCCCTATTATTGTTTGCTTGCTGCTAATTGTTTGCAGCAGCATGACTGTGCCGCCTGCAAAAAGCAACCGGTTATATGTGTCTGATTATGAGAATGTGTTAGGCACATCCCTCGAAATAAAAATAGCTGCTGCCTCAAACGATAACGCGAAAGTTACAGAAGATAAGGCAATGAATGAAATTGAGCGCCTAAATAAAATATTAAGCGGATATGATGCAGCGAGCGAGTTTAGCCGTTGGATGCGTACCGATAAACAAGCTGTAAAAGTATCGCCCGAACTTTTTGAAGTGCTTAACCTGTTTGATAAATGGCGCACACAAAGCGGTGGTGCATTAGATGCATCGGCCGAAGTAGTTGGCAAAGTTTGGAAAGATGCCGCGAAACGCAACGCTCAACCAACTTCAACTGAATTAATGGCAGCCGTGGCAAAGGTAAAACAAACGCATTGGACTTTAAACGCAACAAACCAAACCGCAACCCATTTGGACGACGCACCGCTAATGCTTAATTCGTTTGTGAAAAGCTACGTGATGAACAAGGCTTGCGAGGTCGCTATGGCATCGGCGGGAACAACGGGAATTGTATTAAACATAGGCGGCGACATTGTAGTGCGTGGCAAACATACCGAGCAAATACAAGTAAGCGACCCGAAAGCTGACGCGGAGAATGATGCGCCAATTTCTACGCTTTCTATCAATAATAAAACAATAGCTACAAGCGGTAACTACCGCCGGGGCGAATTGGTGAACGGCCAATGGCACTCACACATTGTTGACCCGCGTACAGGCCTGCCCGCTGATAAAATTATTAGCGCTACTGTTGTCGCAGATAATGCTACAGATGCAGGTGCATTAGCAACGGCGTTTAACGTATTAACACCCGAAGAAAGTAAAACACTTGCTACCACGGTACCGAAAGCTGAATATATGATCATTACCAGTGACGGAAAGCGTATCGAGAGCAAAGGATGGAAGAATATGGAAATGGCTGTAGTTAAGCCGGTGGCTACTAAAGTTAATAAAGTATCTGCCGATAAAACCTGGGACCCTAACTACGAACTACAGATAAACCTGGAGCTAAACCAAATCATGGATGGGCGCGCAAAAAGGCCGTACATAGCTGTGTGGATAGCAGAGAAGGATAGAAAGCCCGTACGCAGTATTACCCTTTGGTATAATAAAAACAAATACCTTGACGAAATGACCTCCTGGTATGATGCCTATTATACCAAATTTGCCGATGCTGATAAAAGCGTAAGTTCCACAACAAGCGCAACACGCCCTGCCGGAAAATACAGTTTAAAATGGGATGGTAAAAATGATAAAGGTGAGTTAGTGAAACTTGGCACCTATACCATTATGATAGAAGCGGCCCGCGAACATGGCACCCATCAATTAATGACGCAGGAACTGGATTTTACCAAAGCGCCTAAGCCGGTTACCTTACCCGGCAATGTGGAGATAGCATCGGCTTCGTTAGACTACGTTAAAAAAGCAGATGGTAAATAGTCCGGCCCCGCGGACATTGATCCGCAGACCAAAGGTTGAAAAGGAAAAAGAACCAAAGGCGGTATGGAAAAAGCGCACCGCTTTGTTTTCGCGTTGGCTGCATATTTATTTGTCGATGGTAAGTTTTGTTATCATCCTGTTTTTTGCGGTAACAGGTTTAACCCTTAATCATGCCGAATGGTTTGACGGCAAAGAGGTGGTGAAAAAATATACCGGCAAGGTGCAGTTAAAATGGGTGAAGGTGAAAGATACTGCTGCCATAGCCAAGCTGGAAATTGTACAATACCTAAAGCATACCAACCATTTAAAAGGCGAAATAAGCGATTTTATAATTGATGATAACCAATGCACACTAACCTTTTTAGGTCCCGGATACAGCGCGGGAGCCTTTGTAAACCGCGAAACCGGGGAGTATAAGATAACCGAAACCAGCCAGGGTTTTGTAGCTGTAATGAACGATCTGCACAAAGGCCGCGATACCGGGAAAAAGTGGCGTATCCTGGTTGATATAGCCGCAGTGTTTATGACACTGTTATCGTTAACAGGCATCATCATGATCTGCTTTATGAAGAAAAAACGTTTTAACGGGTTTGTATTGGCTATTGCAGGAGCGGTTATTTGTTATTTAGTTTATTATTTTTTGGTGCCGTAGGAGGCAGCCTGCTTAAAAAGAAAATTATATACGCGGTTTTATTGACCGAACGTTGTAAGTAAATCTCATATATTTTGCCTTCTTAGTTCTTAGTAACGCGGGCTATACCTGTTGTAATTCTCTCGCAATTATTAAATCATAAGTAGTTTGCAGCCCAATCCAGTATTCAGCACTGATGCCTAATGCAGCTTCTATTTTAACTGCTATTCGGGCATTAATATGGTGTTTACCCTTAAATAATTCGCTTAAATTACCAGGCAGCAAACCTATGCTTTTTGCAAAATCGGTTTTTTTCAACCCCCGTTCTTCAACTTCCTCCAAAAGAAATTCACCCGGATGAAAGGCAACAGGCGTTCTCAACTCATTACCCTCTTTATCAAATACATTTCCCATAGCTTCTTTTACACCAATGATCAATTATGAATAGTGATTACTTAACTCCTCTACATAAATAACTTCAAGCCTTATATTTTTCCCGTCTTTTTCAATGCGGAAAATAATCCTATATGCCTTTGAATTTCTTCAAAGCTACATTTTTCTTACAGTGCTCAATAAAAGAGTTTTATATCATAATTATTGAGCACACATCAGCTATTAACTTACCTATCAACCCAAACTTTTTTTTCTTCCAAGTGTACTCTAATGTGTTTGCTACTCTTATCATAGCGTCAAGAATAATTAAGCAGAGTTATGCATCAACCACAAAAACCAATCAACCGCGACCTGATAGAAACTATACTGGCCGTGCTGCTTTTTATCGGCCTGCTATATGCGCTGTACAATGTGCTGCAGGTGTTTTTCGGTGTATTGACGTTTGCACTGGTTTTTACGGTATCGTTTGCAAAACCATATAGCTGGCTGGCCCAAAAACTAAATCAAAAGAGAAAATTGGCGGGCGCATTATACGCGTTGCTGCTTATTTTGATCATAGCCCTGCCGCTTACATTTTTGATTGCGTCCATGAGCCGGCATATTAAGGACCTATCGGGGTGGATAGCGCTGGCCAAAACTCAGGGGTTACCTGCGTTACCTCCAAGCATTGTTAATTTGCCGTTTATAGGTAATAATATCGCTGAATTTTGGGAAGGTTTACGGCAGAGTCCAAAAGAGACTATTCATCTTCATGAACACCAATTAGATTTAATTCTGCACCATCTGTTAACAACCGGGTTGGGTGTTATAGGAGTGGCATTCGAGTTCATTTTAGGTATTATTATTTCCGCATTTATGTTGGAAAGAGGCGACAGGTTATACCTTCCGATTAAAGATACCATCCGTCACCTTGCCGGTGAAATGCAGGGCGACAGCCTGCTTGAGGCGATAAACCAGGCCATTAAGGGTGTATCTATCGGTGTGATGGGCACCGGGTTTATCGCGGCGTTTATTTCCTGGACGGGGCTGATGCTGGCAGGCATACCCTTTGCCATGGGCATAGCGGCATTAATCTTTTTCCTTGTGGTTATACAGGCCGGCGCATTGGTTGTTTGGATACCATTGGTTATCTGGTCGTTGATACAGGGCGATCACCGCACAAGTGTTATTCTTATAGTATACCTGGTGATCATTGCGATTGTTGACACCATTATTAAACCTATCCTGATAGCTAAAAGCGGAAAGCTGCCATTCCTCGTTCTTTTTTTAGGTGTAATAGGCGGTCTTGCCGCCTGGGGTTTTACCGGGATGTTCAAGGGAGCAATAATTACCGCCGTCTTTTATACAATTTTTAATAATTGGCTCGAAACCAAAAAAACACAACCGAAATCGCCCGCAGTTTAATTTCCACCACATTTTTAATACCTTAGTCTCATCAAACTTTGACACCCATGAAAAAAGTATCCGCTATTATTTGTGCATTTTTATTAGTTGCAAGTGCAACCAGCTATGCCCAGCTAACCCCGCAACCCAGTTCGAGCCAAACTATTGTGCAGGGCTTTGGCCTGGGTAGTATTAAATTAACCTACTCGCGCCCCGATGTAAAGGGCCGCAAAATATTTGGCGGAATGGAACCTTACGGAGTGGTTTGGCGCACCGGCGCTAATTCGGCAACGGTAATTAAATTTACAGATGATGTTGCCATAGAAGGCAAAAAGATACCTGCCGGCGAATATGGTTTGTTTAGTATCCCCGGTGAAAATGAGTGGACCATCATTATCAGCAAACAACCCAACCAATGGGGCGCCTATTCCTATAAAGAGGCTGACGATTTTGCACGCTTTAAAGTTAAAACTGAACACCTGACCGAGTTAACCGAGACCATGACGCTTGCTTTTACCAACGTCGCGCCAACCACCAGTGAGCTGCAAATGCGATGGGAGCATAGCGGTTTTACTGTTCACCTAACAACCGATGTAGACGCGAAAGTTATGGCACGTATCGATTCGGCCATGAATACAGCTAAAAAACCTTACTATGAGGCCATCATCTATTACTATAACAACAATAAGGACATGACAAAGGCTTTAGCATGGGCCAACGAACTGGAAAAGGATAAAGCATTTCCACCGTTTGTTCCTAAACTATGGAAAGCGCGTGTGCTATTGAAAAAGGGCGATAAAGCCGCTGCCATAGTCACCGCAGAGGAGGGTGTAAAAGCTGCTACAGAAAATAAGAGCGATGAATATGTGCGATTAAATAATGAAGTAATTGCGCAGGCGAAGAAGTAACCTGTTAAGAAAAATTTTAATATAAACTTTAAGTCAAGAAGTTGTAATTTTACATTATGGAATTGAAAATGGAAATCGGCCTGGATCAGCTAATAGAGGCCATTAAACAACTCCCTGCAAAACAACTTATTAAGTTAAAGGCAGAAATAAGCAGGACTATTCCCGATGATATAGAAAAAGAAGATTTTAAAAATTTCCTGTTGAAAGCACCTGTGTTTACCGAAGAGCAGGTATCACTTATAGAAGAAGCAAGAAAAAGTATAAATAAATGGGGGAAAAATTAGCATTGCTCGATACTTCTGTCCTTATAGAATTTTTTAGAAAAACCGACAAATCAAATTCCCGATTTTACCAGCTAACTGATACATTTGATGCATTTTGTATATCTGTTATTACCGAATACGAAATATTTATCGGAGCAACATCTACAGCTCAAAAAGAATATTGGAAAAATTTTCTTGAAAAAGTTAGAATTATTTCGCTTGATTCTGAAACCATTCAAACTGCTATTATTTAAAATGGGAAATTAAAAAGGACAAGTAACCTGATCGAATCTGCAGATCTTTTCATCGCTGCTACTGCAATACACAATAATTTGCCTTTGGCCACACTAAACAATAAGCATTTTGACAGGATAACAAGCTTGAAATTGGTTTTATGATTTGTCATTCTTTATATCCATCGCATATTTAACCACAGAGTTCACCAAGGTTTTTCACAGGGAAAACACTGACAAAATAACAAAGGCGGCTTGTAAATGGCCGCCTTTGTTTATCAAATCAAAATATTTACTTCTTAATATCTTCCAACCTGCCATTGCGGATGGATTTTGTTGGGTCTGTCCATTTAATGCCATCGGCTTTGGTATGAGGCAGTGTTTGCGGGTCTTCGCAGGCCATGTAAACCAATATGGCCGTTAAAACCGCGTTGTTTTTTACATCGTCAAAAATAACTTTGTCATACGTGTCGAGGTTGGTATGCCAGGTAATGGTACTATAGCCCCAGTTAAGCGCGCCCAATGAAAAGCCGGGTGCACCGGCAGTTACAAACGATGCATTGTCTGATCCCCCGGTACTTGGCGTTCCCGGGAAACGGGTTACAATACGTTTTTTAAGAGTATCAGGAACAGCAGCCAGCCACCTGGTTAAAAAGTCACCTGCATCTTTGAAGCCTTGCCCGGTAAGGTTTATGATACGGCCCGTGCCATTATCCTGGTTAAATAATGCCTGTAAGTTGTTTACAACATCCGGATGATCTTCCACAAACGCCCGTGAGCCGTTAAGACCCTCTTCCTCGCTGCTCCAGTCGCCTACAATGATGGTACGTTTAGGGTTTGGATAAAATTTCTTCAACAAACGCATGGCTTCCATCATGGTTAAGGTGCCTGTGCCATTATCGGTAGCGCCTGTTCCGCCGTCCCATGAATCAAAGTGAGCGGATAACATTACATATTCATTCGGCTTTTCAGAACCTTTGATAGTGCCAATAGTATTATAAGTTGGCATCATACCTAACTCTTTCGATTCGGTATGGATGCTAATGGTTGGTTTGCCGCCCGATTCGGCTAAACGGTATAATAGCCCATAATCCTCCAGCCCGATATCTACAGTTGGAACTTTTTTTGTATGTGCGTCAAATATTTTGTCGGCACCAAATGCTTTTGACCAGTAATTTGTTATGATACCTAACGCCCCTGCATCTTCGAGTGCTACAGGTAAGGTTCTGGTTGTTTTACCTGTTCTCCTTATTCTTTCTGTCCAGGCTCTTGCCATGCTTGCAGCATCCGCAGTTAATTTATCATAGGTTTGCGGTAATGCAAACTGTTTTAAATTATCATCGGGCCTGCCGGTTGGCGGGTTTACAGATATCATCACAAACTTGCCTTTTACAGCGGGTAGCCATTCCTTAAACGCGTTTGAATCGGCCAGGTCGGGTAATATTATAACCTCTGAAACTGTTGTTTTTTTACCCATGCCCGGACTCCAGGCTAATTGAGTACCCTGAAGTGATCTTACCCAAGGCGAAACCATGTCTATATGCGATATACCACGTTCCCAACCGCGCCATTCGCCCCATTTTTCGTTTTTGGCATCAATGCCCCAGCTTTTATAGGTGGCAACGGCCCAGTCGTTAGCCTTCTTCATTTGGGGCGAAGCCACCAGCCTTGGGCCAATTTCATCGAACAACTGATGGGCGAGGATTTGCAATTGCGAGTTACTCATTTCTTCCTTCATCATGGCATCAATAACATCCTGTTTTGATTGGGCGAAGGTTACGTTGCTGAAGAGCAGGAGGCTGGCAAAAAGCATACCTGCTTTAGTCCGGGCAAGGGCGGGGGAAAGGTCAGTTAATTTCATAAGTCTAATTTAGCAATTGTAACAATCTGTTACAATTATTTTTTTGACTATTATTACGGCATAAGTTTGAGGGTAAAAAAGTTATAATTGTTCAATCTGAATTTCTTTTAGCTTTTTACTAAATTATTTAAGGTGAATATGAAATTATATAAAGTTTTTTGCGCCGAAAAACTGCCTTTTTTAGACGAGGTTGCATCCTCATTTCCGGGCGTAGAAATTGATTACTGGCCCGGAGATACCGGCATCACTGACGATGCGTTAAAGACCGCATTTGATAATTACGAGGGTGTTGTAAGTACGCATACGGCTAAGGTAGACGGTAGATTGTTTGGTAACAACTTCAAAGTCAAGGCGATATCAAGCTACGGTACCGGGCAGGACAATTTGGACAAACCTTTCCTTGCCTCGAAAGGAATAGCTACCATTGCTATATACGATGAGTGTACTTATTCTACAGCCGAGTTGGCGCTGGCTTTGGGATTAAATTGTATCAGAAATATCAGTACATCAAGCGGTTACGTGAGAGAAGGTAAGTGGAAATCTGGTGGGTTAACCTTGTTTATGGGCGATAACCTGGTGAATAAAACATGGGGTATTGTTGGAATGGGTAAAATAGGCACCCGACTGGCAACGATGCTTAAAGTATTTGGCTGCAGGGTAATCTATACCGCTAATAATGACCATCATAACGAATGGGAATATTGCAGTAAAGAGGAGTTGTTGAAGCAGAGCGATATCGTTTCCTTACACATCCCGTTAAAGCCCGATACCATCAATTATATTGATGAACCTGAACTAAAATTGATGAAAAAGACCGCCATTTTAATAAACGTATGCAGGGGAAAAGTGCTCAATAATACTAAACTATACGAGTATTTAAAAAATGGCCTCATCGCCTGTGCCGCATTGGATGTTACTGATCCTGAGCCGCTAAATAATCCGGAAGTTATTGCTATTCCTAATTTATTGATAACGCCTCATATTGGTACCGCTGCCGCTTATACACGTAAGCAAATGACTTATGCTTCGATAAATAACCTGCTCGAACTGCTGAAAAAAATTGATTGAGTTTTGGTTAGTAAACCACACCCTTAACCTCAACCACCCCAAAGGCCGACATCCCCGTAATAACCAATACCTTGCCCGAATTGCGGGTTTGGCTAAGGTCGCGGCGTTTGTCTTCTACCGTTGCACAAAAGTTGGTTATATCTGTTTCAACGCGCCAATCGTTGGGTACTCTCAGTTTAACCTCGCCAAATGCCTGCAAAATGTCCAGTACCACCACGCCGCTTATATCAGCATAGGTAAAGTCGAGTTTGGTGCTGCCAAACACATTGTAAATTTTGCCGCCTAAAAAACTTTTTGAGATAATGGTCTTTTTTATTTCGCCGAAAATGATGGTCGAATTAACATAATCGTCCACATTGGATGCATAAGTTGATGATTGATCGTTCATAATATTAGTTTTTTGTTGACCAAAAGTATCGGATGCATATAGCATGATATAGTCAAACTTTGCCGAATATTTAAAGTTGTCGGTAAAACAGGGGATTGAGTCGGTAAAAGAATTACTTTATATCCTTGTTTATATTAAACTATCAGCTATTTATTGGCGATATCATTTATTTCATGTATTACTGCGTCTAATTTCTCGATGGCCTGTTTAAGATAATGGAATATTTGCAGGTTATGGGTGCTTGTTATATCTTTTTTCTCAAAAAGGTTTATTAAACCAATAATGCTTGCCACCGGGCTTCGCAGTAAATGTGAATTTTTATAGGATATTGTGGTCAATTGATCTATTTTTTCTTTAAGCTGATCCTGCAACAAAACCGTTTCTGTAACATCTTCTGCAATTGTAGTTATTTTAAGCGGATAGCCGTTTTTGTCCCTTTTTGAAACCAGCTTGCGGGTATATAACCAAACATAATTGCCATCAGCCCGCCGGTAACGCGCTGTCATTTCAATTACTTCATCTTTTGACGAATGGATGATCTTGTCAATGGCTTCACGCATTGTTGGCAGGTCATCGGGATAGATCAAATCCTCAAAGAAATTGTGGCTGAATTCATAAAATTCCTTTTTAGAATACCCTAAAATCCGCTCACCCACGCCACTTGAAAAAAGTATTTGATGACGTTGAAAATCATACGATTGAAATTCAACATGCGATACCTCTATAAGCGATTTTAAAAATTTGCAGCCGGGTTGCATTTTAATAAAATTAGGTCATAAACTAACAATTAATACAATAAACATAAATGCTACAGAATTAATATATTAACGAATATACGTAGAGAAAATTTAAAACCAATTAGTTAAGTTTTAGCTTCCTTTAAAATAAATTGTATATTTATTTCAGATACTCATGATGATGATGATGAAACGGCTTGCACGTAACCCCTGGCTTGTATTCCTGCCGTTTCTTTTTTATTATGCTTATGTTGTCGTCAAAAATAAATGGCCAACCCTATATGGCGACGAACTAAGGTATGTTTATTTTGCGAAAAATATGCTACATGGCTTTTACTCACCATCGCCGCCACATATCAATTTATGGAACGGTCCTGGTTATCCAATTATCTTGATTCCGTTTGTAGCGTTAAATATCCCGGCGCTTTATATGACGTTAATGAATGCTGTATATCAATACCTTGCTGTAGTGTTTTTGTACAAAGCTTTAAAATTGGTCAGCAATGCTAAAATAGCAATAGTTGGCGGCCTGCTCTTGGCTTTGTATCCCAATGCCTTATCCATGCTGCCTATTTTGTACACCGAGGCATTTACAACGCTATTGGTATCAGCTTTTATTTACGCGATTACTATTTACTCCATTAACGAAAAAAATAAGTATGCCATAATAGCGGGAGTTATATTAGGTTACCTTATTTTGACCAAGATCATCTTCGGGTCGGTTATTATTATTTCTTTGGGCGCGTACCTAATATGGTTCCTATTTAAAAGAAACAGAACCTATTTAAGACCGTTGAAAATATTGACAATAGCTTTCGCCATCTGTATCCCATATTTAGCTTATACCTATTATATGACAGGAAAGGCGATGTACTGGGGCAATTCGGGCGGAATGAGCCTGTACTGGATGAGCACGCCATACGAACAAGAATACGGCGACTGGAAACTGCCCGAATTGACTAACAAACAATATCCAACCTCGTTCAAATCGGTAGAAGTGGTGGCCATTTTAAAGAAAAATCATTCTGCCGAAATAAAAGCCATTCTAAAGCACAATGAGCTTGAACAAGACGAACTTTTTAAACAAGCTGCTATCAACAATATCAAAAAGAACCCGGCAAAGTTTTTAAAGAACTATTATTATAATTTTTCAAGGATGCTGTTTAATTTCCCTTATTCATATTCATACCAGGATGCGGGTATCGTGCAAAATATATTGATAGGCTCTTTGACTTTATGGGCTTCAATAATAGGCATCATAATTACAGCGTTAAACTGGCGCAGGATAGTTTTTTCGGTAAAGTTTATAATACTTGTCACAGTTATTTATTTAATGCTGAGCGGGGCTTTAAGTGCCTATCCCCGGCAATTGAATATAATTATACCTGCGTTGATTTTTTGGTTAGGCTTCTTAATAGCTAACATTAAAAAGGCGGACCTTAAATTCCCGCAGGAAGAAAACCTGGACGATATTGAACTAACAGACTTGGCCGGTATCGATGGTGTTTCTGTAAAAGGACTTTAAATCACTATTAATCGTTAAGAGAATTGCAACAATAAAAAGGCCGTACCATTTGATTTTATGATATGGCCTTTTTATGACAGGACCGGGGTTTTATATTACCACGGTAAGTAATAATTTAATTTAAGTGCGCCATTTTGCGTTCGCCCTTGCTATACACACTAAATTGTCTTTTTATGTCGTGATTTTTAGAATAAACTTCAACGGTGTAATCGCCATCGTCAAGCTGCGATAAAATGTATTTTTTTTCTCCCTTGGTTTCTTTCGTCAGGAGATCTTTAAATACTACATTTTGATCATCGTCATAAATTATTACCGTTGATTTTCCAGGCTCCTGTTTATCTACCATCACTGCGAAACCGGTTTTTAATCGCAGCGGAATGAAACTAACTTTATCACTCAATTTAGCATTGTGGTTTTTAAACTTTGCCGGAATTGCTGCAAATGCGCTTGTTCCTAATAATAGTAACAAAACGAACAAATTAATTGACTTTTTCATAATATTTTAAACTTTCCAGTTCAACCCCCAATATTTATTAATATCCGGGTCAAAACAAATTGAATATTATAGAAATAACACCCATGCGCAAAAAAGGTTTTTCTGCAGGAGGGGGGGCTTTTGATCAGTAAATGAAAAGCTTTTAAAAAAACAAAAAGCTTTTGTGGCCGATGTATAGTGATCTTATGGGCGGAAAAATGCGAATATGTGATACCAACGATATTCGGACTTTACCATTAATATTTCCTTTTTGTATTTTTCAGGGTTGTATGCACTCCTTTAATTTTCATTCCTTGTCGAATTTTTGCACTTTTATCTTTGAAAAAAAGATCAATTTTATGGCAAATCAGTTAATCTCCTATTTGGAGTTTTTCCGGCCAATTAACGATGATGATAAAGCCCTGATTGCGAAGGCATTTGAAACACGGTCTTTCACCGAGGGTGAATATCTTTTTTATCCCGATCATATTTGCAAGGAGCTTTTTTTTGTCTGTAAAGGCATATTGAGGATTATTGTACAAAATGAAAAAGGAAATGAGGTAACTCATTATTTTCTCAAAGAGAGCCAGTTTTGCACCATATTAAAAAGCTTTAATAATGAGACTAAAGCTGCAGAAGGTATTCAGGCCGCATGTGATGTGGAGGTACTTGCTATCAGCAAGGCGAGATTACTTGTCCTATATGAAAGATTGCCATATCTGAAAAGTCTCATAGACCAGATAACACAGCAAGCGTTACTGGATAAGATTGAATTAAGGAACAGTTATCTCGGCCACGATTCCACTGCGCGTTATAAATTATTTATTATGCAGCAGGCAGATGTAGCCATGCGTGTGCCGCTAAGCGATGTGGCATCCTACCTGGGCATCACACAACAGTCGCTTAGCCGGATACGTAAGAATATCCGGTAGTACGTTTTTACCAAATGTTAAATACCTGGCAGTTTTCTATCCCGACATTTGTACTAACAAAAAAGGAGGAACAATGTCACGTATATTCATTACAGGCGCAGCAGACGGCCTTGGCCAGATGGCTGCCAAATTATTAATAGCCGATGGTCACCGGGTGGTATTACACGCACGTAGCGACCAACGCGCAGAAGAAGCGTTATCTGCAGCACCCGGCGCTGAAACAGCCGTTTCGGCTGACCTATCAAGCATCAAAGAAACCATTGGACTGGCAGAAATGGTAAATAAAATAGGACACTTTGATGCTATCATTCATAACGCGGGTATAGGTTACCAGGAACCGCGCAGAGACAATTCCATTGATGGTTTACCACCGCTGTTTGCTGTTAACAGTCTTGCCCCTTACATTTTAACAAGCTTGATTCAATTGCCTGAGCGTTTGGTTTATTTAAGCTCCGGATTGCACAGGGAGGGAAACCCGTCACTGGATGATTTAACCTGGGACAACAGAAGATGGAACGGTTACCAGGCGTATTCAGATACTAAATTACACGATGTATTACTGGCATTCGCCGTTGCAAGGCATTTTCCGCAGCTCCACTCCAACGCGTTGGAACCTGGATGGGTGGCTACCAAAATGGGCGGCGCAGGCGCACCGGATAGTTTAGCAGATGCGCCGAAAACACAAGTATGGCTGGCAGTAAGCAATGAGGAGAAAGCATTGGTTACCGGGAAATATTTTTATCATCAAAAACGCAGGGAATATCACTCTGCTGCAGACAATGTAACCATCCAGGAAGAATTTTTGGCTGCTTGCGAAAGAATTTCAGGCGTAAAATTTCCGCAAGGAACTCAATTAAAATAAAGTTTTTATCGTTTTTACCAAATGGTAAATGCGGATTTTAAATAGCTCCGGAACTTTGAATTATCAAATTAATTAAAAAATATCATGGAAAATAAATCAAAAACAAAAGACCTGAGCGGTAAAAAAGTTATCGTTCTGGGGGGTAGTTCGGGGTTAGGCCTGGCAGCAGCAATAGCTGCCGGAAACGAGGGTGCAAATATTACAATTGTATCCAGCAATCAGGGCAGGATAGATAAAGCCTTAAGCGAGCTGCCCGATGGCAGCCGTGGTTTCGCAGTAGATCTGAGCCAGGAAAAAAATATCAAAAGCTTCTTTGAACAAGCGGGTAATTTTGACCACCTGGTGTACACAGCCGGCGAAAACATTACTATGAGTATGGTGGATGACACAGATATAGAAAGCGGCAAAGATTTTTTCACTATCCGTTTTTGGGGAGCGTTTGCTGCCATCAAATATGGTAAAGCTTATATTAATGAAGGTGGTTCCATCACACTGATGAGCGGAAACTTTGGTCAGCGCCCAAGTGCGGGATATAGCCTTGGTGCTACTATCTGCGGTGCGATGGATGCATTTACACGCGCAATGGCTGTAGAGCTTGCCCCTGTCCGGGTTAACAATATAGCTGCCGGTGTGATCAAGACCAACCTATGGAATAATTTGAGCGAGGAAGATCGTAACGGATTTTATAAACACTTGGAAAGTACGCTTCTGCTAAAAAGAGTTGGTGAAGCTGAAGATATTGCCCAGGCATTTGTTTACCTGATGAAGCAGCCTTATACTACCGGCCAATCACTGGTTACTGACGGAGGCGCGGTATTGGTATAAACCAATCCGCCGGGTTTATTCATTTTTAAATTTTCATATTATGTATGCGATTATTGGAATCACCGGCCATGTGGGCCGAGTGGCAGCTAACTTATTGCTTGAAAAAAACCTGCCTGTGAGGGCTGTTTTACGCAATCCCGTGAAAGGCGGGGAATGGAAAAATAAAGGTGCTGAAGTAGCAGTTGCAGACTTGCACGATTCAGTGAGTTTGGAAAATGCTTTCAAAAATACTTTAGGAGTATTTGTAATGACACCGCCATTGTCCGAATCTAACGATCCCCTGAACGATCATAATCAGATGCTGGATGCATTGGTTACTGCCATAAAAAATGCAAAACCTGAAAAAGTGGTTTATCTCTCTTCAGTTGGAGCGCACCTGAAAAACGGCACAGGATCTATTAAAAAAAATTACGATACAGAACAGGCGCTCCGGATGCTGGATATTCCAACGGCAGGCATTCGTGCAGCCTGGTTTATGGAGAATTTTCAAGGAAGCATTGCCTATGCGAAAGAGAGCGGGAAGCTGCCCAGCTTTTTAAATCCGGTAGAATTATCAATACCTATGGTTTCCACTAATGACATAGGCAAACTGGCCGCAGCCTTACTGGAAGAAAATTGGGAAGGGCACCGTATTCTTGAACTCGCCGGCCCTTGCAACTATTCAGCAAGGGATGTAGCCTATGTGTTATCTTATGAGTTGAAAAGGCCTGTATGTGCCGAAGCTATTCCGGCAGAAATGTATGCCGCTTCCTACAAGTCATTCGGTTTTACCGAAGCCGCATCACAAATGATGGCAGAAATGAACAACGGCTTTAATTGTGAGCACATCATTTTTGAGGATGCAGAACAAGAACAGGTAACCGGCGATACTTTGTTGGAAGACGCCCTAAACAGTTATATTCATGAATAATCTGGCAATCGTCGATGATAAAGAGGTTGTTGCAAGAACCATCCTGCAAGGATACTTGCAACAGCTTCTTTTCTGGTGCTTTTTCAGGCTTACCTGGTGGCACCTTTGATTCCTGCTTTAGCGGCTGATTTCAAGGAATCTGCTTCTTTAGTGGGATTAATGGTACCAGCATACACTATTCCCTATGGATTATCCACCTTATTTTATGGCCCTTTATCAGACCGGGTGGGCCGAAAGCCAGTGCTATTGGTGTTGTTGGGCATGATGGCTATAGCAACGATTGCACTGGCCTTTAGCAGCTCCGCTTACGTGTTTTTAGGCATCCGTGTGGTGATGGGTATTTCGACAGGAGGGATTGTACCCATAGCAATCGCGCTATTGGGAGATTTGTATCCGTATGAAGAGCGTGGTAAACCAATAGGCCTCCTTTATGGAGCAATGGCAGGAGGAATGACTTTTGGATCTACGTTAGGCGCTTACTTAAACCCCTTGATAGGATGGCGGATGGAGTTTATCATAACCGGGATATTAAGCGGCATTGTATTACTTGCGGCAGTATGTTTCCGGAAGCTATTTACAAACAGAGGCGCGTTAGTGTCCCTCCCATTTACATCAATCGTATCGATCAGCCATCAATTGTTAACCAGTAAAAAGGGTCGCCCCATTTACAGCTATATATTTTTAAACGGCATGTTTCACTCCGGCATCTTTGCCTGGTTGGGCTATTACTTCGGCAACAGATATCATCTAAACGACCGGGGAATCGGGCTGGCCCTGTTAGGTTACGGCTTACCCGGCATGTTGTTTGGAGTCACCATAGGGAAAGCAGCTGATAAATATGGCCGAAAAAAGATGATTCCGATTGGGCTGCTGACTGGTGTTATCACTGTTGCTACGCTGGTCTTTAGGTTTCCGCTTTGGATAGCGGGGGCATCAGTTGCCTTTCTTTCATTAGGTTATGATATGACTCAACCTATGTTTGCCGGGCTGGTGACTACAATGGGCAATAGTTCCAGCCGCGGGCTTGCTGTCGGATTAAGTGCTTCCATGCTTTTTTTAGGTTATGGTATCGGTGCCCTGGTATTCCAATTTCTGATGCAGCTGGGGATCAGTACAGCGTTGCTTGCTTTTGTGGGGCTGGAACTTGCCTTGCTCCTTGGAAGCAGGCATTTTTTTAAAAGCTTTAGGTAACCATCGTCAAGCGATATTTCCCTTAACTGAATTAAATGAGTGAAAGGATGCGTAATGATACAGGTCAACGAAAGAAAATCTATAAAAATTACAACTATGAAAAATTTAATAAAAATTTCAGCAAATCTTTCAGGGGTTTTATTAGTTGGCGCGGTTAGCGCAAACACAACCACAAATTTGGGTGGTATTAAAAGTCATCGCCGGGTAAATAAAACAAAAATCGCTATCTTTTTTTGATTAAAATGTATGATGTTTAATTAAACATCATACCTTTGATCTGTAAAAATAGACCATATGAAAACCGAAAGATTATCAGATCAAGTCAACGCCCGAATCCGGCAGGATATCGGGAACGAAAAATACAAGGCTGGCGAAAAGATACCTGCTGAACGTGAGTTAATGGAAACTTATAATGTTGGCCGTTCTACCATCAGGGAAGCCATAAAAAGCCTGGCCATGGCCGGTATTTTAAGTGTCCAGCAAGGCAGCGGCACTTTTGTAAATAAAGAAAACCCCTTGCATACCATAGATGCCCGGTTGAAAAACGCTGACTTTGACGAGATCAATGCCGTAAGGAAATTATTGGAGGAAGAAATTGTCAAGCTGGCTGTAGAACATCATACAACATTGCAACTTGAAGAAATGGAGGAGAAACTCGCGCTTCGCAAACAGGCTATTGTTGAAGAAAATCGTCAGAAATGCACGGATGCCGATATTGCCTTCCACACCGCAATTGCAAAAGCCTCCTCAAATAAAGTTTTGTTGAACCTGTATCAAGATTTCACCCAAACTATACGCTCATTTTTTTCGCAACGCGAATTGAAAGGCATAGGCCATTTTGCAATGAGCCACCACCTGCACGAAGATTTGTTTAAGGCGATCAAGGGCAAAAGAAAAAAGCAGGCGGTTGACATCATTAAATATATCCTTGACAATAATTATTAAAACTATGACTATTCTAACATTCACCCTGATATTACTCGCCGGCGCCTATCTCGCCGGCCTTGTAGGTTCGCTCACCGGTTTAGGTGGTGGCGTTGTGGTTATACCATTGTTAACCCTTGTTTTTCATGTAGATATAAGGTATGCGATAGGTGCCGCTCTACTGGCGGCTATTGCCAATTCTTCCGGAGCGGCAAGCGCTTATGTCAAAGAAGGCATTACCAATATCCGCCTGGGCATGTTCCTTGAAATTGCCACAACAATAGGCGCTGTGGCCGGCGCTGTGATTGCTGTTTACACCCCGACTAATACAATTGCTATTTTATTTGGCGCGATCCTGTTATTCTCTGCTTATATGACCATTCGGAAAAAAAACCAGGAGGCTCTGACCAAAGGAAGTAACGTTTCGTTAAAATTGAAACTGAACAATACCTATCCAACCAAAGATGGCGAGATAGCCTACCAGTTAAAAAACGTGGGGGCGGGGTTTTCTATCATGACGCTTGCCGGCGTTCTCTCAGGCCTGTTAGGTATCGGGTCTGGCGCGTTGAAAGTGCTGGCTATGGATTCAACAATGCATATTCCGTTTAAAGTAAGTACTACAACCAGTAACTTCATGATCGGCGTTACCGCTGCGGCGAGCGCCGTAGTCTACCTTCAGCGAGGCTATATGGATGCGGGAATAGCCTTCCCGGTGGTTTTAGGGGTACTTGCCGGCGCTTTCGCCGGTTCAAAATTACTTACCCGGCTTGATCCAAAGATATTAAAGTATATTTTTTGTTTGGCCATTTCATTCGTTGCCGTAGAAATGATCTATAACGGGTACAATCATCAATTTTAATTCATCATTTAACCATTTTGCAATGAAAAACAACGTTTCAAAAAAGATACCGCTTGATTGGGATATGGAGCAGATCATCGGATTACAACTTCGATTTGGTGTTGTAATAGCAAGCCTGATCGTATTAATAGGGGGATTGCTGTATCTTAACCAGGCCGGAAGTGCAGCAGTACCACATTATCACTCCTTCATCGGAGCCAAAGCAGGGTTTACCACCATCAGTGAAATTCTAAAAGGTGCATATGCAATTA
>Ga0206816_1005_pt1 | contig 66950 bp, 60 predicted proteins | sample Alteio_BWOrgCont_88_FD_152866 | JGI IMG/M metagenome (GOLD analysis project Ga0206816, IMG submission 152866) | Enriched cells from forest soil in Barre Woods Harvard Forest LTER site, Petersham, Massachusetts, United States -... | ecosystem: Environmental > Terrestrial > Soil > Temperate forest >... | reverse complement strand
GAAAACTTGTAGACTTTTCCAGAAAACTTATAGAACTTTTCTGAAAACTTGTAGACTTTTCCGGAAAACTTATAGACTTTTTCCGAAAACTTGTAGACTTTTCCTGGAAAAGTATGTACTTTTACCGGAAAAGTATGTACTTCTGATTTAGAAGGTTCTGGAGTTCCAAAAGAAGGTGAAAGAGCTACCAGAAAAGGCGTTCCTTTTTCCAGGAATTCAAATCCTATCGATTGGATTTGTGATCCTTGTTTCAAACTTCCTTTTCCCTTTTGCAATTTCATTGTTACTTTTCTAAAAATACCTCTCTATAAAAGAATACTTTACTGTGAAAAATCTCAAAGGGGATTAGGTTATAAAAAAAGTGTATTTTATTCTTACCCCGTTTTACCCAAATTTTTCTTGATTTCCTTCTCAATCGCCTTTTTTTCTGTAGCCTTCCCCTGCGCCTTCTTTCTTGCCTTGGTATTTCGCCTTTTACTATGGCGCGAATGCCGTTCCCGATCATCCTTTTCCCATTGATTATTCCGTGCCAGATGTTTCTTTTTATACTCTGGATTATCCATTAGCTTATTTCTCAACCACCTCACTGCAGAATATGCAATCTCCTCCAAATATTCCTCACCAAATTTACTAAGATACCATATCTTAAATTGCTTATTGATTTCAGGATTAATTAATTTCTTATGAACCTTCAAAGTCTTGCCCTCATTATTCAGCATTACATTCAGGGAAATGTCGTGAAAGCTCGATCTACCGCTGAATCTCGACTTCTTCAAAGCTATTTTTGTGAACTCCTGAAGCTCAACAACCTCCTTTGGCGACAACCACTTAAACACTTCTTCATCCATACGCACACTTACTTCGCGTTCCCTATACCTGTTGCCGACATCGGTTACTTTTGGAAGGAATAATCGCAGAGGATTGGGGCGAAGATACGGAAAAAAGAATGGGGAATAAAGGTATAGCGGGAATAGGGTATGGAGGTATAGGGGGAATAGGGTATAAAGGTATATGGAATAAAGGTATAGGGTATAAATATTCACCTCTATATCCGTATACCCTATACCTCTATACCCTATTCCCTCTATTTCCGTATACCCACATTCCCTCCCATTCCTTTGCTGTTTTTTCGGGGAATAAAAAACTTATAAAATGAAAGCGAAATTTGTTACAGATATCAAAGGAAAGAAAGTAGAAGTCATTATTACTATCGAAGATTATCAGAAGAAAATTGTCGAATTAGAAAACCTGAAAGATGTGAGAGCTTATGATAAAGCCAAAACATCAAAAGAAGTTTCCGTCCCTATTGACGAGGCTTTTAAGATGATTGAAAAAAACGGAAGAAAATTTAATACTTGATAAGATTCTTTTGATAGATATGACAGACGTCGGTCACAGGAAGGATATTTTTGATTGATAATTAATCTCGTGGGTTTTAATATAAAAGGATGAACATCTCTTAAAATGTCTTCTTCAGTCCTATTATTCCAAGAATAATCATGGCGAAGCAGATGTATTGAATAATGGAAATATTTTCCTTGAAGACTATTGTATCAATCACCTTTACTCCGGAAAGAGTGATAGCCATCCAGGCAGCAAAGGCTACGGAGGTGGGGATTTGCTTCATGGCAAGATAGAAAAAGATGATGTTACCGACCCCAGTCACAGCATATCCGATGACCGGAATTAGCAATAACATTGATTGTTTATTGGAAAGCATTCCACTGAAACCTATGGAGGCTATTTTCTTTAGTTCCATGAACTTCAAACAATAGACCCAGACTATTTCCAAGCCTGCTGCGATGAAAAGATATGTCCAGGAAAGTAGTTTCATGCGGAGTTATTGCTTTTGAAATAAACTAAAAAGGATTTCAAATATTCGTTTTCGATGGTGAATAATTGTTTAAGTCTGCGTCCTACTTTTACCCAGAACTGTCGCATATCAATCAATGGGCTCGTGAACCAAAACGCTGCGAACTTATTTTTTTTCAAAGGACGGAAGGCAAAGAGATGCTGAAGGAAATAATCCTTTGGGTATTCATAATACAACCCGAATTCATCAGGCTTATGTTCAGGGAGATAGCCCGTTCCGAAGAGCCAATCCCACAGAGCCAGCTTGGTTGCGAAGTTGGCATGGAAAACTTTTCGGTCATTTGCATGATGCCATTGATGCATTTGCGGACCGTTAATGATGTATTGTAATTTGCCGGCTTTGATATTTATATTTGAATGAATATACATTCCCCATACCGCATCCAACAAGGCTTTCAGAGGCACAACTAAAGGATTCGCGCCAAGCAAAACGATTGGAAGAAACTCGACTGTCTGGTTTATAATAATTTCCAAACTATGTGACCGAGACCCTGCAAGCCAATCCACTTCTTTGTTGGAATGATGCGCCTCATGCGTCCTCCAAAGAATCTTGGAAGAATGCTGCCAGCGATGAAACCAATAGATATAGAAGTCGTGAATAACCAAAAAGAAAATTACCTGACCCCAAAGAGGAATATTATTTAATAAATCAAAAGATAAATGATAGCGGTGGTCAACAGGAAGAATGATGTAATCGAAAATAATGATCTTGAGAAAATAGCTTTGAATCAAAGTGTACCAAATCAGGTCTGTCCAGAAGCCTTCTCTTAAAATTGGAATCCCTTTTTTGTATGGAAACTTTTGTTCAAGAACCACTATCAAAGCCATCCATACAAGGAGAATGGAGGTCGTAATTACTTCAAAACTACTCATTTTGGGTATAAGGGTATTAGAGGTATATGGTATAAGGTATGAGGCATCTTTATACCGCTATACCCTTATGCCCTATACCTTCTTTCGATGCGAAAAAAGTATCTCTTCTCAAACGCTTGAGACTATTCATTTCGCTTGGATAAACTTTCTTGACACCATCGCCCAAAGACTTCTCTAAATCACGAATATCTCGCACCAAGCGATGCATCCCTTGTGGTTCAACAGAAGCCGCCTGATCAGAGCCCCACATAGCACGGTCGAGGGTGAAATGTCTTTCAATAAAAGTAGCACCCAAAGCCGCAGCCACCAAGGAAGGAGCAAGCCCTGTCTCATGACCGGAATACCCAATTGGAGTTTCAGGAAATATACCTTGAAGCGTCTTTATCATATTCAAATTTAATTCATCAACAGCGCATGGATAGGCAGATGTAGAATGAGCAATCATCACTTTATTCAAACCAAATTCTTTTGTGGTATTAATAATTTCATCCATCGTGGACATGCCTGTAGAGAGCATGTATGGTCTTCCTGTATTTTTTACTTTACGAATCAGGTTATGATCCGTCAAAGAAGCCGAAGCCATTTTATAAACAGGAGGGTTGAATTGTTCAATGAAATCAACACTTTCCTCATCCCAACAAGATGCAAACCAATCAATACCTTTGTTCTTGCAATAGGCATCAATCGCCTCATAATCGCTCTGATTAAATTCAACTTTATAACGATAATCAATGTATGTCATTCTGCCCCAAGGCGTATCGCGCTCCTGAAGACGTTGCTCCTTCGGAACACACAATTCAGGAGTTCTTTTTTGGAATTTCACAGCATCACAACCTGCTGTAACAGCCTCATCAATTAATGCCTTTGCAATAGCCAATGAGCCATTGTGATTAATACCGATTTCAGCAATGATATACACAGGATGCCCTGCGCCAATGCTTCTTTTTTCTGTAATTTGAATTGCTTTCATATTTATATTTTTTTGGTTTATTATTTATTTAGTGCATACTTTTAAGAAAGTTTTATATTGATAATTTAATTGAATAATACGAAATGAGACCTGCGCCGAAATGATGGGAGCGTGCGCCGGAATGAAGGGAACATGCGCCAGAATGATGGGAGCGTGCGCCGGAATGATGGGAACTTGCGCCGAAATGGCTGGAGCGTGCGCCGAAATGATGGGAGCATGCGCCGGAATGATGGGAGCGTGCGCCGAAATGGTGGGAGCATGCGCTGGAATGGTGGGAGCGTGCGCCGGAATGGCTGGAGCATGCGCCGGAATGATGGGAGGAAGGGTTTGAGGCTTCGTTTATAATGTAATTGTTCATTTTTTAGGTTTAAATTGCAGTAAATCCTCCATCCACAACCAAATTAGCACCCGTCATATAGCTTGATGCCTCGCTCGCCAAGAAAACAATTGCCCCATGATAATCGGTCGGAGATGACATCCTACCGAGAGGCGTCTTCTTGCTGTAATTATTGACGAAGAAGTTTTCGTGGTTATTCTCAACACCGCCTGGCGACAATGAATTAACACGAACATTTTTTGGTCCCCAATAGGCTGCAAGGAATCTCGTAAAACTAATTACTGCACCTTTAGTAGTTGGGTAAGATGCAGTCTTATAGAAGGTCTGATTATTATTTTCATCCAGATAAAGATTCTGATCCGGCGCAACAATTCCATAAGTCGAAGCAATGTTGATAATGCTGCCGGAATTTTGATTTGCCATCACCATTCCAAAGACACGAGAGCAAAGAAATACCCCGGTAATATTGACTTGCAATGATCGCTGCCATAAGTCAAGGGGATAGTTTTCAAACTTCGATTGATTAAGGATATTCGATGCATCTTCAAATTTATCATTGATAGCGGCATTGTTGACTAATACATCAATATGGCCATATTTATTCATGATAATATCTCTTGAAGCCTCTAATGATTTCTCATCCGTAACATCCATTTTAATACCTAAATGATTAGTGCCAAGAGTAGTTGCAAATTCAATACAAGCCTTTTCATCCATATCTGCTACGACAACATTTGCACCCGCATTTGCTAATGCAGCGCAATGCTGTTTGCCCAGTAAACCCAAGGCTCCTGTTACAATCGCAACTTTGTTTTCTAATGAGAAAATGTTCATGCTTTGGCTGTTTCTAATTTTTCTTTTGGCTTGGTATTGAAGTTGCTTACCTTCCTGAAAACAGGTTCCACAGGCTCCCCTTTCAAATTAGATTTTATATCTTTTGATTCCACAACTTCCTTGAATTTTGGAAGGAATTCTCTATATGCTTTCAAAGTATATTCCACATCCTCATCAGTATGGCTGAAGCTCATATTGTGGAATCCTGTCCATAATATTCCCATTCGGATAAGTTCTTGTTGCATGTATGATTTCATGATTAATGGATCACCAGCATTGGAATCGAATGTAACCATGGTACGGCATGGATAGCCAACACATTTGGTAATATTTTGCATCTCGAATTCAGCCACAAGATTGTTATATCCTTCTTTCAATTTTAATCCTTGATCGGCAAGATATTTGGAAACATTCTTTTCTTTCATCTCATGAATTGTGGCTACTGCTGCGGCAAGTGATAATGCCTCTCCACCAAAAGTTGTAAAGAAGAATACGTCCTTTTCGAATAATTGCATCACATCTTTTCTTCCTGTTAATAATGAAATGGGCATGCCATTGGCAAAGGCTTTTGAATAAACTGCAAGGTCTGGAGTGATTCCAAAATATTCTTGTGCCCCGCCCAAAGCTAAACGAAATCCTGTCCACATTTCATCAAAGATAAGTAGAGTTCCATTTGCTTTGCAAGATGCTTGAAGTTTCTGCAAGAAATTATTTTTAGGCTCTTCAAAAACTATTGGTTCAAGAATCAAACAGGCTGTGTCTTCATCCAATGCATCCTTTACAGATTCGATATTATTATAATCAAATGTATGAGTCATTAATTGGGTTTCTTCTGGAATGCCGAGGTTCCGATTTGTTGTACCGATATACCAATCATGCCAGCCATGATAGCCGCAGCATACAACTTTGTTTCGACCTGTAAAGGCACGGGATACGCGGATTGCAGCACTACATACATCAGCTCCGGTCTTGCTGATACGAATGGATTCTGCATTCGGAATTATCTCATGAACAAGCTCGCTCAACTCAACTTCCAACTCATGCATTAATGAAAATGTAATACCATCTTTCAATTGCTCTATGATGGCATGATCGGTTCTTGGATAACAATATCCCAATGACAAAGGACCAACGCCCATAGTATAATCAATATATTCATTTCCATCAACATCCCAAACATGAGAACCCAAGCCTCGCTTCAAATATTTTGGTGCGACACCATTCACATATTGCCCGGGACCCTTGGCAAGAGTTTGCGTTACAGGGGTCATGATTTTTTTAGCTCTTTGATAGAGTTCCTCCGATTTCTCAATAGAAGGATAATCGTTATTTAATTCTGTTTTATTTGCCATTGTATTATATATTAAAAGGATTTGTTTGAAAGGTTAATTCATGCAAAACATGATTGACGATTGCTGATGCAGTAAACTCCTCATACTCCAAAACATCCTTCAACAGAGCAGGTTTGAACCATCTGTTTCTTAAAGCAAGAGGAAGTACATCGGCAGTAATTTTATTTTTTAAAAGTGTTTCAGCAACTATGGAATAAAGTCCGCCAGTGATTAAATGATCTTCAATAGTTACACAAATATTGCTTTTTACGGCAGCCTTAATTATCGCTTCTTCATCAACAGGCTTGAGTGAACGCATGTTGAGAAGCCCAACGGAATAGCCTTTTTCTTTTAAGATATTAGCTGCCTCCAAGGTTTGTTCGAAAAGATATCCATAAACAAGAAAGGTAATATCAGAGCATTCATATATTATTTCTGCTTTACCGATTTCAAAATTCTTGCCATGAGAATATTTTCCTTCAAGATGATTTATACGAACATAAGAGGGAGCAGGACTACTCCATATTTGAGGAAGCATAATTAATAAATCATCTTCATCGGCAGGACAAAAAACTTCCATATTTGGAATGCCCCGCATTAATGAAACATCTTCAATCGCTTGATGAGTAGGACCATTTCCATCAGAAAGAAAGCCTGGAATAAAGCCACTTAACTTAACAGGTAAATTTGCAATCCCAACATCAGAACGAATGAACTCAAAGGCACGCATAGTAAGGAAAGTAGTGAGGGCATGAATCACCGGAATACGACCGCGAAGAGCAAGACCAGCTGCCATGCCCACCATGGTTTGTTCGGTAATACCGGTATCAATAAATCGTTCTTTTAGAATGCCAGGAACATTGCGAATGAGAGCACGATTCTCGGCAGTCATCACAACAATTCTTTCATCCCTTTCTGCTTGTTGAAGCAATAGTTTTTCGTAATTCATTTTCTTCCTTTATCTAACAATTAATACTTCCGATTCCAATTGCGCCTGAACATTTCCATCTAATTCTATAAGAAGATCTAGCACTTCATTGTCTTTAAAATTACAGAACCACCTATCTGCACGAGCTTCTATGCTTGGTAAACCTTTACCTCGAACGGTATCTGCAATGACTACACTGATTTTGTTTTCAGAGAATGGAAAGGAATTGAATGCATCATTCATAGCATTGAAATCATGTCCATCAATTCTTATTACATCACATCCAAAGGCTTTAAATTTATCTTGAATCGGTTCCAGCTTGATGAGATCTTCTGTTCTCATATTTGCTTGGAAATGATTACGGTCAACAACGATCATCATATTCCCAAGTTGGATGGAGGCCGCTACCAGTAATCCTTCCCATATCGTTCCTTCATTCAATTCGCCATCACCAAGAATAACAACTATCTTATTATTTTGTTTCTTAATTTTACAATCATAAGCCACACCCATTGCCACAGAAAGCAAATGTCCTAAAGAACCTGAATGAAATTCTATTCCTGGAATACTGGTATTAGGGTGCCAATAAATATTATCATTAGTGCTTAAATGATTCAACAATCTATCTCTTTCAAAGAAGCCTAATTCAGCAAGAGTTCCATACAAAGCTGGAACATCATGCCCCTTTGATAAGAATAAATAATCTCTGTTTGGGTCTTGAAGATTATCCTTAGTAACATTCAGGAATTCTAAATAAAGATATACCAAGAGGTCGGTACAAGATAAAGAAGCACCAATGAAACACCCACCATTACCGGACATACGGATGACGTGCTGCCTTACTTTGTAGGCTAATGAATTTAATTCTTCTAATTTTATTTCGTCCATAAATTATTCTGCTAAAACTTTTGTCTTCGATGCATCCACTGTCTTCAATTGATTCAAATGATTCCTGTACCAATTGATGCCTGCTAAATGATGATTGATATTATAAATATCTTTTCTTTGTTCTAATAAATTCATGATGGCATCCAAACCAAACATCGGATTAACATGATACAATTCATCATAAACTTTCTTGATGAAATCATAATCTTCCTGATAGTCTATCGTGAAGCGATGCGTCATCGAGTAATCCTGATTGCCTTCCATCTCAACATTGCCGATGGTAAATTTTTCAGGATTATCCCAGAAGTATGGTGTGGCATGTTCGCGTTCATAGTTCTGTGTAGCATGGGCGTACGCATCTTCCAAAAGGTCCATTGAGAAGATTTCGACATCGTTACCATCGGGGTAGGAGGCAGGGTGAAGGTTACTCACGAAGTCATAATTATTATCCAAATAATATTGAATAACCTTTTCAATAATCACAGGGTCTATCAATGGGCAATCAGAAGGAATCTTTACAATTATATCTGCTTCATGAACCAATGCTGTCCAATAATAACGATCCAATAAATCGGTCTCATGTCCTCTATAATAAGGAATGCCTGCCTTGGTACAAAGCTCTTCAATGACATCATCTTTCTTATTCGTAGTGGTAGCAATAACAATCGTTCCAGCGAGTTTGCTGGCTTTCAATCGTTCATACATTCGCATGAATAATGGTTGGTCGGCCAGTGTTAACAAAACTTTATTAGGTAGCCTTGAAGAGCCACATCTTGTTTGAACGATTGTTACTATTTTATTCTCCATTATTCTCTTTTTATTCTATGCAGCCACCTCTCTGTTATTTTTAGCAATACTATTCAAGAAGTTCTCTTTGGTGCCAGTGAATTCAATATATTCACGACATATAGAAGCAATATTCTTTGCCGATGTTCCATCATTTTGTGCAGGTACCAATCGCTTCAATTGCTCTACATCAAAATAAGAATGAACCTTCTTGCCAAGAACGATTCCTACATATACCAAGGTAGAATATTGTGTTATTAACTCATCACAATTCGCTATCATGTGGTTCACGTTTCCATTGGTATATATAATGGTACCATCAGGGGTATTGTCTTTAATTTCCTTCACTGCACGCTTCACTATTTCATTAGGATGGAGTTTAAAAATCAATTGCCTACCATTTGCAATGGTTACCGCATCGGCAATGAACTTTTTCCTGTTATCTATCCCAAAACATTCTCGAATGTCAGAGGTAGCAACCAACACATAATTCTTTAAAAGAAAGTCATTACTGATATATTCCTGAACATTATCGAAGTTGGGAATGCCCGTCACCACTATCTTTCCTTCATCTGTACCCATGCTTGAAAAATGATTCTTATATCCTTGGGAAGCCACACAATAAACATCGCATCTGTTGCTGGAACCATTCAAAGAAGTGTCGAGCGTGAGGTAAGCAGGAAGCCCCAATGTTTTAATAATCCGTCCCCAATTAGTCAATACATCTGTCATCCCTTCTTGTACAAAAACAGTCTTGATTTTCTTAAATTCATTAGGAATAATCATGTCTGTACAAAGCACCGCCATATCATATTCATTACGATAAACGGAATTTGCATAATCATTTTTTAACTGATTCGCTTGAAGATATTCCTCTGACTTTCTTTTTAAGGTTCCGGACATGATAGTACGGTCAAGAAGCCCGGCTTTCAAGGCAAATTTAACATGTGGAGCATTGTCATAAATCTGGCTGAAGTAACAATCATATTCCGGAATATGAGATGCTATTTTATGCATTTGGATTGTTTGATTTGTTGAGCCGATAATGAACAAAATCTTTTTTCTCATTCTAAAATTGTTAGTCTGTTTATTGATTATTTCACGGCTGCAAAGTACCGCCTTTCAAGTTATGATAAAATGATAGAATGTTTAAGTTAATCTTAAATTTTCTCAAAGATTATTTATAATTCTATAACACTGGTAACAGCAAAATGATCCGACAAATCTTTATGCCTGTCGTTCCATTTCTTCTTAAAAACCTTGACCCACATGTTCCCATTTACTTCACTGCCCGGTAATGTTTTATACATGATATAATCTATCAATTGCGGCTTCTCCAGTGTCCCGATTATCAGGTCATTATCGTTGTAATCGAAGGAGTAGCTGCGGTCTCCGACCATATTACATTGGGTGGCATGAAGTGAGGAAATCATTTGCGAATAGCTCGATGAATCACTTCTCATCGTATTAAAATCTCCCACTACAAACTGCGGAACATTCTCTTCCGCAAAAGGTTCGAGCAACTCTGTTCTAATCTGCTCGTACTGCGTATTCCGGATGGGCTGCACGTTTTGTTTTCGCAACTCTGCTTGCAGATGAGTGCCCACAATCTGGAAGCAGACATTGTTCTTAACAGCTCTCAAAAGCATGGCTCCTTTACAAGCAAACTTGTCTGCACCGGCAGATTCCTTGAAGAAGATTTGCTTGATAAAAGTCAGTGGAACTTTACTCAAGACCCATACTCCGGAATTACTTTTCCAGATTCTGTTCTTGCGTGGATCGCCCGATTCATAAGGGAAGTTGTTTTTCAGACCTTCTCTGATAATCTTGCGCGATTGTTTGTCAAACGCCTCTTCAAAGACGATGACATCTACATCCTCTTTCTTCAGCACTTCCACAATTTCCTTAGCCCTCTTCAACTGCCCCGTGTGAATCCAGTAATGCGGCAGCATGTAGATGTTCCAGGACATGATTTTGAGTTCCACATCATGGCATCCCTGCTCATTACATTGGGCATTGGAGAAGTTCGCGAAGAGCTGGAAGAAGAGAAGGAGAAGAAGTGTTAGGAGTGTTACGTGGTCGAAGTGTTTTGTAGTGATGTTTTGGGTTGGTACTTTTTTTCTTTTAATCATTTAGATGGATTTTAGAAATATTTTACGCCGCAAAATAACATCCCAAAAGTTATTAAAATATTATCGCATCCTTATTATAATCTTATTATATTTACGGTAATAGAGTGGTGTGATTGCGGTAATCAAAACAAGGGTTTAAATATCGAAAATTTGTTGTGATTTAGGCAATTTTTTCTTGAGTTATCAGGTTTTTAAAGTTTTAACAGTATGGTTATCAGTGTATCGGCGAAGTTCGGTGGGAATAAGACGATGTGCTGCTGGGAAAAGACAATGTGCTACTGGGAAAAGACGATGTTCGAAGTGGGAAAGATGATGTTCGAAGTGGGAAAGACGTTGCTCGAAGTGGGAAGGATGATGTGCTGATGGGACAAGATGGTGAGCAGGTGGGAAAAGAGGACCGACGAAGTGACGAAGATGGTATTTTTTGTTACTTTTTCGATGGGGGAAAATTGAAGGATTAGGAGTGGTGTGAGGGAGTTGAGGAGGGATAAAAGGGGGTTAATGGAGGGGGTGGGATTGATGATGATTTTGGTTATTGTTTTGATGGTGAGTATGATGGTTTTGAGGAGGCATGAAAGGGAGATAAACTTCTATGAAAGGATGCTAGTTGTAAAGAAATACATGCCCGAAGAATCTTTTCTTGGTCCTGATTTGCAAACTTATAAAATGTATTCCGGTCCCGAGTATTATTGCGGTACAACCATCATGGAATTTACAGAGGGACAATATTTTAATGGTGTGAATCCTAACTATAGCGACAGTGGATATTATCTTGCACCAGAGGCTCTGATTTATATGCAAAGATATGCCTCTGGTCTTGGGGAAGTTGAGAGTTTGTTTAACGGCACATCACAAGTTGAAGGCTGGTGGGATAATTATTTAACAGGATATCATGTAGGCAATAAATTCTGCAATGACCCTACATTGACAGGCATTCCAGAGCTTACTTTTAAATCACAACAAATTGTTGTTTACCCCAACCCCGCCACCACCCTTCTAAACATCCACCAAACTCAATCAACCCAATCAACTCATCATCACAGACCTCCTCGGCAACGAAATCTATAAACAAACACTCCCTCCAATTGCCAATTATCAATTGTCAATTGACAGGTGGAGTCAAGGAGTGTCTTTCTATGAAATAATATCCAAAGAAGGAAGTATGAGAGGGAAGTTTGTAAAGATTAATTGACAATGGATAATTGACAGTTCATGGAATTTCCATTGTCAATTATCCATCGTCAATTGAATTTACTTACCGAACTTTTAGTTTCTTTGCATTCATAAATAAATAATAAAATGGCAGAAGATAAAAAAGAAAAAGTAGCAGCTGCGGCTGAAAAAATTAACAACATTGAGAAGTTGAAAGCACTTCAATTAACGATTGACAAGATCGAAAAGAATTATGGCAAAGGCACCATCATGAAGCTCGGTGATGCACCGATTGATGCTATCGAAAGCATCTCTACAGGCTCCATTGGGCTGGATAATGCGCTCGGCATCGGCGGCTTGCCTAAAGGAAGAGTGATAGAGATTTATGGTCCTGAATCTTCCGGAAAAACGACCCTCTCGATTCATGCAATTGCAGAGGCGCAAAGGAAGGGTGGCATTGCTGCTTTCATTGATGCAGAGCATGCTTTCGATATGGCTTATGCGAAGAAATTGGGCGTAGATGTGGAGAATTTATTGATCTCCCAACCCGATAATGGCGAGCAGGCTTTAGAGATTACCGAGAACTTAATTCGTTCTGGTGCGATAGATATTATCGTCATTGACTCGGTAGCTGCATTGACTCCGAAGAGCGAGATTGAAGGGGAGATGGGGGATAGTAAAATGGGCCTGCATGCACGTTTGATGTCACAGGCACTTCGGAAGCTTACTTCAACCATCAGCCGGACTGGTTGTTGCTGTATTTTCATTAATCAGTTGAGAGAAAAGATCGGTGTTATGTTCGGTAATCCAGAAACTACTACCGGCGGTAATGCATTGAAGTTTTACGCATCTGTTCGTCTTGATATCAGAAGAATTGGTCAGATTAAAGATGGTGAAAATATCGTAGGAAATAGAACTAAGGTGAAGATTGTGAAGAATAAAGTATCTCCTCCTTTTAAGGTTGCTGAATTTGATATTATGTATGGCGAAGGCATCTCGAAGACCGGCGAAATAGTTGACTTAGGTGTTGATAATAACATCATTAAGAAAAGTGGGTCATGGTTTAGTTATGGAGATACCAAATTAGGTCAGGGACGTGATGCGGTAAAACAATTGCTTGCTGATAACCCGGAGCTTTCTGATGAAATAGAAGCTAAAATAAGAGTTGTTTTGGCTGATAAGAAATAACAAAATAGTTTCTTTTCCGTGACAAGAATATTCCAAATTCTTTATTTCATTTGTTGCATAAGCGTCCTTTCCTGTCATACTAAAGACCAGAAGAAGGATGAAAAAACTGTTGTTGTTGCTGATACATCTTCTATAGAAAAGCAAATAGAAGACCTTACATCTCAAATAAAAAATCGCCCTAAGGATGCGGATCTTTTGCATGAAAGAGCCAAATTGTTTCTTGAAGAAAAGGATGTCAATTCTGCATACACTGACATGACTCATGCCTTGTTGATGGATAGCACCAAAGCTCCGTATTATCTGACAGTTGCAGATATTTATCTGGTCATGAATCGGACAAGATTCACGAAAGAAGCTTTGGAAAAATGTATTGAATTAGATCCTAAGAATGTAACTGCAATCCTAAAGCTTGCAGAGTTGTATTTGTATGTTCAGGATTATAAAAAGACGATAGGATATATTGATGATGCATTGAAGATAGATATTCATAATCCAAAGGCATATTTTATGAAGGGAATGGCGTTCAAGATGGCTAAGGATACAGTAAAAGCTATCTCCAGTTTTCAGACTGCCATTGAACAAAATCCTAAATATTATGAGGCATACATTCAGTTGGGCATCATCTTTACGATTAAGAAAAACAACCTCGCTTTGCAATATTTTAATTCGGCTCTTACTCTTCACCCAAACAGTGTGGAGGCGTTATACAACAGGGGTTATTTCTTTCAGGAGAATGGTAATGTTGATAAGGCTATTGAGGATTATACTACCATACTTAAATTAGACCCGAAATATAAGAATGCTCATTACAATCTTGGGTATATCAGCTACGAATATCAGAAGAAATATGATGAAGCCATCAAGCATTTCTCTGATGCTATTGCAAGTGATCCAAAGTATGCAGAGGCATACTACATGAGGGGTTTGAGCTATGAAGGCTTAGGGAATAAGAAGGCTGCCTCTACAGATTACAAGAAAGCTCTTGATTTGAATGGAGATTATGATTTGGCAAAGGAGGGCTTACAAAGAGTGGGGAAATAAGAAGCCTTAAACTAAGATGGAAATAAAAAAAAGCGGTACACTTTGTATCGCTTTTTTTATTTCATAATTTTGTTTTGACGGATTCTATATTATATCCTTGACTTTTACAATTTCAATTTCCTCTTTTGAAAGACCATAGAGTTCAAATACCATTTCATCTATTTCTTCATCGGTAGCTTTGATAGTGGCTTGAATTATTTCTGCTTTTGCTTTGAATCGCTCAAACCGCTCAATCCATTCTTCTTTGTCTTGCCCTCTTACTCTTCGATTAAATTTTATCAATTCCAATTCAATTTCTTTCCAATTGAATTCAACCCAGTTTTTAAGTTTATTGCTTGGCTCTTCCAGCTTGAAATCGGAAATCAGATATTTCAAAAATTTCTTTTTTATCTCATTTAATTCATTTATATAAAAAAGCATCGAGTCGGATTTAATGATAATTGGTTTTTGCATTTCTATAGAACATTTAGGGATAGGTAAATTTCTAAGTTCTGCTAATGTGGTCTGCCTGAAGTCATCTTTCGTTGCTATTGATGAACTATTGAGGTATAAAAAGGATATTAATTTACTGTTCAATATTCCAAGTAAAAATTTTGTATCAAATTCCTGATTGATACAGATAAAAGGATTAATGTCTTTTGTAAAAAGAAATTTTTGATCAGTATAACCTACTAACAATCTATCTTGACGACTAATAATCCTTCGAATTAATAGTTTGGGAATTGCTTCATAAAATTGACTTAATGTTTTGTGGTTTTCCAAGGAAACATAGGATACTTTATCCGCCATCAGTGAATAACGATGGAGTACTCCCTTTTCTAAAAATGGAAAATAATTTTCAATAGCAGTTGGGAGTTTTTCAAATCTGCTTCCAGTTAATCCTTGTGTTGAGACGGTGATATCACCAAGCCTTATAATGTCTTTTAGAGCATTTATTTTTTCGAGAATCAAATTGCTTTTATCAGAAAGAATAATTTTATAATTTCGAGATAAAATATCCTTAGTATGGATTTTTTCAAATGTGATATTCGCTAAGTTTGATATGGCTTCCTTCTTACCAAAGTTATATATTTCATAGTCATCAACTTTGGTGTTAGAAATCACGTAAATGCAGGTATCTACATAGGCATCTTCAAAAATATTGAATGGTAAATTAACTATTTTTTTTATCCCTTTTTCCTCAACCAAAAATTCTCTGAACCGATTATAATTCTCACCTGTTTGCCAGGTTACAGAAGAAATAAAACTTAGGTAACCTGTATCTTTCAGCAGTTCAAGCGATTTCAAAATAAAAACAATCGAGGAATCAAATTTCCTTTCTAACTGGAAATATTTTCTCTTGAAAAATTCCTTATCTTTTAATGACATCATTTCAATTGGTACATACGGCGGATTCCCGACTATCACATCAAAGCCCGCATTTGATAAATTACCATAATCGGCACCTGGCTCATGAAACTCATCATGTATATCCCGCGAATCCGGTGACTTTTCATTTTCATGGAGAGTATCTTTTTGAGGATAATCTTCGGTTAATGATTTCGCAGTTTCCTTTTTGAAAGTTTGTTTTTCTAAAGGTTTTCGAAATACTTGTGGAAATCTTTTCTCCCAATTAAATGCAGCATCACCGGCAATTTCAACATCATCTATCAATGAATTTCCACATTGAATATTCTTATCCAAAGTGGTTAATTCTTTGCTCCTGTCTGCTGTTTTAAGCCACAACGAAAGTTGTGTTATCTCTACCGAAGCAGGGTTCAAATCAACTCCAAAAATATTGTTGGTCAAGATGTGCTTATCCAAATCAAAAAGTTCCGGCAAAGCACCAGGTCTCAATTCTGCAAGAGCTTTATTAATGGTTTCAAATTCTTTCTTTAAGTAATCAAATACCTTTACTAAAAAAGCACCGGAACCACAGGCAGGGTCAAGCACCTTGACATTCCTGACTGCATCACGATAATGCAACCAAAATTCTGTATGCTTCTTAATCTTATCAATTGATTTTCTTGATACCTGTTTTGTTACCGAAACTGTTCCTTGCTTTGTATATTTGATATTATCCTTTTCGTCATCAGTCAGTTCCGGCAAATCATAAAATCCCAATTCCTTTTTTCTATCATCGAGCCATCCGCCTAATGCCTCATTCACTATGTAGGTCGTAATATATTCGGGTGTATAAAAGATGCCATCTTTCTTTCGCTGACTATCTTTTTTATTCAGCGTTTCTGGATCAACACTTTGGCCGCCTGCCAAATCCAATTGAGATTTATATTTTGAATGTATCTCCTCAATGTCACTGATAGATTGTTCAAAAATATGCCCAAGTATATCAATGGTAAGGTCATTGCTGTAATCATATTTTCGCAAATCCAAAACCCGATAAAGTATCCAGTCTTTTATCATCAATCCATCCAAATCATTATCCTCCTTAAATAATCCGCCATTGAATTTATGAATCCTCGGCGGCAATCCTTTATCCAAACTTTGATACAAATTTTTCAACTCGTTCCACAATTTATCATCTCTGTTTCCAAAAGATTTTTCAGCATTTTCAACTACTTGTTGCAGCAGATAAGGCTCTGTTATATTCATCCATTCACAAAAACAAATAAACAGCATTCTATCCAAAATCTTTTGAGTTTTTTCGAGCAAAATACTTTCCCTGTTTTTAAATTGCAGATTTTCTTTACGCAAATGCTCAAATAATTCAAGACGGAGTTGCTTGTAATGACTGTAGAATGTTTTGGTAATTGATTGTAAATGTTGCTGCCTTTTTTCGAGTTCCGATTCAATGATTGATTTCTGTTTTTCTAAAAATAATCTTGTTGAACCAAGAATGTAAAAGAATCTTTTGAGCTGGTATTCATCCTCTAATTGAGATATAAAAAATGATTCATATCGCTCCTCGCCAATGTTTTTATTGTAAAGACGGATTTCATTAAAGTTAGACACAATAATCCATTTACAAGCCTCTCCGGCTTTGTTGGCATAGCTGAATGCTTGCTCTACCGGGGTTTGCCTGTCAATACGATTTTGCTTTTTATCCAAGTCCGTATTAAAAGATTTTAATTCAATAATCACCCGAACATCGGAAGCAATTAACAGGTCTCTTTTTCCTTGATCGGCATCAAATAAATCATTTACAGGGTTAGCGAAATATCCCAAAACTCCATCAGCTTCTTTTCCACTTATTGAAAATTTTTTCTCCAGATTCCATTTTCCTTTTTTAACATCGAAATGATACCCCAAAACTTCACCAAAAATCTCATTCATAAAATCTGCATCCAAAGAAGTCTCTTTCTTACTCAAAATAACGCCAGTTTTAATACCATTAATCCAACCTTCAATAATCAATTTCTTTCTTGCAAAATCAGAAAAACTTTCTTCCACACGAAAAGTTTTTAACCGATCTTTTAAGAAACTTGGGGTAAATAAACTTTGGTGGGACATAACTTAATAATTCTTTTTATAGGCGGGCAAAAGTAGTAATTTAAAAAGGAACAGAGTTTTTTTTTAATTTAAATTGGGAGCAACTTTACTAAAGTTGAAAAACATTAGTAAAGTTTGGAGTAGGGATTTGTTGGATTGAGCGTAAAGCATTGATTTATAAGCCTTAAACAATGATAATTGAGGTGTTTTAGACGCATCGTAAGAGGTGTATCTATGAAGAATCAAAGGTTTTATGGGAATGATGATTCGTCTTATACGTCTTTTATTTCTTGGGGGATGTCTTTGGAGACGTGCAGGACGTCTTTTTTTTGGTGGAGTATGTCTTTGGTAAGGTCGTGGATGTATCGGGAATGGTGGGTGACGTGTTGTGAGAGGTCGGATACGAATAAGGAGAGGTCTGGGACGTTTTTTGAAACTTTTAAAAACGTATCATGACTCGGGTAAAACCTTTCATGATTGCTATCTGACGTTTCATGATTCATCACAGACCACAAAAGAAAATCCCGAAACCTTGGAAGATTTCGGGAAGAAGCCTCACCCCTTGACCCTCTCCAAAGGGGAGAGGGGTGAAGGTGAATGTGGGATGTTTAGGAAAGGGAATAGATGCCCGCTACTGTCGTGCTGCCATTGACGGTAGTGAAATTTTCCCATCCTTCAGGAATGACATGGGAATCGTTTGGACCGATTTGGATGCCTCCAGTGGTCATGGTGTTTTGGAAAATAGTGAAAACCGTAGTTCCAAAATTGGTGAATAAAGTTCCTTTCTTAATGCTTTGGTTTAAAACGCTTCCATTTGCAGGGACGGAAGTTTGGGCATGAACGATAGGATGTTTTTTGCGGAATGCAACAACTTCTTCCCAAACAGTGTTGACGGAAGAATTCGTCTTTGCGCCACTTTCGAGGTAGCCGGCACAGATGTCTGTGTCGCCCATTTGCTGATGATTCAAGACAAAAATGGTGTCTTCGATTTTTCCGATTTCACTAACAAACTGGTCTCTTAAATTTCCTAAGAAAGCGATGGCTGCCTTGTCTTCTGTGTAAGCTGCAAGGCTGAAATTTAGCGGCAAAACCTCTTGGTTTGCTGTAACGCCATTAAAAACGATGTCGCGGAGACCCGTGCTTTTAGGACCCATTATCCTTAAAGACTTTTTGGTTCCTGGTGCAAGGTGGGTCATTTGACTGTCAATGACTGCCTGGATGCCTGAAAAATTTGTCTGGATTGTGACTCCTTGAGCTGTTGTGAATGATACGGTGATTCTCATTTTTCTTTACTTTTTTAAATTTGTTTAACTGAACTATTTAAGGGCTTTTTTAAGCTAATCTTGCCGTTCTTAGATTCTTCAGTTGCTTTCTGTTAAGAAGAGAATTTGGTGGAGGCGGGGCAAAGATATAAAAGGAATCGGGAATGGGGTCTTTTGTGATAAAGTTTTTTTCTTTTATGATTGCATGCCCCTTTTCGGGGTGCAGCAATAAAAGGATGATGATTATTCTATAGCTCTTTACAATCCATGCACTTCAATCCTTTGTCGGTCATGAGCCATTTGTGATTCACCATTTTGTGGTCGGACATATCTTCTACATTGTCAATATCATCAAGGACATGTTTGGTTTTCTGGGCTAAAAAAATAGTCTTGCCAACAGGTACTTTGAGGATAAAATTGAGATGCTGGAATTGGAATTTTGTCTTTTCTTCCAGGGAATAGTAATCCGGAATTATCAACAAGGAATCCTTCTGTTTGATTTCTGAATTGATGCTGTGGCTGTAGGTTTCTGCCTCCTTTAGAGTTCTTCCTCGAGCCGATTGAACCTTGGTGAGATGGAAGATAGTGTCATTGCTTTTCACGATTTTTAGTTTGGCATCATGGAATGTTACCAGGTTGTTTTCATCACTGAAATCTCCAAAATCGCCTACCTCGATATGAAAATTTTCATTCCATTCATCGCGATCCTTTCTGTCCACATCAACATAGAGAATATCTCTGGCTGGCTGGGCGATATTGGCATCAATTCGACTTATATTTCTTTCATTGTAATTATCCAATTTGTCAAAAAACAGAACCGAACAAATGACGACTCCCACTATCCAAATGCTTGCTGCAATTACATTCAAAGGTCTGTTCCTGGTTTTAATATTAAAGATCAACCGAAAGCCTTTATACATCAGCATCAGCAGCGGTATCCCAATCAACAAGGTAATGCCGATACTCGACCAGAGGACCTGTGTTCGGGTATCAAAAAACAATACGGCGAAGTTGGAATGTCCCATCGGAAACCACCCGATTGCCCCAAGAAGCAATCGCATCAGGACAATGAAAATAACAATACCAATTACCACAAATAATACCCCAAAGAGCCTTACAAAAACACTCACCACGGCAAGGATAGCTTGCGCGATGGCATGGACAAAACTACCCACAGCACCTCTCACATTATCGCGCCTGTCCTTAGACCCGAAGTCTTTGGCTTCTTTCTTGAAATCTTCAAATTTATTCTTCAGATTGCCCATCTCCTCGTGGATGTTTTTCTCAATGTTTTCGACATTGACTTTCTCGCCTTTCATCTCCAGTTTCTCGGCAGTAGTTTTTGCCGGAGGAAGGATGATCCAAAGGATAATATAAAGCAATAACCCGCTGCCGAATCCAAAGAAAAGAACAGCAAATAGCAGCCTTAACCATAGTGGATCAATGTCTAAGTAAGCACTGATTCCAGAACAAACGCCACCCAAAACTTTATCATCTGGATTGCGATAAACACGGCGTTTGGTGAATGTGCCCGTGTAGTGGAAATTTTCACTTTTATCTCCATAAGTATAGCCATAGCTATAACCATATTGTTTGTCGGAGTACTTAAAATTCTCACCTTTACTTTTATCGGAGCCATTGGTTTCATCGCCACCGAACTCTTCGGGCTTGCCCATGATGGCAATGGCCTCCTGAACATCTTCGATAGAGATGACTTGCTTTCCGTTCTTTAATTTTTCGGAAAAAAGCTCTGCAATGCGCGCCTCAATATCCGAAGTGATTTCCTCTTTTCCTTCCGAAGTATGGAAGTGCGCTTTGATCGTCTCAAGATACTTGTGGAGCAATTCAAAAGCATCCTCATCAATGTGGAATACGATTCTACCGATGTTAACTGTTACTGTTTTCTTCATTTCTTTTAGATTTTTTAATTGTTTGTTTAACTGCAAATATTAATTCGTTCCAGGTTTTATTTAATTCATCGAGGCACGCCCTGCCGGCTTCTGTCAGGGAGTAATATTTCCTTGGCGGTCCCGATGGACTTTCGACCCATTGATAGGAAAGCAAGCCCTGGTTTTTCAATCTTGTGAGCAAGGGATATAAGGTGCCTTCGACCACTATTAATTTTGATTCCTTGAGTCGGGCGATGATTTCGGAGGGATAGATCTCCACCTCCGAGGCGATGATATTCAGGATACACAATTCCAGTATTCCCTTCCGCATCTGCGCTTCTACATTAGCTATATAATTTTCCATGGGCGCAAAATTACAAAAATTTTATAATACCATGCAATACCTAGTACCTGTTTTTATATTATACAACTATAAATGGCTGATATTAAGCCTGATAAAATTAGTTAAAGTTTTATTGAGAAATTAAAAAGAAGAGTAATTCCAAATTATTCCCCGAAATATCCATCCAAAAAAAGAAGAATATTACCAACAATAATCCTGCTGATCTATTCATGGCGGCTCCCCGAAAAAGGGAGCTGCTATTAATAAAACAGCAAAGAAAATAGAAAGGTACTAATAAATACGACCCAAGTTGAAGGTGGCATGATGCGCGTTGAAGCTGGCATGATGCTGGTTGAAGGTAGCACGATGCCCGTTAAAAGTGGCATGATGCTGGTTGAAGGTGTAACGATGCTGGTTGAAGGTGGGGTGATAATGGAGTCTACCGCAAGACCGCAGTAAACACCTTGCTACTAAAGATGTCTCCGGCTGTCCGATTTCAGGTGTAATACCCCTTGAAATGGCATAATTAAACTTTTTGAATGGAGGAAATAAAAGAGAAGCACTCCTTTATCTGATTCCTTAAAAACCGTTTTTAAGAATGGTCACTTAATTCTTTCCAGAATTCAAGATAAAAGGGTTTTGACCACCTTGGTTAATACATCAGTATTGCTTTCCATCGCTAATCCTTTATAATTTTTCACCTCCTCCAATGCCTTCAGCAAATCAAAATCCTTTTGTTTTTGGTAATAAATCAATCCCTTTTTCATCAGCATCTCGGCAAGATATTCCTGCTCTGTCTGCCCAGGAGTAGGCATAAAGATCGCCTTCTTTCCCATCACCGCTAAATCCATAATAGTAGTATATCCCGACCTGCTGATAACTACCCCCGAAGCCTCAATAACAGCCTGCATCATCACACCATTCAGATGCGGATAGATGATGCCATTTCCAAAGCCAAGCGGCTTCATTTGTTTATCAGGAGTGCCGGTAATAATGACCGCATGGAGCGAAGTTTTTTCAATTTGATGAATGATTAATTTCTCAAAGTTTGTCCGTTGCGGTTCAGGACCGGAGATGATAACACAGATGTCGTATTTATACTTTTCCGCTGTGCCGGATTTGTAATCTGCTGTGCTGGATTTGTAATCCTGCACCAACAAAGTCTTATGAAATCGAGAAAGAATGCCAATGAATTGTGTTTTGTTTTTGATGATATAAGAATGAGCAAGGTCGCCGGAAAGATTGTTCTCACCCTCCACATCCGGTATCCATAGTTGGTCAAAGTTTTTAATGAAATACTTGCTGATTTTAAAAAATATAGGGGTGAATTTCTCAAGAAGTTTATCTGTCTTGATGACTACCTGATGCGTCATGAAGACCGTCTTTGCAGCTCGATTCCAGATGCCATAACGATTATCAGAAATGACAATATCAAAATTATATTCATTCATTAATTCCTGTAAGAATTTATGTTCTTTGTTAATTTGAATGAGCATTTTTGGAAACAGATAAAACATAAAAGGGATAAACAAAATGCCTGGAGGATACTTAATCCTCAAGCCGGGAAAGGTGATGAATTTCACCGTCGGAAACTCCCGAATCAATAATTCATAAGGACCTTTATCAGCACCAACATACACATCTGCGCCCTGTTCCAGCAATTCATTAATGATCGGGACGCATCGAGCCGCATGTCCCAAGCCCCAATTCAACGGGCAAACTAATACCTTCTTCCTTTTTATCATCTTCGCTTTGCAAAAGTATAAAATGGAAATAAAGATTGCTTAAGAGATTAATGATTTGATAAGCTTTATTTGAATGGAAATACTTTGCTAAAACTTCACGCCGCCTATCCCGCCTTCTTTCTTTCGGAAAAGAAAAACGGTATTAAAAAAGATGAAGAACGTAACGCCAGCCTGGGTTTCAATGGTGTCTTCAGAAAACATACTAAGCATGATAAATATCCAAAACACAACATAATAAAAGTCGGTATAGTTCCTATTAACCAGCAGAGGATAAATCAAAGCGAATAGAAAAATTAACAATCCGATAATACCAAAAGTAACCGTGATGGAGAGGTATTGATTATGGGCTTTCAAGCGATGCTCCTTATCCAGCCGCGAATGTTCAAGAGCATACTCTTTTTCAAAAGCAGAATTAATATCCCCGGTACCCACACCAATGAATGGATGCTGCTTTATCAGATGCAATGAAGTCTTCCAATACTCCAATCGCTGCACTACTGAATGTCCATTGGGATCTCCCCAATTCATATAATCATCATACTCCCAAAGTATCTCGTAAATCCTTGCTTTTAAACTATTCGTTTCTTGATAATTGATATTGGTAATTCCATTTTCAACAGTATGAATCTCCGCATCAGAAAGGGCATTGACAGCATCGGCATCCTTCCTCATTCCCTTTGATGAAAGGAATCTTACCAATGTATATTTTATAATCTTACCAGACTTTCCAATACTATCGAAATCAAATTTGCTTCGTTGCTTCCAAGCCTCATGCAATTCCCCCCAATTCAAATAAATATAAATCAGATGACCATTTTCTCTTTCTTTCTTGGAAGTATCATTCTCATAAGGATTTCCTTTTGAAGAATTCGTTTCGAGGTTAATGGTTTCATTGAATTTAATTTCTTTTATCGGTTTATAAATTTGATAAACAGAATAAGCAAGATATGCCGGAATACCTATCAATACTACCAATAGAGCAATTCTTAAATAAAGATTTTTCTTCTTCCAGATCAAATAACAGATGAGAAGGAAGACTGTAATTCCAAGAATATATAATCCTGTGATAGCTTCAAGAATAACCAAGAATATCAGAAGCCAGAGAATGACAATTGAAATAATTACGGTTACTATTGGTGGATAAGTTTTGTAATATTGATAAATAAAATACCCAAGCAACAGGACAGAAAAAGCAATCATCAACCCAAACCTGATATGAGAAATATAAACAGAAATATCCCTGATATCATGAATCTTATGATAAGTCCATCCTCTCCAAACAGCCGTACAGTATAGCGTTGCGAATAGTACAGAACCGCAAAACAAAAAAAGCAATCTCTCTAAACCATTCTTCGAGATGCGAGGACCGGTAGAAATTAATAAGGGAAAAATAAGTAAAGGAAGTTTGACACGAAGGTCTTTGAAAGCATATTGAAAGTCTTCGGTATAAAGCAATCCGATAACATGCAAAAGAAAAATCGAAGTGATAATAAGTGCGAGTTTGTTATGAAAAAATGATTTGAATTTACCAAGAACATTACCGTTCACAACCCACCCTAATGCAATGATGAATTGAGAAACACTCATCATGTATTTCGATTCAGGAAGAAAAGAAACTAAAAGAATAAGACCGGAGTAAAATATTAATTCTCCGGTCTCTTCCCAATTAATTTTCTTCACAATTTGATTTTATATCAAAGGCTATTTCTTCTCTTGTGATTTCACATCGGCAGGCTTGTAAGTCCCGGCAAGAATGGAATTATAAAGATTCGAATCTTTCAGAACATCTATAGCCTTATTAATTTCAGGATCAGCATGGAGAGTGGCTTCAATCCTGCCATTCTGATAATAATACCTTGAAACGATTTCTTCTTTTAACAAGAGTTCTATCTCATCTTTATTCTTTTGAATATCGGAAGTTTTATTGTGTTTTATTTTATTCTTTAATGCTTCAAATTCGGGTTTTGCATCATCGTAATATTTGTCCTTTGTGGCAACTTCTTTTAGCTCATCGAATGTGGTTTCACTCTTGGTGGTGTAGTCATATTCTTTGTTGGCAATGAAATTTACAAAGTCATTAAAGTCAGCATCGGTAAGGTTGAAAGCCTTTGCAGAATCAATCTTTGGATGCTTGATGAAATATTGTGTTGCATAATCAAAGATCAATAATTTGGAAAACAAACTTTGAGAAATAGGACTCAATTTCGGAGCTTCTAATTTTATATCAGGAGTGATTCCTCCGCCATTATAAACCGTCCTTTTTGACTTAACCGTTTTGAATGGAGTGATGAGCGAATCGGGCACATGACCTACACTTCCATCCTCATTACGATGAGAATAATCAAGAGCCTGAATGCAGCGACCACTTGGAATATAATACTTCGCAGTAGTAACTTTCAATTGTGCGTTATAGCTTACAGGGCGCGTCGTTTGAACCAATCCCTTACCAAAAGAACGCTGCCCAAGAACCACTGCTCTATCCAAATCCTGTAATGAACCTGAAACGATTTCTGAAGCCGAAGCAGAGCCGCTATTCACCAGGACAACTATCGGAATATCCATATCCACTGCGGGATACACAGCTTTATAAGTCTTCTCCCATTCCTTCACTTTGCCTTTTGTATTTACAATTTCCTGTCCTTTATCCACCCAAATATTCACAATGTTTATTGCTTCATTCAACAAGCCTCCAGGATTGCCGCGAAGATCAAGCACAAGGGTTTTCATATCACCCTTAGCCTTCAATGCCATGAATGCATCTTTCACATCTTTTCCAGCCTCTTCGGTGAAACTTGTGAGTTTGATATAACCAGTATTTTTATCCAACATTCCAGAGTAAGGAACGGACTTAATTTTTATCTCTTCACGCATTACTGTTTTCTCAAGCAGCTTCGGCTCGCCTTCTCTTTTTAAAGTCAGCTTAACGCTCGTCTTCGCCTGTCCTTTCAGGGCTTTGCTGATATCTTCGGTAGTTTTTCCTTTGGTAGATTTACCATCAATTTCCATTAAAATATCACCTGCCCTGATGTCCGCTTTTTGTGCGGGCCATCCTTCATAAGGATCGGTAACGACCATGAATTCCCCATTCTTTCTGACTGATGCACCAATGCCACCATACTGCCCTGTCTGCATGAAACGATAGTCTTCAATATCGGCTTCAGAGATGTAGTTTGTGTATGGATCACAAGACTCCAACATCGCGTCAATCCCTTTCTTCATCAGCTTTCCGGGATCTGTTTCATCTACATAATAGACATTCAATTCCCGAAAAATAGATGCGAAGATATCTAAGTTTTTACTTATTTCAAAATAATTATCCGCAACAAAACCGAAGGACACCAGTGAGCCGATAACCAAGGTGGCAACGATAATTCCCCACCTGAACTTTTTCCAAATCATACTTAACTTCTTCATATTATTTAATATTTATTTTTCACTATTAACTGTTCACTTAACCGGATCATTTCCATGACCGCCCCAGGGGTTGCAGGATGCGAACCTTTTCAAGGCCATAAAACCACCTTTGAGGGGTCCGTATTTTGTGATTGCCTGGATGCCATATTCCGAGCAAGTAGGCGTGTAGCGGCACACCGGCATCATGTATGGAGCGATTACGTTTTTATAAACTCGAATCATCACAATCATTATTCCCCCAATTATTTTTTTCATTTGTTAGGTTTAAAGGTATAGGGGTATAAGGTATAAAGGTATAAAGGTATAAAGGTATAGGGGTATAAAGGTATAAAGGTATAGGGGTATAAGGTATAAAGGTATATTTTGATTACCTCCCATATTCATATTTTCTACTTTATTTTTCTTTTGTTTCATACCAAACACTTTTATACCCTTATTCCCTATACCTTTATTCCCTTATACCTTTATACCCTATTCCCCTATTTCCTTATACCTTATTCCCCTATTTCCTTATACCCTATTCCCCAATACCCTTTTTCAACGTTTCTTCAAAACGTTTTAAAGCCGAATTTATTTTTTTCTCAATTTCTTTGTAAGGAAGAATGTCCTTGTTGATATAGATAAAGATGATTGAATATTTCAAATTATTTTCTTCCATAAAGGCATAAATCTCCGTTTTATTCTTCCGGAAAGCCTCCCTCATTAATCGCTTAACTTTATTCCGGTCCACCGCTTTTTTGAAAATTCTTTTGCTGACACTGAAGCCAGTTTGCAAAGGAAATTTCCCTGATTTATCTTCAGCTTCTGCCCAAACCAATCTCACAGGATTTGCAGAAATCGCCTTTCCATTCGTGAATAAAGCTTCGATAACTTTTCGCTTTTTTAATTTTTCTTCTCTGTTAAAAGTTTGCATTTCTGAATTTAGGGTATATAATAAGGAGTGAGTAGGTTTGAATGAAATGATTCATCTTCAATCATTCGATTCCCAATGCCATTTGCATAATTGCATGATTTATAGTCTGATTTAACAAATTTACCAGCTTAAAAGGCATTTTGAGGTACTTATTTTTCCAAAAAATGTGCATATATTTTGGTTTTATGAGGACATATTTTGATTTTATGTTCACATATTTTAGTTTTATGAAGACATATTTTGATTTTATGAAAAGATAAAACCAAAATATTAAGACATAAAATCCAAATATGAGAACATAAAACTAAAATATGTGAACATAATCTCAAAACATGAGAACATATTTTAGCTATATTAGGTGATAAATCCAAAATATTAGCAACAAATTTTGACCAAGAATCAGACATCAATTATTTATTCGCCTTCTTAATATATTGCTCGATAGCCATCGTCATAGAAGAAATTCCTGGAATCGGAGCCTGGATATTTAAAGTGAGACCGGCTTGAATGACGGCATCGCAAGTCGAGGGACCGAAGGCAGCGATACGGGTATCATTTTGTTTGAATTTCGGGAAATTTTTGTATAATGAAACGATGGTGGTCGGGCTGAAAAATACGAGCATGTCGTATTTTACTTCCGCCAAATCGGAGAGGTCGCTCGGCACAACTTTGAAAATAATCGCTTCCTTGAAATTGATTTTAAACTTGATTAAATCATTCACCAATTCATGTTTCATGGAATCCGAGCATGGCAACAAAAATCTTTCATTGGTGTTTTTCTTAATCATATCAATCAAACTTTTGTCGGCATTTTTGCTGTATAAAACTTTCCTTCTTTTATAAATCACGAATTTTTGAAGGTAATAAGCGATGGATTCGGAGACGCAATAATAATTGAAGGTTTCAGGGACGTGAATGAAGAGGTCTTTGCAGATGCGGAAGAAATGATCTATGGAATTTTTGCTGGTAAAAATCACTGCAGTAAATTTGGAAACATCAATTTTGTCCTCCAAAAAAGTCCTGATGTCAATAGGTTCGACGTGAATGAACTCGCGAAAATCTATTTTGAGATTATAATTCTTTGCTAATTCAAAGTACGGAGATTTATCGCTCTCCGGCTTTGGTTGCGTCACCAAAATACTTTTAACTTTCACGCTTGTAGAATTTTATTCGATAATAAAAAAAATTATTTAACACTTTCTCAACCAACCATCGTCGCCTTAATCATAAAAACTATTGGTGCTATTTCAAGGCTGCAAATATACAAAATCAAATAGAAAATGTTAAAATTTTTGAGGCTTTGAGCTATCATCACTCCTCTTATTAAACGAAAAACATAGAGTAAAATAATTATGGCTATCGCGATTTTGAAAATGATGATGGCTGCAAAAGTTGTGGTGAATGCAATGGCAATAACTATTGGTAACAGCAATATTCCAATCAGATTATTAATCAAAAATATGTTGAAAATATAAGCTGAAACGGGTTTGTCTATTTGGAAAATGAAGCCGGAAACTTTCAGAAAAATAAATTTAAAAGAATAAATCATGGAGACCAAAACCGCTAATATCAGGAACCTTGCAAAGCCGCTGGGGAAGAAATCGGGAAGGAAATTATAGAGAATACTGATTTGATAAATGAATAATGCGAGGACCAAATAAAAGATGCCGGTGAGCAGGAAGGACGCTTTTTGGAGCAACAGGTTTTCATCGCGAACGATTTGATTGGACATGGTTTTGGAGAGAAAGGAGGCTAAAATATGGTCGAGCGTGCGGGCATAAAAAACTTTTACCCAGGTGAAAGCTGCAATTAAAAACACTAATACATAGAATAACCAAATAGGATTACTGCCTGTTATCGGGATTGGTTCCTGATTTTTTATCTGCAATTCATGGTGCTTGAATAATGGAATGTAAGTTTTAGTTTCTTCAACTTCCTTGGTTTTGGAAGGGCTTGAGGGCGATGTAATATCATTGAAACGAAAAGAAGTGTCCGGAGAAATATATCTATGACCCGCTGTATCTGAAACTTGAACTGAAGAAGGATCAGCGGTGCTGTCAGGAAAAATTGTGGTAGCTGATTCGGGAGTCATAATTGCAAAATAAATGGATTTCACTTAATTTTTTTTCTATTGAAAATCATAATTACAAATAGAAAAAGTAAAGCCGATACGGCAATAATTGAAGCAAATACTCCGAGATAATCTCCATGCTTGGCATAGAAAGTCATTTCAGAATTTGCATTTATGGTTTCCTTGATAACAGCAGGCTGCCACCACGTTGTGGCTTGTTGAATATCCCCTTTCTGATTAATAAAACAAGAGGTTCCGGTATTCGCAGAGCGAGCAATGCTTCTTCGAAATTCAATAGCAGCCAACCGTCCGTAATTACAATGTTGCCTATAGCCCGGAGTGTCATGCCACCAGCCATCATTGGTAATTATGAATAAAAGATTTGCACCATTTCGAATGTATTCAGATAAAAAATCTCCATAGATTGATTCATAACATATAGCTGTGCCGACCTTCCATTTCCCATTTACAGAATTAAAAACGGTACGCTCCTTTTGGGTTCCATAACTGCCTGTTGTTCCTCCTAAATCAATAGCAAACTTACCAAGGAATCCAAATATTTTAGGATAAGGCATTTTCTCGACACCAGGCACCAATTTTGACTTATGATAAATCTGAATCTTTCCCGAATTATCTATCTGAAATGAGGCATTGTAATCGTCATAATAATCTTTGGCATTAATATTATCCTTACGAGCAGTTTCAGAAAGTTTCTCCCCTTCTTTATATTTTTTTTGAGATGACATTCCACATACAAAATTCAATTTTGGATAAGGCTTGATAAATTTTTTAATTGTTTGAATACTTGGAGATTCATTAAGGTATTCTTCCCAGGTAGCCTCTGCCAGAGCAGTTTCAGGAAAGGCAACATAGTCAGTGCCAGTATCTATTTGTTGCGCAGCAAGCTTCAACATCTTATCTAATTGCTCTGCATCATTACCTGAAAACTTTTCATTATATGGATCAATATTGGGTTGTACGATGACAACATTCACCGGAGATTTAGTTTCAGAAATACTACCGTAAATTAAAATCGAAATTTCTAATGGAACAAAAATAAAAACAATTATAATAAACGAACTCTTCATCCAATAAAAAGGTTTACCATTAATTGCTGATTTTATTAAGTTGAAGATAAGAATATTTACTATCAATATCCACATAGAGCCTCCTAAAACACCTGTATATTCATACCATTGCATCCATGATGGAAAGGATGCGATACTGAATCCAAGAGTAAGCCAGGGCCAACCTAACTCCCATGAAAGGTGAAGGTATTCAAAGGCAATCCAATAAACAACAAGAGAAATAGTTCCAATCATTACTCCCCATCTCTTCCTGGTTAGATAAGACAGTTGAAAGACAATGGTCATAAACAAAGTATTAAAAACAAAAGCCGCCACCGCTCCCCAATCTGATGAATAATAAACCCACCATGTAGTGCCCACATTCCATATCATCAAAGAAAAATAAGCGATTCCAAAATGCCGAAGCCCCTTTCTTTTACCGCCATCTTCACATATTCTGTCAAGTGCTAATAAAAGAGGAACAAATGCAATAAATACTAATGGAGCAAATGGAGAAGGTGTCCAGGCAATCGTAAATAATAAACCCGTTAATAAAGCAAAGAATAATTTGCCAAGAGGTTTATTAAGGAAATTCATTGAACTGCTATCGCATGGAAGAATATAGGTAGCGAGTAATTACTTCTTAGGAGTGGAAACTTTGGCGGGACCCCAGCTATACAAACTGTAATTCCGGAACCTCATGGTCTCACTGAAAGGAAGTTTCTTCCCTGCATGTGCCTGATCTTTATAATTATTTTTTTCTTCAAAACTTAAATCAGTTTCATCATTCTTGATAAGAAATTTTCCTTTCTGGAATGGAACCTTTTCAAAATAAACAAGGTATTGAGGAAGCTTAATCTCCATAGTGTCTATGATATGGACGATACAGATTCCAGGCGCACCATCACCATAATTATTATAAACAAAACACTGGCAGGAAGCGTCATAACTATAATCTACAGGGGCACCATTTTTCTCGGTCTTCTCTCCTTTTTCAGAGAGAATCTGGAATTCTTTTGCCTTAACAGAATCAACTAATTTGTCTTTAAAATATAATTTAAAGGCAACGATATTGTCAGCATTACTTTGGGCATTCGTTATGAATGTGATGCCCAACAGCATAATAAAGATGAATATTTTTTTCATATCAACACTCTAATTTTTGGATTGCAAATATATAAAACTAACTAAACACAATTGTAATAATCCTTTTGACTTGACTCTTTTTATTTCCTTTCAAAGAGGTACTTTTGCAGGATAATTATTTATAGAATATATAAACCATGAAATATATCCTTTCCTATACCAACCCAAATCAACATTACATAGATATTGAGTTTCTGATAACCGGTATTCATTCTAAAAAGTTAATCGTAAATCTTCCCATCTGGAGACCTGGAAGATATGAAGAAGGCAATTTCGCCAAGAACATCAAAGGCTTTGAAGTCATTGATATCTATGGCAAGTCACTTAACTTTAAGAAGATTCAAAATCATCAATGGGAAATAGAAACTAATGGTGAAAAGGAAATCCATATCCGGTATAGTTATTACTGCGGGAAGTTAGATGCCGGATCTTGCTGGCTTGATGAACATCAATTATACATTAACCCGATTCATTGCTTTCTTTATGTTGATGGGTGGGAGGATAAACCTCTTTCGGTGGAGCTGAATATTCCTGCTGATTATAAGGTGGCATGTGCATTAAAAGTGGAGAAGGGGAATATCATAAAGGCTCACGATTATCATACCATTGTTGATTCGCCTTTCATCGCAAGCCCTGATCTTAAACACAATTCATACCAAAGCAATGGAATTAAATTTCATCTTTGGTTTCAAGGAGAATGCTCGATTGAATGGGAGCGTATGCTGAAGGACTTTAAAGATTTTACGGATGAAGAAATTAAGTTGTTCGGGGGCTTTCCTGTCAAAGAATATCACTTTCTTTTTCAAATGATGCCTTATGAATTTCATCATGGCGTAGAGCATACGGCTTCGACGGTCATTGCTATGGGTCCGGATTTTGCTTTGAATAATAATATGTATGATGACTTCCTCGGCATCAGCGCTCATGAGTTGTTTCATGCCTGGAATGTCAAGACCATTCGACCTGTCGAGATGATGCCCTATCGGTATTCTGAAAAGAATTATTCTCGGCTTGGTTTTGTCTATGAAGGCATCACTACTTACTATGGAAACCTTGTCCTGTATAGGAGCAAAGGGTTTGATGACGGGCAATATTTCAAAACTCTCAATGACAGGATGCAAAAACATTATCACAATTATGGTCGTTTTAATCAATCTGTAGGTGATGCTTCTTTTGATACATGGATTGATGGATATGTGGATGGTATTCCTCATCGAAAAACCAATATTTATACTGAGGGTTGCATCATTGCATTGCTGTTAGATCTTACGATTCGGATGTATTCTCATGATGCAAAATCTCTTGATGATGTGATGCGAAAATTGTATCATGATTCTTCTGAAAAGAGTTATAAAGGCTTCAGTGAACAGGATTTCCAAAGGGCTGTCGAAGCTATTGCCGGGTGTTCTTATCAGAATTTCTTTGCATCTTTTGTCTATGGGACTATGGATACGCAGCCCTTGCTGGAAGAGGCATTCAATCACATCGGTTTTGAGTTGTCAGTCAAGCCGTCGAATCATATTTATGAAAACTTCCTGGGTTTTAAATTAGATAATGATAACAACAAACCAATTATAAAAATCATTGCTCCCAATTCTCCTGCCGAGCTTGCGGGTCTTTCAAAGGACGATGAAATAATTGCTGTCAATGGCTGGCGGATTGAGAATAATCTCGATGCATTATGCCATGAACATTACAATAAAGGAATCACGCTTTCTGTATTTTCTCAAAACAAATTGAAGTCCCTGAATATTAAGGAAAGTAAGGAGCGGTTTTACGGTCGTTATTCTGTCATTCCCCAAAAGAAAGTTACTAAGAAACAGCTTGCTTCCTTTGCCAAATGGGCTGGCAAGGTGTGAGTCCGCATTTCTTTATAGACTTCATCAGCAACATCCGGGGTTAAATTTAAACCATTGGAGAAGGTCGGGGAATATAGTTATCAGGAAGCAGATTCCTGTTCTGGAAACTTTTCAGATAGATCATCAATAAAGATTTTCATGTTTGGGTTATCCTCATCTTTTTCCATTAAGATTTTGTTTTAATGACTGTCGGTTTGTATATACCTCAAATTGTTTTACAATATAAAAACTGTGAAGGCTTGTCATTCCGACGAAGGAGGAATCCTATCCATATTTCAATAGGATTCCTCCTTCGTCGGAATGACAAGCCGCAACTTGGTTTATATAACCCGACAGTCATTTCTGTTTTTACTAATCCCTTCTGATAGTCATTCAAAGTCAGATACATCTTTCAGACTTCCTTTTGCAATAGGATAATCTAAGTCGTAAGATATTCTATTCATAGTCTTTTTGCTCTGACTTCAGTAAGAAAAAAGTCCTTTAGAAACAGTGTGCCAGGATATTATTTTTTCTTTTTCTTCTTAGGCTTATTCATTTCTGGTCCCTCATTAATAATATCGGATATGGATTTAAATTCCCCTCCAATCCTTACCCCGACTCCTTCTGGATTAAGAGCTATCGCTTTATTCAGATCAGCTCCCCATTTGTCATATTGTTCCGTTTCTTTATATAAATTAAACCTGGACATATAATAATCGAACTCTCCTTCTTTAAGATAAATGGCGCGGCTGACATATTCTATCGCATCGTGCAGTTTCCCTTCTTTTTTAGCTATAATATTCAAGAGAAAAAATATATAATGATCCTGATCATTGAGCACAGTGTAAGCAATAAGATCGGCTTTAGCCTCTTTATATTTTTCTAATGAAAAATAGGACAAGCCTCGCTGGCGACATATCAAAGGTTCTTCGGATCCCATTTTTTTTGCAAGGGTTAAATCCTTGATAGCGCGTTCAAATTCATTTAGATATGACAAGCAAATACCGCGAAGGCAGTAAGACTCACTATCATCAGGATGGACTTCTACCAGCCGTTCGATAGCTATCAGGGCAGCCTCGTGTTTATTTAGATCAAGGTTGACAATACAACGATAATAAATCATAGATAGATTGTCTTTATCCTTTTCCAAAACAAATTCAATATCAACAAGAGCATCTTCATAATTATGTAGATGAACATTGCTATGCGCTCGCATTGCTTTTAACATAAGGTCCTTGCATCCAGCCTTTTCAGCCTTATCAAGATTCTTGATTACATCGGTATATCTGTCCTCATCAAATGCTTCGGCAGCTTCTAAAATAAACTCATCCCATTTTTGTTCTTTTCTTTTCATTTTATACTTTTTTTAATTTATTCTAAGTCGGTAAAGATACATTTAGTTTCGGTGTTATAAGAATTTGAGAACTTTACTAAAGTTTTCAACATTAGTAAAGTTCATTCCATTCCTTACAATACCGGTGCATCTATATAAGTCATAAATCCTTCGCCACAAGTCTTCTTCAAATCTGCTGAAACAAACTTCGTGGCTTCAAGAATTTCTAATTCATCTTTACTGACAGAATGCTCGGTACATAAAGGAATGATATAAATTTCCTTATCCGAGGATTCCGATTTCTCGACATGCATCCCGACGATGTCTTTCTTGCCACATCCCACCACAGGGCAGCCTGTGATAAAACGATGGCTGAAATTTTTCCAATGTTGAAACGAATTGCCGCATCGGCATGGCTTTTCGGGTTGAATGCTGCTGATTTTTACTTTTACATTTTGCATATTTTGTATTTACTTTAATTATAATTTATTCCCAAAAGAACAAAATGTTACATTATGTTTACACTCCGTGTAATTATCTTTACATCGTGTGTAACAATGCTTACATCGTGTGTAATTATCTTTACATCGTGTGTAACATTGTGTACATCGTGTGTAATTATCTTTACATCGTGTGTAACATTGTTTACATTCTGTGTAACTATCTTTACATCGTGTGTATAAATGCTTACATTCTGTGTAAGAATGTTTACACCGTGTGTAATTATGTTTACATAATGTAACATTTTGTTCTATCCTTTAATTACTATCTGTTTACAGTAATTTGAATTATCAGATCAAAGCCACGAGGACCTGTATTATCTATCTCTTGATGCATAAACCATACCTCAATTCCACCGGCAAGTCCTGTAACCTGTGTATGAGCAGCCGTAGTTGGCAGCATTCTTTCATAATTAATCCCGTCATAGCTAATAAGCCATTCGTGGAAACCACCTCTAATTTCAACTCCGTTAGCAGTAAGATCAATAGTTCCCTGAACCACAGAATTAACAGCACTCCAAGGTTGTTTCCCTCTCGCAGTAATAGCTTTTACATCAAACCCTCCCGATTTTATCCCATCCGATGCTGTCGCAAAGTTATTATTCGCATAAGTTTGGAATAAAAACATGACCGCGATAAGACCATTATTAAGAGCAGTAAAGGTAGCTTCTTCAGTTCCTGGAGTAGAACTTGCATAGTTAGATTGCAAAGTTCGCAATCCTGTAATAGTAAGCGGCGGCACAGTTACAAAACCTGATGTACTCTGTTTGTTAATCATTTCCGTAGCCTTAGCAGCCTTGTCCGCCTTACTGCCTTTCCATTTAATGGTAGCGATAAACTTCTTTTGCATCACCACTTTAGCGAATAAAACAATAAGACCATTGGCATCACGAAGAATATAAAACGGATTGGTACCGGCTTTTTCATCCTCCATACTCGGATAGCAAACCGTCAGATTGCCTTCCTGAAAGGTAGGCATATTAATGACCTCCACAAGTTTGTTAATCTTGTTTACAACAAATTGAAAAGGCTCAACAATAACCTTCTCGATCATTTTCCCAAGAATACTCTTGGGAGCTACTACTTTCTTCTCATTTAATGCTTTCTGTTTTTGAAAGTTAAATGATTTCTCAGCTTTCTCATTACCGAGAAGCCGCCTGCCGTAAGCCCCTGGTCGTTCACCAGGCAACTTAGGCGACGCTTGACCCAATTTCTCGAGGTGCGTCAACTCTTTTGCTTTTACTTTTTTGTCCATTGCTTAAATTTTTAAATTATTATTATTAATTGTTTGTGGAGACCCCTCCAAGTGAATGATTTACTACGTGGCATCCTCCTTAATCTTCTCCAAAACATCCTGAATATATACGCTATCATTCGGAACACAAATCTTCTTATACAAAGTATAATCCTCCGACCTCGGGCATCCGTCAGTATGGTGATATTTCTTATGATTCGTCATCCTGTTACACACCTGTTTATGAATCACACAATCAATAACACCCTTACTAATACGGTTGATATTATATTCCTCCCATCTCATGCGACTATTTGCATTGATCTGATCATGCTGCGGAGTCTTCTCATCCCTCTGTCTCTGCGCCCAGGCGTTATTTCTCGCCTTATGTTTATTATGATAGTCGGGATCAGTTTTCTTCTTATTCTTAAGCCACCATTTTTCAAAGATTCTTCTCCTTTCCAATTGCTCTATTGTCAAGACTTTTAGTTTTTTATAAGTCAATTCGCCGTTAATTCTCTTCTTTGCAAACTTCATTCTCTCTTCAAAAGAATTCTTCTTGCAATAACAGAAAATATCATGCAATACATCACGCATAGTCATTGTTTCCATGTCCTTCCGGTCATTCCAAAGAACGATTATGGCAGCATGTAATTCTTCAATATCTTCATTTTTGATCTTCATATTTGGAATAATTCAAAGAGGGTATAAAATTTTGGAATACTTATTTAATAATTAATAATAAAATGGAATACTACATCCGAAAGTCACGCAGAAAGCGGAATTTGGAGTTTAATGACCGGCATCAAACAATACATACAGGAGGAAAATAAAAGCATTAGAACCCGAATGGTATCTGACAATCAACTGCGAAGATATGAACCCTCGATCCTGGGCGTGGTCTCCAACGGTTTTTAGTTCTTTCTAATGACTTTAATTACGCTCTTTAATTTCAGCGGCAAATTTAGCTAATATAATTCATTCGGAAAGGGGAAGAATAAAACAGGTATATGACTGTCGGATTATATATACCAAGTTGCGGCTTGTCATTCCGACGAAGGAGGAATCCTATCCATATTCCAATAAGATTCCTCCTTCGTCGGAATGACAAGCCCTCTCAGTTTTTATATTCCAATAATAGTAGTGGTGTATAGATACCGACATTCATTAATAATTATTACACACATTCATTTTGGTTTGATACTTTTGCGACTTCTTAGAACAATAAAACTTAATTTAAGATGAGTAAAAAGCAAAATCCCCCCAGAGCCAAAGGTGCTGTAACCACTGCCAATACTGATACTTTGAAGAAGCTGAAGACTTCCCTCGGAATCATCATAGCAGTCTTTGCGTTCCTTCTCTATGCCCAAAGTATCGGCTACTTTTATACCCTTGATGACAATGGAGCCATCACAAACAATAAAGTTACAAAGCAAGGCGTGGCGGGCATTCCCACTATCTTCACCCATAATTACTGGTATGGAATAGGAGACACCAAAGGCAATGAATATCGCCCCCTGTCTATGGTATTATTTGCTATAGAATGGCAGTTTATCCCCGCTAATCCTCACATAAATCGCTTTATTAATGTAACTCTTTTTGCTCTTACCTGCTGGCTTTTATTTCAATTGCTATGCACCTTGTTTCATAAGCAAAACCTCGTGATACCCTTCGTCTGCACCCTTCTATATGCGGCACATCCCATCCATACCGAGGTAGTAAACTCTATAAAAAGTCTGGATGATATTCTATGTTTTCTATTGATCATCACATCCATTTTATTGTTCCTTAAATCCATCGAGACCAACTCTGTTATGAAGACCATTTTCGGAGGAATATGTTTTCTCCTGGCACTGTTATCAAAGGAAACCGCGATTTCCTTTCTCCTCATCCTTCCACTCCTGCTATATGTATTCACATCTGCGAATCTTAAGAATATTCTTACTGTTTTTGTGGTTTTAGTAGTAGCCACCGGAGCCTATTTCCTCATGCGCACCCTTGCTTTGGAGACTATTACCGAGGCACCCGATCACCCACCCTATACTAATTCCCTGTTTGCCGCCAAAGACTTTATCAGCCAGCAAGCTACTGCATTTTATATCCTTCTGAGGTATATTATTTTGTTGATAATTCCACATCCTTTATCACATGATTATTCTTATAATCAGATTCCTCTGATGACTTTAAAAGATCCCCTCGCCCTTCTCGGTATGCTTGTCTATCTTGCCATCGGTATCTATGCCCTTCTGAATATTAAGAAGAAAAATGTCCTTGCATTCGCTATCCTCTTTTATCTTTTTACACTCGCACCCGTAGCTAATATATTTCGATTGATAGGAGCCACGATGGCAGAGCGATTTCTGTACATGCCTTCCCTTGGTTTTTGTATCGTTGTAGCACTTCTGCTGGCTAAGTTCACGAATACCGAATTGATTAAAAGCAAATTCATCAACCTTAAGCAATTCTTTCTTGTTAATATCAAGCTGTTCATGATAATAACCATCATAGCCGGACTCTATTCCTTCAAAACCCTTGCCAGAAGCCAGGATTGGAAGAATAATAGTTCCCTTTTCGGTGCAGATGCAGAGACAGTTCCTAATAGTGCACGCGCACATTCTCATAATGCCATCGCTCTTTTAGAAGATCAGTATCCTGCGGAATTAAATGAAACGGTTAAACAAACCATATTGGATAAATCCATTGAAGAATTTAAAAAAGGGATGACTATTTATCCTGAATATGCACTTAATTATGATGGTATCGGGGAAGCATATATGGCTAAGAAAGACTATAAGAATGCTACTTATTATTTTGAATTGCTATTGTCCAAATTTCCCGATGAAAAACTTCGAGCTTATAAAAGTCTCATGACTTGCTATGACAATACCAATCAGATTGATAAGCAAATATCGTGTGATGATTCAGTGATTAAATATGAACCTGCGAATACTTTTGCACATATCAATAAAGGCAAGGCATTAGGTCAAAAAGGGGACTATACAACAGCGATAGAAGAATTTGAAAAGGCTGTTTCCATCAGTCCGAACGAGACTGCGGCATATAAAAATCTGGGAGTCGCTTATGGTTACAAAAAAGAATTTACCAAAGCCATAGAATCCCTGAACAAGGCGGCATCATTGGATCCTAACGATCCTCAAGTGCCAATGTTTCTCGGCGTAACATATCAGAATATGGGGGATAGTTTGAAAGCAAAAGAGTATTTTGCTTCATCACAGCGACTAAATGCGAATCAAAAGAAATAACTCAGTCCAAATCAGGAAGCGCAAGCAACGGAATATGCGTATGAAAGGCTAATTTCTTGGTGTTACTTTCATGAGTTATCATGTCAAGAAAGGAATGTTTGCGGGGAATATTTACAATAATATCGGCTTTATAGGTTGTTGCGAAATCATTGATACATTCAGCAATATTTTCTCCTTCAATAGTGTGATAAGATAGCTTTATTCCTGGAAGCACGCTCGAATAATCCATCTTCAATGGACTCTCAGTATCGTTTGCAGAATTGGTTTTATGAACCATATTGACAACTGCAACTTCACAGTTAAACAGTGTTGCAAATTCATTCAGAAATTTGAAAGTCTTGGGATTGGAAACGCCCATATTATCACTCGCAAAGAGTATCTTTGAAGGAGCTTTGAATTCAGTATGTTCGGGCACTATCATTACCGCATGATCCGCCTTCCTAACCACACCGGTTGCCACACTTCCGATAACCAATTCGCTGATTCGGCTGACACCACGAATGCCAAGAACAGTAAGATCGGCATCAAGATACTTGATCTTGTTTGCAATCTCCTCAACAGAATACCCAGGACTGCTTTCTACAACAATATCTATGTTATGCTTTACTTTTAATTCATTGACTATCTCATTCAATTTAGAATTATTGATGCCTTCCAGCTCTTCTGGAGAGATAATGATGACAGGCATTTCGGTAGTGCTTACCGGAACTTCAAAAACATGAAAGAGAACGACTTTGGCTTTCAGAATTTCAGCAATATTCACAGCATAATGAAGTGCATTGAAAGAGTTTTCGGAGTAATCAACAGGGACAAGGATAGTTTTCATAATATGTATTTTATTTTGTTAATAAGTAATCAATGGATAGTACATCCCATGCTGATGGCAGGAGAAGAAGTGCTATTAATATGATTAATCTTCGGAAGACATGTTGCATATCCCACATAGGATTGAGCATTGCCATGGCTATCGAAACGATTAATAAATCAAAGCCCAACAGATAAAGAATATAGAATTTAAAAATGCCTGCTATTAAACATACACCCCCCAATAATTCCACATAAGAGGTGAAGAATGCAGCTAATTTTAGAAGGGAATGTGGAATATTCTTTGCTCTCATAGGAACTTCAAACGTTTCATAGACACCTTTGATTTTTATCTTGAAAACTTTGTCGTATCCTTGAGCGAAAAAGAGTATTCCGAGGAACACTCTGAGGATAAAGGCAATTGCGATTTCGTTATAAATAATCATTCCGCAAAATTAATAAATCTTTCAAATAAAAGGTTTGTGATTATAATTCAATAAGAAGGTTTTTAAATAAGGTAGTTACTTTGACTTCTGCTTCTCCTGCGACTTTAAGGACTTCCTCATGAGTTGTTTCTTTCACTTCATCAGGAATTCCTGAATTGGTTATTATAGCAACGGCAAAACAATTGATGCCAAGATGCCTTGCAGCTATTACTTCCGGCACAGTTGACATAGCAACTGCATCGGCTCCTATCAAATGAAGATATTTGTATTCTGCTCTTGTTTCTAATGAGGGACCATGGACAGAAACGAATACACCAACATGCGTTTTGATGGATAAATCTTTTGAAATCTTCACTGCTTTTTGAATCAAATCCTTATTGTAAGGAGTGCTCATATCAGGAAATCGAATGCCAAATTCAGGATTGTTAGGACCTATTAAAGGATTGCCAGGAAGGAGATTGATATGATCATCAAATATCATTAAATCGCCCACATTATAGTTTGGATTCAAGCTTCCACTCGCACAAGAGAGGAACAAAGTATTTATTCCAAGAAACTTCAGAACCCTTATGGGAAGGGCTAATTGCTGCATCGAGTATCCCTCGTAATAATGAAACCGTCCTTGCATCACTACTACCTTCTTACCTCCAAGTTTTCCGAAGATTAATTTCCCATTATGCCCTTCAACAGTAGAAACTAAGAAGTTTGGAATGGAAGAATAATCTATCGAATGACTTATCTCCATTTCATTCACCAAACCTGCCATTCCGGAACCAAGGATAATCCCTGCTTCCGGCTTCTCTTTGAATTCCTTTTGAATGAATTCAACTATTTGCCTTATTGCTTCTGACATATTCTAAAATCTGTTTATTAAAATTCTTTTCATCTTCCTCAAAGAACTTTGTTTTGATCGGGGCATAATATAAAGGAGATATTGAAGCTAAAAGTTCTTGAGACAAATCTGTAAGTCGCATCAAATCTTTTTCTGTAGTGAGGATAATTTTTTTACTGTTTGAAATGGAATTATACTTATTCGCAATGTCTTGAATATCCTTATCATTGAATGAATGATGATCTGAAAAGAATGAGGTATAAATCTCCTTAGCCGATAGCTTCCAATGATCAGCAAAGGCTTGTGGATTGGCAATACCTGATAAAACGAGGATAGAATATTCACTTAAAATAATTTCAGAATCCCTTGCTGAAGTTTCAATTCCATTGGCTTGATAGTGTTTCAAATTGCTATATTCAATAGTACTGAAATAAACTGATTGATGCCTATTAAGATGAAATGAGTTCTGAATCTTTTCTCTTTCATTAATGGGAAGATCTTTAGGACATTTAGTAATGACAATAATATCCGCCCTGTTCTTTCCGGTCTTCCATTCCCGAAGATTTCCGGTTGGTAACATGAAGTCCATTTGATGAAAACTTTTATATCCCATCAATAAAATAGAAAGCCCGGGGACCACTGAACGATGTTGATAGGCATCATCCAAAAGAATAATTTCCGGATGATATTTCTGAATCAATACTTTAATCCCTTCCACCCTTTTCTCACAAACAGAAACAATAATTTCCGGGAACTTATGCTTGTATTGCTTGGGTTCATCGCCGATAAGAACACTTTTTGCATTCGTTGCGGCAACAATAAATCCTTTCGTCCTTCTTCCATAACCCCGACTAAGAGTCGCGACTTTATTATCATTCTTTAAAAGCCGGATAAGGTATTCAGTCATAGGAGTTTTACCGGTGCCGCCTGTTACAAGATTCCCAATGGATATTATAGGCAGATTGAACTTCTCGGAAGGCAAGGTCTTAAAATAATACAAGAGATTCCGAACAAGAATTAGTATTCCATAAAGAATGGAAACAGGCAGAAGAAGGATGCGCAGCACTTTAATCATAAGGTGCGCAAAAGTAACTATTCTTCCTTTATTGAATAAATAAGATTTTATTTCTTAATCTAATAGGATTGTTTTTTGCATTTCTGAAATTTTTCGTATTTTTGCAGCCGGAAAGAGTAATTTGATTTTAGTTAAGAAGGAGGGGACGAAAATCCCCTTCTTTTTTGAAGGTAAGCAAGATGCAAAAGAGGGAAGAAGAATTGGTAAAATACTTAGTCAATGAAAAGATTAAAGAGTTGGGAGGATTCGTTGTGGAAATAAGTTTTGGAAAGAATAAAATTGAGATAATGATTGATAAAGTGAATGGGTTGACAATTGATGATTGTGCAATTTTATCAAGGCATTTGCATTCTGGATTGGAAGAATCTGGAATATTGGAGGCTTATGAGGTGGAAGTATCATCTCCCGGCACAGGGAATGCATTTAAAGTCATAGAACAATATCATAAATATAAAGGATGGAAAGTGAAAATAATTACTATGGATGGGAAGGAAATTACAGGGATTTTGGAAGATGTCGAGCAAGAGGAAATAACGATAAAAGCAGAAATCACTGAACGAATTAACAAAAAAAAAATGAGCAGAGTGGAGCATACAACTGTTTTGTTGAAGGATATAAAAGAAACTAAATTGGTATTAACAATTAAAAATAATTAAAAATGGATCACAAAGAATTAACAGAATCTTTTGCTGAATTTAAAGAGTTCAAGAATATTGACAAGGCGACCATGATGAGTATCCTTGAGGACGTATTCAAAGGAATGCTTCGCAAGAAATATGGCACTTCCGACAACTTCGATATTATCATCAATATCGATAAAGGAGATTTGGAAGCCTGGCGAAACAGAACCATAGTGGAAGACGGTATGGTGGAAGATGAAACGACCCAGATCTCATATTCTGATGCGATAAAAATCGAGCCTGATTTCGAGGTGGGGGAAGACGTTTCGGAAGGAATCAAATTTCAGGATTTCGGAAGGAGAGCCGTTCTTTCTGCCCGCCAAAACCTTGTTTCAAGAATCGTTGAATTGGAAAAGGATGGCATCTTCAGAAAATATAAGGACAGAGTCGGAGAGATTATTTCTGGGGAAGTCTATCAGGCATGGAAGAAAGAAATTCTTATTCTGGATGATGATGGCAATGAATTGCTGCTTCCTAAAACTGAATGTATTCCTTCTGATTTCTTCAAGAAAGGGGACACCGTAAGATCTATTATTTTGAGGGTTGAAATGATTAATGGCAATCCTAAGATTGTTTTATCAAGGACTTCACCTTTGTTTCTTGAGAAATTATTTGAGCAGGAGGTTCCTGAAATTTTTGATGGATTGATAACTATCAAGAAAATTATTCGCGAGCCAGGTGAAAGAGCTAAAGTAGTTGTTGAAAGTTATGATGATCGCATTGATCCGGTAGGTGCATGTGTCGGGATGAAAGGTTCAAGGATTCATGGAATTGTCAGGGAATTAAGAAATGAGAATATTGATGTTATTAATTATACACCAAACATTGCTCTATTTATTCAACGTACTTTAAGCCCTGCAAAAATCAGCAGTGTAAAGGTTGATGAAGAAAGGAGACATGCTTCGGTTTATTTAAAACCTGATCAGGTATCTTTAGCTATTGGTAAAGGCGGTCATAATATTAAGCTTGCCGGTAAATTGACGGGTTATGAAATTGATGTCTATCGTGATGATGAAGAGTTGGTTGATGATGTTGATCTTGAAGAATTTACAGATGAAATAGAACCATGGATCATTGATGAATTAAAAAATATCGGCTGTGATACAGCTAAGAGTGTCCTTGCATTAAGTGCTGAAGATTTAGTAAAGAGGACGGATTTGGAGGAAGAAACAGTTAAGGAGGTAATAAGGATTCTAAGTGCAGAATTTGAAGAACAGGCATAAAACACAAAAATATTAATTACACAAGAATAATTTTAATAGTAAAAGGAACAGCATGGCAGAGAACGATAAACAGATAAGATTGAGTAAAGCGGCTAAGGAGCTTAGTGTTGCTACTTCTACTATAGTTGATTTCCTTAATAGCAAAGGGATAAAAGTTGAAGCTAATAACCCTAACGCAAAACTTTCCGAGGAGGCACATGCTCTTTTATTGAAAGAATATCAAAGCGATAAAACTACAAAAGAAGCAGCCATAAAGGTTACCCAGAATAAAATCAGCAAAGAAACTTCGGTGATAGTAAAAGCTGAAGAAATCCATAAAACGCATGTTCGTGAAGAGTCTGATTCAGAGGTATTGATTAAGAATACGGGAACTGGTGGTAAAGTGATTCAAAAGAAATCAACAGTTAACACGCCCCAAACGCCTCCTCCTGTTATTGAAACTCCCACACCTGTAGCTGTAATTCCAGAATCTGTACCTGAACCTCCCCCCATTCCAGAAATAATAGCTAAGGAAGAAGTTGAGAAACCAAAATCTGAACAACATCTTCAAGGTCCGGCAATTTTAGGAAGGATTGATCTGGATTCAATTAAAGAACCTAATAAAAAAGGAACAGGTAACTTCGAAAAGGATCGTAAAGAGAAGGAGAAAAAAGAAAAGGAAAGAAAAGAACAACAAGATAAGGAGGAGAAACAAGGAAAAGAAAAAATCAGGAAGGAAAAAGAGAAGAAAACTGCCACCGAAACCCAAAAGGCTGAAGAGCAAAAAGGTGAACCCAAAAAGGCAAAGACTGATGAAAAGGACATTCCCAAAGTGGAACCTATTATTCCTCCACCTTCAGCAGAACAACCTGAGGAACAAACGGAATTGTATAGGCGTATTGAAAAAATTGCTGGTCCAAATATTATTGGAAAGATAGATCTTCCTGTTGAACCAAAAAGAACAAAATATGTATCACCTATTACTCCAGGCTCTGCTGCAAATGCAAATCAACGCAATAAAAAGAAACGAAAGAGAACAGATAAAAAAGTAAATGTTGCTAGTTCTTCTTCACCAAATGTAGGAGAAAGGGGTAATAAGTTTCCACGTCCTGCAGGCGGCTCTGGGCAAGGACAAGGACGTGGTCCAGGGCAAGGACAGGGTCGGGGACCAGGTACTGGAAGAGGTCAGGGTACTGGGCAAGGACATGGAGTGGGACAAGGTCAATCAAGACCCATTGAGAAAGCAAAGAAATTTGGACATAGGCCGCCTGTTGCTAAACCGGAAGTTACTGAGAAGGATATTTCGGATCAGATTAAGGCTACCCTTGCGAAGTTAAGCGGGGCAGGAAAGTCCAAAGGAGTTAAACATAGAAAACTAAAAAGAGAATCAGCTTCAGAGGTCAGCCAGGAAAAAGTTCAGGAGCAAGAATTGCAAAAGAAAACCATCAAGGTTACAGAATTTGTATCTGCTAACGAACTTGCCAAGTTGATGAATATACCGGTTACCAATGTTATTTCCACCTGTTTTAGTCTTGGCATTTCTGTTTCTATTAATCAGAGACTGGATGCCGAAACATTGAGTATTGTGGCTGAAGAATTCGGTTTTAAAGTTGAATTTGTAACGATTGATGCTCAAGAGACTATCGAAGAACAAATAGATTCCTCGGAAGATTTAATTCCTCGCCCCCCTATCGTTACAGTCATGGGGCACGTTGATCATGGAAAAACTTCTTTGTTGGATTATATCAGAAAGGCAAATGTTATCGCTGGTGAAGCCGGCGGAATTACTCAGCATATCGGGGCTTATGAAGTAACTCTCGAGAATGGTAAACAGATTACATTCCTTGATACTCCTGGTCACGAAGCATTTACTGCCATGCGTGCTCGTGGTGCCAAGGTTACTGATATTGCCATCATCGTTATCTCTGCCGAAGACAGTGTGATGCCTCAAACTATTGAAGCTATTAACCATGCTTTGGCGGCAAATGTGAAGATCGTTTTTGCCATTAATAAAATTGACAGACCAGGCTCTAATCCCACAAGAATTAAGGAGCAGTTAGCTAAGATGAATCTCATGACTACCGATTGGGGTGGCAAATACGAATTCGAAGAAATCTCTGCCAAACTCGGAACCAATGTTGATTCCTTATTAGAAAAAGTCTTATTGGAATCTGATATTCTTGACCTCAAAGCTAATCCTGATAAGAGAGCCATCGGTACTGTTATCGAATCTTCATTAGATAAAGGCAGAGGATATATTACAACAGTTTTAGTTCAAACAGGAACTTTAAATGTTGGTGATATTGTTCTTGCGGGTTGTTTCAGTGGTAAGGTCAAGGCATTGTTCAATGAGCGAGGTGCCAAGATCAAGAAAGCCGGTCCTTCACAACCTGCCTTGTTATTGGGGATGAGCGGTGCACCTCAGGCTGGTGATAAATTCAATGTGATGGAAGACGAACGCCAATCTCGTGAGATTGCTGCCAAACGTATGCAATTGCAACGTGAACAAGGCATCCGTACTCATAAACATATTACCCTGGATGAAATCGGAAGACGTCTTGCTATCGGAAACTTCAAGGAACTTAATGTCATCGTCAAGGGTGATGTGGATGGCTCCATTGAAGCTCTTGCGGATGCATTGTTGAAACTTTCAAACCAGGAGATTCAGGTCAATGTCATTCATAAATCTGTCGGTCAAATCAGTGAATCTGATGTATTGCTTGCTTCGGCTTCAGAGGCTATCATTATTGGCTTCCAGGTACGTCCTTCGATCAGTGCAAGGAAGTTGGCGGAGAGCGAACAAATAGACATTCGTCTTTATTCGATTATCTATGATGCCATCAATGAAATCAAGGCTGCTATGGAGGGTATGCTGGCTCCTGAATTCGAAGAAAAGATCATCTGCAATATTGAGATTCGTGAGATATTTAAGATTCCAAAGGTGGGAACCATTGCCGGATGTATGGTGTTAGATGGCAAGATTACCAGGAATACCAAGATCAGAATCGTGCGTGATGGAATTGTTGTATTCTCTGGCGAACTGGCTTCATTGAAGAGGTTCAAGGATGATGTGAAAGAAGTATCCGCAGGTTATGAATGCGGTTTGAATATCCATAATTTCAATGACATTAAGGTCGGAGATATTGTCGAAGGATACGAACAGGTTGCCGTGAAGCGTACATTAGCATAATTCAAAATGGAAGCATATAAATACCAAAAGGTAATGATATTGGATGATGATGAGATTGATGGATTCGTCACCAGAAAAATGATTGAGGACAATCGTTTTGCTGAAAAAATTATCACCTTTTTGGATGCTAAGAGTGCCCTGGAATATTTAAAGACCAATGAGAATAATTCGGATGAATTGCCGACCCTTATTTTTCTTGACGTCATTATGCCGGTGATGGATGGCTTCGGGTTTTTAGACGAATTTGATAAGATGAATGACACCATTCGTGGGAAATGTAAAATCGTGATGCTTTCTACATCCGAAAGTTTCAACGACTTGAATCGTGCCAATAAGTCCAAATACGTTTCTAAATTCCTTACCAAGCCTTTACTCAAAGAGGCTTTGGAAGCGATCAACTTTTAATGTTAAGAAATTGGACCTTTCAGGTTTGTAAATCAGAATGTTTCGGTCACGATTATTATTCATGGCGAGGCAGAAAGTCAAATTATTAATGTACCTGTGAAATAGGCATAGCAAGTTAAGCCTTAAAAATCAGCCACGAATTTCAAGAATAAAAACTGAAGTTCGTGGCTTTTTCATGTTCCATAAAACCAAAAAGACATTATCCCATTGCCAGTTCAAACTTTTCCGGTCACATTTCAAACTTTTCCGATAGAAGTTCAAACTTTCCCCATCGCATTTCAAACTTTTCCGGTACAAGTTCAAACTTTCATGGTACAAGTTCAAACTTTCCCGATGGAAGTTCAAACTTTTCCGGTACAAGTTCAAACTTTTCCCGTCACATTTCAAACTTTCCCCGTCGCATTTCAAACTTTCCCCCGATTAATGTCTCCTGCGACTATTTTCCCGTCATAAAACCCGATTTTCAGGTGTGGAAAGGAAGGTTTTTTTGTTATAAAATAAAGACCATTCCATACAAAATCATCTTAATTCACGCATAAGTCATTAACTATCAGCATAATTCAGATTTGTTATTTTTGAAGACATTTTGGTTTGGAGGGAAGGACGGGGTTTTGTAATTTTGCCAAATTAAATTTAATAAAAGATATTATGAGTAAAAAACTACCTAAATTATTAATCGTATGCTTGATGGTTGTTGCTTTAAAAGCAAATTGCCAATGGAATGTTGTCTGCAATTCAGGAAATGGTTTTGTAGATAATTTTGAAATCTTCAATAACGATCTTTATGCTACCGGTTTCTTCAATAGAATTTGTGGCGCTTCGTGTAATTATGTAGCAAAATTTGACGGTACCAATTGGCAGGCTGTAGGGAATGGATTTCCCAATGCCGGGCATCATCTGGCGGTAATTGACAGTGTGCTTTATGGTGCAGCCTATCAGCCAAACATTGATTCTAACTGGTTCTATAAATTTGATGTAGCGAACTTTAATAAAATGGGTGATGGGGTTTATTTGACCACAGCTGTCGTGGGATTCAGCCAACTCCCTAATCTTTATAATATGATAAAATACAATGGAAATATTGTTGTTTCAGGAGAATTTGACCGAGTGGGCAGTAAGCATATTTCTGGCATTATGCAATGGAATGGTACAGAATGGGATTCGTTAGGAGCAGGTATTTCTGGGCATAATCCACTATCCAGCTATCCTGATCCTATCATGTATCCTCATGATTTGTGTCTTTATGGAACCGACCTGATTGTATGTGGAGAATTTGCCTATGCAGGAGGGCAGCCGGCATATAGTATTGCTCGCTGGGATGGCAGTCAATGGTATGCAATGGGTCAAGGATTTAATGGTGCAGCTTATGGTGTTGAAGTTTATAATGGCGAATTATATGCCGGAGGAGATTTTACTCTGTCGGGCACCACACCATTAAGATATATTGCCAAATGGAATGGCACAAACTGGATAGATCCGGGATTCAATTTATTTTATTCCGACACCAATAATTATAGCTTTATACATACCTTAAAAGTATTGAATGGCAAGCTCGTCATAAGCGGTGGGTTTGACCATGCCGTAGTTGGTACCGATACAATGCAATGTACATCAGTCGCTGCATATAACGGGGTGATAATTGATACATTAAGCGGCGGATTACCTGGGAACGAGATAGAGGGATTAATAATTTATAATGGACTTTTATTTGCAGGAGGAGGTCCTTTAAACGATAGTACATATATTGCTAATTATAATTTACCCGCATCAATTCCTACTGTAATATCTTCCAATATAGTAATAGATATTTTTCCCAATCCCTTCACCACCCAAACAACCCTGACACTTCAAGGTAGCAATCATAACCCATCCTTATTCATCTACAACCTCCTCGGGCAGGAGGTAAGAAGCATACCTGTCGGCACGAATTCACAAGTAACGATTAACCGAGAACATCTTTCCTCCGGCATGTATTTCTATAAAGTGATTGATGAGAATAAAGAAGTCTTGGGAATCGGGAAACTGGTGATAGAATAATTATGAATGGTGAATTATAAATTATGAATTCAACACCATTCATAATTTATAATTCACCATTTATAATTCTTTTTTAAGGTACCTTGCAGTAATAGAATCCTTATTCTTAATCACCTCTTCAGGAGTGCCGGTGGCAATGATAGTGCCGCCACGTTCGCCACCTTCAGGACCTAAGTCAATGATGAAATCAGAGACTTTAATGACATCCATATTGTGCTCGATGACAAGTACGGTATTGCCCTTATCAACTAATTTATTCAAGACATCTAATAAAACTTTCACATCCTCGAAATGCAAGCCGGTAGTAGGTTCATCAAGGATGTAGAAGGTCTTTCCGGTATCTCTTTTGGATAATTCGGTAGCGAGTTTCACACGTTGGGCTTCACCACCGGAGAGGGTTGTGCTTTGCTGACCGAGGGTGATATATCCCAAGCCGATTTCCTTCATGGTCTTGATTTTATTGAGGATGCTTGGAAGATTAGAAAAGAATTCCACTGCATGATCAATGCTCATATCAAGGACATCAGAAATAGATTTTCCTTTATACCGAACTTCCAAAGTCTCCCTCTTGAAACGCTTGCCCTTGCAGGTTTCACAGACGACATAGACATCTGGAAGGAAGTTCATTTCAATAACTTTCATACCACCGCCCAAACATGTTTCACAACGACCATCAGCCACATTAAAGGAGAATCTTCCGGGTTTATAACCCCTTACTTTTGCCTCTGGCAATGCAGCAAATAAATTCCTTATATCGGTGAAAACCCCTGTGTAAGTAGCAGGATTAGAGCGGGGAGTCCTACCTATCGGACTTTGATCTATCTCAATAACCTTGTCAATAAAATCCAAGCCATCAACAGAGTCATAAGGCAAAGGTTTCTGAATGGAACGATAGAAATATTGATTAAGGATAGGGTAGATGGTATCCTTGATTAACGTGGACTTCCCGCTGCCCGAAACACCAGTCACACAAATCAATTTTCCTAATGGGAATGACATATCAACACTCTTCAAATTATGACCAGTGGCTCCTTTTATTTCCAGGTAATTGCCATTGCCTTTCCTTCTTTTCTTTGGAATCTCAATAGACTTCCTGCCACTCAAATAATCCGTTGTCAAGCCAGGGAAATCATTCAATTCTTCGGGGGTTCCTTTGGCAATCACCTTGCCTCCATGAATTCCGGCACCAGGTCCAATATCAAGGACATAATCTGCCGCCATAATGGTTTCCTTATCATGCTCGACAACGATTACCGAATTGCCGATGTCGCGAAGATGCTGCAAGGATTTTATCAAACGAATATTATCCCTTTGATGCAAACCAATGCTTGGCTCATCAAGAATATAAAGAACCCCCACCAACTGCGATCCTATCTGCGAAGCCAATCGAATGCGTTGTGATTCACCACCGGAAAGACTTCGGGTCGGACGATTCAAACGCAGGTAATCCAAGCCCACTTCCAACAAAAACTCAATCCGTTTTCTAATCTCTTTCAAGACCTCTCCCGCAATTTGATTTTGTGTTTTAGACAGCCTGCTTTCAATAGTTTTCATCCAGGCTTGAAGGTCGGTAATGTCCATTTCAGCGGCTTCGGCAATATTCTTTCCATCCACCTTAAACCACAGACTTTCCTTCCTCAAACGAGCACCTTTGCATTCAGGACATTCAATCGCCATCATGAATCGCTGGGTCCAGTTGGTATGCTTTTCGGCTTGAGCTTCGTCGTGTTGCTTTTGAATAAAATTTACCAAACCATCGAAGGTTGAGGTATGATTTTGAACAATGCCAGCAAAGGTATTCGTAACGGTAATCAACTCGTCCGACCCATAAAGAATCTGATTAATCGCCTCCTCTGGAATATCGCCAACTGGGGTCGTCAAAGTGAAATCATATTTCTTCCCGATAGCCGCAATCTGCTTGAATATCCAGCTATCCTTGAACTTTCCAAGAGGAGCGATTCCACCATTCATGATATTAATTTTAGGGTCAGGAATGATGGAATTAATATCTATTTCAGGCACAGTTCCTAAGCCATTACACTTCTTGCAGGCACCATAAGGCGAATTAAAAGAGAAGGTATTAGGAGCAGGTTCGTCATAAGAAATTCCACTGGTAGGGCACATCAAATGCCGACTGAAAAAGTGCGGATCGCCCTCCTTAATCTCCATCACATTCGAGCCACGTTGTTCGAGGTATTCAGGGATAATCATGATGGTTCCCTTGCCTATTTTCATAGCAGTCTGAAGAGAAGCAGAAAGCCTGTTAACAGCCCCGTTCGAGGCTGTCAATCTATCCACCAGCAATTCAATATCATGAGTCTTATACCGATCCAATTGCATCCCTCTTTTGAGGTCAACGACATCTCCATTAATCCTCATTTTCAAATATCCCAATTGAAGATATTGTTCAAACAAATCGCGGTAATGACCCTTCCTCGCCTTCACTATCGGCGCAATAACGCTGATGATTTTCCCATTAAAACGTTCGAGGATAATATCCAAAATCTGATCATCGCTCAAGCGTTGCATTTTCTCGCCGGTATTATACGAAATCGCATCGCCGGCACGGGCATACAGCAGGCGCAGGAAATCATATATTTCAGTAATCGTCCCCACCGTCGAACGAGGGTTCATATTCGTAGTTTTTTGTTCGATAGAAATCACCGGACTCAAGCCGGTAATCTTATCTACATCAGGCCGTTCCATCTTACCCAAAAACTGGCGGGCGTAGGCAGAAAAACTTTCCATATATCGTCGCTGTCCTTCGGCATAAATGGTATCAAAAGCAAGCGAACTCTTGCCACTGCCGCTCAATCCGGTGATGACGACTAATTTATTTCTCGGTATCGCGACATCAATATTTTTAAGATTATGAGCCCTCGCGCCATAGACCTCTATCCATCCTTCCTCAACAATCGGGTTATCCATTTTTTCAATTTTTTAAAGCCGGCAAAGTTAGTCATTTTTTTGGCGTGAATTAAGGTAAGGTTTATTTTTGGATCTATAAATCTCTATGAAAAATTTCTTTAAAAGGTGTTCACGTTTTAATAGAACGGGTTTAAGTTTTAATAGAGCGTGTTCACGTTTTAATAGAACGGGTTTAAGTTTTAATAGAGCGGGTTTAAGTTTTATTAAAACGGGTTTAAGTTTTACCAGAACGTGTTTAAGTTTTACCAAAACCTGTTTAAGTTTTACCAAAACCTGTTTAAGTTTTACCAAAACCTGTTTAAGTTTTACCAAAACCTGTTTAAGTTTTGGGTTAATCTAAAGAATGAAGTTAGATGCCTTTATCATACCATAATCAGCATATTCTGGAAAATTAGTACTAAATCCTCAGGAAAAGGTACCTAATTTTGGAGCATTCTATGGTTTTTCCCAGAGATTCTATGGTTCTAAACCTGCCAAATCATGGCTTGAAATTTCTTCTTGAATACGGTTCTTCATGTGAACAGGCTGTTTCTTTAAACAAGACTTTAAATAAGGTAAGTCCTCTTTGATAATAACGTTGAGGGGTTTTGCCATAGGAAGGCAAAATAAAAAAATATGTCTATTAAGGGAAATACTGAATTCGAAAATCTTTCAACAACCAATTGTTTAAAATTAGTCGGATTTGTATTTAGAAATGGTATTACTAGAAAAATACCGACAAGGATTCATGCTACATCCTTTGAAGGATTTCTTCTCAAATTGAAGTTTTGGATATGGTCATATACTTTTGATAAATGTGCTTCAGAATAGGTAGCAACTTACGTTAATTAGTGGAATTCGTGGCTTCTTATTTCACAGTGCCGCCGTTATCTATTTCTTTGGAAGGACTCACAAAAGCCAATTCTCCATTGCTGTTTTCAGCCATAAGGATCATGCCATTCGATTCTATGCCTTTGATCTTTCTTGGTGCAAGGTTCACAAGAATAGAAACCTGCTTTCCGATGATATCTTCTGGTTTATAATACTCTGCAATGCCTGATACCACTGTCCTTTTATCAATGCCGGTATCAATCAACAGCTTTAATAGTTTCTCGGTCTTAGGAATCTTCTCTGCTTCAAGAATAGTCCCGATTCTTATATCCATCTTTGAGAAATCTTCAAAGGTAGTAACATCCTTGTAAGGCTTGATATCAGTGCTTCGAGCTTCAACTGCCTCTGCTTCGATAGTTTGCAAAGTAGCATTCAGATTATTCTTTAATTTCTGAATCTGTACTTCCACTTCTTCATCCGTTATTTTATTAAAAATGATGAAGGAATCATTCACCGGATGATTGCGCTTCAAATAATTCGCAATGGGAGCATCAAATTCCAAAGCATCATTTTCTAATCTCAATTGATGGATAATTCTTTTGGAAGTATTCGGCATAAAAGGATACAAATACCGGGCAAGCATCAGGCAAGTGGTAAGGCTCTTGAATAATATCTCATTCACCTTTTCAGGATCAGTCTTAATCAGCTTCCATGGCTCTGTTTCTGCAAGATATTGATTTCCTTTTCTGGCAACATCAATCACTTCAAACAGAGCCTCACGAAACTTAAACTCACGAATCAGTTTATCAAGCAGCAACGAAGTTTCTTTAGTATTATATTGTTCATCAATTTCAGCTTTCTTCTTATGAATATCGGGCACTTTACCATGACAATACCGATGCACCAAATCAATCACTCTCTTGATGTAATTCCCAAGTATATCAGCGAGTTCGTTATTCACCCGTGCCTGAAAATCCTTCCACAAAAACTCACTGTCCTTTGCCTCTGGTGCAATGGAAGTGAGCACATACCGCATTTCATCCACACGATGCGGAAAGTCCTTTAAATAGTCATGAAGCCACACCGCCCAATCCCTCGAAGTAGAGATTTTATTCCCTTCCAAATTCAAGAATTCATTTGCCGGAACATTCTCCTGCAAAACAAATTGCCGCGCCTCACCTTTGTTATAAGCCATCAAGGTCGCAGGAAAAATTATACAATGAAAAACGATGTTATCCTTCCCAATAAAATGCACCAGACAACTCTCCTCATCTTTCCAATAATCCTCCCAAGCGGCACTCTTCACATGAGCATCAGTAGCCGTCTTCCTGCCTTGATTTCTTTGCTCAAAATATTCCTTGGTAGCCGAGATATACCCGATAGGCGCATCAAACCAAACATACAAAACCTTGCCATCAGCATTGGGCAACGGAACCTTCACCCCCCAATCCAAATCCCGCGTCATTGCTCGTGGTTGCAAGCCTTGAGTAAGCCAGGAATTACATTGCCCCAAGACATTGGTCTTCCAATTTTTCCGCGAATCTATGAACGCTTTTATCTCCCCCTGCATTTTATCCAAAGGCAAAAACCAATTCGTGGTTTCTTTCAAAACAGGCGGCTCGCCACTCAACATCGAATGCGGATTCTTCAAGTCCATCGGATTCAAAGTCGAGCCGCAATTCTCGCACTGATCCCCGTAGGCATTGGGGTTTCCGCAATTCGGACAAGTCCCGATGATGTATCTGTCAGCGAGAAACTGCTCTGCCTTGACATCATAATATTGCTGCGTGGTTTCTTCCACAAAGACCCCTTTATTATAGAGATTCAAAAAGAATTCCTGCGCCGTTTCATGATGAATCTTGTTGCTCGTGCGGCTAAAAATATCAAACGAAATTCCAAATTCTTCAAAGGAATGTTTTATCAAATCATGATACTTATCAACCACCTCCTGCGGTGAAATTCCCTCCTTTTTTGCACGAATAGTTATGGGCACGCCATGCTCATCGGTGCCACAAACAAAGAGCACATCCTCACCCTTCATGCGCAAATACCGAACATAAATATCCGCCGGCAAATAGGCACCGGCAAGATGCCCGATATGCACGGGACCATTGGCATAAGGCAGGGCAGAGGTTACAATATATCGTTTAAAATCTTTCATTCCATTCATTATTTCTTGAGAATGCAAATATATAGAAGTTGAGGGTATATGGGAATTTTGGAGGGTATTAATTGAATGAAACGGGGCTTGAAAATTTTCCACACGGGTATCATTTGATTCCAAAAAAGCATCAAAAATCGCCCAAAATCTTTGATAAATGTCGGGAAAATCTTCATCAGAATCGGGAAAACACAGATAAATGTCGGGAAAATATCAATGATTTGTGGGAAATCCTTGACCATTTGTGGGAAAACATTGATTGATTGTGGGAAAATAATCATTGGCTTTTGGCAATAATAGGGTGATTTATAGCTTATAACAGGTATTTTGGGGAATTCCTCAATATTAAAAATGGGTTTTTTGAGATTTTAAAGTAAAAACAGCAATTTACTTATCAGGAAAATGAGGTCCGAATTCACCTTTTTCCCTTGAATATTTATTTCCGCTGTCCCTTTGCTAATTTTGTCGCCATGATAAAACCTCCTTTTCTTAAACCCGGTGATGCTGTTGGAATTGTTGCCACCGCTCGTAAAGTTTCTTTGGAAGAAATCAATCCTGCCATTTCTATTCTTAAAGAATGGGGCTTGAAACCTGTCATTGGCAAGACAATTGGCTTAATTGATAATCAATTTGCGGGGAATGATTTGGATAGAATTCAAGACCTTCAAAGCATGCTTGATGACCCTGATATTAAAGCCATAATTTGTGCCCGAGGCGGCTATGGAACGGTCAGGATTATTGATGAATTAGACTTTAATAACTTCATCAATCATCCAAAATGGATCTGTGGTTTCAGTGATATTACGGTCCTTCATTCGCATATTAACATGAATTTTAATATCGCCACGATTCATTCGCCGATGTGCTTTAATTTTCCAAAAGCCATCGAATTAAATACCTTGAAGAAGGCTTTGTTTGGTGATGAATTAAATTATTACATTCCATCAAATAAATTAAATATTAAAGGCAATGCAATGGGTGAATTAATCGGCGGAAATCTTTCCATTCTCTACTGCCTTGTCGGTTCAAAATCGGACATCAGTACCAAAGGAAAGATTCTTTTTATAGAAGATCTTGACGAATATCTCTATCACATAGACCGCATGATGATGAACCTAAAACGCACTGGTAAATTATCCAACTTGAAAGGACTAATAGTAGGCGGAATGACTGATATTAAAGACAATACTGTGCCATTCGGCAAGACCGCCGAAGAGATAATTCTTGATACTGTGAAGGTATATAATTACCCGGTCTGTTTCGGTTTTCCTGCGGGGCATGTGGAGAATAATTCTGCTTTGATAATGGGCGGAATGGCTTCTTTGGAAGTGAATGATGATGTGAAATTAATCTTTAATAAATAAAATATGAGCGAACATAATGATTTAGGAAAACAAGGTGAAGAGATGGCTGCCACGTATCTCAAGAAAGCCGGATATGAAATTCTTGGAAGGAATTTATTCTTCAGGAAAGCAGAATTGGATATTGTGGCAAAGCAAGATAACGAACTTGTTTTTGTGGAAGTAAAGACTCGCACGAAGGGTACTATGATGTCTCCTGAGCAAGCTGTGGACGCAAGGAAACAGCGATTTATTATCGAGGGAGCTGCTGCATATATTGACCAAAGTGATTATGATCTTGATGCTCGATTTGATATTATTTCTGTGATTGTCAATGGTCAGGAATCAGAGATTGATCATATTGAGAATGCCTTCTATCCGAGCATTTAAAGGATTGAAGGAGATGTATAGAATATTATGCTTTGTAGTTTTATAAATAAATGAATAAAGCTTGACCAATTATTTCCTTTCTTTGCCAGATGAAATTTTTAAAAACAACGATACTATTAATTCCGATAATCGGGATGATTACAGTTTCCTGTAATCATCAAAAGCCAACAAATAATATAACTGATAAAACTATGGACGTACATTCATTTTCCAAGCCTGATGAGGCTAAGGTAAAACATTATGATCTCGACTTGACGGTTGATTTCGATAAGAAAATCATTTCTGGTAAGGCTGCCTGCACTATCGAAACCGATAAAGGTGCCAAACATTTAATCCTTGATACAAGAGATTTAAAGATAGATAAAGTAACTATCGGGAAGGATGAAAAGCCTGCTGAATTCAAAATGGCAGACCCTGTCCAATTTCTTGGTTCGGCTTTAATAATAAACATTGAAGAGGGCACTACTTTGGTAACAGTTTATTATTCTACAAGCCCTACTGCTGCTGCCGTTCAATGGCTCAATCCAGAACAGACTGCCGGCAAAAAACATCCTTTTCTATTCACACAATCTCAGGCAATTCTTGCTCGTACTTGGGTGCCTTGTCAGGACAGTCCTGGCTTGAGAATTACCTACTCTGCAACTGTGCATGTGCCAGTTGGTTTGTTGGCTTTGATGAGTGCTACCAATCCTACTGAATTGAGTAAGGACGGCATTTATCATTTTGAAATGACTAACCCGATTCCTTCTTATCTGTTGGCTCTTTCAGTTGGGGATATTGTCTTCAAACCTATCGGTAAACGAACAGGTGTATATGCGGAACCAGCTACTATTGACAAGAGTGTTTATGAGTTTGTGGATTTGGAGAATATGGTTGATGCAGCCGAAAAGCTTTATGGTCCTTATGAATGGGGTCGTTATGATTTATTGGTATTGCCTCCAAGTTTTCCATTTGGTGGAATGGAAAATCCTCGCCTTACTTTTGCCACGCCGACTATCCTTGCCGGAGATCGTTCCTTGACGAGCCTTGTGGCGCATGAACTGGCGCATTCGTGGTCAGGGAATCTTGTTACTAATGCCACTTGGGATGACTTCTGGATGAATGAAGGCTTCACAGTTTATTTTGAAAGAAGAATCATGGAAGCCTTGTATGGAAAGCCTTTTGCCGATATGCAAGCCGTTCTTGGTTATCAGGATCTGGAAGATAATGTAAATGAATTAGGCAAGGACAGTCGCGATACCGACCTTAAACTGCAATTAAAAGACAGAGACCCTGATGATGGAATGACCAGCATCGCCTATGAAAAGGGTTACTTTCTTCTACGTTTAATTGAAGAGAATGTAGGCAGAGAAAGGATGGATGCATTCCTCAAGACTTATTTCAAATCCCATTCCTTCCAGACCATTACTACCGAGGCTTTCCTTGAATATTATGACAAAGAATTAATCAAAGGAGATACTGCCTTAGCCAATAAAATCCGCATCAATGATTGGGTTTATCATCCTGGTATTCCAAGTAATTGCCCGAAGATTAATTCTGAAAGATTCAAAGAAGTAGAAGCCCAGGTTGCATTGTTTAATGCCGGAACTCCTGCCTCGAAATTAAATACCTCCAACTACCAGAGCAATGAATGGATGCACTTCCTCACGCTGCTGCCTTCCTCGATGGACATGGCGAAGATGAAGGATTTGGATGCTGCCTTCCACTTCACCAATTCAGGTAATTCAGAGATACTGGCTTTGTGGTTAGAGCGCGTCATCAACAGTAATTACGAACCCGGTTATGCAGCTCTTGAAAACTTCCTGGTTCATGTCGGCAGGCGTAAATTCCTCAAGCCATTATACACTGATTTATTAAAGACTCCCGAAGGCATCAAGATGGCTAAAGACATCTATACAAAAGCCCGTTCCAACTATCATTCAGTGGCGACGAATACCATTGATGAGATGATTGCGAAGGCTGGGAAATAGGGTATTATTAATTCTTAATGATTTTTTGGGAATGAGAAAGAGAATAGCAATTTTATTTTTGATAATTCCTTTTGAAGAATATTCATGAATTATGCCATTCAAGACCCTTTAATAAACCTTCTTTCTACCAATGCCATTAGACTTTTGGTGGCAGGATTATTCATGTCCCAATGATATTTTGGCTGAAGTTCCAGAAAAATTTTTTGCTCGGCTTCAGAGGCATTCTGACAATTATTAAGCAAGTCAATCGAGGCATTATATTCCTCAAGGCTGCCATCAAATAATTCATTTATAAAAAGAAATTTCTCATTAATTCCAATGGCAGATTTAAGATCAGAGACAGGCTCATTGTTAGGAATGACAGGTTCCTGTTTGTTTTTAATATCTTCAATAACCGGAGCCATATCTTCAAACAAAACCCCCGAACCTATCTTATTAATCTTCTTTTCTTTGGGCGGTTTTTCCTTAGGTATAAATTCAGGATGAGACGGAACCCACACAAATGACTCTTTAATCTCTGCCTCCTTCGGAAGAATAACAGGGGTTAATACTTCAGATTTAGTTTCGACGGGAGCTTCCTTTTCGGGAGCTTGATTTTGCTTCCTGTCCCTGTCATTCATCTTCCCGAGAACCACAGAAAATTCATAAAGATCGCGGATATTCTCAAGGAATAAATCAATATCAATTTGAGAGATATGATTTCCATTTTCTTTCATACCCTCATGCTGTTCTTTGAGGGTTTCTATCAATATTTCTATCTGTTGGTGAATTGTTTCTTTATCCATAATCTTATGCCCCTTTGAAGTCCTTGTTTTATTATAATTTTGTCTCCGCAAGAAATGAAATTCTTTGCAGCACAAAATTAAAAATTATTAAGATAATGAAACGTAGGTTCACAAATATAAAATGAGTTCCGAAGGATATACAATAGAAGAAGTAGCGAGGATTCTTTCCGGGGAATTAATCATTAATAATGAACAAAGGACTGTCATTACTGAATTATTAACTGACAGCAGGATTATTATCAAGAAAGAAACATCTTTGTTCTTTGCCCTAAAAGGCAGGCAGGACGGGCATAGTTTCATCCCTTCACTGATAGAGAAAGGGGTGTCTAACTTTATTGTTTCAAATCATAATAATGAATTCAAAGAGCTTCCTGCAAATTTTGTTTTAGTAGAAGATACCTTGGTCGCATTGCAACAATTGGCATCCTTTCATCGAAAGGAATTTGATATTCCTGTAGTTGGAATCACTGGCAGTAACGGAAAAACTATTGTCAAAGAATGGCTCTATCAATTGTTACGAATGGATAAGAACATCGTAAGAAGCCCTAAGAGTTATAACTCGCAAATAGGAGTGCCACTTTCGGTTTTCTTAATCAATAAGGAACATAATTTCGGACTCTTTGAAGCAGGCATTTCGATGGTGGGAGAAATGGAAAGATTAGAACATATTATTCATCCCTCCATTGGAATCATTACTAATATCGGAGAAGCTCATTCAGAAAACTTTGTCAATCTTGAACAAAAGGCAAGAGAAAAATTGAAGCTTTATACTCATTCTGAAGCCCTGATTTATTGTAAGGATTATCACGCCATCAACACTGAAATCAATAACTCCGAGATACTTCCAGGCACTATAAAATTATTTACATGGTCAAAGAAATCCAGAGCTGATTTGCAGATTAGCAGGATAACGAAAGGCGCAGGAGAGACTTCTATACAAGGGATTTACCTGAATGATTTCAAAGAAATTAAAATCCCTTTTATAGATGAAGCCTCTATAGAAAATGCTATTCATTGCTGGGCATTAATGTTGCTGATGAATTATGATGATGACCTTATAGCAGAGCGCATGGAATTATTGAGTCCCGTGGCAATGCGTTTGGAATTAAAGGAAGGAATTAATAATTGTTCCATCATCAATGACAGCTACAATTCTGACTTGGGATCCTTAGCAATAGCTCTTGATTTCATGAACCAGCAACAACAACATGAAAAGAAAACTCTAATCATTTCTGATATTCTTCAAAGTGGTAGAAACGAAACTAATCTTTATGAAAAGGTCGCCTCATTGGCTTCTTCAAAAAATATAACGAGGATCATTGGAATCGGTGAAGCGATTTCAAAGTATGAAGGATTATTCCAAATGAGGAAAGTCTTTTATAAAACTACTGAAGAATTCCTGAAAGAATATACACCACTTCATTTCAATAATGAAACTATCCTCCTGAAAGGAGCGCGCGCCTTTGGTTTTGAACGCATCAGCAAATTATTACAGCAGAAGAACCATGAAACAGTTTTAGAAATTAATCTTAATTCTATTGCTCATAATTTGAATTATTATCGCTCAAGAATCAAACCTGAAACCAAGATCATGGCAATGGTTAAAGCCTTCTCTTATGGCAGTGGCAGCTTTGAAATTGCTAATGTCTTGCAGTTCCAAAGAGTAGATTATCTTGCTGTAGCTTATACCGATGAAGGTGTTGAATTAAGGAAGCGTGGTATTGATGTTCCTATCATGGTGATGAATCCAGATTTACAAAGTTTTGATGCCATGTTGGATTATTATCTTGAGCCTGAAATTTATAGTTTTAATCTACTGAATCATTTCGGGGAAGCCCTTCGTCAACGTGCGCAATATGAGACTATCAGCCCGTTTCCGATACATATTGAATTTGATACAGGCATGAAACGTTTAGGTTTTGAAGAAGATGATTTGAATGAATTAATCATCAAAATTCTTAATAATAAATTATTGAATGTAAAATCCATTTTCTCTCATCTCGCAGCAAGCGAAGACTCAACTCATGATGAATTCACTCTAAAACAAATTGATCAATTCCAAAGAATAAGTGAAGCATTCAGGACACATTTTAATTATCCGATTATGAAACATATTCTAAACTCTGCAGGTATCACAAGATTTCCTGAAGCGCAGATGGATATGGTGCGTCTCGGCATTGGTTTGTATGGTATTTCTCCGAATGAATCTGAACAAAAACTACTCGCTAATGTAGGCACTTTAAAGACAGTCGTTTCTCAGATCAGAAATATTTCTGCCAAAGAAACTATTGGCTATAGCCGCAAAGGAGTTGCTAAGAAGGATATGCAAATAGCTACCGTTGCCATAGGTTATGCAGATGGTTATGGAAGAAGATTTGGTAATGGCAATGGAAAGATGATGATCGGTGGGCACATAGTTCCTACCATTGGGAATATTTGTATGGACATGTGTATGCTTGACATTACAGGTATTCAAGCCAAGGAAGCTGATGAGGTTTTAGTATTCGGGGCGGACTATAATGTCTCCCAATCAGCAAAGGACGCAGGAACCATCCCCTATGAGATACTTACTAATATCTCACAAAGAGTCAAGCGTATTTATTTTCAGGAATAAAAAAGAAGCCACGAATTAAAACTTTAATTCGTGGCTTCTACATTTCAATTAAATTTGTTTACCTATTGCCTCATTGCTTTTTCTGTAGAACCAATTGCTTGATTAATAAGTCCTGATGCGCGATTCCTCAATCCTTGAGCACCTGCATTATCTTCTTCCTTACTAATATCTGCATTTGCTTTCCTTAAAAATTCCAATGCTTTACCCAGACGTCCATGTCTGTCAGCCTTTTCATCAACTGGAGGATGGTCATTTATATTCTTCCCATCATCAATGGCAGCTTTTTTTATTTCATTAATTGCACCATCAATCTGTCTTACAGCTTCCATTTCATCCTGGTTTTGTTTCCAGTCCATTGTGTGATGATCTATCAGCCATCGTGCAGCTCTCAAGTCTGAAAGTGCTTGTAAATAATTTGGATGTACAGGAATTAAAGCCTTATTCACAGCATTGGTAGCTGCACGAATATCACCTAAAGCAAGGTTACGCAATCCTCCTGCATAAGCATTATCTTCTTCTTTGTTTATATCGCCAGACGCCTTATTCAAATAGTCTATAGCTTCTTTCAAACGATCCATTTGTTTAGGACGTTCATCAACGGGAGGATGCTCATTGGTATTCTTCCCATCATCAATTGAGGCTTGTTTTATTCTATTCATTGCTGCATCTATCTGGCGAACCGCTTCATCTTCATCCTGAGTTTTTTGCCAAGTGGTTTCAGGGCGATGATCAATCAACCAACGGGCAGCACGAAGATCCGAAAGTGCAGTCAAATAGTTTGGATGAACAGGTGTCAAAGCCTTATTTACTGCAGCAATTGAAGCACGGATATTCCCTAAAGCCTGATTCCGCAATCCTCCAGCAAAGGCATTATCTTCCTCCCTGCTAATGTCTTGAGATGCTTTATTTAAGAATTCAATAGCTTCTTTCAAACGGTCCAATTGTTTAGGACGTTCATCAACCGGAACATGCTCATTTGGATTCTTGCCATCATCTATTGAAGCTTGCTTCATTCGATTAAGTGCAGCATCTATCTGACGAACAGCTTCATCTTCATCCATCGTTTTTTGCCACGTAGTTTCAGGGCGGTGGTCAATCAGCCAACGAGCAGCACGAAGGTCAGAAATGGCTTCATAGTAGTTTGGGTGATCAGGCTGCAAAGCCTTTTGAACAGCAGAGATGGCTGTACGAATATTCCCTAAAGCCTGGTTTCGAAGCCCGCCAGCAAAGGCATTATCTTCTTCTTTATTTACATCATGATAGGCACTGTATAAATAATCAATTGCCTCTCTCAACCGCTCTCTTTGTTTTGGATGTTCATCAACCGGTTCATGTTCATGAATGTCTTTGTGGTCGTCAATTGATGCCCTTTTAATCCTGTTGATGGCATCATCAATCTGGCGAACGGCTTCATCTTCTTCCATAGTTTTTTTCCAGGAAGTTTCAGGACGATTTTCGATGAGCCATCTGGCAGATCTTAAATCTGATAACGCTCGTAAATAGGAAGGATGTTCATGTTCCCTTTGCCCATATACTTTTACGGTCAATCCGGTGAGGAATAAAAAGATTCCCAGACCGAATACTAATAAATTTTTTGTCTTCATACTACTTGTTTTTTGTTTGTTAAATTATTAATGTTTGTTAAGATACTATATTTTGAATATACTTTTTCTATTTTGAGATTGCAAAAATAAACAAATTTCAACTATAAAAACTCTGGTTTTAAGATTTAACAAAAGCATGATACAATCTTTATACCAAATTTTTTTTATTTTAAAAAGTGTTAAACAAAAATATTAGTTATAGGCATTTTACTTGCCCTGCAAAACTCAGTAAAGGAAAGGGAGTTTTTGAGTTATTTATTCCAGAATAAACTTTTCCCTATAGATACTTCCATCCATTAATTTGAATTCGATAATATACATTCCGGGAGATAAATCATGGATTGGAATGTCATTTTCTGAAGGAAACAAGTTCTTAACTTCCTGCCCTATGATGTCTAAGATTCTAATATTTCGGAGATCATTCAAGGGGAAACCGGATATGAAGTAAAGAATATCTTTTGCAGGATTGGGGAAGATGGAGAAGGTTTTTTCATTGGAAATATTTGGAATGCCTGTGGTGCAAATAACATAAACAGAATCGTGCAAAGTATCTGCAATTATCTGGTTACTGTATGATACTGGCCAAACAATAACCACATCATGCCCAGCTTCATAGGCAGAAGGGCTAAAATTATATGGATTTGTAAAATGAAGAGTAATAGTTTGTAAAGGAAATATTGAGTCATAACTTGAATTAACTATTGTATCAATTATAGTTGCTGTATCAGGCTTTAAACAAACAGATAAAGCACCAAAGAATGTTTGTGTTGAATCCATATTCATGACGGTGACCTCAATATTAGAATCAATATCATAACAATGGGTAGTGTCAGGCCAATTAATCAGGCTTGTTACCTTTAATGTCACTTGTCCGAAAATGGTGTTAAATGATAGCAGCATCATGGCTGCAATGATGATTTGTCTAAATCTATTTTTCATAATTCTTAATGTTTATTTTGTATGTCTAATATTTCTTTTTTCAAGTCGGTAAATATAAATCTTTGATATTACAAAATTAGAACATTTTTCTTTCCCGAAAAAATCATAATTTTGGGCTTCTTACTTATTAAAAATACTTATAAAAATGGATGCATTAGATCAATTGGTCGAAGACCTATCGAAGGATGAACTTAGACACCTGAAATATTACTTTGCGAGGACCGACTGGTATGAGGAAAGATTAGATGTTGCCCTCATTGATTTGATGAGGAAGCCGGGTAAGAATTATACCGACGATGAGATGTGGCGGATACTGTATCCTGAAGGTACCAAGAATAATTACTACCGCCTTCGAAACCGCCTGATAGATGAGGTTTCTCGTGCTATGACCTTGCAGTATTTTGATAAAGACGAAACGAATTTTATCTTGTATCTTACTGCTTTGAGCAAGATGTATTTTAACAGGAATAAGTTTAAATTATCTGAATATTATCTGAAGAAAGCTGAGGGCAAGGCGACGAAAATCAATGCTCATGAATTGTTGGATATTATCTATTCTGATTATATCAAATTATCCCATGAATTATTAAACATTAATCCCGAAAATTACATAGATAAGAGAAAAAAGAATGATGCTCAATTAAAAAATATTCGTCAGATAGATGATATTCTCGCGGTGGTGAACTATCGTCTGAAGATTAATCAGAACTTCTCTTCTTCCAAAAATCCTATCGTTGAATTATTACAGAAGACTGTTGAAGATTTTTCGATGGATAAGGAACTTATCAATAGTCCCATGTTGCGGTTTAAAATCGTGCAGGCGGTGAGCCAGGTATTGCTCCAAAGGCGCGAGTATGGCTCTCTTGAGGATTATCTGATCAATGCTTACAAGGAATTTACCCAGGAGAAATTATTCAATAAAAATAATCATAACAATAAGCTTCAGATGCTTACCTACA